>Ga0209253_10004975_pt1 | contig 11550 bp, 10 predicted proteins | sample FrelakmetBRP12BR_FD_187145 | JGI IMG/M metagenome (GOLD analysis project Ga0209253, IMG submission 187145) | Freshwater lake sediment microbial communities from the University of Notre Dame, USA, for methane emissions studies - BRP12 BR (SPAdes)... | ecosystem: Environmental > Aquatic >...
CTCCTCGGGCTTGTAGAACGCCTTGACGCCCGCCACGATCTGGCGCTTCTCGGTCCCGAGATCCACTTCCAGCACGTAGAGCTTGTTCGCGTTGGTGTGATCCTTGACCGACAGCACCTTTCCGATCCGGAGATCGAGTTGATAAACCCGACTTGGAGGAACGGGAAATGCAGTTCCTTTACGAGACCGGTGGAGAGTTCCATTTTATGGACACTCAGACGTTTGAGCAGCTCTTCTTGACCGCCGACCAGTTAGGAGAAAAAAAAGATTACTTGAAGGAGAACCTGGTAATCAAAGCTCTTTTCCACAACAAACACCCCCTCGGCATCGAAACGCCCATGTTTGTGGAACTGAAAGTAGTCCAATCCGAGCCCGGGATCCGCGGGGATACGGCTACCGGAGGCACCAAACCCGCTACCCTGGAATCCGGTGCGCTCATTCAGGTTCCCCTTTTTGTTGAGGTAGGCGATATCGTGCGCATCGACACCCGCACTCGCGAATACATCACCCGCGTCAAATGAAGGATTGAACCGGCGATGATTCGGTCTTCGTTCGAAGGCCGGGTGGGAAAAAAAGGAGACAATCATGGACTTTCCAGAAGACCTCTACTACAGCCGGGAACACATGTGGTTGAAGATTATGGGGACTCGGGGGAGAATCGGGATCACCGATTACGCCCAGCAGGAAATGGGAGAAATTGTCTTTTTGAACCTTCCTGAGGAAAATTCCCCCATCGAACAAGACGAAGTCTTTGGCACACTGGAATCCTCGAAGACGGTGGCGGATTTGCACGCCCCCGTCAGCGGGGAAATCGTTTTGGTCAACAGGGACTTAGAGGAAGAACCTTCTTTGATCAATGACGATCCCTACGGAAAGGGTTGGCTGGTGACGGTGGAGATCGATGATCCCAATCAAATGGAGGATTTGCTCAGCCCGCTGGAATATGAAGATTTCCTGGAGAAGAAGAATGCCAGCCAACGGGGTGCAAATAAACCTGGATGAATTTCTTGACAAATCGCCCGAAGGTTGTTAGAAAATTAATTTGCATAACGGAGGAAAAATGGAGCCGTTAAACCGCGGCCAGACTCGGAGGTGGGAATGAAAATTATCCAAGAGGCATTGAAAAAGGGGCAGAAAACGCTTTCAGAATATGAATCCAAAAAACTGCTCAAGGCATATGGATTTCCAGTGGTCCGGGAAAAGTTAGTCGACAGCCGGGCCGGAGCTGTAAAGGCAGCCAAAACGATCGGGCTTCCCGTGGTCCTCAAGGGATGCTCCGCGGAGATCTCGCACAAGACTGAAAAGAAATTAATCGAAGTGGACCTGCGAACTTTGAAGGAAGTGCAGCGAGCCTACGATGGCATCATGGAGCGGGTGGGGAGCACCCCCCTGGATGGAATCCTCGTTCAAGAGATGGTCAAAGGTTCGCGAGAACTGGTCATCGGCATGATTCGGGACGCTCAGTTCGGTCCCTGCGTGATGTTCGGATTGGGGGGAATCTTCACGGAGGTCCTTAAGGATGTCTCTTTCCGAATCGCCCCCTTAGAACGACGGGACGCTCTGGAGATGGCTAAGGAAATCAAAGGAGCTCCCGTGTTGGGAGCTTTCCGGGGAATGGCCCCTATCGATATGGACCTGCTGGTTTCCATGTTGATCAACGCCGGCAAACTGGGCCTGGAGCTCGAAGCCGTGAAAGAAGTGGACGTCAACCCTTTGATCATCTCGGGGAATAGGCCCGTGGCCGTCGATGCCTTGGTCGTGCTCGAAGATCAGGGAAAATCATAGGGCGAGGAGAGCGATGATGGCCGGTACAAACGATTTGGTGAGGGAAGCCCTCTCCGGCTCCGTGCGAGCCCTGGCCAAGCTAATCACGATGGTAGAGAACGAGATGCCCGGAGCCGTAGAGGCCTTGCAGCAGTTGTACCCCAAAACCGGGCATGCCTATATCATTGGGATTACGGGGCCCCCTGGTTCAGGCAAGAGTACCTTGACGGATAAGATCACCAAGGAACTGCGGAAGCAAAATTACACCGTGGGGATTGTCGCCGTGGACCCCACCAGCCCCTTCACCGGAGGAGCCCTTCTCGGGGACCGGCTACGCATGCAGGACATCACTGGAGATGAGGGAGTCTTCGTTCGTTCTATGGCTACCCGTGGAACCCTCGGGGGGCTTTCCAAAGCGACCGCCGATACGATCAAGATCCTGGACGCCTTCGGGAAAGATTTTATTCTCATCGAGACCGTGGGTGTGGGACAGGATGAGGTGGATATCGTTAAGACGGCAGACACCACCCTGCTCATTTGTGTACCCGGGCTGGGGGATGAAATCCAAGCCCTGAAAGCCGGGATCATGGAGATCGGGGACATCTTTGTGGTCAATAAGGCAGACCGCGAAGGGGCGGATCGGCTGGTCACGGAGCTGAGCCTGATGCTCGACCTGAGCCCTTCTACGAGCCCTTGGAGGGCCCCCATCATCAAGACTGTGGCTACCATGGGCGAAGGGGTTGCAGAGCTCACCAAAAAGATCTTGGAACACCGGCAATTTCTCCAGAGCGGGAAAGGATTGTTGAATAAGAGGAATGAACGGGCCAGGGGGGAGATTCTTAACCTGATTGAGCAGGAAATCTCCAGATACATTCACAAAATGCTCAAATACGACCTATCCTTCGACGAGGTGATCGAACAGGTCGTGGCCCGCAAGAAGGACCCCTATTCCTACGCCCAAAAGGTTACCGAGCCGTTTGCCAAGTATTACCAGATCTATAAAGTGGACAAACCCAAAAATTGAATCCCTTGTTGGAGGGGCAATTCACTGCCTGGCCCCTTTATTCCTTGACCTTTCCCAGGAGTTCGTTGGCGATGATCTCCTTCATGATCTCGTCCGTACCTCCGCCGATGCGACTCAACCGGATGTCCCGCCAGTACCGCTGGATCGGATATTCCATCATATAACCATAGCCCCCATGGATTTGCAGCGCTGTGTCGGCCACGCGATTGCCCATCTGAGCAGCGAAGAGCTTGGCCATGGAGATTTCTTTGACCGGGTAACCCCCGTTCTGGAAGACCCAGGCACAGTAATAGGTCAGATGCCTGGCGGCTTCGATCTCCGTGGCCATGTCGGCAAGGCGATGGCGGGTAACCTGGAAATGCGCCAGGGGCTTGCCAAATTGGACTCTCTCTTGGGAATATTTCAGAGCCAGATCCATGGCCATTTGGGCCCTGGCCACGGCATTGGCTGCGGCCATGATCCGTTCTCCTTGTAGCTCCCACATGATGTGATAAAAACCCTTTCCTTCTTCGCCCAGAAGGGCATGAGCCGGCACCCGGCAGTCCTCAAAGAGAAGCTCGGCCGTGTCGGAAGAGCGCATGCCTACTTTATCCAATTTTCGAGTCAGGGTAAATCCGGGAGCCCCTTTGTCCACCAGAAAAATGGAGAATCCCTTGTAGCCTTTCTTTTCTCCGGTTCTGGCTACGAGCGTGATGAAGTCAGCCCTTGCGCCGTTGGTGATGAAGATTTTTCGGCCATTAATGACCCAATGATCGCCGTCTCTTTTGGCCGTGGTCTGGATCGCGGCCACGTCTGACCCCGCATTGGGTTCCGTAATTCCCAGGCAAGCGATCTTCTTTCCTTGATTCGCCGGGGTGAGATACTTGGCCTTTTGTTCTTCGGTGCCGAACTTAAAGATGGGCGGAGTGGCCATCTCGCTTTGCACGGCTACGGCCATACCGATCGATCCCATGCCGCAGCGTCCCAGCTCTTCCGCCAGAATGACGGAGAAGAGGAAGTCACAATTCTGGCCGCCGTATTCTTCCGGGTAACGCAGACCCAGAAAGCCCAATTCTCCCATGCGGATGAAGACGCTGTTAGGAAACTCGCCCGCTTCCTCCCATTCCTCGGCATGGGGGACCAACTCTTTTTCCACGAATTTGCGCACCGTATCCCGGAATAACTCGTGCTCTTCGGTGAACATGGGATGCTTCATGCTTTAAGCTCCTTTTCTAAGCCATTTTATGGAGGACGCAAATTTCGCCTATACCCGCAGAAGGGTTATTTCTTCGTAGGGCAGCCGAGCCCCTATTTATGGTCTGCGTCCCCAAGAATTTCTATGCTTTCAAGTTTTTTTGGAGAAACGTTCGCGAAGTTCCCGCTTCAGAACCTTATTTCCAGTTTGGGTTTTGGGGAGGGCGTCCAGGAAAGCGACGGAGGTTGGTTTTTTGTAACTGGCCAAATATTGTTTGCAATGATCGATAACTTCCCCCTCGGAGAGGGATTCTCCCGTTTGGACCACCACTACGGCCTTGACGGTTTCCCCCCATTTTTCGTCGGGCACACCAACGACCACAGCCTCCACAATCTTGGGATGCTTAGCCAGAACCTCTTCCACTTCCTTGGAGTAAATGTTTAAGCCCCCACTCTTGATCATGTCTTTTTTCCGGTCCACGAAGTAGAGGAATCCTTCCGCGTCAACCTTTCCCAGGTCCCCTGTGTGCAGCCATCCCCCGCGCAGGGTCTTAGCCGTCTCCTCGAGATTTTTATAATATTCCTTCATCACGGTGGGGCCTTTGATAATGATCTCCCCCACCTCTCCCGCTGGGAGGTCCCGGTCTTCGTCATCCACGATGCGAACCTCCGTGCACATGTAAGGCTTGCCGACGCTCCCCGGCTCTTGGGGCCGATCCCCGGGTTTCAAAATGGTCACTCCGGGAGAAGCTTCGGTTAGGGCATAGCTGACAAAGGTCTTGGCATTTGGAAAGAGCCGGGTCTCGATCGCTTGTTGCATATGGGGGTGCAGAAATCCCTGGGAGGAAAGGTACATGCGCATGGAGCGGGTGTCATAATCTCTTTTATTCATTTCCTTGAGGAGCATTCCCCAGATCGTAGGATTAGCGGTCATGGCGGTGACGCGTTCGCGCTGGATGATCTCCAGGCATTTTGGGGCGTCGAACTCCCGGCTGACGATAAAGGTTCCCCCGGCATACATGTAGGCCAGGAACCTGCTCAGGGCGGCGGTATGAAACAGGGGCATCGGGTAGTAGACGACATCCTCGGGCGTTGGACTCTGGTTCTCCGTGGTCACGGAGATGATGTTCCAGAGTAGGGACTTGTGCGTGAGGACTGCGCCTTTGGGAATGCCCGTGGTGCCGCCAGTGAAGAGGATGAAGGCCTCGTCCTCTTCCTTAGCTTCGATGGGCAAGTCCTCCGAAGAATTTTGAGTCATCAATTCTTCATAGGATTTGGCAAAAGAGGCCAGGGGGGTTCCGATAAATATCCAATCTTTAACTTGGGGAAGGGAGGGGCGAATTCGCTCCACCCGCTGCAGAAAATCTTGATGGAAAACAAAGAATTTGCAACCGGTGAAATCGGCCTGGTGCTGAATGTCTTTATCCATACCCCAGGCGTTGAGCGGGACCGTAATGGCCCCGATCTTCAGGTGGGCGATGTACGTTTCCATGAGCTCGATGGAGTTAAAAGAAAGGGTGGCAATGTGATCACCCCGGCGCAGGCCGAGGCCCATTAGAGCTCTGGCCATCCGGTTGGAACGCTCGTTCAGCTCGCGGTAGGTTCGCTGATGTTCTCCGCAGAGGACTGCTTTTTTATGCGGGTATTTCCGGGCATTCCGGACCACAGAATAGCCCAGGGTCATTTCCATCGCCTCATCCTCTGAACCTCCATCCCTTCCCGCTCGGTCAATGATCGGTCGCGATTGATTCTGACCCGCCAAAGGGAAGGAATGGTCTTTTTTACTTTATCCCGGCGATATTTTTGGCCAGGTTCTTTTTGGCCTCCAAATCTGCTTGTCGGCGGATCATGATGCGCTGCGCCTGTGGGGGCCCCGCTCCGTGCATGGACTCGGTGCGGTAGCCTACAGCGGCCGTGCCCAGAGTGATGTTCTCGATCAGGCGCAGGATGCGCATCCGGTGCTCGGTGGGGACGGAGGCCACCCCCTTGAGGTATTTCTGGATGTAAGGACCCGTGCGTTCGTTAAGCAGATCTTTCTCCGATGGCATGGTGACCATCAGGCCTCCGGCAATATCCTCGGCCAACCGGGCGATCTCGTAAGGGAACCGGGTCACATTCTGTTTACAAACATTCGCTAAGAGCATGTCGATTTCGTAATTCCCCGCCTTGGTGGGGTGGCCCTCAGAAGAGCAGGCCAGACCGCAGGAGTAAAGGGTCTCGTTCAGGTGGACCATCTCGATGATCTTATCGACGACGTGCGAAGCTTTGGCCGTCCCGTTAAAATCCGCCGCCAGCGAGGCCGCCCCGATGAGCACATCCCCGACGCCCACTTTGCACCCTCCGTAACTTTGGCGGTGATAGCCGGCGAAACGTTCCACGAGAGGACCGACGAAATCGGTCTCCCCGCATAGGAAGACCCGTTCCCAGGGAACGAAGACATCATCAAAGATGGCCAGGACCTCGTGTCCCCCGTATTGATGGTTGCCCACATCGATGGAACTTCCCTCCAACTTCCGGGTGTCGCAGGATTGCCTGCCGTAGATAAAAAATAACCCCTTCGCGTCCGTAGGTACAGCGAAGGAGACCGCGTAATCTCTCTCCTCCTCCCGTAGGGCCATGGTGGGCATGACGATGACCTCATGGGAGTTGACCATGCCGGTCTGATGGGCCTTGGCCCCGCGGACGACGATCCCATCCTTCTTTCGATCCACTACCCGCAGGTAAAGGTCTGGGTCGGCCTGTTGCCCCGGGCGCAGGCTGCGATCTCCCTTGACATCGGTCATAGCTCCGTCCACCACCAAATCTTCCTCCTGGACGCGCTGTAAGAATTCTCTGAACCGTGTGTGGTAGGAGGTTTTATGCATCTCGTCCGCTTCAAAGGAAGTGCTATAAAGCGCGTTCATGCCATCCATTCCCACACAGCGCTGGAAGCAGGAGGCCGTCTTCTGCCCCAGGAGGCGCTGCATCTTTACTTTATTGACCAAGTCTTGGGCGCTCTGGTGGATGGCCGTGAAGCGGTTGATGGTTTTGCCGGTCAAATGAGAGGAGGTCGTCATCAAATGGTTGTGCTCGTCCTCCTGGGCCAATTGGAAAGTCAAGGCCACGGAATTAAGGGAGGGGTGGATGATGGGATGGTCCACAGGGTTTTTTACCCGCTCCCCGAGGAGATAGACCTCCAGGTTCAGCCTTCTCACACTTTCGATGTATTGATCGGGTTTCTTCATTCTCCCCTCGATTCCCTAACCTCCTATCCCCTCATTAGGGCGCCGCCGGCAACCATGCGGTTGACCTGATTGGTGCCTTCATAAATCTGCGTAAGCTTGGCATCGCGCATTAACTTTTCCACCATATAGTCCTTGGTATATCCATACCCGCCGTGGACTTGCACAGCGTCCGTGGTCACGCGCATGGCCACGTCCGTGGCGTAAAATTTAGCCTGGGCTGCTTCCCGGGTGTACCGTTTTCCCTGATCGGCCAAGGACCCGGCATACCAGGCCAGCAAACGGGCAGAATCTACGGCGGCAGCCATATCGGCCAGCATGAAGTTCAAGGCCTGGAAAGTGCCAATGGGTTTCCCAAATTGGACTCTCGTCTTCGCGTAAGCAAGGGCGATCTCAAATGCCGCGCGGGCCAACCCGACGCCGCACATGGCAATATTAACCCGTCCTTCATCCAGTGACTCCATGGCAAATTTAAAACCTTCGCCCTCGTTACCCAGACGGTTCTCCCGGGGAACGGCCACGTTCTCCAGGATGACCTCGGCCACGTTTAACGAGCGCTGGCCCATCTTGTCCTCAACTTTGCCAATAGAGAGGCCGGGAGATTCCCGGGAAACGACAAACGCGCAAATCCCCTTGGTGCCTTTCGAAGGATCGATGGTGGCAAAGATGGTGTAGAGGGCCGCATAACTGGCGTTGGTGATAAAACATTTCTGCCCATTCAAGACGTAATGATCGCCCTCGAGTTTAACCCGCGTCTTCAGGCTTCCCGCGTCGGACCCCGCTTCTCTTTCGGTCAAACCGAAAGAGGCGGTTTTGCCCGACTGATTCAACGGGGTCAGGAATTTTTTCTTCTGCTCATGAGAGCCCCCGACAACAATGGGACCACAGGCGAGAGAGTTGATCCCGATCATCCCGGCAATTGCGATGCAGGCCGCGGTCATCTCTTCCGTGATCAGAGCGGCATTGACCAACCCCAGGCCCTGTCCTCCGTATTCTTTCGGGCAGGTAAGGTTCATCAGGCCGGCGGCGTGAGCTTTTTTTATGATTTCTCCGGGAAAGGCTGGCTCTTTGTCGTACTGCAAGGCTACAGGAGCGATCTCCTTCCGGGAAAAATCGCGGGCCAATTTCTGTAAGGCTTTTTGTTCATCGCTCAGACTGAAATCAATCATCTGGGGAATCCTCCTTCAGTTTTTTAATTTTCTCCACCCTTTTATCAGAAATCTTTTGCGCTGTCCAGCAGGATTGTTACCGGACCGAAATTGACTAATTCCACCTCCATGACGGCCTGAAAGATACCCGAGGCCACCTTCATTCCGCGGCTCTGGGCCTGGTTGATGAAGTAATCGTAAAGAGCCTTGGCCTCCTCCGGAGATCCGGCATCGGTAAAAGACGGCCTGCGCCCCCTCCGGCAGTCAGCATAGAGGGTGAACTGGGAGATGACCATCAAATCGCCGGAGACATCCAGCAGCGAGAGGTTCATCTTTCCTTCCGCATCCTCGAAGATGCGCAGGTGGATGACCTTTTCCAAGAGGTTATCAGCCTCTCTATTTGTATCCCCCTTGCCGATTCCGAGGAGGATGAGGAGACCTTTGCCAATTTCGTCCTTGGTCTGACCTTGGATTCGAACTTGGGCTCGGCTGACCCTCTGAATCACTGCCCGCATGTTTGAACCTACCTCCAACTAGTGTCGTGTCTCGGAAATTCGTATCATAATTCAACTTCTCAGAGGGCCCGGGGCTCATGTCCCGCGGGATTGGCATCCTAAGGCGCTGGTCTCTTCATCGATGAGGCGGGAAGGAACTCCCCGCCCCCTGCGGCGGAAGAAAATTGTATCTTTTCGCCAGCTTCTTTCCCGGCCGAGGCTGCCGGCCCGAATCGCCCTGACCCCCGGGCCAGGACAAAGCGGTTCGCATTCCCAGTCTGACCGGAATTTGACAGCCAAAAAGCCTGATATATTTATGCCATTTATTTCTGAGACACGACACTGACTTTCTTCTTTCTTACGCTATTTTTGCCGGTCCAGGTCCTTCGAAGTCAAAGAGGCGACCTTCTCATACTTGGGATTCGAAGGATTTTGGACCCAGCGGGTGACTGGATCTGTGGCCTCCTTAAATTGGGGAATCTGCTCTTGGGTCAAAGGGGCAGACCGGGGAGAGATCTCCCGCAGAGGGTTGCGAAAAGTGTTATTTTTCAAAAGGCGAAAATCCAAATGTGGGCCGGTGGAAAGACCTGTGGAACCGACGTACCCGATGGTTTGCTTCTGGTGGACGGGCTTCCCCCTTTTTATCCCCGGGGCAAACCGGCTGAGGTGGCCGTACATGGATTGATAACCTTTCGCATGCTTTATGGTTACTTGATTTCCGTATCCCTCGTTCCACCCGCAGAAGGATACCGTTCCATCCGCGATGGCCCAGACCGGGTTCCCCACAGGCGCCGCATAATCGACTCCATAGTGGGGACGGGAACCTCCGAGAACGGGATGGCGTCGGGATTTGGCGTAACGGGAAGAAATACGGCTAAACTGGAGGGGGGATCGCAGAAAAGCTTTGCGGAGGGATTCCCCATGAGGGTTGTAGTAATCTCCGCGACTCCCGGAAGGTTGAAAATAAATTGCTTGATGGAGCCTGGAGGTACTCTGGTATTCAGCGTAAAGAATCCGCCCATATTTGACGAAAGTCTCTCCTACGTAAAATTTCTCCACCACCATTTGAAAGCGATCTCCCGGCTGTGGTTCGGAGTTGAAGTCGATCTCCCAGGAAAAGATATCGGCAAAGTCGAGGACTAACTGCTCCCGTTCCCCCAGCGTATCCATGGCCTCAAAAAGGCTGGAAGAGATCTCTCCAGAAACCCGGGCCCAGTATTTCTCCACAAGGATTTCCTTCTTCCGGGCCATCCACTCCCCTGCCGGGCTTACGGATACCTCATAGATATCCATGGGGCTTGCCCGGTAGGAAAAACTAAGGAACTTCCCCCCAGAGGAAAAACTCAACTCGAAAGAATCCCCGGGCTTCACTCTGCGCAGATTGACCACGGGCTTCAGGTGGCCACAGATACCTTCAATTAAATCGGAGGGGAGGCTCTGGGAGCGGAGTGCTGAGGAAAGGGTTTCGCCCTTGGAGATCTTGCCCGAAAGCACCCTTCCTGGAGGAAGAGGGGGAGGCATCGGGATTCTGACCGGCTGGGGTTTATCCGGGGGAGTAAACAAGAAAAAGTCAGGCAAGATGAGTAGGATAAAAATAATCCCCGAAAGGCCGGCGAAAAGAAAGAAGAAACGGCGTTTTTTCTTAGGCGCAGAGGTAATTTTCCTCTTTTTGCTCCCATTCATGGATTGCCCAATGAAGATTCATTGTTTGAACCAATTATTAAATACATATGCTGTGGAGAGGCCCTTTCAAGACAAAAAGCATGATCATCTTAGGGAAGTGTAGACCATCGCCCCTGAAAGGAAGATGAGCACGATGATTGTCAGGAAGGAAATGAGGTTCAGGATCCATCCGTTGACATAGTTTCCCATGATTCTTCGGTCATTCACCAGGATGAGCATAAAGATGAGAACGAAGGGGAGGAGGGCGCCGTTGATTACCTGGGAATAGAACATAATGGAGATTAGAGGAATGTCCGGGAAGAGGATGATCCCCATTCCCAGGAAGATCATCAGGGAATAGAGGCCGTAGAACTGTGGGGCCTCCCCAAACTTGCGATTGACGCTGGACTCCCAGCCAAAAGCCTCGCAGATAGTGTAGGCCGTAGAAAGCGGTAAGATGGAAGCCGCGAACAGGGAAGCATTGAGCAGGCCGAAGGCAAATAACCAGGTGCAATATTTTCCGGCCAAAGGCGCCAGGGCTAGGGCGGCGTCCTTGGCTGTCTCGATCTTGATCCCGGACTGAAAAATCGTAACGGCGCAAAGCATGATGATGAAGAAGGCCACGACGTTTACAATGATGGAGCCGAAAATTACATCCATGCGGGCGTATTGGTAATCCTCAGCTTTCAGGCCTTTGTCCACAACGGAGGATTGCAGGTAGAACTGCATCCAAGGTGCAATGGTAGTACCCACCACGCCGACGGCCATGGTCAGGAATCTGGGGTCAAAATGCAGGGTAGGGGTGAGAAATTCGGCCTTGATCTGCACCCAGTCGGGTTTGACCAGAAAACCTGAGATGATGTAGGAGATATAAAAAAGGCAAGCCACCAGGAAGGCTTTCTCCACGGATTTATAGCTTCCCTTGACCACCAGCCACCAAACGAAGAAGGCACTCACGGGGACGGAAAGGTATTTGCTGACCCCGAAGATCTCCAGGCTCGCCGCCACACCGGCAAACTCCGATATGGTGTTGCCCAAGTTGGTAAAGAAAAGGGCGATCATCA
>Ga0209253_10004976_pt1 | contig 11549 bp, 12 predicted proteins | sample FrelakmetBRP12BR_FD_187145 | JGI IMG/M metagenome (GOLD analysis project Ga0209253, IMG submission 187145) | Freshwater lake sediment microbial communities from the University of Notre Dame, USA, for methane emissions studies - BRP12 BR (SPAdes)... | ecosystem: Environmental > Aquatic >...
TAGGGCGGCACGACGCCTGTGGGCGAAGATTATGAGGGAGAGGTTCGGGGCTAAAGACTCACGTTCCTGGATGCTTCGCTTCCACACTCAAACTGCTGGATGTAGCCTCACCGCACAGCAGCCACACAATAATATCGTGCGCACAGCTTTAGAAGCCCTGGCGGCGACCTTAGGAGGTACTCAATCACTGCACACTAACTCTTTCGACGAAGCCTATGCTCCGCCTTCTCAAGAAGCAGTGACCATAGCTGTGCGGACTCAGCAAATATTGGGCTACGAGAGTGACGTCGCCAATGTCGTTGACCCTCTTGGTGGCTCTTACTACATAGAGCATCTAACCAACAGCCTGGAAAAGGAAGCCAGGGAGTATATCGCGAAAATCGACAGCCTTGGTGGTGCCGTGGCTGCCATAGAGCAAGGATATCAACAGAGGGAAATTCAGGACTCCTCCTACCGGTACCAGAAAGAAATTGAAAGTGGAAAACGCACCGTGGTAGGGGTAAACAAATTCGTCTCCCCCTATCCCAAAATAGTGGGGCTGCTGCGAGTCAAGCCCGAAGTGGAAAAAAGACAGAAGGAGAGGACTGCCCAGGTCAGGAAAGATAGGGATAACGGCAGAGTCAAGCAGGCGCTTAGACGATTGGAGGATGTCGCCCGAAGCAAGGATAATACCATGCCCACCTTTCTGGAATGTGTAGAAGCTTACGCCACCCTGGGGGAACTATGCGATGTACTGCGCAAGGTCTTTTCTACCCAAAAGGAATTCCTGGTGTTTTGAGAAGAAGCCTTCAGAGCGTATGTACTAACTTCAAAGGAGGATAAAATGGCCAAAAGAGTTGACCACATAGGCATCCTAGTTAGCAACATTGATGACGCGATAAAGCTCTATAAGGATTGTTTCGGCGCTAAGGTTGACAAGATTGAAATCCTAGCGGAGCGGGGAGTAAAGGCAGCCATTCTTTCCTTAGGGCAAGGTGCTAACCTGGAGCTTCTGGAACCACTTCCCGACAGCAATATGGCCAAAATCCTGGAGAAAAGAGGCGAAGGACTTCACCATATAACGTTTGAAGTGGACGATGTAGATAAGGAGCTTAGCCACCTTTCTGAAAGGGGGATAGAACTGATTGATAAGAAGGCTCGCCCTGGCTTCGAGGGTATGGTAGCTTTTGTTCACCCCAAATCGATTAGAGGGGTGCTCGTTGAGCTTTGTCAGAAAGCCTAGAAGGAGCGGACTATGAACAAGGGTAGGATTCGTGTTCTGCTAGCCAAGCCTGGTTTAGATGGGCATGACCGGGGTGCTAAAGTGGTAGCCAGAGCTTTGCGTGATGCCGGCATGGAGGTGATCTATACTGGTATCCGACAGACTCCCGAGATGATTGTCGAGGCAGCTATCCAGGAGGATGTAGATGTCATCGGGCTGAGCATCCTGTCGGGAGCTCATCTAGAGCTCTTCCCATCAATCATAGAAGGACTAAGGAAGAAAGGCAGGGAAGATGCTCTGGTGATGGCTGGAGGCATAATACCCGAGGACGATATCCCAGCCTTGCAACAAATGGGCGTGAAAGCTGTTTTTGGCCCGGGCACCTCCACAGAGGACATCGTCCGCTTCATCCAGAAGGAAGTAACCCGGCGCTCAGCACCCTGAGTGTTGGGCAACGCCGATAAGGTCAGTAAGGTTCTCCACCCCTTTGTCCAGCATGAAATGCTTTATCCCGTCCAATATAGTGAGACAGACGTCAGGACTGGTGAGGCAGGCTGTGCCAATCTGCATGGCAGTAGCTCCAGCCATGATGAACTCCAGGGCATCCTCAGCACAGGCAATGCCGCCGCATCCTATCACTGGAATACGGACCACTTTGGCTGCCTCGAACACCATGTAGAGAGCCACAGGTTTGATAACGGGACCAGAGACTCCACCCACAATATTTCCCAGGCAAGGCTTCCTTCGGTCTATGTCGATTGCCATGCCCTTCAATGTGTTAATCAGGCATATGGCATCAGCTCCAGCTTCTTCCACGGCTGAAGCGATTTCCCTAATGTCGGTTACATTGGGACTCAACTTGACGATAACCGGCAAAGTGGTGACAGTTTTAACTGCTGAAGTCACCTGAGCGGCGAGCTTGGAGTCGACACCAAACTCCATCCCCCCCGCGGAAACATTGGGGCAGCTAATATTAAGCTCAATGCCGCTGATCCCGGGCACGCCTTCTAATTTCCGGCTCACAGCCACATATTCGTCTATTGTTTCCCCGGCAACATTGACAACGACTGGGACTCGCCATCTTGCCCATACGGGCGCCTTCTCTTCAATCAAGGCATCAACACCGATATTCTCCAAGCCCACAGAATTAAGCAGACCACCAGCAGTCTCCACCAGTCGTGGTTGAGCATTGCCTCTTCTGGGCTTAAGCGTCGTCCCTTTACAGACAACGGCGCCTAGCTTCTGAATATCGGCAATCTCAGCATACTCTATGCCATAACCAGCTATGCCCGCTGCTATCATCACAGGATTAGACAGGGTTAGTCCCTTCGCATGCCGCGGGGCTAATTGCACGCGAAGGTTGGGTGACTTTTTCATTGCCTAGAACTTTATCACTGCTCGGGGGGAAAAAGAAAGAATTAGATTGACCCGGAGAATCTTGCGACTTTTTGGGGACCCGGACAAGAATTTGATTCCGGAGTAACAGGGACTCTGACAAGATCACGAGACCTTCGTGCGGTAGTTCAACCAAGTGGCACGATTCTCACCTTGCCCCAGACACCCATCTTGTCGCCCACAATGATAACCAGACCATGTAACCCCTCGATACCCTGGGCTTTTTCGATTGCCTGAGGAATATCATCTGCGGTTTTGACTATGTTACATAGGGCTGTAGCTGCGGCATCAGCTAACGCTGCCGAGGGTGAGATGACAATAACGGCGTCAGCGTTGCCCAGGCTCAAAGAATGTCCTACGGTTCCTGAAGAGGTACATATGCCCAGCGGTGTTTCTCGGGGCATGATTTCCAGGGCAATTTTTTTGGTAAAAGAGGATTGCCCGGCATAGATGCCCACCAGCCTCTTTTTGGATATTTTCAGAAAGATGTCGCCGCCATTCTCCACGATTATTTCCGGCGAGAAAGCAAGTAAATCCCTGCCTATCGCTTCAGCAATGGCGCCAGCTACCGCCGCCATAGGACCAACACCAGCTAGCTGAGATACCCTGGCCATTTCTTTGACGATAGCCGGGGCTCCGGCTTCAGCCTGATAAGGGTCTAATGTGGTCAGGAAGATAGGATGACGCCCAATATATGCCTCTAGAGAGCCGCGGTGCTTCAGCACAGAATCGAGAGCTTTATCCTTCAGATCACGCCGGGAACGGATGTACAAGTCTGTTTGCTTCACCACCACCTCAAAGGAAACCAAATCGTCGTCCTTAATCCAGTGGCGGTAGAAACGTGGCTCATGCATGGATTGTTCCCCTTCACGGAGCCTGCCCCTTCTGTCTTTGCGAGTCCCGACAAATCGGGACGAAGCAATCTCGTAATCAGAAATACAATATCATCGCGCGAGGAGGACAAGCCTTGACACATAGCCCGCAGACGACACATTTACTATGGTCAAAGAGCACCCTCCTGGTTTTTGGCTCCAGGGCAAAAGCCTCGGTGGGACAAATGGTAATACAGGCTCCACAATGAGTGCATTTGGCTTCGTCACGGACGACATCCTGGCTCAAGGACTGGATTTCTATCCCGGTCTCGGTGAGGTATTTGATGCCCTTGTCGTAGCTCTTCCGCTCACCGCTTAGCTCTATGACCAGCAATCCTTCTTGTCCCGGCGATATGGAAGCCCTAATGATATTGAAGGTGAGACCGAAATCCTTAACCAGGCGGCAAACGACCGGCTGCCCTGTCATATTGGGCGGAAAGTGGAGCACTATTCTTCTGGAAACATTCATCTCTACAAAATCCTAACCTCTGAATAGATCCAAATGTCACAATCCAAATTGCAGATAAGGTCCGAATTTCCAGATCCCAAAACCACTCCTCTTTGTCATTTGAGCCTCGTCATTTGTCATTGTCTAGGATATTGGTCTTTCCTTAAGCGGCTTAGAACCTATGCCTGACTCCACGCCGGGCAATGGAGCCACTGGCTCCGTAAGCAAGAACTCGCCCTTCTCTATCCACTTTTTAAGGACACTGGCAATTTCCACAGCCTTAGGATAGCTAGACAAGGAAGACGTCGGCACATCCTTCCCCTGGACTTTTATGTGACCGCTCTTGAGTTCAGCGTAGCTGACTTCTCCCAGAATGTCGGGCTCTCTCTGAGGATAGGCCTCGGAATAGTCCACGACGGGAGCCAGAATGTCAGCATCGCTCACCGTAGTGTAGCGGAGAATCTCCTCAGAAAGTATAGGGATGGGGACGCCTATGCCCACGGTCAATGTGCAGCCATAACCGAGCATGCTTGTCCCGACCAGCCATTCTGGCTTCATCTGCTTCAAATCTCCAATGACAGCCAGTGTCCCTGCACCCCGCCGTGGCACTCCATTGTCCCCCCTGAGAGCAGTGGGGCTATGCTGAGTACCATGCCAGGCCACATAACCTATTCCACCACCCAAGAAGATCTTCGTCCCCACACCTATGGTCTTATAGTAAGGGTCATTCAGCAGTGGCGAGAGTTGCCCCGCCGAGCAGTAGTTGGCATTTCCCAGATTCGGCTTAAGCACGCCCATATAGGTATAGCGAACCTTGTCGGAGAGGTTCACTGCTACGTTGTAGTTCTGGTAGGCATTCCTGACATCAAATAGAATTGCCTCATTTATGTCCCTAATGTTGATCAGGGTCTCGAGCTTCTTCCTGGGGTAGCAATCCGTTCCATAAGCGGCGGCGGTAAGCATTATGTCTTTTCCCGCCACCAGCTCCTGTATTACGGATCCACCACCATAATTGAATTCCCCGGGATAGAACTTATTTCTGGGGTCGTCATCAGGAAGGGCATTTGCCCCGATGAAAACATCCACAGCAGCTATGCCAGTATAGACCGGAACATCGTTAAGGTAAACCTTTCCGCCGCCCAGTTTTATCCTGGGTTTGGAGTGCCCGATATTGAGAAAGGCACCGGAGGAGCACATTGGACCGAAGGTGCCGGTGGTGACGACATCAATTTCCTCGGCTGCCTTGTGCATGCCCTTTTCCTTAGCGATGTCGATCACTTCTTCCGCGGTCACCACCACAGCCTTGCCTTTTCTGATTTTCTCGTTGATTTCAGCTATCGTCTTTGCCATAGCAAATCTAGCCTTGCCTCAGTGATTTCATAGCGACTCGGGCAGCCTTTTCGCCGGACAAAAGCATGCCGCCAAAAATGGCTCCCATCCTCGGAGAACCAAAAACGGCGTTCGCTGTCATACCAGCGACCACCAACCCGGGATAGACTTCCCTGGTATTTCTCAGTATTTCCTTCTCCCCTCTCTCGGCCCACATAGACTTCTCTCCCATCACTTCACCCGTCTTCGTCCTCAATTTCGGACCTACCTTCCTTGCCACGATAGAGCAGACTTCGGCATCATGCCCGGTGGCATCTACTGCCACTTTACACCTGACAGTTAAGGGATCCACGTGGAGCTTCGACCAGGAGACAGCGCTCCAATTCAAAACAAGCCCGGTTATCCTGTCCCCTTCCCGAATCATCACATCTTCAACGCTAATCAAATTGAAAACCTTCGCCCCGGCCCTTATAGCCCTGGAGCACATAGTGGAAATAGCCTGCAGCGAATCAGCAACATGGTACCCTCTTCGGTATTCTTTGGTTGGTACGTCAAACTCATCTAGTATCCGCTTGCCTTCCTCTTGAACGACGATGCGGTTGAACATCATTCCTCCGCCAGCCATACCGCCGCCAATACGAAGCTGCCTCTCAAATACCACCACTTTTATTCCCTCTTTCGCCAGATAGTATGCAGTAGCAAGCCCGGCTGGTCCTGCCCCGGCTATGGCAACATCAGTCTCCATGGCTCCCATGAAGTCCTTCATGTAGCTTTCCACAATGGCACGGGAAATCGTGACTTCATCCATAATCCTGAATCCTAGTACCTAAATCCTGACCAAATTCCAAGCTCTAATTCCAAACCTCACAACCTGCTTGTTTTGGGCATTAGAGTTTTGATGAGAGGAATTAGCTTTTTCCTTTCTTTTGCTTAGCATTTCGTGTTTAGTGCCTGGGGTTTTTCGCTCTTAGTCGCCCTACCTTTGGCCACAAGAGCAGCAGCTTTGAAGACGTGCCAGCTAGTATACCCCCGTCGTCAGGCGATGTCCAGCCGCTTAAGAGGTTCCGGGCACTCTCAACCATTGCTCATCTGCCATTGCCAGCACCTGAAAGGTATGCGGTAATCTGCACGCCCCTCTACCAAGATTGCTTTGGTTGACTTCGTCAGCCTCGCAAAGACACGGTAGGGATGTCACGGCCCGCGAAGCTCGACAATCTCTGTGATGGCCTCAAGTGCTCTACGGCTTGTGGTGCTCAACTATGTTCTGCGGTATTACAAGGGGCCTCGTGCCGTTGTACGCAAAGTTCCAGCAGCCGTACTGGTCAGTCAAGGCCTCATCGTATTCGTCTCCGAAATCCATGGGCCAGACGCCAACCTTCTTCCAGATACCGGCCGTTGCATCCCACTGCCACTGGGCGCCAATGCCGGTCAAGAGGCCGGGACCGTAGACCAGGTCGTGAGTGGTATGTGGTGGCATTGTCCAATCCTTCGCGTCATACGTATACGTATAGTTGTGGCTTCCAAGATCATACAGTAAATCTACCTGAACCTCAGTGAGTGCTGGCTTCCCGGCCGCTGTTGTTCCTGGTCCGGGATAATAGGTAGTCAAGCCAGTTGTGGTCACCTGGGCATTTGCCGGGTCTTCCAGCCACTCAATAATGTCATCAGCCTCCGCGTATGCAGTACCATTAACCGCGTCGTACCATGCCACCGCTTCGATGGCCTTCTGCAGACCCAGAAGAGCATCATAGGTAGCAGCGGTATTGAGTGGGTACTCTCCTGAGTTAGAACTCATGAACACGCTAAGGAAATTTCCCGTCTTCTCGGTTTGTTCTAACCCCTCCGCCCAGCTATCCAGTATAACTTCATAAGCACAAGCGGGCCCACCAGGCGGAGCTGTGGTGAGGTTACCCGCACCCCAAGGACTCTTAAGCTGCGCCATTACGTTAATGCCCACTGACATAGCATTCGGTACGTAGGATCCGCGCAGCATATCATAGAGAGCGCCAGCATTGGCAGAGAAGACAGGGACGATAAACTGGGGATCTAAGGCTCCTATCGAGGTCAGCGCACTCTCCATTTCCACTGTGCCTCCCGTTGCATCTACCCAGTATGGGTTACCGACAAGGTTCACGTTAATACCCTGCAGCAATTCCGTGATAACTACTACCTGCTTATAGGCCCATGCCAGATTATCAGCGATTATGGCGGCATTCAGCGTATAATCAGCCGCTACTCCCATTTGCTCTCTCAGCCTCACTGCAACAGTTCCTAGTATCCTAACAACGCTCTGCCCCATGAAGTATTCATTATACGGCGTGCCCTTGAACCAGGACCGGTAGGTCGCATAATCGTCAACTACACTGTGCTGTAGTGCCTCCGTGGCAGCACCACAGTTGATGAAAATCACCCCCTTCTCTATAGCCACATCTCGGTAGACCTCAACGGCTTCTGTTCGGAAACCGCCGAGGATGAAGTCCACGTCGTCTATCGCTGCCGTAAGAGCCGATACGCCAGTGAGACCGGTAGGATCCACCGTTTCTTCGCCGGTCTCCATGGGAACCAGCTCCAAAACATAGGACACGCCGTCTATGTCTACCCCACCATTGCGGTTGATTGCCTCCTGTGCCAGCGTGGCGCCTGTCCATTGCATCGCACCAGCCGTGGCGTTCAGTTCCCCAACTATCCCGATGTTAATCTTCCCATCTTCGAAGACATAGCGCACTGGCTCGGGTTGTACTGCACCACAGCCCGGTAGTGCCAACCCTATCACCAAAAGACTGGCAATAATCAGGAAGACAATTCTCTTCACTGCGTATCAACCTTCTTCTTAGTTTGCGGCTGCTCCAATTTCAGCAGAGCTAACCACTGATGCTGCAAGAAACCAGTCAACAACCAGTTGCCTCCAGCAACTTAATCTCTATACACTATATCACAGAACTATCTCTTTTCTGAGTCCTTGATCTCTGAATTCTTGTGGCTAACTGATTTACAGGTCCAGCCTGCAAACCCTTCACATTTTGAGTCGTCATTTCGATTCTTGACATCTAACCTTTGAATTGTAGCATTCAAATGCTAAAATCCCGTTAAGATCTGTGGAGATATGGCAATTTTATGGTGGGCTGGTGGTAACAGGGGGGAATACATCCTCACCTATCCTCTCGCTTCAAAAAAAGGAGGATTCCCATGGAGATTTTTGGTCTTGCTGTAATAGCTATCTCTTATGCTTCCATCTTGTCCCTTGAGGGGTATCTTCAAGGATTATTCCTAAATCGGCCAATCCATCTCTAATTTTGTCGGCTAGCTGCCACTGCTGGTTTCGACGCAAATCATCCCTAGTGAATGCTAGAAGGCTGATAAATGCTTCCGTGTCAGATGTGGCCTGTGTTTTCTCCTTCAAGGCAAGACCCAGAATACCTGCTAGCTTCAGCAGGGCATGCTGCGCTTCAATTATATTTGCACCCTGTTCAGCGCCGCGGTTTATTTCCCTCGTCAATTCGAAGAGCACTGCTAATGCCTGGGCAGTATTGAAGTCATCGTCCATGGCTTCGACGAATTTCTGTTCGAAAGGCTTCACATCGAGCATAGCAGGTACTTCCTCTTCGCTGCCTTTCTGACCCAGTGCCGAGCGAAGCCTTTCTACACCCCTCTCGCTTGCCTCCAGGGCCTCTTCACTATAGCCAAGCGGACCTCTGTAGTGTGAGCCAAGGACAAAAAGCCGAATGGCGTCAGCGCTAAAACGGTCCAGTACGTCTTCAACACACACCAGATTACCACTAGACTTACTCATTTTCTGTTTATTCTGCTGCATTAATCCACTATGCAGCCAGTATCGAACGAAGGGAACAACTCCGCTGAAGCTTTCTGATTGGGCTATTTCGTTTTCATGATGAGGAAATACGAGGTCCTGCCCACCACCATGGATGTCTATGCTGCCGCCGAGGTACTTCAACGCCATGGCACTGCACTCTATGTGCCACCCTGGTCTACCCCTCCCCCAAGGACTCTCCCAGGATGGCTCGCCAGGTTTTGACGCTTTCCATAAGGCGAAATCTAACGAATATTCCTTTTTTTCTTCGTAGGTACCCGCTTTGGAAATCATCTCCGATAAGTTCCGGTGGCTTAGCTTGCCATAGTCGAGGGAATTCCTGACGCGGAAGTAAACACTCCCCTCAGATTCGTAAGCGTAGTCCTTGACTAGCAGGCCTTGGATTATCTCGATAACTTTTGGCATTTCCTCGCTCGCCTTGGGATAGACATCAGCCCGCTGGATGTTTAATGCATCCATGTCGGCAAAATACAGGTCAACATACTTACTAGCTAGCTCCGATGCTGGCATTCCCAATTGGTTGGCACGATCTATGATCTTGTCATCAATGTCAGTGAAGTTTTGCACATACTTGACTTTATAGCCTTTGAATCTCAGATAACGCCTGATTACATCGAAGATTATGTAAGTCATGGCATGCCCGACATGACATTTATCATAAGCGGTAATCCCGCAGACATACATGGTTACCACTTCGCTGCGGTGATGAAAACCCTCCTTTTGTCCGGTCAGGGTGTTAAATATCTTCATCTCTTTCCTCCAGAGGGTGATTGACAACTGGCTCACCCTTATTCAGTGAATCATATCTCAGGTCACTAATTTTTCAAAACTTGACAAGTTTATCACCCCGCGCTATTATGTACCAAGTTGACTATTTTAGTCAACAATCTAGGAGGAGTCAATGAAACTTTCTACTAGAGGAAGATACGGACTCAGAGCACTTTTGGATTTGGCTGTTCATCAAGGAGAAGGGATGGTTCTATTAAAAGACATCGCCCGGAGGCAAGAGGTTTCGCTGCCGTATTTGGAGCATCTGATCACTCCCCTCATAGCTGGCGGTTTGGTAAAGAGCACGCGGGGCGCTCGAGGTGGTGTCTTGCTGCTTAAACCGCCCGCAGAGGTCAAGCTTACTGAGGTTGTTCAACTGCTTGAGGGCTCCATTGCCCCGGTTGACTGTGTGAATGATCCCAGGGTATGCAGCCGTTCTGCTTCTTGTGTCACCCGCGACATCTGGATTCAGATCAAGGACGCAATGATTCAGGTTCTGGATTCTACTACCTTACAGGACCTGGTTGAGCGGCATAGGCAGAAGGAACAAACTGAAACAGGGATGTATCACATTTGAGCAGCGTTTGTCCCGGGACACGAAAGGGCGTCGGAGACTATGGAGAAAGCACAAGTTCCAGAGGGCGACGTTGTAACCCTGACGACTTTGAGCAAGTTTGTAGGAAATCGGCTCAGGCCTTGAGGGATTGCCTCGAAATTGGCCTGAATGACGGAGGAGATTGAAATGACGGACACGAAAGCTAATAAGAATGTGGAGAGGTGCACGACCTGCAAGAAACCACTGACGAAGGTAGGTCGCAATGGCAAGTCTAGGTGCTGTAATCCAGAGTGTCCAGTGGTTTTTGTACGGAGGGACGATGCCAAGAATAGTAAGCTTCCAAGTAGAAGTAGGTGGAGAGGATGAGGATGCGATTGACAAAATGTGTTTAAAAATGGGACACGCATTTTGCCGATTACTGGGCTTATGATCAGGAGGGAAACGGAATGACAAAGATAAGTCAAAACGTGAAGAGGCTTCAATACAAGACAGTCGAGATACCTAAGCTAACCAGAGGGATAGCCAGGGACTCTACTGAGTTGATTGGCAACACACCTCTGGTCAGGCTAAACCGGATAACCAAAGGGGTGCAGGCAGAAGTGGTGGCCAAACTTGAGTCTTTTAATCCTCTGGGTAGTGTAAAGGACAGGATTGGGGTATCAATGATTGTTGATGCTGAAGAGAAAGGGCTCATCAACGAAAATACTGTGATCGTCGAGCCCACCAGTGGTAACACCGGAATCGCCCTGGCTTTTGTCTGTGCTGCCAGGGGATACCGTCTCATCCTCACCATGCCTGATACTATGTCTCTGGAGCGGAGGCAGCTCCTGAGTGTTTTCGGTGCCGAGCTGGTCTTGACCCCTGGAATAGAAGGAATGACTGGAGCGGTAAAGAGAGCTGAGCAATTGGTGGCACTAAATCCCAATTACTTTATGCCCCAGCAGTTTAACAATCCGGCCAATCCGGAGATACACCGTCTGACCACTGCTGAGGAAATTTGGAGAGATACCGAAGGCGAGGTAGATATTCTGGTCTCCGGTGTGGGAACGGGAGGGACAATCACCGGAGTAGCTGAGGTTATGAAGAAAAGGAAGCCTGAGTTTAAGGCTATTGCTGTTGAGCCAATTGATTCCTCAGTTCTTTCGGGAGGT
>Ga0209253_10004977_pt1 | contig 11548 bp, 7 predicted proteins | sample FrelakmetBRP12BR_FD_187145 | JGI IMG/M metagenome (GOLD analysis project Ga0209253, IMG submission 187145) | Freshwater lake sediment microbial communities from the University of Notre Dame, USA, for methane emissions studies - BRP12 BR (SPAdes)... | ecosystem: Environmental > Aquatic >...
AGTACCCGTGCTCGTGTCATCGTGGCCCTCCGTGAGGGACCACCTTAAACCGGACAGATCACGTGCTACATAAACCGGACAGATGATGTGCTCGCTACACCCTCAGATTGGGAGGTTGACAGTCGAGATTCAATCGATATCATCTAGCAATTCAAGCGATTCGTGGCCTATCCCGACATGTTCGTAGTCCTACGGCTAACAGGTGGCAAACAAGAGACTCTTGTCAAAAATTACTCTACAGGTCAATGGATTGATTTTCGCATTGATGCATTATGGTCTTATGAAACCAGAGGAAAGGTGATCGCAGCGATACGTCAACCGGCAGAAGAAGAATTCAAGGAGATCGTAAAGATAAGCGGTGCCAACATGGGGGATACTCGCTCTCGGAGCGGCTATTTGAAATGGGGCAATTATAAACCGGGGTACGAGCATTCCGCAACATCTCGTCCAAGAATCGTATTCCACGATAAGATCTGCGTTGAAGGATGGAATGCCTCGGAGCCAGATTACCTCCCTTGATTTCACCTCCATAAAGAATTGAAGAATTGGGGTCAGGTTCTAGAGCTGCGTACGCCGTGGCGATCTTTGCCATTGAGGTCAACCAGGCCAGCGAACGCCCGCACAGTCGTCGAGCACTCCGATAGGTTCGCACATTTTGCAAGCTTGATAATCGTGGAGAATCGACTCATCTGTGATTTGAGCACAAAATCCACCGCATACGTCGGGAGTATCTCCTTGTATTTCTGTGAGTACCAGCCACGGTAGGGGTTCCCACTCTCACCACGGTAAAGAACGCTATCGCAGTCAGACAGTTGAAATAGCGAGCAAGAGAATGCGTCCGAGGCCAGAATAAGTTTGTCACGATCCTCAAACCGAACATCAAACGTCGGCCCAAACAGAAACCGTTGAACAGTCTCAGGACTTAAGGCAAGGTCGTTAACCTCTACTGAGTCAACGATCGCAACTTCGTCAGGCCAGCAGACAAAGATATTGCGTACAAACACAGCGCGCCCATCCCGTACCGTGTATCGGCACGTAACGCGCACGCCGTCATCATTCTCCTCGAAACGCTCGATCTTTCCAGACACCAAGCCATATTTTCGCCGAAACTCGCTGCGTACCAGTCCGTCGAATTCTTTGAGGAATATTCCGCTGTGACCGAGGCTCGATGCAACGCATCGGCGATATGGATCAGTTCGGTCGTATAGGTACGAACCTCCGTCAACGAGAATATCGCGGTTCTTGAATCGTAGCGTAACGCTCGAATCATCGACCTGTTTATGAGTTTCCGTTCTGGCACCGCATATTATCGATACATAGAGATCTTCGTTTTTTACAACAGCAAAGCCGCTCTCGTAAAAGCAGCGCGGCTTATTTCGCGATACAGTCTTCGTTCGGTATACAGCTGAATCGCCAAGCGGAGGAATAGAGCCGTCCTGCCACACACAGTATTCTAAAACTCTCGTTGCGCGGGGAATGATCTCCTCCAAGAAATCGACGAGAGTTTTCGAGAGTCCATAGTGTTCACAAAACACGACCAACCCGCGATGTAAATTCAAATTATAGGCGTGGTATCCGATCGTATTTTCATTGCATAGCCCATCCCGATCAAAAGAGCTCTTAACGAGTTCCATGATCCTGTTTGTTGACACCTCAAGATATGCGCTCGAATGTGGTGTAGAGCCGAATTGAATTGCGGAATGAAGTAAGGCGATCGCTCCCATCAATCCATGATTATTCTTAGAATAATGCTTGGATTTAGAAAGCCAATTCGACCAATATTTGAGGCAATCACAGGTCCTGGCAAGAAGCGCATAATCCACATCCTGACGTTCTCGTGTGACCTGGATAAATTTAATTAAGACCCTGACCCGAACGGCCGCCGAATGATCTGCGGAGGGAATTCTTCCAATGAAGGAACGACGGCCAGGCTTGCTCGAATAGTCCAGGAAGCTATTCAACGCAACAACTGCGAACTGTAACGCGCCGACATCTTTTCTCATCTGGAAGGTGGAAAGAAGCCTTCCGATCGGGTCAAGAGAAAATAGGTGCATGACGCTGCTATGAGCCTGCGTAGCGAACTTCCTATCCCATTGTACCCCACGGGATAGGCTTACCTCCATAATTTCGCCAGTAAATAATGGTAAGGAGACTGTATCGCCACCGCAGCTAATGGTGACATCAAATGGATTGAAATCATCTACAATTCGATCCATTCGTATGGCAAGAATTTCCCTATAGTCTAGAGATGCTTGCGTCCACAACGACCACATACTGACTCCATTCTATTGGCAATCCTGAAGGGATTCGGGCCCGGGGTCTTCTCCTTGACGTAAATGAGCAGGAGAGGAACAGCTCATCGGCTCAGAGCAAATTCTCGTGGCTGGTGCATGTCGCATTAAAATCAATGCAGTGTAGCCAATGACCTCGCCCGGAAGGCATTTCCGGAATTGCTGATCGTTGCGGCAACTATGGCTTTGTCTTTTTTGGGCGACCAAGGACGGTCAGTCTCAAAAGGCACCTCCCATTCCAGCGTGCAAATGCTTGCCTGCTGCATAAAGCCAAGCCCTATGACACCTCGAATGTTGTCTCCAGCCACTTCGCCGTAGTGTAATGTGCTGTTCTCATTTGGCATATATATTTCAATTTTATACTTTGAGTCATTACCGCCGAAGAAGCCGTCTGCTCTGGTTAAGAACTGTCTCCAAACGTGGCAAACGACACGGGCACGCGCCACACTGGAGACCGCTTCGCAATTTCAACTAAGAATGGGATTTACTCGGTGAAGCCCAGAGCTGAGAGGTTTACCCGAAAATGTGGAGTGTCTTCTCTGCCCTCTGGCTCTGCCTAGGTGTTTTGCTGCTCACTCGTTGGCTGCACGAGCCTTAGGCAACACGGTTGATGCCGTGAATGATTCTTGATTGATCAAATTCACGATTTCAGGAATCATCTGTTCCGGTTCAGGTGCATAGTGACCACGAGAGTCACTATAAAGCCAGGCGTATTGGCGACCGCCAGCGGCTGCCCCTCCTTCACTGCTCCCTCCAAGCGATTCCCAAAAAGGCGTGAAATGGCATGCATAGTGATGGGCATCCAGCGTATTCTGCAGAAGTATCGCGCGTGAACTTTGATTATTCCTCCACGCCTGGACCATGTTGATACGCGAACCGTACTGCTCCTGAATCTCCTTAATCGGTTTACCTCCAAAACAGTGTCTTCTAACTTTCTCGATATCATTCGCGTTCTCATACGCGAAAGCATTCGACTGAGCATTGATCGCAACCGCGGTGGTATTCTCTATGCGGCTAGCAAGCGCAAGGGCACTGAACCCTCCCCCCGATGACCCCCAAAAGATGATCTTACCTTCCGGTATGCCCAGCCCTTCTGCAAAGCGCCGGATGAACATCGCAAGATCTTCACTGACATCGTGTTCTGCAGTACCGAGGTACCAGCCCAATCCCAGATCTTCGTGAAGTTCAAGAGTGGGGTCTGCGACGCAGAGCACATGCCCAGGGAACTTCTTCTGGTAAGCCCATGCACAGCGGCTAAAAGCCGGCAACCTAATCAGGCTTCTATTTATCCTATTACTCAACATCACGAAAAGCGGCTGCTGGTCTTGACCAGCATAGTACACAGCCTGAAATTTCCAATATTGGCCATGCAAAATGAGTGTACATTCTTCTTGCTGAGGCTTCTTGAATGCTTGTCCTAGTTTATAGTCGACAGGATATAGAAACAGAGGATTGGAGTATTTTGTAATCGGGGTGCTATCTGGAGTACGAAGGTACGACAGAACCAAGTACAGACCTGCCTTCCCATTTATTCTAAAACTAAAAACAGGGTTTGGAGAATAGTCCTGGGCATGAATCCGCCCTCCATTTCGATACAGATGAAATGCGAACTGCCCCGTCTCCGATGCGTTGGAAACCACGGTTGCCAGCAGCATATCGCCCGGCTCGTGCCTGAGAACGACCTCTTGGATCAAGCAATTGGCATGACTAGCAGGCACTGCCTTTCCCATAGTCATAACTATTTCCTTTATCGAAGATTATTCTGACGACTGCGAAATCGCTGCATAGCAATCCGCCTCGACGTTATGAGCCTCTCACTACCTTCAGGTTGTGAGAGGATCGGGAGGGATTGATCTGCCCGCTCCGCGCAAAAGCAACTCTTGGGAAAATACGCTCAGCTCGCACGTTTTAACCATGGGGAAATATTGCGGCTTTCCATGTGAAACAACAGCTTGCCTTATATTGCAGCTTTCAGCTGCGCGATTTTTGACTCGTACGAGCCAGTTGGGATCACAACATACGGAGGAAGAGTTTTAAAAAGGTTCATATGGACGAACCCGTTCTTTTTAGAGAATCTTGCTGCACACTCCAATGCGTTTTGATCTATCCACCACTGCTGTACATCTAGCTTAAGAGTATTCAGCAAATACCCTGACACTGTACTCAAAAAGAACTTAGCCTTTTCTGTCTGGTTAAAAATGGATAATCCTGCTGTAATCTCTTCCCAGGGCAGAACATTCGACAGCACTCTAAGCCCCGCATCAACATTACCGCATTCCTCCAAGAGCGGCTCTAGGCTCTTTCTCACAGCTGAGTCAAAATCCATTACAATAACCGGGCATGAGTTACTAGTTAGCAATTCGTGCGCGTGTAAATATCGCAACCCCGAAGCAAAAGGACCAACATTAGCTTGTGTGCCAATATTTTGGTTAACCAATACAAACCTACGGTCAGGCACTCTGGCATCCACCTGGTCCAAAATGGAAATGTGGCAGTAGAAGTTGTCTTGTATGGTCGCTAGCGACTTGAAAAAAATGTTGCCATATTTGGCAAAATACCCAGAGTCACAGGAAACAGAAATAATGTAACTTGGCTCATAACTAGGCTGGACAGTTACATAATTGAACGGTGCTTTTTCTTTGTCACAATTGGAAACAGAAGGAGCATACGAGTGAAGCCAAGCTGTTGAGGCTGGGATTGAGACATAGGGGTTAAAATCCTTGTTTTTAGATTCAAAAAACTCTTTTAGGGAAGAAGTGTACCCACCCATATCACCCGTTTTCCAGAATATGCAGGCTTCAAAAATCTTTAGGATGTCGCAGCTATTTTTCATTTGCGACATTAGTTTTTTATCAATCATTTTCTTGAAGTAGCTGATTTTCTTATCCGATAGCAATTCCTTTGCTTCCGATAGACGCATTAATGCATCTGTTGCGGTGAGATTGCAGATGACCGCCTTACCGTAATATGTAGCCGCATCAGGATGCCCTCCGTGCTTAAGAGCTTCTAATGCCACATCAATTACTTCAGGAGCTGCTCGCTTATATCTTCTAAAATACAAACTACAGAGTGCCAACAGATGCCCAGAGTCCCCGGTAACAGCATAAAGTTTTCTGTAGGCAGACTCGCACGCCTCGAAAACGGAATGATCCTCCTTGGCCAGGAAATGCGTGGACCTGACAAGGGCATCTATGAAAGTTCTCAACTCAGAACCTTCTAAAATAATGACCAGCTCGGCGCAAATACCCCTCTGTGTATCCCTCTGCTCCTGAATACGCTTTGCTGCTGCCTTGGACATTGCGGAAAATTTCAGAGGCTGCTCATATAACAGTGTGATCCCCCTTGCCATGGCCTCGGCATCCTCTCCCGGCGCGAGAATTCCACAACTGTGATCGACAAACTCCGGAATTGCTGCGACCGCGTTGGTCACCGGCACCAATCCAGAGGACATCGCTTCATCACGCGAGGTACCTTGCGTATCCATTCGCGTCGGGCAAAGGAAAATCCCGTATTCTTTGTGGAGCGCCACAGTTTCCTGGGGGTTGGGAAATCGTTGTTCGATATAGACATTCTTGTAGTTGCGAAGCGGGGCAACCGTTTCCTCAAACAATGGCCCATCCCCGATGATGCGGAATTCGAATTCGCTAAACCACGGTTTCTTAGACAACAACTCGATGGCCCTCACAGTCAAATCATTGGCATAGCCCCTTGACGCATAGGGTCTGATGGATAACACTTTCTTGCGCTGATCGACGCCTTTGGGCTCATAACGAAAGATATCTGTCTCAATTGGATTGTGGATGATACTGTAGTGTGTCTCAGGAATGCGGAACCCCAAGTCCTCCATCGCCGCTTCTGCAGAATAGCGAGAGACAAAGACGAGTTTCAGATTATTCGGAGCCGGCTGCAGTAATTCGCGCCAGAACACCATCCGTTCGTCGCTCTTCCTCCGAGCGACAATGCGCTCCTCATCGGTTTGATGATCGAAATCTCTTCTGCGCCAGGGTTGGATATCGACGCCATGTATCCAAACGACGACTTTTACGCTGGCGATGTAGTGCTGCAACACATCCCACATGGATGAATCAAGAAAATGCACTAAAACTGTCTTATACCGGCCGCTGGACAGCAGCAGATACAGAAGCTCTTGGGAGCCGGAGACGACATTAACATCTTCAAAATCATGATTAGACACAGGCTCGTCGGGTCGCAATCTGAACACATCAAATCGCACACCCTTCGCGCGATAAGCACGCGCACGAGCATGGATAAATCCATTGCGATCCAGATCGTCACACGACGGATAGTGTTTAGTCAGAATTAAATGCTCTGCCTGGCTATTTTGGATCAAGCAATTGGCATGACTAGTAGGCACTGTCTTTTCCATAGGCATAACTATCTCCCTGAAGTTATCTCAGACATGCATGCAAGTCCGGCACGAGATCCCGCAGCCTTTGCCCAATCTTCGCATCTTTCTCGCGTGCACAAGCCCCTTCCACCGCCCGGCGAATCGCCTCATAGCCCCATGGCCGGTTCTCTTGAATCAACATCGCCTGTTCGGCATGGCTCTGGTGAAACTCTCGGTGCGAGCTTTTGGTTGGCAAGGCTATTTCTTGCAGCCAGTTCTCTGGGCGTGCGATGGCCACCATCGGAATCATTCTCTCTTTGCAGTAGACGGACAGAAAAAGATCTGTCATGCCCGGCTTGTGGAAATGGCTTAAATCTAACCCTCGGAGCAAGCCCGAATAAAATCCCACCGTACCAGTATCAAGGTTGTTGACTAATGCATCTCGCTCCAGCCCGTTTTTCAATGAGAGTACCTTGCGATAATCGGAGGAATACCCCTCAGGCTGATCTGGAACCAACACCCCGTGGACACCGATCACTACCTGGCGACCGTACTGCTCGATTCGGCGAATCATAGATGCTACATAGTCAGGTGGATATAGGATATTGTCATCTGCAGTAAGGTAATAACACTCCTCGCTCAGTGACGAAAATGGCAAAAATTTGCTGGTATCACCCAACCCTGGCACATCCCTAGACAGCACTACCTTCAACTTTGGATGGCACATCCTCACGAAATCCGGAATAGTATCGTAGCGATCTAGATAGACATGAAAAGCATCTACCTGTGGTGCCAGACTTTCTAGCGTCTGGCGTAACAGCTCGTCTCGCTCGGGAATCGAGCACAGAGTGGCTACTATCGGCAGAGCGGGATTAGGTAGGTAGGTCATGTCAGGTGCTACGGGCATCAAATCTCGCAGCACTGGAAAGCGGAAAAACCGTTTGAAGTCGTCCTTCCGCAACTCTTTATGCTTTGAGGAAAATGCCTTTACATAACTTGCTCTTGAAGGCGACGGCAACTGTACGATATTACCTTCGGCAGCCGGGTCGTTGGCAATCATGTCGGCGAACAACGATCCGTCACGCAGAGTATTGAAATACAGCGGCGCTTTCAGATCTCGAATCTTTCCTCCCTTTTCTACTATCCAAGATTTTAAGCGCTGAAAAAACTCGTCGTCTGACGCCTTGCTAGTGCAATTAAAAAACCCAATGTCGTCGAATACACTGCGCCGGACCCCTAAAGTAATCAACCCCAGTTTCTTTACCAATCCGTTGACCGGAATGACCTGCCCGGAAGGGAACCGCACCCGAGAATAGGCTCCACGCACACATACCACCCCTGGCTGGTTCAACTCCTGCATACCTAAGCGTATGCGATCCGGATGACATAGATCGTCGCCATCCTGGAAGAAAATGAAATCCCCCTGTGCTAATGTCAGCGCGTAGTTCTTGGCAAAATAGGTACCCAGATTTGTATTGAGCCGCTGACAACGCAGGCTTGCCTCAGATTTGGCCAATCGTTGCAGAATCGCCCAAGTCTCGTCGTTGCTGGCATCGTCCACCACGATCAGCTCCAGTCTGGGCCAAGTCTGACGCAGAACCGAGGTTACCGCCTGCTCGATGTAACCGGCTACATTATGGGCAGTCATCAGGACCGAGACGAGTGGTGAGTTTGCCCTATCAACTGCGGGTAAACATTGGACTGCATCAGCCACCTCCCGGTAGAGATCCTCTAGCATTACGGGAGCACTTTCCTTGATAGGTACAGCGAAAGATTTACTGGCTGCGATATCACTTTGTCTCAGTGGCGAGACCTGCGACTCCACTGTGGACAAACTCAACTTTCGGCGCACCAACTTCAGGTTAAAACAATACATATCAGCAAGCTCGGGCTGCGCCGAGATGGCTTCTTCATAGATGTCTATGGCCTTCGCGTAGTCGCCTGAGTAAAAAGCCTCTTTCGCTTGGTTGCTATATGACATTCATTATCTCCCGTTCGGTTTTATCAAAATTCACGAATGCGCTACGCTGACATGCTTTCCCCATAGGCTCAATCAAGTCGAAGAAATTGCAAATGTCTCAAAAGAATATCGGCGAGAATGATCGAGCTGCCGCATGCGTGAGATAAATTCAAAGACATTCCTCATCGGCAAACCCTTCAATATCTCCAACGGCCATTCCCAGTATTCTGTGGATAGCAATTCTTGACCGACCTCATCAGGAATTCGCATTTTCACCCGCTTTGCGGGAACACCACCAACAATCTCATATGGTGCAACGTTTCGAACTACTACTGCGTTGGCTCCGATAACTGCGCCTGTTCCAATCGTCACACCGAGCAATATTACTGCACCGTCGCCAATCCATACGTCATTACCAATGATTGTGGGTGTCGCTACCTTGGTACCCCCTCCCCATGCCAGCCTGGAGAGCTCTGCCTCGGAGTATCGCCTGGCACGGGAGCCAGGCAGCCCAGGATGCGTGCTAACGCCTCGCATATTGTGCATACCAGCACCAAGAGTAACTCTGCGACCAATCGAGCAATACCTACCTATAAATACTTTATCGCGGATAATTCCGCCCGCGTTCATGTAACTCTCTGCACCAAAGAATGAAGAACTGGGCTTTGCGTTCACCTCGGCCTGCACTCGAACCCCTCTCTCAAATAACAAATTCGAGAGATTCTTAGATGATGATTTGTCCACCCCTACGGAAGTCAGTTGATCCAAAGAAACTGTCTTAGTTGAAGTAAGCGTTGACGACACAAATTTTTCTATTTTGTCATTAATTGTCATGGCAGGATTGTCTGCCTTTCTTTGGAGAAGTTTTCCCAATCGACAAGCCTATCGCCCCACAGCCGGAACAATACTATCGCCATTCACGCTACTTGACAGGTCAAGCGCCTCATCCTCCACATCCACCTATGCGGCTCCAGCAGCTCGCGCATGGGCATGGACAACCATGCCATCATTAGAAACATTCTGTGACGCAGCATGTACCAACAAATGATTGAAAGGGATGGGCTCTTGCAAGGAGTCTTAGGTGGCCGTTTACTTCGCTCATTTAGTACGACCTGACGTTCCGGTGTGCTGACCGAGAAGTAGGGGATGAATAAGGTGATGGGTTCGCCATTAGACATGTGCACGAGAAGACCTCAACAAAATGGCGCCTTTTTCAAGTGGTATCTCAGTGACATCAGCATGACGATTGCCATGAGTGAGATCGCTGATCCATAACTTTGCGACCTCTTTTTCATCAAGTCGGTTATGGTCGTCGAGCAGGATATCGAGTGAGGATTCATGAAAATCCGCCATCACGATGGGTACTGCAGGGTACCTCGCGTGCTTACCCGTACTTTCTGGCGGGCCATCGACAAGCACTAGCACACGCCGTTTTGGATGGTCGCAACGCCCTGCGATATCTTTCAAGTGTGCCTGACATCGGTAATAAGGATAGGCTGTACCGTTTGGCGCGGTATAAGGCGCCAAGGGAGCTAGGACAAGTTGAACTTTCGCATCTAACTGTGCCCGACTAAGATCGTCCAAGGTTTTTGAGTGAAATTGTTCGAGATGTTCGAAGGCTATTTGAATTGCCTTGGGCTTACCTTTACGTCGTGAAGCAATTTTGGCCAGCGTCTTGGCAATCAATACTGTTGAAGTCCCTGACCCAAATTCTATGACTAGATCGTAATCATGTTTTTCCAGCAACTGGATCAAATACATGGCGAAGTCTGGGCTAATTGGCCAAACATGCATTTCGCCGGTTAGTTCGCCTGTTGCCAAGTAGTTCTGTACCCCAAGAAACGCTTCAAGTTGCTTGGTAGCATTGGTCATTTCAAACTTGATGGTTTTCTCAAAACTTTGTTTCAGTTTGTTGAAATCTTCACTGTGCTTTTTTATCTGTGCACTAAGTTCAGAATTTTGTTTTTGCAGAGCTGCGAAAATAATCGGAGCTTGCGGGGCGGCAGCGAACGCCATTGCCATGCTGTTGCCAGCAAGCTGAGGCGTAGTATTTTCGCCTGGCTGACCAATCTGTGTAAGTTGCTTACTTGCTCGGGCTTGGCTGATCAGCCTTACTTCACTCCCCGGCGCGCCAATAGCGATAGCACGCTCAAAGTGTCTGAGCGCACGAGGTTGCTGCCCCATAAGGGCAGCAGCACGGCCTAGCGTGTTATGCACTCCAGCAATCAGGATTTGGCTGACAAGCTTTTTGCTGCATCCCCAGTCCTGCGCTAGACGGATAAATTGCTTGGCTGTGCCAGCATTGTTGATTTGCATGTTGCCTGCGGCGGCAAGCAAGGCCAGCTCGGCACGGTCTGGGTGATGTTGCAGTGTGTCTTGGTTGAGGGCAGCAAGGCCTTCCCAGTCGCCAAACTGCCATTGGGTGCTGGCACGTTCGAACAGACTCTCGTCATAGGTGACTCGTTGGGCGTCTATGCCACGTGGGTGGGTCACCTCGGACACTTGTATTCCCGATTTCGGCTTAGACTCTACCTTCGTAGTTGGTAGAATCTTTCGATGGTGTGGTGCCTTGGGTTTTTCTGCGGCCAATCCCTTCTCACTTCGTTTGTATCGAAGCTTTATACTCATACCTCTGCCTCGCGTAGCAGGAAATCCTTGATGAAGTCGATCTGCATCTCGGCCTTGATCAGCTCTTCCTTCAATATACGTTGACGGGCATCCATTTCAGCCACCTGAGACTCCAATATTGCGACACGTACTTGTCCTTCCTGGAAGGTGATTTTCAATTTGTCTATTTCTGCTTGTTTGGCTTGTGCCAGCTTCGCCTGTTCATCCCGCGCCTGGGTCAGTTTGTCAAAGTGCTGCTGCCGCTCCGCTGCCAGGCGGGCGTACTCTTCTTTACTCTTGGTGGCCTGCTCCAGCTTCTCTTGCCGATCAGCCGCCAGCTTC
>Ga0209253_10004978_pt1 | contig 11548 bp, 9 predicted proteins | sample FrelakmetBRP12BR_FD_187145 | JGI IMG/M metagenome (GOLD analysis project Ga0209253, IMG submission 187145) | Freshwater lake sediment microbial communities from the University of Notre Dame, USA, for methane emissions studies - BRP12 BR (SPAdes)... | ecosystem: Environmental > Aquatic >...
TCTGGCTTGGATAATGCCTACACGCCGAGCTTTGGTTTGCTGGAGCAGGAGTCGATCATCATGGAGCAGTCTGCCATAGGCGAGATTGCCGACGATATCAGCGACTGCCTGCGTTGCGGTAAATGTAAGCCGGTATGCAGTACACATGTACCGCGTGCGAATCTGCTTTATAGTCCTCGTAACAAGATTCTGGGCACTTCACTGCTGATTGAAGCGTTCCTGTACGAAGAGCAGACCCGTCGCGGCATTTCGCTGAAGCATTTTGACGAATTCAATGATGTGGCTGACCACTGTACTGTTTGCCATCGTTGTGAAAAGCCTTGTCCTGTCGATATCGATTTTGGTGATGTCTCAATCAAGATGCGTAACTTCCTGCGTGAGCAGGGTAAAAAGCAATTTAACCTAGGTACCGCCTTGGGAATGGCTTTCCTGAATGCCAAAGATCCTGCAACGATCAAATTCTTGCGTACCACGATGATCGGTTGGGGTTATAAAGCGCAAAATATCGCACATGGCTTGGCCAAGCGATTTGGTTTACTGCGTGACAAGAAACGTCCACCAGCCACGGTGGGTAAGGCTGACATTAAAGCGCAGGTGATCCATTTCATCAATCGCCCGATGCCGAAGAAAATGCAGTCCAAGACCTCTCGTGCAATGCTGGGGCTGGAAGATAGTCACATGATTCCGGTGATTCGTAACCCGCAGAAGGTCACGGATGATAGCGAAGCCGTATTCTACTTCCCCGGTTGCGGTTCAGAGCGTCTGTTCTCTAATGTCGGTTTGGCGACACAGGCAATGCTGTACGAGATTGGTGCCATTACGGTATTGCCGCCGGGTTATTTATGCTGTGGCTATCCGCAGACCTCTGCCGGTAATCATGATAAGGGGCAGGAAATCACAGCAGATAATCGCGTACTGTTCCACCGTGTGGCCAATACGCTTAATTACCTTGATATTAAAACGGTGATTGTGTCATGTGGTACTTGTATGGATCAATTGCTCAAGTATGAGTTTGAGAAGATATTCCCTGGCTGCAGGTTGCTGGATATTCATGAGTATCTGATGGAAAAGGATGTGCGCCTGCAAGGTGTAACAGGTACACGTTATATGTATCATGACCCATGTCATACGCCGATGAAAACCTATAAGCCTATGGATGTGACTAACAAGTTGATGGGGCAGGAAGTGCAGCTCAACGATCGCTGTTGTGGTGAATCCGGAACCTTTGCCGCGGCGCGCCCTGACATTGCGACGCAAGTTAAATTCCGTAAGCAGGAAGAACTTGAAAAGGGCATGGAAAAAATGGGCTTAACCGTTGGCGAGCCCGAGACTGCAGTGAAAATATTAACTTCATGTCCAAGTTGTCTACAGGGACTATCACGCTATAGTGAGGATACAGGTATCGAAGCTGATTATATTGTCGTAGAAATGGCGAAACATATTCTTGGAGATAACTGGATGCAGGACTATGTGCAGAAAGCCAATAATGGCGGGATAGAGAAGGTTTTGCTGTAATGACAGCTTGATTTTGAAAACAAGGCCATCGTTGATGGCCTTGTTTCTTTGTCGGACCAGATTCAGCGTAATATAAACTTTTCCCTGATTATTTTGTCTTATTAATTGTTAGTTAAAGCAATATTTTTTAGGGAGGCTATATGCAGAAAAAAGTAATTTTAAGTGCTATCTTATTGGCGTTCACAGTCGGTGGTTGTGCCAATATGACTGAAACTCAAAAAGGTACAGCAAAAGGCGCAGCCATCGGTGCAGGTGCAGGTGCTGTAGTTGGCGCTGTCGCCGGTGGAGGCAAAGGTGCGGCAGTCGGTGCTGTTGTCGGTGGTGCAGCCGGTGCCGTTGCGGGTAATGTCTGGACCAAGCGTCAGGAAGAACAAAAAAGGCAGATGGAGGAGGTAACCGCCGGTACGGGTGTCGCTGTTACACAAACTGCCGATAATCGTCTAAAACTGGATATCCCAAGCGATATATCATTTGACGTGAATCGTGCAGATATCAAACCCAACTTCAGGGCAATACTGGATACCTTTGCAACAGGTCTGGCAAACAATCCAAGAAGCAATGTCACGATTATCGGGCATACGGATAGTTCAGGTAGCGATGCAATCAATAATCCGCTGTCTTTGAATCGCGCGGCAAGTGTGCGTGATTATTTAACGACCAGAGGTGTTGCGTCAAACCGGTTTGCAATCGAGGGGCGCGGTTCACGCGAGCCTTTGGTGGCGAATGATACTGCTGCAAACAAGGCAAGAAATCGCCGTGTTGAGATTTTTGTAGCAGAACCTGCACCAGCGCAATAATCGGTCATTGAGAAATATGGGGATACAGTCGGCCAGGATATCTGGAAGACTGTATTTCTTATGTAATATGCAGGTCTGGCTGTGCTAAAAAGGCAGGAATGCCGCAGTGGCAAGATTCTGCATGATGCGCGAAATCAGGCGTTGAGATTTTTCAGCCAATGCGATTGCATATAAGTCTGTGCGGCCGATCATTTTCCCAAATTCACGTTCAAATGATAAGTTCTTTTCAGTATCGTTGATTTCATTCGTGAGTAAATAGAGGGAGCCGTTTTCATTGCGCGCGTTGGAGAGTTTCCATGCCGCTATTTCTATGTTTCTGGCAACATTGTAGATGCGCTGCGGATCCAGGCTGTCGGTAAAGTAAAACTCGGTCTTATCATTGTGCGCTTTGAGCAGCATGGTATGCAGGCCAACTATAAAAGGCAGCACACGGTCGCCAGTATAGTCAGGCTTGAATGCCAGGAAAATGGCGTCTGTACCCTGCATGTTGTTGATTTCTTGAAATAAATAATGATGCTGGCTACCACCATCAAATACCCAGGTGACCATTTTTTCAGCAGCGTCCGAAGTGCTTTTCTGCAGTTCATGCGGATTTCGCTTATAAAGCTTGAGCATCAGCAAGCGCAGGCTTTCAGTGTTTTCGCGGATTTCCACATCTGCCATGCGGTCAAAATCCGCTTTACCTAATTGGCTGATGGTGCTGCGGTCTTGCTGCTCCGGGATAGGTTTGCCGTCTTTTCCTGCTGCGGGAGTGTTGCCGCCGGTTGCACAAGCTGACACTGCCAATGTGACTAACAATGTGATTAGGGTGCGGAGAGTCGGGTTAAAGGTTGTTCTCATGTAAACAGACTGCCCCTTAATTTAGCTTTGCAGTAGCTATTTTTGAATACTGCGTTCTTTAGGAAACACCGCGCTGAATGTACTTCCAACATCTGGTTCACTCACGATTTCCAGTTTGGCTTGATGTCGCGTCAAAATATGTTTGACGATAGCCAGACCTAAACCTGTGCCGCCGGTTTCACGGCTACGACTACGATCCACACGATAGAAGCGTTCCGTCAGTCTGTCAATATGCTGATGCGCGATGCCTATGCCATTGTCGCGAACGCTGAAAACCGGCTGGCCGTTACGCAGTTGCCAGCTGATGTGAATTTCACCGCCTTGAGGGGTGTAGCGTACAGCGTTGCTGACAAGGTTGCTGAGGGCGCTTTGTAATTCATCTGCTGCGCCCAGCAGGTCAAGATTGGGTGTGATGTTTGCGCTGATGCTGTGTTTGCCCAGGCTTAGTGCTTTTGCATCGTTCAGCATCATGTTAATCAGGGCAGGCATGCCGATAGGTCGATCTTCAGGTGGCTGCGTGTTGCTTTCAATGTGCGAGAGGGTTAGCAGGTCCTCGATCAGGCGGCGCATGCGTGTCGTTTGCTCGAGCATCATGTCAAAATAGCTGCGTATGCTGTCGGGAATGACGCCATCCATGTCGGATAAGGTCTCGATAAACCCGCCAACCACGGTGAGCGGTGTGCGTAATTCATGCGATACATTGGCAATGAAATCGCGGCGCATGGAGTCGATTTTCTCCATCTGGGTGATATCGCGGCTTATTAATAGTTTTTGCTTGTTGGCAAGTGGGATCAGCCATATCTCAAGAATGGCTTCCGAGTTGCGGCAATGTTCCAGTCTGAAAGGTTCGTTGTAGGTTTCGTTATACAAATAGGCAATGAAATTGCTGTTTCTTACCAGGTTTACGATTGGCAGGTTCAGGTCTGTTTCCAGATTCAGCCCCAGTTGTTGCTCGGCATGTTTGGTGCACCATTCAATGCCATTCGTAGCGTTGAGTACCACCAACCCATCTGGAATGGCATTGGCAGTGATGTTAAATCGTTCCAGTGCAGCGTTTAATTCATTTTGTTTGGCGTGATTGCTGCGTTCGTACCTCAGAAGCGCACTGTAAACATCTTCCCATATACCTGAGCCCTCGGGAATTGCGTCGAGGTTCGGTTTTCTGAGCCAGCCAAATAACTGGTTCAGCCAGTAGACGTGGCCGGCCAAGTAAGCTAATAGCCCAAGTGAGAATAACAGCAGCGCAGTTGTTGCTCCGAGTATCAGCCACAGGAATACACAAATAACACTTAAGGCAGCAACAAAAAGACCAGCTTTCCAGCGGATATCTAGCACAGATTAAATTTCTTCATTGAGTTTGAATGATGCGATTATAGCGAGGTTTTGCCAAGAATAATCTGCTTTCATTTTTATGGGCACGGGTTTTATGAATGAATCAGCCGCCAGGGCCAATCTATTATAAGACCTTTGCACGAATACCTGCACTTGTGCAAAAGGTCTCGTTCTCAGAGGTTGTTAAAGGAAAGCCATTCCAACAGTTAACTTTGCTGCGCCGATAAGCGGTACCCTGCGCCACGCACGGTTTGTATCAGATCTTCATGGTTTGATACTGAGAGTGCGTTGCGTAAGCGGCGAATATGCACATCTACGGTACGGTCTTCAACGAACACGCGGTCGCCCCACACTTTGTCAAGCAGTTGGCTGCGGGTGTGTACGCGCTCTGGATTGGTCATGAAGAAATGCAGCAGTCTGAATTCGGTAGGTCCAAGGTCGATGGTCATCTGGTTGCCGGTCACGCGGTGGGTCGTAGGGTCCAGGCGCAGGCCATTCAGTTCGATTGGGTCATCCGTCATCTGTGGTGCGCGGCGGCGGAGCACTGCCTTGATTCTGGCATTCAATTCGCGAGGGCTGAATGGTTTGGTGACGTAATCATCGGCACCAACTTCCAGGCCGCGGACTTTGTCATATTCTTCACCGCGCGCCGTGAGCATAATGATCGGGATGTCTTTTGTCAGTGAGTCTGATTTCAGTTTACGTGCAAATTCCAGACCGTTCATACCCGGCAGCATCCAATCCAGCAGAATGAGGTCGGGCGTAGTTTCGCGCATGAGGGTTTGTGCGGCCTCTACACTTAAGGCGCGTATGGCATTGTGCCCTGCCTGGGTTATGTTCAATGCCAGCAATTCCTGAATCGCTGGCTCGTCTTCAACAACTAATATATTGGCTGGCATACTATTCCTTCATCAAATTGCCTGAGTAAACTTTTACGCCTGATTAGTTTATGACGCTAATATGACATATTAATGACAGAATTTGAACTTGAAATTATTAACTTGCTTTCATAACTAAATTGCCATTTTTTGTGTTTTGATACACCATACAATATGTTGCACGTTTAATAACTCAAACAATAGCAGTGTTTATAATAAAAATAGTGTGAAGGGGCTTACTCGATGTCAGGTTTTTTATCAAAAGAGCATATTACCGCCAAAGCAAGTTTCAATCGCTGGCTAGTTCCGCCAGCTGCTCTGGCAGTACATTTGTCTATCGGTATGGCTTATGGGTTTAGCGTTTTTTGGAAACCATTAGGCAACGTGCTCCTGGATGATGCGGGTAAACCTTTGGCAGCGTGTGCTGCAGGCGCCTCTACATTTGGTGAAAAACTGTCTGGCACTGCAACCGCCTTGTTTGCGACGGATTGTAACTGGACGCAGTTCGATCTGGGCTGGATGTATACATTGTTTTTTGTGCTGCTGGGCTGTTCAGCAGCCTTATGGGGCGGCTGGCTGGAGCGGGAAGGCCCCCGCAAGGCTGGGCTGGTGTCTATGATATGCTGGTGTGGCGGTTTGCTCATTTCTGCTTATGGTGTCTATACGCATCAGCTATGGATGATGTGGCTGGGTTCCGGGGTGATTGGCGGCATCGGGCTGGGTTTGGGCTATATCTCTCCGGTTTCCACTTTGATTAAATGGTTCCCTGATCGTCGCGGCATGGCGACAGGTATGGCAATTATGGGCTTTGGTGGCGGTGCGATGATAGGTTCACCTTTAGCCACCAAACTGATGGAATATTTCTCTACCCCAACTAGCGTGGGCGTGTGGCAGACATTTGTCGCAATGGCCGCGATTTATGCCGTGTTTATGCTTTGCGGTGCCTTGGGCTACCGGGTGCCGCCGCTGGGCTGGAAACCTGCAAACTGGACGCCGCCAGTTGAAAAGCAAAGTACCATGATCGCGACTCGTCATGTGCATTTGAAAAATGCGCATAAAACGCCGCAATTCTGGCTGTTATGGATCGTGCTGTGCATGAATGTTTCTGCAGGTATCGGTATTATTGGTGCGGCAGCACCTATGCTGCAGGAGACCTTTGGTGGAGCGCTTATCGGTCAGCCTGATATGGGCTTTAGTGAAGTGAAGAAAGATGCTTTGCTGAGCGCTGCGGCAGCCTCTGTCGGCGCCGGTTTTGTCGGCTTGATTTCCATTTTTAACATTTTCGGGCGTTTCGCCTGGGCGACCTCATCCGATAAATTAGGGCGCAAGCGTACCTATTATATTTTCTTTATCCTCGGTGCTTTGATGTATTGCACGGCCACCTATGTAGCCGGTTTTAAAGCCTTGGCTTTGTTCGTTGCCAGTTTCTGCGTAATCGCTTCAATGTATGGCGGCGGCTTTGCGACGATTCCAGCTTACTTGGCCGATATGTTTGGCACCCAGTTTGTGGGGGCGATTCATGGTCGTTTGCTCACTGCATGGTCTACTGCGGGTATTCTTGGTCCGGTTGTTGTGAATTATCTGCACGATACGCGCCTTGAAGCAGGTGTGCCATTTGATCAGATCTATGCGCCTATATTTATGGTACTTGCCGGCTTGCTGGTTATTGGTATGATTGCCAACCTCCTGGTGAAGCCTGTGGCTGATAAGTATTTTATGACAGAGGCAGAGCTTGAGCTGGAGCATAAGCTCGCACACGACAAGTCCATTGAGAGTGGAGGGAGTGGGGCTGCAAGCGGTCAGGCAGTCAAAGTGAATCAGCAATCTGTGTTGACCTTGTTTGCATGGGCTTTTGTGCTTATTCCGATTAGCTATGGCGTATGGAGTACGGTTCAAAAAGCATGGGTGCTGTTTCATTAGCTTGAGGTAATTGAGTTAAGACATTAAAGGTCGTGGTATATGCGGTAAAATACGGCTTTATGAAATATAAAGCTGATTAAAGGATATGTAGACGTGAGAGAAATTCAGAAAAATTTGGATGGCAAAGGTATGCAGGTTGGTATCGTGCTATCAAGATTCAACAGTAATATTGGTGAAGGGCTGTTGGGAGCATGCAAAAGTGAATTGCTCAAGCTGGGTGTGGCAAGTGACGCAATCACGATTGCAACCGTACCTGGTGCGCTTGAAACGCCATTGATTCTGCAACATATGGCACTTAGTGAGAAATATGATGCGCTGATTGCCTTGGGCGCAATTATTCGTGGCGAAACTTATCACTTTGAGGTGGTGGCTAATGAATCTGCCCGTGGCATCTCGGAGGTGCAGCTAAATACAGGAGTGCCAGTTGCCAATGCCGTGCTAACGACAGAGGATGATGATCAGGCCATTGCGCGTATGCACGTTAAAGGTGCTGAGGCTGCGCAGGTGGCGGTTGAAATGTATAACCTGGTTAGAGCGCTATGATAGATAATGATAAGCCTAACCTGACCAGTCTGGCGATAGATAAAGCAGAAGGCGCGAAAAAGAGCGTCGGTAAAACTAACACTGCGAAACCAGCTGCAGCAAGAAAAACTGGCAGCAGGAACCGTAGAAAATCGCGCGAACTGGTGCTGAAAGCCGTGTACCGGGGTCTGCTCAACCAGTCAGAGCTGTCGCAAGTGCTGCGTGATATGGTTGATGACCCTGATTACAACAAGGCGGATGAGGCATATTTCAAGCAGTTGCTGGAAGCAGTAACAAAAAATATGAATGAGATTGATGCGCGTCTGGTTGGTTTTGTAGACAGGCCGATTGCTGAGTTGAGTCCAATTGAGCATGCGATATTACGCATAGCAGCTTGCGAGCTGTTGTTTGATTTAAGCATTCCTTATCGTGTAGTAATTAATGAGGGCGTTGAGCTGGCTAAAGTGTTTGGCGGCATAGACGGGCATAAATATATCAATGGCGTGCTGGATAAGCTTGCAGCGGATGCGCGTGCGGCTGAGGTTGCGCAAGCCAAAGGGTGAGGCATGCACAGGCTGTGGTTTTACTCTTATCGAGTTGCAATTGCCAATGAGTCTGCCCATTGTTTGAATGTAGTTGCCAAATGAAGGCGTGATGCAAGTTAAACAGGCTATGATGGACTTAAGTGGTGCGCTGGACATCGTTCGATTAACGGATGTTGGCTTGTTGCGCGAACATAATGAAGATGCGATCGCCAGCGATGCAACCATGGGCTTTGTTATCCTGGCTGATGGCATGGGCGGCTACAAGGCGGGTGAAGTTGCCAGTGAAATGGCTGTGCTGAGCATCACTGCTGAAATCAAGGAAGCCATGCTGGACTTTCAGCCTGGACAGCAATCCGAGGTTTCAAGTCAGCAGCCAGAAGCGCAGCTGATTGTGGATGCGGTGCGAAATGCCAATGCAGCTATTTATCATGCATCGCAAACCCATCCGCAGTGCGAGGGCATGGGCACCACGCTGGTAGTCGGGCTGTTTACCAACAACAAACTGCTGGTTGGACATATTGGCGATTCGCGTATGTATCGCTTGAGAAATCAGCTGCTTACGCAAATTACAGAGGATCACTCCTTGCTGCAGGAACAGATCAAGGCGGGGTTGATCTCGCCGGAGCAAGCCAGGTTTGCGACGAACAGAAATCTGGTGACGCGCGCTTTGGGGATAGATCCTGAGGTGGAACTTGAGCTGAATGAATATGATGTCGAGGTTGATGATATTTATCTTTTGTGCTCTGACGGATTGAGTGATCTGGTCGATGATGACATGATACAGTCTGCATTGAATGCGTATGGATTGGATCTGGCAGATGCGGCCGAGGTGCTGGTGGCGCTGGCGAATGGAAATGGCGGCAAGGATAATGTTTCTGTCGTGCTGGTCAGGGTGAAAAGCTCATTTGAGTACAAGTATACTTGGTATGATAATTTTCTTGGTTGGTTAAAATAGCAGGATGGCTTATGGCAAAAATCATTCTTACTCTTGATAATACGTTACTGGACGAGTATGCCCTTAGCAAAGTACGCACCAATATAGGTCGCAGGCCAACCAATGAAATACATCTCGATAATTTAGCGATAAGTGGCGAGCATGCTTCCATCGTGAAAATGGGCGGCGATTATTTTGTGGAAGATCTGGATAGTACCAACGGTACTTTTGTTAACGGAGAGGCCACCAAAAAGCACTTGCTTCAGGATAATGACGTTATCGAACTTGGTAAGTACAGGCTGAAATATGTAGATGATGCGAGCGGCAATCCGAGTATTGAAAACGTTTCTTCCGCATTTGAAAAAACCATGATGATTCACCCGTCTGCAATGAAGTCCGGCAGACATGAGGCGATGACAACAGCAGATAAAGTAACATCTAAAGTGCCGAGTAAGCCTATAGGGAGCCGCGCCAGTAATGTTGCAGCGGCAACGCCGGTAGTGTCAGCTAATTCTGCGCCTGGGAACAGCGCCAGCGACATGGTTGGAAAGATACAGGTGCTGAACGGCTCGAGTAGCGGTCGTGAGCTGGTGCTGAACAAAGCACTGACAACACTGGGCAGGACAGGTGTGCAGGTGGCCGTTATTACCAAGCGGCCGCAAGGGTATTTCATTACGCATGTCGAAGGGAAAGTTCTGCCTATCGTGAACGGGGTCTCGACAGGTGGCCAGGCATTTGCGCTCAATGATCATGATGTGATTGAGCTTGCCGGAGTAAAAATGGAGTTTTATCTCACAGGGTCATAAACGACAATGCCGGGGATGAGAAAATGAATATCGTAATGCCCGATTAATATAGCGAGCAATAAAGCAGCCTTTACTCAATGACAGATTACCAGCATCCTTATTTGTTGAAACGCCTCGAAAGACTGAACTCTATCGGGGTGGCGCTTTCTGCCGAGCGCAATAATCAACGCTTGCTGGAAATGATTCTGCTGGGGGCGCAGGAAATTACCAATGCAGATGGCGGCACGCTATATACCATCACGGATGATGGGCATCTGAAGTTCGAGATGATGAGCAACAAAACGCTTGGTATCTCGCTAGGCGGAACGACAGGCAAAGAGATTCCTTTTCTGCCCTTGCCATTGTATCTGGAGGACGGCAGCCCCAACCTCACCACGGTTGCGGCATATGCCACATTGAACAACAAGACGGTCAATATCGAAGATGCCTATGCGGCAGATAATTTTGATTTTTCAGGCACCAGGAAGTTTGATCAAAAGACAGGTTATCACTCACAGTCGTTTCTGACGATTCCGATGAAGAATCATGAATCGGAGGTGATTGGTGTATTGCAACTGATCAATGCGATTGATATCGACAGCGGAAAAATCATCCCTTTTTCACTCGCCAATCAAAGCTTGGTGGAGTCTCTGGCGTCACAAGCTGCGGTAGCGATGACGAATCATAATCTGATTGAGGGATTCAAGGGGCTGTTTGAGTCTTTTATTCAATTGATTGCGGATGCGATCGACCAGAAGTCACCCTATACCGGTGGTCATTGCCGTCGTGTGCCAGAGCTTACCAAAATGCTGACACAGGCAGCTATCGATGCCAATACGGGCCCACTTAAAGACTTTACGCTGAATGAGAACGAGTTCTACGAACTAAAGGTTGCCAGCTGGCTGCATGACTGTGGCAAGGTGACTACACCTGAATCTATCATGGATAAGCCTACCAAGCTTTCTTCGATCTTCGATAGAATCGAATTGATAGATCAGCGCTTCGAACTGCTGAAGCAGCAAGCTGAAACCAGAATGCTCAAAAAACAGCTGGAATTGGTTCGTGGTGCGAATAGAGATAGTGCGGCCCTGACACAACAATTTTCGGAGTTAGAGAACGAATTAAAAGCATTCAAGACTAAGTGTGATGAAGACCGCGAGTTTCTGAGGCGCACCAACTTTGGTGTTGAATCCATGCAGCCTGCGGACCAGCAGCGCGTTCGTGATATTGGAAATATGGTGATTTTGGATCCGATAGGACGTGAAGCGCCATTTCTGAGTGAAAATGAAGTTTATAATCTTGCTATTGCGCGCGGCACGCTAACTGCAGAAGAGCGTGAAATTATCAATAACCATATCGTGGTGACTATCAATATGCTGGAGTCGCTGCCTTATCCCAAGGGCCTGGTGCGGGTGCCGGAATACGCGGGGGGGCATCATGAGCGCATGGATGGCCAGGGTTATCCACGCGGGCTGATGCG
>Ga0209253_10004979_pt1 | contig 11546 bp, 9 predicted proteins | sample FrelakmetBRP12BR_FD_187145 | JGI IMG/M metagenome (GOLD analysis project Ga0209253, IMG submission 187145) | Freshwater lake sediment microbial communities from the University of Notre Dame, USA, for methane emissions studies - BRP12 BR (SPAdes)... | ecosystem: Environmental > Aquatic >...
GAGACTTTCCCCATCTGGAACCTGCCCCTCAAGCACCCCGTCAACGTCGCCTACGAGGCGGCGACGGCGGACCTCTGCGACTTCAACCTGGTCGATCCGTTCCACCTCGAAGCCTACGAAAAGGTGGCCGTCAACTATAACCGGGACGTCGAGGTTTTCCCCGTCCTCAAGCGGATCCTCGAGAAGATCACCGGTGGGCCGTCTTTCTACAGATCCCCGACCGACATGGGCTGCAACGCCGCCGGCTTCGGGATCAGCGACGACGCCGTCGTCCGCGATGCCGCCAAGCAGGAGCTCATCCGGCGCTTTTTCCGCTATTCCTGCGAATACACGCTGGGCTTCGTCGAGAAGGAGACCGTCCAGCGGTCCGAGCTGCTGATGAGGGAGCTCGGGGTCAAGCCCGAGGACCGCCCGGTCGTGGTCGCAGCCCGCCGTGCGGCCCAGGAGGCCGAGGCCGCGGGGAAGGGGAACAAGGGCGTTTTCGTCGGCGCTGCCATAGAGCTCAGGGACGGCTCCATCGTCGCCGGGAAAAACTCCCCTCTCATGCACGCCGCATCGGCCCTCATCCTCAACGCCGTCAAGAGGTTGGCCGAGATCCCGGACAAGATCCCGCTCCTCTCGCCCTCGATCATCGAGTCCGTCGGAGAGCTCAAGAAGAACGTCTTCGGGGCCAAGACCGTCAGCCTCGACCTGTCCGAGGTCCTGATCTGCCTCAGCATCAACGCGGGGACCAATCCGATGGCCCACCTGGCCTTGGACAAGATGAAGGAGCTCCATGGCTGCGAGGTCCACATCACCCACATCCCGACGCCCGGGGACGATTCGGGGCTCAGGCGGTTCGGCATCAACCTGACGACCGATCCCAACTTCGCCAGCAAGCACCTCCTGGTGACGTGAGGAACGGCTCGTGGCGACACCTTCCCGGCCGACACTGAAGGCGAGATATCGCGCCTTCACGAAGCGGCACCCGATGCGCCGGGCCGCGCTCGGCCTCGGGATCGCCGGGCTCGCCTACGCCTTGACGTCGGCCTTGCTGGCCCTGGCCGGGGCCGTCCCGTCCGCCCCGGTCATCGCCGGCACGGGCGTCGACAATTATTATGCCTGGCAGATCGTCTTTATCCTGCCGCTCGTCTTCTCCGTCTGGGTCCTGAGCTCGGGCGTTCTCCTGGCGCTGGGGACGAAGGGGATCCATCGGAGCGACGTCCTGGCCAAGGCTTCCCGGGCGTGGGGCGGGCCCCTTCTCCTGGCCTGGGTCCCCTCGGCCGTCGAGGCCTTCTTCGCCGTCCTGGGCATGGGTCAGGCGGAATGGGTGGAGATCCTGTCCGAGCCGGGCGTCTGGCAGACGCTTTATCTTGCTTTCTACGCGGCGGCGGCGGCGTGGGCCGTCCTGAGATTTGTGAGGACCGCCCGGAGCATTCACAAGAGATCATGGCCGGCCGCCATCATGACCGGCCTCGCGGCGGCGGCGGTGGCCATCGGGGTGTACGCGCTGTTCGTCCGCTGAGCTGGCCGGCCGGGTCCGGATCGCCCGGACCTGCGGGCCCAGGAATAGGGGAGGACCGATGTCTGACACGAAGGCGTCTCGGAACGTCTGGATCCGGCCCTTCACCATGGGGGACTATGATCGGGTCATGGAACTCTGGGCCCAAGGCGGCCTGCCGCTGAAACCCCAGGGGCGGGACAGCCGCGAAAATATCGCCCGGCAGGTCGGGCTGGTGAACGTTCGCTTTCTCATCGCAGAGGACGGCGAAGGCGGTCCGGTCGTCGGGACCGTGTTCGCCACCCATGACGGACGTAAGGGTTGGATCAACCGCCTGGCCGTGGACGCGTCCCTGCGCGGGCGGGGAATAGGCGCCCGTCTCGTCCGCGAGGCCGAGCGGTGGCTCGACGCCCAAGGCATGGACATCCTGGCCTGCCTCATCGAGGCCGAAAACGTTGTCTCGATGGCCGTCTTCGAGAGGCTCGGCTATGTGAAGCACCCGGAGATCATCTACTTCACGAAACGGAAATTCCCCGGCGTTTGATCCCTCTCTCCGGCTTGGCTCGGGATATGCCTGGGGGCCTTTATTTTGGCTCTTCTCCCATTTCCGGGAAACCTCTCGAGGCGGCGAGGGATGTTGCCTCGAAGATCCCCGTCCGTGGAGGGGGGACCGGCGGGGAGCGAAGTCTTCGTAGCGACCATCAGAAGCGCGCCGGAGCGGCTCGGAGGAGCGCTTTTGAGAGATCTCTTGAGAAAGCACTCTTTCATGATATTTCGCAGAAACCTGGCTCTGTGTATCGCCGCCAGATTTCTGCCCTCCGCTCACTTCGTTCGCTCCGGTCGGATGGCCGGGGAGCTAGAGGCATATCCCGAGCCAAGCCGGAGAGAGGATCATCCCGGAATCGGGAAAAGAACCTTTATTTTTGGGGATAAATACTATAAAATAACTAGGGATTGAGCCTAGATCTCTAAGGAGAAGTGCCGATATGAAACCGAGGAAGATCGTTCCCGACGTCGAATATGTCGGAGCGCCGGACTTCGACCGGCGGCTCTTCGACGCCCTCATCCCCCTGCCCGACGGCACGAGCTACAACTCCTACCTCGTGCGCGGACGTGACATGACCGCCCTCATCGACGCGGTCGAGCCGGCCAAGCTCCATGTCCTCGAGGCCTATCTCGCCGACGTCCCGAAGATCGACTATGTCATCTCGAACCACACCGAGCAGGACCACTCCGGAGGCATCCCTTGGCTGATCGGCAAGTACCCCGGGATCCAAGTGTTGTCCTCGGAGCCGGCCAAGCCCATGCTCGTCGACCACCTCGGCCTCGATCCGGCCAAGATCCGGACGGTCGCCGACGGCGAAAAGATCGATCTCGGCGGCAAGACCCTCCGCTTCATCACCACGCCCTGGGTCCACTGGCCCGAGACGATGTCGACCTACCTCGAGGAGGACCGGATCCTCTTCAGTTGCGACTGGTTCGGGTCCCACATCGCCGCGACCGAGCTCTTTGTCGACGGCGTCGGCTGCATCCTGGCCGAAGCCAAACGGTATTACGCCGAGATCATGATGCCCTTCCGCAAGATCGTCCAGAAAAACCTCGACAAGATCAAGGACCTCGAAATTCGCATCATCGCTCCGAGCCATGGCCCCATCCACCGCGATCCGGCCTCCATCATCGGCGCCTACCGGGATTGGACGGACGACAAGCCCCACAATACGGTCGTTCTCCCTTGGGTGACGATGCACGGTTCGACCGGGATCATGGTGGAGCTCCTCATTGCCGGCCTGGTCGAGCGCGGCATCAGCGTCTTCCCCTTCAACATGGCCACGGCCGACATCGGCCAGCTGGCTATGGCCCTCGTCGACGCGGCGACACTCGTCGTCGCCGCCCCGACCGTCCACGTCGGGCCCCACCCGATGGTCTTCAACGCCGTCGTCCTGGCCAACGCCCTCCGGCCTAAGGTCAGGTTCGCCTCGATCATCGGCTCATACGGCTGGGCGGGAAGGATGGTCGAGCTGACCAAGGCCGCCATGCCGAATATCAAGGCCGAAATGCTCGAGCCGGTCATCGCTAAGGGGCTGCCGAAGCCGGCCGACCTCGAGGCCATCGACCGGTTGGCCGATGCTATCGCGGCCAAGCATAAGGGGATCGGCCTCCTCTAGGGACGGGGCCCTCGCGTAGCTTTCCCGGTCAGGACATCCACGATCTTGACGCTCCCGGAGGGCAGAGGATATCTCCGCAGCGCGGAGAGCGTGACCCATTGTCTCTGGAGGCCCGGCTTGAGACGCGCAGTCCCTATCCTGCACCTGAAGGCGTGGAGCGTGACCCGGAACCGGGTATAGGCGTGCCGGACGGTCGTCAGGCGCCGGACGTTCACGATCCCGACGCCCAGCTCCTCCCGGATCTCCCGCCGAAGGGCCGCTTTCAGGCTCTCGCCCGTTTCGACCTTTCCGCCGGGGAATTCCCAGAGCCCGGCGAACAGGCCGCCGGCCGGACGCTGCTGAAGGAGAAGCTTTCCGTCCTTCTCGATGACGGCCACGACGACCTCGATCGTTTCGAGCTTAAGCTTTTTCGGACGCGGGATGATCTCCTGGGTACCCTCCCGGGCCGCCCGGCAGGCCCGGCGGACCGGGCAGGCCAGGCACTGAGGGCTCCGGCTCCGGCAGACGAGCGCGCCGAGCTCCATCAGGGCCTGGTTGAAATCGCCCGGCCGGTCAGCGGGGAAGACCTTTTCGAGGAAACCGCCCAGGACCTTATCGTGCTTCGGTTCGGCCGTTCCCCTCGCCCCCAGGATCCGCATGACGACGCGCCGGACGTTGGCGTCGATGACCGGGCAGGCCTTCCCGAAGGCGAGGCTCAGGACCGCCGCCGTCGTATAGGGACCGAAGCCGGGCAGGCGCCGGAGGACCGCTTCCTCGCGCGGGAGCTTGCCGCCGTGCTCGCTCTCGATCCATCTGGCCGCGGCGTGGAGATTCCTGGCCCTGGCGTAATACCCCAGCCCCTGCCATTCCCGGAGCACCCGTCGCAGGGGCGCCCGGGCCAGGCTCCGGACGTCCGGGAAGGTCTCGAGCCATCGCGCGAAGTAGGGGACGACGGCCGGGACGGTCGTCTGCTGGAGCATGACCTCGGAGACCCAGATCTTGTAGGGATCTTTGGTCCGGCGCCAAGGCAAGTCGCGCTTGTGGGCGCCGTACCAGGCCAGGAGGTCGCGGGCGAACCTATTTCTTATCGGTCTTCTCTTCCGCCGCCTTCGGCGGCTCCGGCTTCCAGTCCTTCCTGTCCTTAGGCAGGTCCTGAAGGAAACCCGAATCCACGCGGAACAGATAGTCGAACAGGGCGTTCTTGACCACGACCTGTTTTTTCTCCGCGTCCTCCTTGCCGATGAAGAGGACCGTCTCCTTTTCCTTGTCCTGATAGTCCTTGGTCAGGATCCGGACCTCTATCCCGGGGGCGAGGCCGTAATCCGCGAGCGGTCCGGGCTTGTCGATGAAAGCCGCCGCCTCGAGGGCCTCGATCTTGCGGATGAAGTCCTCGACCTTGGTCCTGTCGGCCTCCTCACGGCTGGCCGGGTCGAGGAGCCACTTGTCCTCTTCGCCGACCTTTTCCTTGACCGCGACGATCTCGAGAACGTCCCGCTTCAGGGAGACGCGCTTGGCGTCCCAGGCATAGAAATCGGAGAGCTTCTTTTCGCGCATCTCGTCGACCTTGCGGTCGAGGTCGGCGAGGAGCGTCCCTTCGAAGGACACGATCTTGGTTGTGGGCGAGGAGGTGGCGTATTGCGCCTCTCCTTTCTTGTGCAGGGCGAAAACGAGCTCCTGGTCCAAAGCCGGCAGGGACAGCGCAATCTCGTAGTCGGGCTTGTCAAGGCCGAAGGCCTTCAAGGACTCGGGCCCCTTCTCCTCGGAGACGAATTCCTTGGCCCGGAGGCCCGACAGGGAATCCAGGAGCGAGTCGATCTTGCTCTTGGCGGCGAGCGCCGCGACCGGAGTCTTCAGGAACCAACCGGCCTCCTCGCGGACGGCCTGCCAGGTGATATCCTTGGCCCGGACCCGGATCCCCTTGACGTCGGCCGCGGTGAACTTGAAGACGTCCTTCTGGCGGAAGTCGAAGACCTTCTTTTCGAGCGTCGTCTTGAGGCTTGACGAGAGGAGGACGATCCGCGGGTCGTCCTCGCGCTTGGCGAAGAGCGATTTATCGAGCGGGTTCTCCATGCCGACGAGAAGACGCAGGGGGGCCTCCTGGCCCTTGCTCCACAGGGACACCGTCGTCTTGGGGATCTCGTAGGCGGCGGGGTCCTTGGCCTCCTTTTCGACCACGCGCTCGATGCGAAGCGACGTCAGGGCGTCGACCAGGCCGTTCACCTCGACCTCGTCGGCCGCCGCCTGGATCGGCGACGTCAGCCGCCACGGGCCGCCTTCGTCCCGCTCGAAGGTCAATGTCTCGGCCCCCCGGACGAGGCTCGCCTTGCGGACGTCGCTGGACGCCATGCTGATGAGGGTATTGGTCTTCTCCTCGGCCGCCTCCTTTTTCTTGCTCCGGGAATCGAAAATCAGGACGACGGCCAGGAGGCCGACGAAGACGGCCAGCAGGATGAGGGTCGTCTTGAATCTCACAGCGACCTCCTCCTGGCCCAGACGGAGACGCCGAGGATGAGCACGGCCAGCGGTAGGATGACGATGCTGACCAGGAAGACGAGCCGCCCCTGGGACGGCGTCAGCTGGATCGACCGGGGCGTCCGGGTCTTGGGCTGAATGGCGACGAGGTCGGCCTCCTCCGTCAGCCAGTTGGCGACGTTGAGGAAGAAGTTCCCGTTGCCCGAGAGGCCGTAATAGCGGTTCTTGGTGAAGTCCGAGTCGCCGATGACCGCGATCCGGGCCTTCTTGCCGGCGGCTTCAGCGGGCTTGGCCGGGGGCTCAGCGGCCTTGGCCTCGGCCTCGGCGGCGCCGGGGGCCGGGGAAGGCCCTGCGGGCTTGGACTCGATCTCGGCGGCAGCGGCCAGCCCGATCGGCCCCTGCTTGTCCTTCTCGGGCGTGAACTTGACCTCCTTCTGGTCGAGCTCGCGTTCCGACCAGGAATTGGGGCTCGTCTTGGCCAAAGCCGTCACGGTCACGCCTTCGGGCTTGGTCTCGGCGACCTCGATCGAGCGGGCGTAAGGGAAAAAGGTCGCGTACCCGAACCGCTCGGTGATGGGATGGGTCTCGTATTCGGAGACGACGGGCATGAAGTAATCCCCGCCGAGGAGGCGGGAGACCGTGTCGACGACGATGTCGTTCTCGAGACGGAAGCCGTAGTCGGCCAGGAAGATCGGGAAAAGGGTCGGCGTCTCGGGATCGACCAGGAAGAGGACGCGGCCGCCGCCCTGGATATAGGTCCTGATCGTGTCGTACTCGTTCGTCAGGAGGTCTTTCTGCGGCCCGGGGACGACGAGGAGGGCGCAGTCCTTGGGGAACCGGTCGGCCAGCGCGAGCGTCTGCTTCTTGACCTCGTAGCCGAGCTTCTCGAGCTCACCCTTGACCGTGGCGAAGCCGTTGTCGCCTGTCTCGTCGACGGATTGCTCGCCGTGGCCCTCGAGGAAATAGATGACCTTCTTCTCGGCCCGAGTGACCTTGATCAGGGCGTTGGTGACGTCCTCTTCGGAGGTCGTCGTGACCCGGCCCTCCTTGTCCCCGGCCTCGAGGACGGTCGTCCCGTCCTGGGTGACGTCGTAGCGCTTGACGAGGCCCGGGTTCTTGTCTGGATCGATGAACTCGAACTTGATATGGCCCGAATGATAGGCGTAGAGCTTGAGAAGGTTCTCCATGGCCGCCCGCCCGTAGTTCCCCTCGCGGAAGAAGCCCTTGAAAGCGACGTCCGCCTTGAGAGCCTTGACAACGGTGACCGACTGGCCGGACAGGCTGTGGAGCTTGGCCGCGGTGAAGTCGGCCCGGTAATTGTGCTTGGACAGGAAGGCGTTGGCTAGGCCGAGGATGGCCAGGACGAGGAGGACGATGAGCAGAAGGTTCCCCGAGTAGAGGAACGCCCTCCGGGAAAAGCCCTGCTTGAGAGCCTTCCAGTTGAGGACGACGTGGGCCGCCAGCGCGGCCAGGCCGAGGCCGAGCAGGATGATGATGGCCGTCCTCTTATGCGGCCAGACGACCAGGCCGAAAAGCCCGGCCAGGAGGAAGATCCCGGCCGCCGCGTTGAGGTTCTTCTTGAGCGCGTCCATGGATCACCTCCACCGCCGGGATTGGAGGACGGAGTGGGCCAGGAAAAGGCCGAAGAACGAGACGCTGAGGTAATAGATGACGTCCTTCGTGTCGATGATGCCCCGGGTCATGTCCTCGAAGTGCTCGGAGAACGAGAGATAGCTGACGACCTTGGTCCAGGCCGCCCCGCTGCCCAGGGACGACACCCAGTTGAGGAGGAGAAAGAGGAGGAGCGTCATCAGGGTCAGGATCGCGGCGACAATCTGGTTGTCCGTCAGGGACGAGAAGAAAAGGCCGACGGCGATAAAGGCGGAGCCCATGAGGAACAGGCCCAGGTAGCCTGTGAGCCAGGGCGCCAGCTCGGGATTGCCCCAGGCGAAGACGAAGATGGATAGGACGGCCGTCAGGCCGAGCAGGGCCGCCAGCAGGACCAGGGCGGCGAGGTACTTGCCGGCGACGATCTCGCCGACCTTGAGCGGCGAGGTGTAGAGGAGCTCGTCCGTGCCTGTCTTCTTCTCCTCGGCCAGCAGGCGCATGGTCAGGAGCGGGATGACGAAGATGAGGACGATGCTCATGTTGTGGAACAACGGCGAGAAGACCATCTCGTTGATGTTGACCTGCTGGGCGTAATAGGGGTTCTGGGCCATCTGCATGGCCTGGGAGTTGAACCAGAGGACGAGGCTGTAGAAGAAGTAGCCGACGAGCAGCAGGAAGCTGAACATCACGACGTAGGCGATCGGCGAGCCGAAGTAGGACCGGACCTCTTTCTTGACGAGGGACCAGACGTTGCTCATTGTTCGCTCCTTCCGGAGACGATCTTGAGGTAGAGGTCCTCGATGCCGGCCAGGGACCTCATCTCGCGGAGGCCGAGGCCCCGGTCGAGGGCCAGGCGGGCGACGTCGTCGCGGAGGTCGCGGCCGCGGCGCCACTCGATCCGGATCTCGCTCCCTTCGATCGCGACCGTCTCGACGCCCGGGATGCCCCGGAACAGGGCCGCCTCATCGGTCCCGCGGCGGAGCTTGACGACGACCCCGTCGGTCCGCTCGAAGGAGGCGGCCAGCTCCTCGAACGAGCCGCAAGCCTTGAGGCGGCCCTCGTTGATGATGACGACGCCGTCGCAGACCTGGGTGACCTCGGGCAGGATGTGGGTCGAGAGGAGGATGGTGTGCTCGCCGCGGAGGCCCCGGATGAGCTCGCGGATCTCCATGATCTGGGCCGGGTCGAGGCCGATCGTGGGCTCGTCCAGGATGAGGACCTGGGGGTCGTTGATCATGGCCTGGGCGATGCCGACCCGCTGCTTGTAGCCGCGGGAGATGTTCTTGATGAGCCGTCCGCCGACGTCCTTGAGGCCGGCCGATCCGAGGACCCGGGCTACGGCCGCCTTGCGCTGGGCCTTGGGCACCTGCTTGATCTCGGCGACGAAGCCCAGGTATCCCGAGACGGTCATGTCCAGGTAGAGGGGGACGACCTCGGGCAGGTAGCCGATGACGCGCTTGACCGCGTCGGGCTCGTCGAAGACGTCGTGGCCGGCCACGACGGCGTGTCCGGCCGTCGCCGGCAGGTAGCCGGTCAGGATGCGCATCGTTGTCGTCTTGCCGGCCGCGTTCGGGCCGAGCAGGCCCCAGATCCGGCCGGGCTCGACCTTGAATGTCAGGCCGTCGACGGCGACGAGCTCCCCGTATTTCTTGGTGAGCTCTCGAACCTCGATCATTTTCACCTCCGCTGTCAGTTCTCTGAACCACGGCCGGCGAGGAGGGGTTGCGTCACATGCGCCCGGGCGGCGGGATGCCCATGAGGCCCAGGGCGCTGTGGAGCTGGACCTTGACGGTCCGGAGGACGAGCAGGCGGAAGGCCCTGATCTCCTCGTTCTCCTCGGCGAGGACCGGGTATTTATGGTAATAGCCGTTGAACTTCTGACACAGGAGGAAGGCGAACTTGGCCAAATGGGAGAATTCGAGGGCGGCGACGGACCGGAGGACCTCTTCCTCGAGCGAGGCGGCCGTCAGGACGAGGTCCCAGGCGTCGGCCGTCTCCTTGTCGGCGAGGCCGGCCGGCAGGATCGGCCGGCCCTCGGCCGGCGGGACGATGTCGGCTTCGGTGAGCCCGTGCCGCTCCTTGAGCTTGCGGAAGATGCTGTTTATCCGGACCGCCGTATACTGCAGGTAGGGGCCGGTCTCGCCCTCGAAGCTTAGGGCTTCTTCGAAATCGAAAACGATGACCGAGTTCCGGGCGAACTTGAGCATGAAATAGCGCAGGGCCCCGGTGGCGATATCCCGGGCGATCTTCCGCTTTTCGTCATCCGGCAGGTCCGGGTTCCTTTTTTCGATCTCGTCCCGGGCCTTGGCCTCCAGCCGGTCGAGAAGATCATCGGCCTTGACGCCGAGGCCCTTCCGGCCCGAGACTTCGAGGAAGGACCGGTCCTTTTCCTCGTCCGACGCGGCGTAGCCGAGCTCGGCCAGGCTCTTCGGCGACAGGGCGACCATCTCGTAGGAGAAATGGACGGACTTGGCCGCCTGGGCGTCGTATTTCAGGGAGCGCAGGCCTTGGACGACCACTTTCTGGAGATAGGACTGCCGCGTATCGATGACGTTGTAGACCTTGGTCGCCCCCCCGAAGCCGGGATGGGCCGGGGTCGCCTCGTCGGTCGAGATCCAGAGGGTCTTGCCGTTCTCCTCGGCGAAGGGCTCGTAGTGGAAATCGCGCCCGAGGAGCCCGAATTTCCAGAGCTGGTAGGCGATGTCCTTGCCGACGTAGGTCACGGTCCCGTCGGAACGGACGATGACCTTCTCCCGCTCCTCGTCCTCCTCGAGGCGCATGACCCAGCAGCCTTTGTTCTCGCCTTCGGCGGAGAGAGAGATGGCTTGACGCTCCCTGAGCAGCGCAAAGGCCTTCTCCCAGAACTTCAGGTGGAGGATGGTGCTCTCGCAGGGGAGGACATCGTAGGCGACACCCAGCCGGGCCATCGTGGCCAGGTGGGCCCGGACGATGCGCCGGGAGATGTACCGGGACATCGCGTACTCCGGGTCCCGGCCGTGCTCGATCCCCTTCATGATCTCCGACTTGCGGGCCTGGGCCTCGGGATGTCCGGCGAGGTAGGCCGAAACCCGGGCGTAGAGGTCCCAGCAATAGTAATCGAACTTGCCGGGCAGCCGCTCGAGGTCCGCAACCGTCTTCGCCTCGAGCTCCATGACGCCGAAGACGACGTCGACGACCTGGACGCCCGTGTCGTCGATGTAGTTCTGGACCTCGACCGTCTCGCCCTTGTAACGCAGGCACCGGGCCAAAGTGTCGCCGAGGCAGGCGTTGCGGAGATGGCCGATGTGGGCGGCCTTGTTCGGGTTGATGTTGGTGTGCTCGATGATGATCTTCCGCTCTTCGGGGGCGAGCGCCGTCCGGCCGGCGATGCGCATGGCCTCGGCCATGACGTCGCCCTTGTCGAGCCAGAGGTTGAGGAACCCGCCGCCGGCGACCTCGGCCTTGATGACACCTTCGATAGTCGCCAGCAGGGGAGCCGCCTCCTGAGCGATGACGCGGGGCGCCTTCCTGAGCTTCTTGGCCAACTGGAACGGGAAGGTCAGGGCCAGGTCGCCCATGCCCGGATCCGGCGTCGGGGCCATGTCGAGCTCTTCGCGCTCGACCGGGTAGACGGTCTTCAGCCGCTCATAAATCGCGTCTTTCAAGCGGGATCTGAAGGCGATCATTTTCGGCCACCTATTATAACAAAACGGCTTGCGCGGGCAAGCCATTCTCCCATCTCGGGACCCCCTCTCAAGGCGGCGAGGGATGTTGCCTCGAAGATCCCCGTCCGTGGAGGGGGGACCGGCGGGGAGCGGAGTCTTCGAAGCGACCATCAGAAGCGCGACGGAGCGGCTCGGAGG
>Ga0209253_10004980_pt1 | contig 11546 bp, 11 predicted proteins | sample FrelakmetBRP12BR_FD_187145 | JGI IMG/M metagenome (GOLD analysis project Ga0209253, IMG submission 187145) | Freshwater lake sediment microbial communities from the University of Notre Dame, USA, for methane emissions studies - BRP12 BR (SPAdes)... | ecosystem: Environmental > Aquatic >...
AAATTGTTCATGATGATTGCGGATCATGGGGATCTTATCTCTGAAGAATTCAATCCCCTCCACGATCTTTACGCCGATCAGCGGATGCTCCCGAATCGTCCGATACTCCTCGCCGTTGAGGGTTCCGGGTTTCTGGAGAATCTCATCCTTGATACCGATCTTACCGATATCGTGGAGGAGGGCTCCGTACTCCAAAACCTCCAGTCGCTCCTCGGTAAACCCTAGGAAATGGGCAATCTTCAAACTCATCTGTCTCACCCGGTCGGAGTGGCCCCGGGTGTAAGGGTCTTTCGCATCGATCGCCTCTGCGAGAACCTTGACCGAATCAAAATGGGCTTTTTTCAAAGTGTGATAAGCCTCTTCAAGCTTTGCCGTTCTCTCGGCCACCAGTTTTTTCAGATTCTTGTGGTAGGATTCGAGCTCCTCCTCCATCTTCTTCTGATCGAGGGCTTTTTTCACACTGAAGACGGCAAGTTCCAATTCAAAGGGCTTGAGGAGGAGGTCATTTGCTCCCAGGTGCATTGCCTCAACGGCGACATCGATCTCTGCGTAAGCGGTCATGATGATGAACTTCATATTGGGCCGAACCGCCTTCACAAGCCTCAAGAACTCTAAACCGTCCTTTTCAGGCATTCGGATATCCGAAATGACCAAAGAAAAATTTCCCCTACAAAAAAACTCGAAGCCCTCCTTCCCATTCTGGGCCGTGACGCACGAATATCCTTCTCTCGCCAACCTTTGAGCGATCACACTGCAGATTATCTTTTCGTCATCCACAATCAGAATTTGGTCTTCCACGAACGCCCCCTTTCCCGGATTCCCTCGGTTCTCACAACGATATATTTAATAAGAATTTGATCAACAGTCAACCCTTCGACTCCCCGGCCCAAAGGTTTGGACTTGCTCAGCGTTGACCCCGAGCGGGACCTCTTGACCCCCGCCCTAAAAGGCGGGTTTGGCGCCGCCAAATGGGTCAACTCTGTTTGAGATTTGGCATCAAGAATTCTCGGAAAAATCTTTCCCATTGATTTAAAAACTGATTTCTGGTTAAAATACCGCGAAAAGGAGATGGATGCTGAAGCCATGAAGATACTGGTCGTCGATGATGAAGCCCTTGTTCGGGACATCGTTCGGAAAGGCCTCTCCAAGATGGGAGGGTATGACGTCGAGGTCGCTCAAAATGGTCTCGAGGCCATTGAGAAGATGGAAAGGGATGTTTTTGATTTAGTATTGACCGACCTCAAGATGCCCGAGATGGACGGTCTCGAGCTCTTGAAAACCATCAAAGGAACGAGACCCGAGATGATGGTCATCCTGATGACTGCCTACGGATCGATCGAGACAGCCGTGGAGGCCATGAAGATGGGGGCAAACGACTACATTACCAAACCCGTTGACTTTAATGACCTCCTCCTTCATATCTCCAAAGCCCAAAAAGAAAGCACCCTCCTGCGGGAGAACAGGCTCCTGAGGATGGAAGTGAAAAAGAAATTTCAGTTTAACAACATTATTGGGAAGAGCAAGAAGATGCAGGAGGTTTTCTCTCTGATTGAAAAGGTTGCCCTTGGAAACAGTACCGTGATCATCTATGGAGGAAGCGGAACGGGCAAAGAATTGGTGGCGAAGGCCATCCATTATAACAGCCCAAGGGTGGATCGGCCCTTTATCCCTTTTAATTGTGGAGCGATCCCTGAAACGTTGGTGGAAAGCGAACTTTTTGGCCATACCAAGGGTGCCTTCACCGGAGCGATCCAGGCGAAGAAGGGTTTATTCGAAGAGGCGCATGCAGGGACACTCTTCTTGGACGAGATCTCCACGATCCTCCCCTCCGTTCAGGTCAAACTTCTGAGAGTCCTTCAGGAGAAGGAGTTGATGAAGGTGGGCAGCACAGAGAGAACCAAAATTGATGTCCGAATGATTGCAGCGACCAACGAGAATTTGGAAGAAAATATGAAGAAGGGAAAATTCCGAGAAGACCTCTTCTATCGTCTTCATGTTTTCCCCATCTTTCTTCCCGATTTGAAAAACAGAAAGGAAGACATCCCGCTGCTGGCTTACCATTTCCTTGACCTCTATGTGAAAGAAGCCAAGAAGGAGATCAAGGGAATCTCCAAAGAAGCAATGAAACTTCTTTTGGAGTACCCTTGGCCGGGGAATGTCAGAGAATTAGAAAACGCTATCGCCAGGGCGGTGATCATGACCGACCAGGACCAGTTGGAACCCAATGACTTTCCCAAAGACTTGGCGGAGGGGTTTCCAGAAATGATTAAAAGAGGAGTGAAGGATCGTAAATCCTTGGATGATATCAAGTCCGAATATATAAAAGAAATACTCAAGGAGGTCGGGGGAAACAAGAGAATCGCTTCAGAAATCCTGAGGGTCAATCCGAGAACCCTGTATCGCTTCGAGAAAAAAGGACAAACCCATGAGACTTCTTGATTCCCTCATCATCGAGGCCAGAACCTTCCTGTCATGGACAAATTCGTCAAATCCGTTGAAGATCCACGAAGGGCTTCTCCCAGATCAAGGATAGTATCTGTCGCGACTCGTAAGTTCCCAGAGGATTGGAAACTCAAACCCGATAATTTTTTAGCAGAAAAAGCAACTTCTGTTATGAAAATAAGAAAAGTGAAGTAGACCTTTTTTCTTGGTCTCCTAAAAGGCTATAATGGCGTCCGGGAGTTTGATCATGAAACGAATGATGATGACAGTAACTCTGTTGTCTTTTTTGGTCCTTCTTTCCTCTGGGAAGTCCCTTGCCCTCACAAACGAAGAGGCATCCCCCCTATTAAAGGAATTGATTAAGACAAAATTTAGAATCTTGGAAATCAGGGAAGCCCCCCTGGAAGGGTTCTGGGAGGTGGTCACGGAGATCGGTCAAGAGAGGATGATTTTATACATCCATAAGAACTTGCGATATGTCATTGATGGCCAGATATTGGACCGCCAAATCAAAAGAAATATCACCCTTGATCGATTAAAAGATCTCCGAAAGGTAAATACCTCCACCCTTCCCCTCGAGAATGCCATCCCCATGGGACAGGGGAAACGAAAACTTTACGTATTTACGGACCCCCAATGCCATTTTTGTTTCCAGCTGCACGAAGAACTGAAGCCGATCAGGGATCTTCAGACTTTCTTCTTTTTATACCCCTTGACGCCTGCTTCCTATGAGAAGGCCAAGGCCATATGGTGTTCCCAGGGCAGATTGAAGGCGTTAGAGGAGACTTATGAAGGGAGGGAATTAAAATCCCTTTCGTGCGATACGAGTCCGATTGATAAAAATATGCAATTGGGAAAGCGTTTGCTCGTCGAATCTACCCCCACCCTACTCTTTCAAAACGGGAAAATGGTGGAGGGTTATACGGGGCTGGACACCTTGGAGAATCTTCTAAAATTGAACTCCGATCTTTGACTTTGTCGTCGAAGTCTGTTATTTTTCAAGAGTGAAATTACCCTCCGTCAAAGTCTCCGTCGTTTGTCTGTCCCTGCTCTTTCTGGGCGCCTGCGCGGGAAGATCTGAATTTCAAAAGAGAGGGAAGGACCCTTCCTCCACCCAATCCACTCCAATAAACCTGAAAAGAATTCAAAAGAAATCCCCCCCCTCAGATCCCCGTGCCTATTATTTCTTTCTTCTCTCCCAGCTTAAATTGCGGGAGGGAAAAGTCGATGCCGCGATAGAGGATCTTAAACAGGCCGTCGCTCACGACCCCAAAGACCCTTCCTTGCACGTTGAATTAGCCACCCTTTACATCCAGAAAGGTCTCTTAAACGAGGCGATCGAAGAGTGCAGAACCGCCCTCCTTGACGACCCCGACCATCTCCCTGCCCATTTGCTCCTGGGCGGGTTGTATTCCATCTCGAAGGACCACTCCTCCGCCATCGCCTCTTACAAAAAAGTATTGCAGATCAACCCTCAACATCGGGAAAGCTATCTCTTCCTCAGCTCCCTTTACGAAGACCTCCAGCAGTATGATCAGGCCGTTCAGACCTTGAAACAGTTCCTGAGCATCGAACCCGACTCGGTGATGGGGCTCTATGCTCTGGGAAGAATTTATATCAGGACGAAATCTTACGAATTGGCGAAACAATATTTTTTGAAAACACTGGCCATCGAGCCCAATCTGACCTCCGTCCTGATGGATTTGGGGTTGATCTATGAGATCCAGAACCAACCGGAAAAGGCAGCGGAGGCTTACCAGAGGATCCTGAATCTCGATCCGGACAATAAAAAGGCGAGAGCCCGACTCGGCCAGATCTTCCTGAAAAAGAAAAATTTCGATGAAGCCTTGAACCAACTTCGGGAGATGCAAAAGGCCGATGCAGAGGACCTCAATATCCGGACGAAGATGGGTTTGATCTATTTGGAACAGGGCAAATTGGACCAGGCGATTTTGGAATTTAATTTCGTCCTCGCCGCCAATCCCAAAGACGATCGGGCGCGATACTATTTGGGAGCCACCTACATCGAAAGAGACGCCCTGGATCAGGCCATGGCAGAGTTTAAGAAGATCCCTCCGGAATCGACTCTCTTCGCGGACTCGCGAAGAAACATCTACCTCCTTCTCAAAAGACAGGGGAAGACGGGGGAGGGCATCCGGGTCCTGGAAGAATCGATCCAGGCCAAACCGAACGAGGAAGACCTCTATTTATTACTCGCCGAAATCTTTGAAAAAGAGAACCAGTCGGAAAAGGCATTGGCCACCCTGAAGAGAGGGCTGGAGAGAATTCAGAATGCTGAAGGGATTCATTTTCAAATCGGTGCGCTCTACGACAAGATGGGAGCGTTTGATAAGATGGTCGCGGAGATGAAGGAAGTTCTTCGGCTCAACCCGAACCATGCCGATGCCCTCAACTACCTGGGCTATTCCTATTCCGAGCGGGGCGTTCATTTGGAGGAGGCCCTCAAACTGATCCAGAAGGCGATGGAATTGAAACCGAATATGGGGTACATCACCGATAGTCTGGGCTGGGTCTACTATAAACTTGGGGATTACAAGCGAGCCGTCACCGAGCTTGAAAAAGCGAACCAGTTGACTCCAGACGATTCCATGATCACGGAACACCTCGCGGACAGTTATGTCAAACTGAGCCGGGTCGAAAAAGCCATTGAGTTTTACGAAAGGGCCTTAACCTTGGATCCCAAATCGGATCAAAAGGAAAGACTGCAAAAGAAAATTCAGGAACTGAAAGAGAAGCGCAAGTAGATGAAACTCTTGAAATCAAATTCCAATGACCAAGTTCCAAGCTCCAAATAAGCTCCCATCACCAATTACAAAATTCCAAACAACGAGAATCGTTAATGACATCTCAATAAGCACTCGAAGTTTTGGTTATTGGAAATTGGGATTGATTTGACTATTGGATTTTGGAATTTGGATATTGCGGCTTGATCAGCCTCCTGCGACCGGGGGAAAGATGCTCAGAACATCGCCGTCCTTTAATACCTGCTCCCTCTTTCCGTGAATGCCATTGATCAAAATAATCTTGGGAATCTCCTCGGGTATCTTGAGCTGAGACAAGATATCCTGAACTCGGGCAGAGCCATCAACCTTTATCTTACACGAAAACCGACTGCTTCCCTTCGGGAGATAATCTCTCAGCGTCGCAAATAATTTTACCTCAATCTCCATCGATCTCAACCCTTCATTCTCTTTTTTCCGACCCTTTCGGTCTTTTCGCTCAACGGCATAGACGCTGCAGAAATCTCAATACTCATGTTACGAAACTTTTTCTCCAACCGCAAGAGGGGTTCGGAGAAACAAGGATCAGAGAATTTGAATTTTCCCGACAGGTTCATTCACGACCTCACCCACGATCCATGACCCAAGATCCTTCTCTTTTTTGAGCGTGGCGACCAATTCCTCTGCCTCCCCGGAAGGGAGCGAAATCAGGAGCCCCCCCGATGTTTGAGGATCATAAAAAATATCCACTAAAGGGGGGGGGACGCTGGAATCCATTTCCACTCGGCAGGAGAAAAAATCTCGATTTGAATACGCTCCTCCCGGGATCAACCCCAGTTTCGCATATTCCATGGCTTCGGGGAAGACGGGAACAGCCTTTGCTTGCACAACCATCCCCACCTGGCTCGCGGTAGCCATCTCTAATGCATGGCCGATGAAACCGAACCCTGTGATATCGGTACAGGCATGGGCTTCAAATTTTTTCATCCACTCCGATGCTGTCCGATTGAGAGTCCCCATGCTTTCCGCGCTCTTCCGGATCGCCTCCCCAGAAGCCATCCCAGCCTTGAGGGCTGTGGAGATGATTCCTGTGCCGAGGGGTTTTGTTAAAACCAATTTGTCCCCTGCCTTTGCTTTGGCATTGGTCAGGATCTTATTCGGATGGACCACGCCGGTAACCGCCAGACCGTATTTGATTTCCGGGTCTTCGATCGAATGTCCTCCCACGAGCGCCACGCCCGCCTCCTTCATTTTTGAAAGCCCCCCGAGAAGGATGTCTTTCAAAATGGAAGGAGGGAGGGTCTTCATGGGAAAAGCCACGAGATTCATGCCGGTGAGGGGAGTCCCTCCCATGGCGTAGACGTCGCTCAGGGCATTGGCCACGGCAATCTGGCCAAAGGTGAAAGGATCGTCCACAATCGGAGTGAAGAAGTCCACCGTCTGAACCAGGGCGACCTCATCATTCAATTGATAGACTCCCGCGTCATCCGACGTCTCCAGCCCCACGAGAACCCTCGGATCTTTTGGAATGGGCAGTCCCTTCAGGATCTGGTCCAGATCCTCTGGACCTAGTTTAGAGGCTCAACCCGCTTTTTTCACTGTCGACGTCAGACGTATGGGGTCCATCCTTCTCTCCGCCCTGTGAATTGAGACCCGAATCGTTTAAAAACCCTGCCGGAAGATATCCAATCAATGCCTACTTCTTTTCAAACTTTCCTTCCAGGCCCCTGCGGTAACGTTCCAAGATGGAAAGCTTGTTCTCCTCAAGAAGATGAAAGGCTTCTTCTTCCGAGTCTGAAGATAATTCAATGGCGACTCCGCAGTCAGAACTGATTTCGCGTGGTACGGGGATGAGATCAATCTTGATCCCTTTCCCCTTGAGAAATTTCTCAGCCTTCATCACATGATGAATCGACGAAAAAAGAAAGACGGACTTCATGGCCTAATCAAACAATCGACTTCCCTTAACCTATTCCTTGCCCCTTTATTTGGCTATTCTACCACATATTCCCCTTCTTTTGATAAATAACCCGACTCCGTAAGGAATAAGGCTTCTATCTTTTTTTTGAAATCTGAAAAATGGCTTGGACGGCAGTCTCGGTCTCTGCTTCGGTATTGAAAGCGCTCAGGCCAAAACGGACCGTTCCCTCTGGGAAAGTCCCAATGGTGTGGTGGGCTGCGGGCGCGCAGTGAAGCCCTGGACGGCAGAGAATGCCGAATTCCCTTTCTAAACGCAAGGCCCCCTCGGAAGGGGGAAGGTGACCAAAATTAAAAGAGAGCGTAGCAATTCGGTCCTCCTGAAGTTCAGGACCATAAAGTTTTACTTCGGGGATTTTTTTTAAACCCGTGAGGAGCTTTTCGACCAGGACCATCTCGTTTTGTCGGATCTGTTCCACTCCTTTTCCGAGGATAAATTGAACGCCGGCAAGGAGCCCGGCAAGGCCCACACCGTTTGGCGTTCCGCTTTCAAAACAATCCGGCAAGAAGTCGGGTTGTTCCTCAAATTCAGATCGACTTCCGGTACCACCTTGTTTCAGCGGGGTCATTTCCTTCTCATTGATCCTCTCACCAATGACGAGCCCCCCTGTCCCCTGAGGCCCGTAAAGGCTTTTGTGTCCGGCAAAAGCTAAAAGGTCGATATGGTCCTTTTCTATATCAATCGGACAGGCCCCGGCAGTCTGGGCAGCATCCACGAAGAAGAACAGGTTGTGTTTTCTTACGATCGATCCCACTTCTTCGACTGGGAGCAGGGTTCCGGTGACATTCGAGGCGTGATTGAGAACAACCATTTTCGTATTCGATTGAATCTTCCCCTCCACCTCTCGTGAGTCCAACTCGCCTTCTTTCGAACAGGGGACAATGCTCAATGCGATTCCCTTTTTCTCCAGATCCCGGAGAGGTCTCATCACCGAATTGTGTTCCATACCGCTCGTAATGACATGATCTCCAGGTTTCAGCAATCCCTTCAAAGCTAAATTGATCGATTCGGTCGCATTAAGCGTAAAAACAATTCTTGAAGAGTCTTTGACGTGGAATAGGACGGAAAGAGCCTCTCTGGTTTCGTAGACAATCCGGGCAGCATCAATTGAACGGAAGTGTCCGGATCGACCCGGGTTGGCGCCGACCTCCTCCATAAATTGATTCATCGCTTCTTTCACTCCAGGCGGCTTCGGCCAGGAGGTGGCGGCGTTATCGAAGTAGATCACTTTTTTAATCTTCATTTCTTTGACCATTTCTTGTAACAAGCTTCGTCAGTGTCTTCAACAGGGCTTATCCTATCGAATCAGTTTCACGAAACCCTCATGATCGACCACTTTATCCGCATTGCATTTCGCCGTCAACTGAGATTTCACGGCCTGATCAAGCGATCGGCATCGAGCAGAGATTGAGCGATATCATACATATTCGAAATGATCCCGACCTTCAATTTCTCCTTAAGGCCATAAAAATCTAAACAGGTACCGCAAGAGAGGATCTCCACCCCCTTTTCCGAGAGCGTCAGGAGCGTTTCCAAAACCTCCGATCCCTCCGTAGTCAAACGGACCCCGGAATTGATAAAGATCAGCGTTGAAGGAACCGGCTTTAAATCCAGAAGGGTTTTCAGAAAGGACCTCATGAGGATGGTGCCCAAAGCCTCCTCTCCCACTCCAAGAAGATGAGAGTTAACGTAGACGACCACCTTTTCGGGTTCTTGATCAGGCCCCGCCAGTTCGCAGGCACTCTTTTTATGGATATGGAGATAAAAGTCGCTTCTCTTCTGTTCAATCCCCACGATGGCCCCTTGGCTTTGGGCGAACCGTTCCACATTATCACGGGCCGCCGGATTATCAACGATGAGACTAAATTCTCCCTGTTCCATCTCTTCCAACGCCTTCTTTGCTGTCAGCACCGGCTGTGGGCACGCCATGCCCCTGCAGTCAATCTCTTTCATCTGTCTTATCCTTTCAGAGCAATGCAAGGCTTTCTGCTTCCTTAATCTATCATAGAATACTCCATACAAAATGGCCAAATCCCTGAATTGAAATGCAGTCCCACGGGCAAGCCCGTGGTCCCCAAAAAACATACGCACCTAAGCCAAGGCTTCGCGGGTCATCCGCTGGTTGGCGAAATCCGCCGAAGCACAGCACGTATGTCGATGTAATAATTGTTGCCAAAATCACGCATTCCTCAACGACCAAGGCCGTGGTTTCCTGCGTAGGCGGATAAAATCCGCATATCCAATACCCGAAAACGGCCTTCCCTAATCCTTCGAAATGCTGATCCGGTATCCGGTCCCTTCCGACTCCACACGCTTCAGGTTCCATCCTTGTGAGGTTGCGGCTCGGGAAACGTTCTCTTTGGAAGTATCCGTATCGACGAGGACGACGATTTCCCCCTTGTTCATCTTTTTAATCTCGTTCAGAGCCAAAAGAACGGGCTGGGGGCACGATAGCCCGCGGGCATCAACGATTTTGCTCATTTTTATCCCTCCTTTTCAGGCAACTTCTTTTCGCATTGTGAACCCAATGAACAGACAAGCCAGAAGCCCAAAAATCACGGCGGTGATCCCATAAGGTCCCACTCCGTCTGCAGAACTGGCCAGGCCAAAGTTATGGGCAAAGCCGGCTCCGACGATCATCCCCAGCACGAAAACCGCTGCATCCCCATCACCCTCTCCGGCAAGGAAGAGCTGTCGCCCCGGGCATCCCCCGGCCAGGGCAAAGGCCAATCCTGCCAAGACCATGCCTCCGAAGTTCCACAGGCTCATGGTATGAGCTACGGGTTGTTTCGCAAACCCAGCGTGAAACTGTCCTAGAATCAAGTTCACGATAGAAGCAACAACCACGAGAGCAATCACTCCTGAGAGGAGATGGGTTTGTCTAAAAAGGACGAAATCCCGGATGGCCCCCATGGTGCAGAATCGGCTTCTTTGCGCCAGGAAACCGACGCAGAGGCCGATGACCAATGACAGGATCAGCGGCGCGTGCATGGACCCAGGACCTTTGACACTGTAAAATAGCACTCCGCTCTTGTCTTGACCCTGAACCTGAGGAAAGATGAACATTAAAACAAGAAACCCGAGCATCGTCAAAGGTAACAACCACCCGGCCGACGTGTGAGTAGCTTGAGACCTTCCCAGGTTATATCCGCCTTTCAGGAAAAGTGTGCCTACCCATATTCCCCCGATGAGCCCAAGCAGACCGAAAATGGCATTCCCGTCACCTCCGGCTAAACGGAGCATCGCCCGCCAGGGACACCCCAAAAAGACCAGGGCTCCGATCATGGCAAAAGCGCCCAGAACAAATCGAACAATGGGAGCAGAGCCAGCCCGTGACCGGAACTCTTTAAACGCATAGGCGGCAATCAGTGAGCCAAGGACAAAGCCGATGATTTCGGGCCGCATATATTGAACAACAGCCGCCCGATGGAGTCCCAGCGCCCCTGCAATGTCCCTGTCGAAACAGGCCACACAGATGCCCATGTTTGCTGGATTGCCCCACTTCTGCAAAAGCGGGGCAAAAACCCCAATGAAAGCTCCTACGGAAATGATTCCCCAACGAGTTGCAAAAAAGTTTTTGACGGTGGTCATAGATTCCCCTCCTTTCAAAAAAATTGGGTTCGGATCATAGCCAGCTCGTGATGGATAATGGTCGGAAGAAAGGGAAAAGATGGGCAGAAGAACTCAGGACACACAAGGACATGAATGAGTCGGAAACGCCCCTTTTCTCTCTCTCCTTCTGTTAAACCGGAGACCTAACCTAGGTCTCTTTGGGCCAACGACGGCCCTTCATCTAAGAGAAAAAGGTGTTTGGGTTTTTCCCACGTTGAAGTCTCCCTTCGCCACTTAAGAAAAGTTACAAAAGATAGATATCTGGAAAACTCAGAGATGTCAAATCGGTAATTTCAATAGTTCGACGGGTTATTATCGAAAAATCTGATTCATATTTTTCACAATCGACTTCTTACCTCAATCTTCTTTTCGGTTGCCTTGGCAAAGCAAAATTGATATAAATGAAAGTATGGGCATGATGGAATATTGGAATACTGGAACGACGGGTGACCCGGCGTGACAAACCCAGTTTTCAATGTCTCGATCATTTCAACAACAACCTTTTGTGGGGAGGTGGGGTATGTATAAAAAGATTTTAGTTCCTTTGGACGGGTCGGAGCTGGCAAAAAGGGGCTTAGAAGAAGCCGAAAAGCTGGCGAAATTCTTCGAATCTGAAATTGTTCTATTTCAGGTGGTTCCTTTTATGCCGATCTACGGATCGCCGGAACTGGTGACGCCTCTGATCATTGACGAAAAGCAGAAGGAAGCGGTCGAGAAGTATCTTGCGACCCTCGCTGAGGAATTGAAAAAGAGGGGTTTCAGGGTGACGGTGA
>Ga0209253_10004981_pt1 | contig 11546 bp, 11 predicted proteins | sample FrelakmetBRP12BR_FD_187145 | JGI IMG/M metagenome (GOLD analysis project Ga0209253, IMG submission 187145) | Freshwater lake sediment microbial communities from the University of Notre Dame, USA, for methane emissions studies - BRP12 BR (SPAdes)... | ecosystem: Environmental > Aquatic >...
AGGCCGCGCCGTCCAGCCTCCCGCAGGAACTCGGTGGGGAAGAGGACCTTGTCCTGGTCCATGTCCAGGATCATCTTGCGGGGGACCCAGCGAACGAGGTCCCGCACCTCCTCGCGCAAGGCCTTCTGCTCATCGGTCAGCAGGAAGTCGAACATGGGGTCCTCCGGTTCCTGACCACCACTCAGCGCGCTTCGACGCCCCCCGAGCCGCGCCCCGCGCCGCTCGTGAGGTAGACGGCGAAGGTGCCGAGCCAGTGCCCCCCCTCGTAGTGCTCGCCGGTGACGGCGGGCAGCGAGACCGCCGCGTGCGCCCGGGCAGCGGCCGTCAGCGCCGCGCGCCGGGGATCTCCGGCCGGGAGTCCGGAGGCGATCCCGAGCAGCATCCAGGCGCGGCTCAGGTTGAGCCCATCGAGGTGTGCCAGCTTGGGATCGGAGCGATCGGTCACCACGCCGGGCGCGAGCCACGCCGCGCCGCCGTTTCGCGGAACACCAGGAAGAAAGCGGGAGAGCCAGGCCGCCAGCTCCGCGGGCGGCAGCACGCGCCGCATGAGGTCGGCCTCGGCGAGGCAGGGCGAGAGGAAGTCCTCGCCCGAAGGTTCGTAGGCGATCGGGCAGGCCCGGTCGGCGAGGTGGAAGGCGCGCGCCCGCTCCTCGATCTTCCTGCGCATCGCCTGGTTGCCCGTCGCCACCGCCCAGTCGTGGACCAGGCCGAAGGCAAACGCGGTCTGCGAGTGCTCGCCGGAGCGGATGGGGTAGTGGAGCTTGGGGAGCCAGGTGGCGAGACGCGCCGCCGCCTCGGTCTCGAGCGGCGCCATCGCGGCCGCCCATCCCTTCGCCTCCGGGTCGTCCCAGCCGCGCAGCTCGGCCGCGAGCTGCAGCAGCCAGGCGAGGCCGTAGGGGCGCTCGAAGGAGGCGCGCCCCGGCGTCTTCAAGTAGGCCGCCTCGGTGGCCAGGTTGGCCGGCGTGAGGCTCCGCGCCAGGGCGGCACGCGCCGGCGCCGCGAAGGGAGCGGCCGGGAAGCGGCGGGCCAGCCGCGCCAGGAGCCAGTGGGCGTGGACCGACGAGTGCCAGTCGAAGCATCCGAAGAAGGCCGGCGTCAGGTCCCGCGGCGGGCGGACGTCGGCGTCGGAGGCGAGCACGTGAGAGAGCTTGTTTGGATACTCCTGGTGAACACAGGCGAGCGCCAGCGCGGCGAAGCGGCCGGCCGCGGCCTCGTCGAGGAGGGTCACGCCCGGCCCGCCCGAGGGCGCTGGGGCCGAGGGCGCGGCGACGGCGGGCGCCGCCAAGACCAGTGCGACCGCCGCCAGGAGCGCGAGGAGGCGCCGGCTCATCCGGGCTACTTCTTCGCCTCCAGCGCGTTCCGCTGCTGGAAGGCGGCAGGCATGTGCACCTGGTGGCAGGGCAGGCAGCTCATCTCGTTCACGTCGTTGAAGAGCGGCGTGTACTCGCCGACGCGCGTCTCGCCGCGGCGGAGCAGGCCGCCGACCTTGAACAGGCGCGCCTTCACGGCGGAGTCGATGAAGTACTGACGCGGCTGGTCGTGGCAGTTGGCGCAGAGCTGCTCCATCATCGCGAAGCGCTCCATCAGCCTGGTGTAGGCCGCCCTGGCCTCGGGAAGTTGCCCGGCGCCGACGTCCCCGCGCACCGCGCCCAGGTCGCTGGCGAGGTCGAGCATGACCTGGTGGAAGGAGAGCTCTCCCTTGTCGGTGGTGACTGCGGCGTCTGCAAAGCTGCCCCACCGGTACTGCGCCTGGACCTGGAACATGTACCGGGCGTGGCAGGTCGTGCAGGAGTTCTCGAGCCGGCTCGCGATCTTGCGCCGGACGGCCACGTCGGCCTTGCTGGCCACGGCGTTCTCCAGCTCGCCGATGACGGCGGTGCTGAAGTAGGGCTTCCAGGACGGCACCATGGCGCCGACCTTGACCATCTGCTCGCGCAGGGCCTTCAGAGAGGCCTTGGCGCGCTCGGGGTCGTTGCGCAGCGCGGCCGTGGTGGCGGCGCCGGTGCGCATTCCCAGCTCGAGCATCGCCAGCGTGTAGGCGTGCCCTTCCTTGCCGCCCTTGAAGTAGGGGTCGAGCTCGGCGGTGGGAATTCCGGTGTCGCTCGGGGCGGCGGCCGCCGGTCCTGCCCATGCGGTGAGAGCCGAGGAGAAAAGGACGCCGACGAGTTGCCGGTTGAAGATCCGCGCCATGCCTGGCCCCCTTATGTAAGCGAGGCGTGACGCTAGCCCATGACCGCCCAACCTGGGATGCCTCTTTTGAGCTAAGCCGTGAAGGGGCATGGCTCGTTTCTGGTCTGTATCCGGGTGCTTCGTCAATACACGGTACGTGCATGGCATGGCGCAGCCTTACCGGGTCGCTATGATCCGAACACGCCTCGAGGGGGGAGCCTGGCCCGGTTCAACGATTTCATCGCCGAGCTGAAGCGACGACGCGTGATCCGCGCGATGGTGGTCTGGGGCGTCGTCGCGTTCGCCGTCCTCCAGGTCTTCGAGCCGGTGATGCACGGGCTCCACCTGCCGGAATGGACGCTCAGCTTCGTGGTGGTGGTTCTCGGTCTCGGCTTCCCGATCACGGCGGCGCTTGCCTGGGTCTTCGACCTCAAGGCGAGCGGGATCGAGAGGACCCCGCCAGTCGGGGGCGAGGGCAGTGGATCACCGGCGACATCGCGCCCCCCACGCGGTCGTCTCCTCCTCCTCCTCGGGCTCGGTTTCGCGGCGGCCGCACCGGGTCTCGTCTACTTCTTCGTGTGGCCGGGCGCGGGTCGCCACCCGGCGGAGGTCTCCGGCGCGAGCTCGGCCGGCCCCGTCGTTCCCTCCATCGCCGTCCTGCCCTTCGCCAACCTGAGCTCCGACAAGGAGCAGGAGTACTTCTCGGACGGGATCGCCGAGGAGATCCTGAACGCCCTCGCGCAGGTGGACGGACTTCGCGTGATCGGTCGGACATCGTCCTTCTCGATGAAGGGAAAGAACGAGGACCTCCGCATCATCGGCCAGCGCCTGAGCGCCGCCAATCTCCTCGAGGGAAGCGTGCGCAAGTCGGGCTCGCGCGTGCGCATCACCGCCCAGCTCATCGAGGCCAAGGGCGGATCGCATCTCTGGTCGCAGGAGTTCGATCGAGAGCTGACCGACGTCTTCGCGGTGCAGGAGGAGATCGCCCACGCCGTCGTCGCGGCGCTCAAGCTGAAGCTCCTTCCCGCGACGCCCGACGGGCAGCGGACCGTCAATCCAATCGCCCACGATCAGTACCTGCTGGGCCTGGCCTACTTCGCCCGCGGTTCGGGGAACTCCTACGAGCGGGCGGTGCAGGCCCTGCGAAAGTCGGTCGAGCTCGAGCCCGGCTACGCGCAGGCCTGGGCCGCGCTCGCGAAGGCGCTCTTCTGGTCGGCCGATCAGAGCGCGAAGGGGGATCCCGGGGCGGACTGGCCCAGGGCGCTGGCCGCGGCGGAGAAGGCGATCGCGCTCGCGCCCAGCCGGGCCGACGGATACTCGGCGCGTGGCCTCCTGCGGCACCTCGCGCTCCAGGACCAGGCGGGGGCCCGGGTCGACCTGGAGCGCGCACTCTCGCTCAACCCGGGAAGCCCTGGCATCCTGGTGGAGTACGCGTCGCTGCTCGCCGCGATGGGCAGGTCGCCCGAGGCCATCGCCACCTTGCAGAAGGCAGCCGCCCTCGACCCGCTTTCCGCCGACATCCCCGCCTTGCTGAGCGCGGTCTACCTCGGCACCGGACAGCTCGCTCTCGCCGAAGCCGCTGCGTCCCACGCGCTGGAGCTCTCGCCCGAGAACGGGAGGGCGGCGCGGTTCCTCGGCTTCGCCCTGCTGCTCGACCATCGAATCCCGGAGGCGCGAGCCGCCTTCCACCGGTCGAGCAACGCGTTCTTCGTGAGCATGGGCGACGTGATGGTCGAGCACTCGCTGGGCCATGCCGCCGAGTCGCAGCGCGCGGCGGTCGAGCAGCACGACGCGGGCCTCACCTATCTCAAGTACGATCCGCTGCTCGGCGGCCTCCGCGGCGACCCGCGCTACAAGGCGCTGCTCCGGAAGGTGAACCTGCCGGCGGACTGAGGGTGAAGGGAGCGACCGGGTGGTTCGACAGATGGCGGTCATCGGTGCCGGCGTCATGGGGCACGGGATCGCGCAGCTCTTCGCAGCGGCCGGCGCCACGGTCCGCCTTCACGACGTCGACGCGGGAGGCCTGGCCACCGGCCTGATGGCGATCGACGAGAGCCTGGCGCTGCTCGTCGAGGAAAAGGCGCTGCCGATCGCCGACGCGGCGTCCGTCCGGGCCCGCATCCACCCCACCACCGACCTCGACGCCGCCCTCGACGGCGCCGAGCTCGTGACCGAGTGCATCCCGGAGATCCTCGAGCTCAAGCACGCCCTCTTCGCCCGCATCGATCGGACCGTGACCCCGGACGTGCTCGTGGTCTCCAACACCTCCACGCTCCCCGTCGCTCGCCTGGCCGAGGGCGCCGCCCACCCCGAACGGATGGCCATCACCCACTACTTCAACCCGGCCCAGCTCGTCCCCCTCGTGGAGGTGCTTCCCCACCCCGCCATGCCCGCGGCGAAGGTCGAGCGCGTGATGTCGCTCATGCGCGCCATCGGCAAGCGGCCGGTACTCCTCCGCAGGGACGTGCCGGGCTTCGTCGCCAACCGGCTGCAGGCGGCCCTGATGCGCGAGGCCTTTCACTTGCTGGAGATGGGCGTGGCCGATGCGCGGGACATCGACACCGTGATGACCGACGGGCCCGGCGTCCGCTGGCCGTTCGTGGGGCCCCTCGAGACCGCCGACCTGGGCGGGCTCGACGTCTGGCGGCGCGTGATCGAGAACCTGGCGCCGGAGCTCTGCCGCGACGAGCGCGCGCCGGCGCCGCTGCGCGATCGGGTGGAGCGGGGCGACCTCGGCGCCAAGTCGGGCCGAGGGATCTACGACTACACGGGGGGGCGGGCGTCCGAGCGGCTTCGTCACCGGGACCGGGCGCTGGTCAGGCTGGCGAGGCTCAAGCAACGACTCGGCGAGCCGGACGAGTCGTAGATGGCGCGCCGCTAGCTCGCGGCTGCGTAGTCGGTGTAGCCCTTCGGTCCCGGCGTGTAGAAGGTCGCAAAGACGGGGGCCGTGAGGGGAAGACCGCGCTGCATCCTCGCCACCAGATCCGGATTGGCGAGAAAGGCGCGCCCGAAGGCCACCAGGTCGGCTCGCCCCTCCTGCAGTGCCTTCTCGGCGCTGGCCAGATCGAAGCCGCCGGCCAGGATGAAGGTGCGGGGCCAGGCCTTGCGCAGGGCAAGCTTCAGCGCCTCCGGCACCGGGGGCGCGCCCAGGGCGGAGTGATCGACCAGGTGGACGTACTGGATGCCGGTGGCCGCGAGCGCCGGCACCAGCTTCCGGTAGGTCTCGTCGATCTCCGGGTAGGCCACCATGCCGGCGTTCACGCCGTGGGGCGAGAGCCGGATGCCGACCTTCTGTCCCCCGATGGCTGCAGCCACCTGGCGGGCCACCTCCAGCACGAAGCCAAGTCGCTTGTCGATCGACCCACCCCAGGCGTCGGTCCTTCGATTCGTGTCAGGGCTGATGAACTGCTCCATCAGATAACCGTTCGCGCCGTGAAGCTCGATGCCGTCGAAGCCTGCGGCGATGGCGTTCCGGGACGCGGTCACGTACTCCTCGATGGCGCTGCGCACCTCGGCGTCGGTCATGGCGCGGGGGGCCGGGTGGGGCTGCATTCCCTTGGCGTCGGTGTACATCTCGCCCGGAGCGGTCACCGCGCTCGGGGCCAGGACCTCGGCCCCGGCAGGAAGGTTGAGCGGGTGGCCCACGCGCCCGGTGTGCATGAGTTGCACGAAGATCCGGCCGCCGCGGGCGTGGACGGCTGCGGTCACGAGCCGCCAGCCGGCCACCTGGCCGGGCGACCAGAGCCCCGGGATGCGCGGGTAGCCGACGCCGTTGGGCGAGGGCGAGGTCCCCTCGGTGATGATGAGGCCAGCCGCGGCTCGCTGCCCGTAGTACTCGGCCATCAGCGCGTTGGGCGTGCTTCCCTCCGAGGCGCGACTGCGGGTCATGGGGGCCATGACCAGGTGGTTCTTGAGCTCGAGCGAACCGAGCGTGGCGGGGGCGAAAAGCTCGGCGTTTGGCATGGGCCCCTTCACTTAAGCGCGGCGCCGCTCGAGTCAACCCGAGCGAGCCGGGGGCAGCTCGATACCCACCACCGCGCCACCGCCCGCGCCGTTCCGGACGTAGGCCGTGCCGTGATGCGCCTCGGCGATGCGGCGCACGAGCGACAGGCCGAGACCGAGCGATCGCCCGTCGTCGTCACCGGCGCCGCGCCGCTGGAATGGCTCGAATGCGCGCGCCATCTCGGCCTCCGTGAAGCCCGGTCCGGCGTCCTCGGCCTCGAGGACGAGATAGCCGGGGCGAGAGCGCAGCGACAGACGCACCAGCCCCTTCCCGTGCCGCTCGGCGTTGTCGATCAGGTTGCTGATGGCACGCAGGAGCAGCGTCGCGTCGGCCTCGACGTGGCGGTCCCCGGCCTCGACGTGCAGGCGATCCGCGGGAAGGTGCTGCCGCTCGAGCGCGGTGGCTGCGAGGGCGGCGGCATCGAGGCGGGTAGGGGTCAGGGCCGAGAAGTCCACGCGGGCGCTGGCCAGGAGCTCGCCCACCAGGCGATCCATCTCGAGCACCTCGCGCTCGAGCTGAGCCAGGCGCACGGGGTCGGCGGACGACGCCAGCAGATCGCCGATCACCCGGATGCGGCCCAGCGGCGTGCGCAGCTCGTGGGACACCGTGGCCAGGAGCTCGCGCTGATCGCGCATCTGCCGCTCGATCTTGCCCGCCATGTCGTTGATGGCGGTGGTGAGCGTGCCGATCTCGCCGAGCGCGCGCCGGTCGAGCCGGGCGCGGCTCGCCAGCTTGCCGTCGCCGAGGTCGCGGGCCACCCCGGCCAGGTGCACGATGGGTCGGGCGATGCGGCGGGCGATGCGGCCGCTCGCGCCCCACAGCACGGCAACCGCGACGAGAAGGGCAAGGCCGAGGCGCCACGGGACGCCGAAGCGGTGGCGCGCGGCACAGACCGAGAGCACGCCCCGGCCGGGCACCTGCACCGTGAAGTCCTGGCGCGCACAGGCGCCGGATCGATCGAGGACGACGCCGGCCGTGTCACGCAGCACGAGACCCAGATCGAGGTCGCGGCCGAGCGCGGAGACGAGGTCGGCGCGTGCCGGCGCGTCGTCCCAGGTGCGGGCGAGCTGCTGGCTCACGAACCGGAGCGCCCCGTCCCGCTCCTTGATCCATGCGCCGCCGTCGCCGAGGAAGTGGAAGAGGACGGCGATGACGACGCCGGTGGTGAGGATGGCCGCGCCGAACCAGCGAAAGATGCGCCCGTGCAGGCGGCCGCGTCTCACGGCTTCACCAGCAGATAACCGACGCCGCGCACGGTCTTGATGAGGCGAGGCGCGCGCGGGTCGTCGCCGAGCTTCTGGCGCAGGTGCGAGATGTGCACGTCTACGGCCCGGTCGCCGACCAGGACGTCGCCGCGTCCGGCCTCGTCCATGAGGGCGGCGCGCGGCACGACGCGGCCAGCGCGGCGCATCAGGGCCACCAGCAGGTCGAACTCGAGGCCGGTGAGCACCACCGGCTCTCCGCGAACGCGCGCCTCGTGGGCGGGGATCTCGACCGACAGCTCGCCGACGGTGATCCGGTCGGTGGCCTCGGCCGCGCCTCGACGAAGCACGGCGCGCAGCCTGGCCAGGAGCTCGCGGGCGCTGAAGGGCTTCGGCAGGTAGTCGTCGGCGCCGAGCTCGAGGCCGACCACGCGGTCGGTCTCGTCGCCCTTGGCGGTGAGCATGATCACCGGGAGGGTGCTCTTCTCCCGGATGCGCCGCATGACCTCGAGTCCGTCCATGCCCGGCATCATCACGTCCAGGAAGACCGCATCGAAGCCGCCGCCAGCCAGTGCCGCGAGCCCGCGCGGGCCGTCCGGCGCCGCCACCAGGGTCACGCCGTTTTGCCCGAGGTAGTCGGCGAGCAGGGCGTGCAACCGCTGGTCATCGTCGATGCACAGGACGCGAAGGGTCATGGACGGACCCGGATCATGTCACGGGGCTGCGGGTGGCGGCGAGCCCCGCGGCGGCTGCTTGTGATCGCAGCAGGTGCGCCCGTGGCCGCCGTGCCAGCCGCCGTGCCGATGTCCATGGAGGTGCGCGAAGCCCGAGGCGTAACCCAGCACGGTGCCGAGGGCGAGAACCACGATGAGGAACGTGCGTCGCATGGTCGTCCTCCTTCAGCAGTGGGCGGCGTGGCCGCCGCGTTCGAGGAGGTCGGCGAGCTGGCTTCGCTGCCGGGCGTCGAGGGTCGCATGCACGCGCTCCAGGGATGCCGACAGACGCTCACGAAGACCGGCCAGGATCTCGTCCTGCTTCCTGAACATGGCCGCGAGCTTCTGCTTGTCGAGCGCCTCGTCCCGCATCGCCAGCGCCAGGTCCCGGCGCGACGCCTTCAGCCCTTCGCGCAGGCCGCCCGTCGCTTCCCAGAAGCCTTCGGCCTCGTCGCGGAAGACCTTCTCCTGCGCCGGCGTGGCGTCGATGCGGCGAAGCAGGCGCCAGAGGAAGGCGCGCGGGCCGTGGCCGCGCCAGCGGTGGCCGTAGCTACCGGGATACCAGCGGCGCCGCAACACGCCGATGAGCAGGAGAAGACAGATGGTGCCGATGACGAATCCGAACATGTGGAGCCTCCAGTTTCGACGCGCGATGGCGCGCCTTCTCCCTGGAAGCTAAAGAGTGGCTGTGGAGCCAACGCAGCAGCATTCGTCAAGAAGTGTGGAGACCAAACCCTTTCCACCTCGGCGGCGCAGGGCCCTCGGCCTGGCCGCGGCGGCCGTCGCCGGCATCTTCTCCGTCACGGCGCTGGCACAGTCCTCACCCCGCAAGGAGGTTCCCGTGGGCACAAAGACTCCGAGCAAGGATCGCGAGGTGGCCGTCCTGGCCGGCGGTTGCTTCTGGGGCATGCAGGACCTCCTGCGCAAGATCCCCGGCGTGCTGGAGACCGAGGTCGGCTACACCGGCGGCTGGCTGGCCAATCCACGCTACGACGACACCCACGACTCGAAGTCGGGCCACGCCGAGGCCGTCCGGATCGTCTTCGATCCACGGATGCTGTCCTACGCCGACCTGCTGGAGAAGTGGTTCTTCCGCATGCACGATCCGACCACGCTCAACCGGCAGGGCAACGACGTGGGAACGCAGTACCGGAGCGCCATCTTCTTCGAGGACGACGCGCAACGGGTCGTGGCGGAGGCCGTCAAGGCGCGCGTCCAGGCGTCGGGCCACTGGAAGGGGAAGATCACCACCGAGATCGTGAAGGCCTCCACCTGGAACAAGGCCGAGGCCTACCACCAGGACTATCTGGAGAAGAACCGCGGCGGGTACACCTGCCACTTCCTGAGGAACTGGTAGACGCGCCGCAGTCTTAGAGGTCAGCCCCTCGCGGCGCGGGTCGTCATGGCACAGCGGGCCGCTCCGATGAGCGGCGCATTCTCGTTCACGATCACCTGCACCGGCATGGCTTCGAGCATGGGCCGGAAGCGCCCCTTCGCCAGGAAGCCCTTCAGGAAGAGCTGGCTGGCTCGCTTCCGCCAGGCATCGCTGGCGCCGCTCGATGCCCCCAGCAGCTTGGCGGCGATGCCGCCGCCCAGGTAGACGCCGCCCGTCGCCATGGTGCGGAGTGCCCAGTTCCCGGCCTCGGCGCCGTAAAGCTCGAGGAAGAGATCGAGGGCGCGGGCGCACGTCTCGTTGCGCCCGTTCACCGCCGCCCGCGAGATGGTGGCCGGTGCTTCGCCCGAGGCCAGCTCGGCGCCGAGCCACTCCGGCTCGGCGGTTCCCCCCGACTCCCGAAGGAACTCGTAGAGGTGGACGAGCCCGGGCCCCGAGAGCACCCGCTCGACGCTGACGTGGCCGAAGCGGGAGCGCAAATAGCCGAGAAGGTCGGCCTCGATCGCGCTTCTCGCGGCGAAGTCGGCGTGCCCCCCCTCGCTGGCGAGCGAGACCGTGGTGCCAGCCGATCGAATCAGCGCGGAGACCCCGAAGCCGGTGCCCGCCGCGACGATCGCGACGTTGCCGGCCCCGGACGAACCGGGCTGGATCGTCAGGAGGTCGGCGTCGGTCAGCCGGTCCACCGCCCAGGCGTGCGCCTCGACGTCGTTGAGAAGCGCGGCCGTCGGGAGCCCGAATCGATCGGCGAGTTGTCCGGCGTCGATGTGCCAGGGAAGGTTGGTGGTGATCGCGCGGCCGCGGATGACCGGGCCGGCCACGCCGAAGCCGGCCGCCTCGAGCGTGATCGCGCCGGTACCCAGGAAGGCGTCGAGGATCTCGTCGAGCGAGGCGTGCTCACGGCTCCGGTAGCTCTCGAACCGGACGATCTCGAGCGCGCCTCCATTCGACTCGAGGAGTGCGACGTTCGTCTTGGTGCCGCCGACGTCCCCGGCGAGGATCATGATTCGAGCTCCCGACGGAGCGACACGGAGGACCGGCTGCACATGGTTTCTTTCTAGCCTGCCCCATGAAAGAAGCTAGAAGTAACCATGCCCGCGCTCGCGCCGCTGATCCTGGCCGCTGCGGTCCTCGCTACCGGAGGCGCCCCCGCCCCCGCGTCGGTCCCGGCTCCGTCCCCCGAGGACGTCCGCTTCGCACGCGTCGTCGAGGAGACGCTGGAGGCCCACTGGAAGCTGGATCCCGAGTGGGCGTTCACCGCCGGCTACTATCGCCACGCCGACACCCTCGCCGTGCCGGATGGCGCGTCGCGCGCCGCGCAGGTCGCCTTCATCGATCGCACGCAGGCCGCCCTGGCCGGCTTCGACCCCTCCCGCCTGAGCCTGTCGAACCGGGTGGACCTGGCGCTTCTCCGACACTGGCTCGAGGCGAGTCGCTGGAACATCGAGACGTTTCGAGCCTGGGAGTGGCAGCCCTCTGCCTACAACGTCGCCGATGGCTTCGCGCGGCAGCTCGACACCCCGTACGCCCCCCTCGAGAAACGGCTCCGGGACATGCTGGTCCGCCTCGCCCTGGTGCCCGCCTACTACGCCGCGGCCCGGGCCAGCCTGGGAACGCCGACGCTCGAGCACACCCGGCTCGCCATCCTTCAGAACCGGGGTGCACTGGAAGTGTTTGGCGATCCCTTGCTCGCAAAGGTCGAAAGCTCGGCGCTCGACCCGGCGGAGAAGGCGCTCTTCCGCGAACGGGTCGCCTCGGCCAGGAAGGCCATCGAGGAGTACCTGACCTTCCTCGGCGAGCTCGAGGGCCGGCTGGCGAAGGGCGGCGCCCGCTCGTTCCGCATCGGGAAGGAGCTCCATGCGGCCAAGTTCACCCACGACATCCAGTCCAGCTTCACCGCAGACGAGCTCCACCGGATGGCTCTCGCCGAGAAGGCCAGCCTTCACGATCGGATGGAGCTCCTCGCCCGCGTTCTCTGGCCCAGGTACATGGGCAGGCGCCCGATCCCGGAGGATCGCCTCGAGCTCATCGGCGCGGTCATCGACGAGCTCGGGAAGCACCACGTGGCG
>Ga0209253_10004982_pt1 | contig 11544 bp, 11 predicted proteins | sample FrelakmetBRP12BR_FD_187145 | JGI IMG/M metagenome (GOLD analysis project Ga0209253, IMG submission 187145) | Freshwater lake sediment microbial communities from the University of Notre Dame, USA, for methane emissions studies - BRP12 BR (SPAdes)... | ecosystem: Environmental > Aquatic >...
TCATCAAAAGACAGACCATGCTTTTTCTTGTTAAGAGCAGCTTTCCGTTCATCCCACTCGAACGACAGCCCAAATATAACTACATTGTATTTATCCTTGCTCATTCTGTCAACCCTCTCGTCCTCGAAAAGCCTTGGGGGAGCGAGTCCGCTCGTGGGCGGCCTCGCTATCGCGTTCGATCTTCATGTGAAGAGACGTCCGGGGAGGCTCGTTCTTCTCAACGGCCAAGCCCGCTGGCGCCGGAAGTCCGGAAGGTGTATCTTGAGGAGAAAGGAGGAGGATATGAAACGGACGCTTGGAGTCATTTGCCTGGCCGTTATCAGCGCGATCGGCGCCGGCTGCAAGGACAGGGCCGCCGATGCCGCGCTCTCGGAGATCGCACAGATGAAGGCCCAGGCGGAGCTCGAAGCCCGGAACGTCGAGCTCGTCCGGACGATCGTCGCGCAGCTCGAAAAAGGAGACGTCGACGTCATCCAGAGGCTCTTCGCGCCGGATTTCAAGCTCTATTTCCCGTCGAACAGCGCGACGCCGGTATCCCGCGAGGACGCCATGGGTGTCGCCAAGATGATGATCACGGCCGTCCCCGACCTGGCCTACAGGATCCTCGAGATCTTCGGCGCCGATGACCGGGTCGTCCTGCGGCTCGTCATGAAGGGCACCCATAGGGTCGCGGCGGGAGGCGGCCCCCCGAAGGAGACCGCGATCGAGGCCGGCGCCATGATCATCTTCCACGTCAAGGAAGGCCTCGTCGTCGAGGAGATCGTCGACGGCGATGCGCTGGGCCTGTTCCGGCAGCTCGGCCTGGAGCTCCAGCCCCGGGCGAAGGCAAAATAGCCGTCCCGGACCGATGGCCGTGCGAAGGGCCTTCCTTTCGGATGTGATCGCGCTGGCCACGCTCGCGGCGGCGGCCTGCTCGGGATCGGACGCGGTCATCTTCACGAACAGCATGCTGGCCGCCAGCGCCGCCATCGATCCGCCGCTGATGCGCACGATCGACGGCATCCCGGGCTGGAAACGGCAGGGCCCGCCGGAGCGCTTCAACAAAGAAGGGCTCTACGGTCATATCGACGGCGGGGCCGAGATCGTCCTCCAATACGGCTTCCGCGAGCTCTCGGTCTTCAAGTTCAAGCCGGCGGCCGGCCCGGACGGGTCGAAGGAGGTCGGCCTCGAGATCTATCGGATGACAACCGGCAAGGCCGCCTTCGGCCTCTACTCGACGAAACTCGAGGGAGGCGAAGAGAGCTGGCCCGGCATCGGACCCGACAACTGGATAGGTTCCGGCCAGGCCAACCTGGTCAAGGGCGAATACCTCGTCAACATCCTGGCTCCCGAATGTACGGAACGCGAGATCGGCGAGTTCGCCAAGGCCGTCGAAAAGAAGATTCCGGGAACCCGCACCGTAAGGCCGAAAGGACTGGCCTGGCTGCCGGCCGAGGGCATGGTCTCTTCGAGCGGACGCTATATCAAGGGTCCTCTCGCGGCCGAGAACGAGTCCCCCTTCCTCGAAGGCGATTTATGGGGATTCGGCGGAGACGAGAAGGGCGCGACCGAAGCCTACTCGGCCAAGTACGGTGCCGTGCCGGCCGTCTCGAAGCTCGTCGTAGTCGAGCTCGGAAAGGAGGTCTCCGGCCAGGCGCTCGACGAGGGTGTCTCAGCCCTCTTCAATGCTTACCTCCAGGATATGCGCCGGGAGGGCGGCCGGCTCGAGGGCCGAAATGAGGCCGGCCGCTGGTTCCTTTTCGAGAGGGCGGGTGCGATCGCCGTCCTGGTCCTCGGCGAGCCGGACCGCGAAGCCGCCCGGGCCCGCCTCGGATCCGCCGTCTCGCGGGTCCCCCTCCAGCGGCCGGTTCGCTTCCCTTGACACGTTGGGAGAAGAGGGGGCAGAATCGGTCTGCCCATGGGCCAACGAACGCGGATCGCGCTCCTCGTCATCCTCTTGATCGCCGGGGCCTGCTCGGACCGGGTCGAGAAGCCGAAAGCGTTCCTCGTCGTCACGTTCGACACTGAGGACTACGTCACGCCCGAGGCCGAGAAGATCGACGATATCCCCAAATGGCTGGCCGAGACGATGACCGAGGAGGGCGTCACCGGCACGTTCTTCGTCATCGGCGAGAAGGCCCGCTCGCTCGAGAAGCGGGGACGCCGCGACGTCATCGCGGCCATGGCCCGACACGACATCGGCAGCCACACCGACCTCGGCTCGATCCACCCGACGGTGACCGAGAAGCTGGAGAGAGCCGGGTGGGACGACGGCGTGCGCGTAATGAGCGAGCAGGAATCCGCGGGGATCGAAGAGTTGGGGCGTATCTTCGGCGTCCCCGTGACGACGCTGGCCCGGCACGGCGGCTCTTACGGGCCCCAGCTCGTCTGCGCCCTAGGCCGGATCGGGGCCGGCTATCAGGGCTCGCCGGCCAAGCTCCCCGGTCACGACGTCGTCTGGTTCTGCAACGCCCTGAACTTCAGCGCCCAATACGCCGTGTCCGACGACGCCTACTACAGGGACGACCTCTTCGAACCGGTATTCGACAGGCTCAAGAAGGAGCTGCCCGGTGAGATCCGGAAGGCCGGAGTCCTGGCCCTCTTCGCCGGCCACCCGACGAAGATCCGGGCCGAGGAGTTCTGGGACCTCAACTTCTATTACGGCAAGAACACGCCGCCGGACGAATGGCGGACGCCGCGCCTGAGGCCTCAGGAGACGATGGCCACGGCGCAGAAGAACTTCCGCCGCATGATGCGCTGGCTCAAGGAGCGCGACGACATCGAGATCACGACCTACCGGGCGCTGATGGACACCTATGGCGCCCAAAAAGAAACAATGACGGGAAAGGAGCTGCGCGCGATCGCCGCGGCGGCCCTCGAGAAGAACGCCTTGGCGCCGATCGGGGATCTTTCACCGGCCGAGGCCTTCTCCGCGCTGGCTCGGGCGATCGCCGGTCATCAGGAGAGCGGCAAACTTACGCAGACTTTAAGAACGATCCACTCGCTCGGCCCGGTCGAGATGCCTCCGGGGAAGCCCGGGATCTCGAGCCTCGGCCTCTTGGACGTCTATGCTTTAGCTCGGGCCGCGAATGACCATGTCGAAAAGTCCGGCCTTCTCCCGGCGTCGCTCGAGGCCGGGGGCGGGCCTATCGGAACGGGGTCGCTTTTCGCTCTGTTCTGTACGGTCTTCCTCGACTTGGATTCCGGCCGGCCCCGTCCGACGTACGACGTCCCCGACTTCGAACCTTACCCGCGAACGAACGAGAAGCCGATCATCGAGGAGATCGAAGGCTACAAGACCTGGCCGGTCCACCGCCCCGACCTCGACATGTCGCGCATCGTCGAGCTGACGCGCCTCCAGCTCTGGACCCTCAAGCCCGCCCGACGCCGCTAGAACCCGATGCCGCCGGTGACCATCAGGCCGGCGGTCTTTGCGGCGAAATCTGGAGAGACATCGGTATCCATCAAGCCGAGGTAATAGCGGACATCAACGATGAACGTGAGCTTGCCCGACAAGATATCAACCCCGGCACCGAAGGCCGCGCCGAGATCGACGGATCGATAAAGGTCCTTGATATCTCCTTCATGGGCCAGGACGCCGTCGATATCATAAATTTTGACGCGCGCGCTCAAGAGGATGCCGAGGACCGGTCCCGCGGATACGACCGGGATGATCTTCCCTCCCCGGACCAGACGGGCTTTGAACAATACGGGAACCTGGAGGTAGTTGTACGTCTCCACAAACTTGCCGACAGATAAATAATAGTCCCACCAGACGTAGCCCATCCTCACATAATCGAGCTCGGGTTGGAGCGCGAATGTCGGGCCGAGGTTGACCACGGCGAAGATGCCGAACGTCGGCGTCAGCCCGGATTTCTCCGGCCAGGAGGGAAAATCTGATTTGACGTTCAGCCGGCATACGCCGCCTTTAATACCCAGACCGAAATCGACCTTGGCCGCCGCCTGCAGCGGGATGGCCAACGTCAGAAGTAGGACAACACCCGCAGCCAAGAAGCCTTTTTTCATATTCTCCCCCTCTCATGGCGTTCCCTTGTCCCAATGGACCTTTCGCCTATTGAATAGGCTTACACAGGGAAAGTTGTCAAGGATCCGTCAAGATGGGGCGCGGTTCAACCCGCTCTCCGGATCGCATGACCGGAGCATGACGCCGCCTCCGAAGCTTTTCGGGAGCGCGGCGGGCCCTCGAGGAAATTGAGGCCACGAGTTTAGTCGCCGCAGGGTCCTGGAAGTCCGACGGTCCTCTTTCTAGCTAGAACGGGCCGAGGCGGATGAGGCTGGCCACGACGACGGCCGCGGCGCCGATCGCGAGCCAGATCCCGAGGAGCGGCAGGAGCCAGCGGACCCAGATCGTCCAAGGAATGCGCAGGATGCCCAAGGCGGCCATGAAATAGCCTTGCGTGGGGATGAAGACGTTGGTCAGGCCGTTGCCGAGCTGGTAGGCCAGAACGTTGGTCTGCCGGGTCACGCCAACGAGGTCGCCGAGCGGCGCCAGCACGGGCATGGAGACGGCCGCCTGGCCGCTGCCGGACGGCACGATGAAATGCAGGAGGTTCTGGGCGAGGTAGATGCCGAGTGCGCTCAGCGTCGACGACCAGCCCCGGAGGACCTGGGCCATGGCGTGGGTGATCGTGTCGAGGACCTGCGCGTCGCGCAGGACGACGAGCGTCCCCCGGGCCAGCCCGACGATGAGGGCGGCGTAGGTGATGTCGGCGGCGCCGGCGATGAAGCTTTTCACGGTGTCGTCGAGCGAGAGCCCGCCGAGCGGCCCGGCGGCGAGGGCCAGGCCGAAAAAGAGCCCCGAGAGCTCGAGGATGCCCCAGCCCCAGCGGATAGCCCCGACGACGAGGAGAACGAGGGCGGCGAGGACGAGGCCCAGAACGAGGAGATGCTTCCCGGAGAAGGGTCCGGTCTTGTCCGCTTCGGCGAGGGGCTCGCGCGCTTTGTCGAGCTCGTACATCCGGCTCGTCTCCGGCCTGACCGCGACGCGGCGGGCGTAGCGCGTGAGAAAAACGACCGTGACCGATGTCATCACGGCCCAAAGGACGATCCGGAAGCCCATCCCCGAGAAGAGCGGCAGCCCGACGATGCCCTGGGCGACACCGACCGTGAACGGGTTCATGAACGCGGCGGCGAAGCCGGCGTTGGCCCCGACGAGGGCGATGCCGCCGGCCAGGAGCGAGTCGTATCCGAGCGAGCGGGCTAAAAGGAGGAGCGCCGGGAGGAAGACGAGCGTCTCCTCGGCGATGCCGATCGTCCCGCCGCCGACGGCGAAGACGACGGTGAGGAGCGGCACGATGAGGGCTTTCCGTCCGCCGAGCCGCCGGACGAGCGCCGAGACGCCGGCCTGGATGACGCCCGTCCTGTTGAGGACGCCGAAGGCGCCGCCGATGATGAAGATATAGAAGACGATCTCCGCGATCTCGAGGAGGCCCCGGGGGAAGGCGAGGACAAGCGCGCCGAGCCCGGCCGGACTGGCCTCGACGCGATGAAAGGACAGGGGATCGACCACTTCCCGGCCCCGCTCGACGACGCGGTCGTAGCTCCCGGCCGGGATGATCCAGGTCGACGCGGCGGCCAGGGCGATGAGCCCGATGAGCAGGACGTAGGTGTGCGGGACGCGGAGCTTCATCGTCTGGTCACGCCTCCGTGAAGCGCCGGGCCGCGGCTGCGTAGAGCCGGGACGCCAGGATGATCTCCTCGACCGGGACGCTTTCCTCGGCCGAATGGGCCAACTTGAGCTCGCCGGGGCCCCAGATGAGAGTCGGGATGCCGGCCTCGCGGGAGATCAGGGCGCCGTCGGTCCAGGCCGGGAAGATCGTGTGCGGCAAGTCCGGCCTCCCCGCGTCGTCAAGCGCCCCCCGGGCGGACCGGACGAGCGGGTGGCCCGGGTCGATGACGAGCGGCCCGTGGAGCATCGTGGCCATGCCGCCGGGCATGCGCTTCAACTCGGTCCGGAGGCCCGGACGGGCCGCCCGGACCCGGGCCAGCAGATCCTCGAGGTCGCCGAAGACCTGTTCGATCGTCTCCGTCGTCACCCAGCGGCGGTCGAGCTGGATGAGGCAGTCGGCGGCGACCATGCTCGGCTGTTGCCCGCCCTGGATCGTCCCCAGGTTGATGGCCGGGAGACCCAGGACCGGATCGCGCCGGCGCTCGAACGCGGGGATGAGGTCCTTCTCGACGAGCGAGGCGAAGTGGGCCGCGGCGGCGATGGCGTTGACGCCCGCCTCGGGCGTGCTGCCGTGGGCCGCCTTGCCGGTGAAGCGCGCCTCGAGCCATTCGAGGCCCTTGTGGCCGATGGCCACACGGTTCTCGGTCGGCTCGCCGATGATCGCGCCGTCCGCCTTGAAGCCGCCCGTGATCAGCGCTTCCGCGCCGAGGCTCTCCATCTCCTCGTCGATGACCGCGGCCAGCGTGAGCCGGCCGGAGTCGAGGCCGCCCGATTCATGGATGGCGGTAAGGGCACCGGCCATGGCCGCCAGGGCGCCTTTCATGTCCACGGTGCCGCGGCCGGTCATGCGGCCGTCCGCGACCTTCGCCGAGAAGAAATCCGCGGACGAGCCCGCGTTGGGAGGGACGGTGTCGAGGTGCCCGCAGAGAAGGAGATGGCGCCCGGGCCTCTTGCCGACGATGGCCGCCAGGACGTTCGGCCGGCCCTCCCGGACCTCGGCGAGCTCGCTCGGAACGCCGTGCCGCCGAAGGAAGGCGTCGAGGACGCGGGCCGCGGCCTCCTCCTGCCGGGCGATCCCGGGGTAGCTCGGGGCCCGGACCATGTCCGCCAGGAGCTCGAGGATCTCTCGGTCGTCCATCGCTCCTCCTCCCGTCGTCTCGCCGACACTATAGGGGAAGTGGAGGCCGGGTTCAACCGGATGGTAAAATATTAGCACAAAAGGGCAACGATGGCCCCGAGCGGTGCGTTATCGGTTATAATGATACGCTATCGGAACAAGGAGATCCGCCCATGAGCCGCTTCCGTGTTCTCAGCTCGCTCATCATCATCATCGCGCTGGCCGCGCTCGCGCCAGCCGGGCAGAAGGTCGAGACCGTCGACGGTGTCCGCGTCGTCCACAACTCCGGGCCGGGGTTCTGGGGCAAGACCCCCAAGGTCGCGCTCGAGCCGGTCCGCGTCCTGGGGGACGTCGAAACGGCCGACGAGAACCTGGCTTTCTATATGCCCTCGACCATCGTCGCTGACGCCGCCAGCAACCTCTACGTGCTCGACACCGGCAACCATCGGGTCCAGAAGTTCGGGCCGGACGGCAAATACCTGGCCACCTACGGCCGCCAAGGCCAGGGGCCCGGCGAGTTTCAATACCCCGCCTGGCTGGCGGTCGACGACAACGGCTTCCTTTATATCACCGACCCGTACAACCAGCGCATCCAGGTCCTGACCCCGGACGGCAAGGACCACAAGGCCATCAAGGGCATCGAGCAGGGAGCCGGGCCGGTCTTCCTGGGATCGAACGGCGAGCTCGTCACCGGAGCGTCAAGGATGCGCTTCCTCATCAACCGGGACGAAGAGAAGCCCGCCGCCCTGCCGAAGCTCGTCAAGGTCCTCGACGGCGACGGCAAGCCCGTCCGCGAGTTCGGCGAGCCCGTCGATTTCAAGAACGAGCTCGTGAACAACAGCGGCAACGAGGTCATCATTACGGTCGACGGCGCCGGGCAGGTCTATCTCGTCTTCCCGGTCCAGAACAGGATCGAGAAATACGCGGCCGACGGAAAGCTCCTCTGGCGGGCCGACCGCGAGCTCCCCTACTCCATGGAGATCAAGGACAAGGGCGAGATCAAGCGGGACGGCGGCAGCGTCACCGTCCGCGGGCCGCAGCTGAACCGCTGCGCTGAGGGGATCGCCGTCGACGGCCGGGGCCGGATCTGGGTCGTCACGATGACGCGCCAGCTCAAGAGGGAGGAGCAGGTCGGGATGAGTATGACCATGTCCATAAACGCCAGCGGCGCGCGGACGATGGGGATGAAACCCCAGGGCGAGGGCCAGGAGCTGCGGACGACCGACGCCTACAAGCTCGAGGTCTTCGACGCCGACGGCGTCCTCCTCGGGTCGCTCCCGCTCGACATGTTCGCCGACGGCATCTTCATCTCCGGCGACCGCCTCTTCATCATGGACAAGTTCCGCGGCACGCAGTTCCGGGAGTTCCGGATCAAGGAGTAGCCCCGGCGCGGGGACCTTTTTTCGAATTCGCTTCCCCTGGCACGACTAATTTATTAGTGCTATTTCAGTTGGAGGTCTATCATGCGCTCTAAAACCCAGCTTTCTGCCATCATCCTTTCCGCGCTCTTCATGACCTGGCTGCTCGCCGGCCCGGCCGTGGCGGGCGACGTGCCGGACAAGGACGCCGCAAAGGCCAAGGCGGCCGCGAAGCCGCTGAACTTCCTCGGTTTCCAGTACGACGAGAAGGGCGCCGGCACGCCGGCCGCCTTCTCCAAGCTCAGCCTCAAGCTCTACGGCGGGTACAGCCACGTCCTCGCTGCGGATGTCAACGAGGGCTCCGACTACTGGTTCGAGCTTATCGAGGCCAACGTGGCCGAGGGCTTCGGAACGTTCACGGGCGGATACAAGCCCCTCCACGGCGGCTACAACTTCGGCGCCGACCTCATCTACCAGCTCAGCCCCTCGGTCGGCATCGGGCTCGGCGTCGGCTACATGAGGAACTCCAGCGACTCGCTGGCGACGTTCTCCATCGAGACCGATACGGTCGACATCACGGCCACGGGCACCCTCACTGCCATGCCCATCCGCCTCGGCGTGTTCTTCAGCGTCCCCATGGGCGGGAAGCTCAGCCTGACCGCCAACGCGGGAGCAGCCTATTACCTGGGCCTCAAGTTCGACGGCACCCAGGGGCTGGAGTTCGCCGCGGACGACTGGATGAGGATGACCCTCGAGGCCAACGAGAGGAGCGGCGCCGACATCGGCTTCCATGGGGCCCTGGGCTTCGAGTACAAGCTCTCCTCGAAGCTGGGCTTCTTCGTCGAGGCCGTGGGGCGCTACGCCAAGTTCAAGAACTTCGAGACGGTCACGGGGATTTCGGAGTCCGCCGGCGGCATCCCGGACACGACCGAGGGCCGGCTCTACATCCTCACTCAGCAGATTGAGGGCTACGAGATTACCGGCTTCACGATCGAGGAGACCACGCCAATGCCCGACCCCGGAGAGACCTACCGCGAGCCCAAGATCGACCTCAGCGGCTTCAGCCTCCAGACCGGGATCCGCATCCGGTTCTGAGCGGCCTGAACTCATACGGAATGATCTGAACGGCCGCGGGCCGGGCCCGGGAGGGACCCGGCCCGCCCGCTTGACTCGGCGGCGCGGGTCGTCTTTAATAGAGGCATCCCGAGAAGGAGATCCGCGCATGATCAGCAAGAAAAAAGCCGCCATTCTCGTCGCCGCCCTGGTCGTCCTGGCCGTGGCCGCGATGATCGTCGTTTTCCAGGGCCAGGCCGCGGGTCAGGTCATCATCAAACCCAAGTCGGGCAGGCCCACCCTGAACTTGTCCCAGGCCGCCCAGACCCAGGTCCAGCCCCCGGCCGAGCCCCGGCCTCAGCCCGCGATCGTCGGCCAGCCCATGGCCGATTTCACCCTCCCCGTCTACCAGGGCGGACAGCTGACCCTGTCGTCGCTCCGGGGCAAGAACGTCCTCATCCTCTTCCCCCGCGGCTACGCGGCCGAGAACTACTGGTGCACGATCTGCAACTACCGCTACGTCGAGCTGGCCGATCTCGAGAAAGCCCAGAAGATCCGCGAGAAGTACAATCTCGAGATCCTGGTCGTCTTCCCCTACACCCGCGACGTCGTCAAGGCCTGGCTCGAGGCCCTGCCCGGCCAGCTCGAGACGGTCCGGGCGACCAAGAACCCGGCCGATCCGTCCGCCCTCGACGAGCGGGGCAAGACCCGCATGGAGCGCTTCCGCCAGCTCTTCCCCGCCGACTACGCACTCGCGAAGGACGAGATCCTGGCCCCCTTCCCCATCCTCGTCGACGGCGAGCGGACGCTCTCGAAGAAGCTCGATCTCTTTCGGACGGAGTGGACCGGCAGCAAGGTCGATCAGAACATCCCCAGCGTCTACATCGTCGACGCGGCGGGGGTGCTCCAGTTCAAGTACCTCGGCCAGAACACCGTGGACCGCCCCGGCTACGACTACATCCTGAAGGTCCTCGAGGTCATCAACTCCGGTAGATAGGCCCGGGTTGCCCCCCCCGGCCATATGGGGGGAGGGCCGGCTTTTCCCAAGAACGCCCCGCCTCCGGCGACTAAACATGTGGAGGCAGCGATGAGAAAGACCGCGTTCGCCCTTTTGACCGTCTTTTTCCTCGCCGTCGTGTCCGCCGCCGCGGACCAAAAGCCGCGGTTCGCCCCTCCCCCGCTGCGGGTCGAGGCGCCCACGCTCCAGCCGAGCCCGGCGCACGTCTGGATCCCCGGCTACTGGAAATGGGCCGGCATCAATTACGAGTGGGTCGAAGGCCGCTGGTCCAAGGCCAAGGCGAACCGGGCCTGGGTGCCCGGCACGTGGGAGCCGATGGGCAGCTACTGGGCCTGGAAGCCCGGCAAGTGGACGAAGATCGCGAGCGGCGAGCCGAAGGGCGCCAAGAAGGCCGAAAAAGCCAAGAAGAAGAAATAGCGAAGGTCAGTCCGGCGACGTCAGCGTCGTGTAGCAAAAACCCGTGTAGTGCTTGACGATGTCGGCGACCACCTCGTCCTTGTCCATCCTCAGCACCTTGAACGGGAACAGCCCGGGCATGAAATCCTCGTCCGTCGCCTGATACTCGGTCTTCGGGCTCCGCCGCGCCTTGATCTGGAGCTTCAGCCGGAGCTCCACCGAATTCTTGGGCAGGGAGATGCCGTAGTGGAACTGCTCGTCTTTCGAGCCCGGGAAGAGGATGATGAAACGGATGCTCCGGCCCTTGATCTTCCGATGCTCGGACTTGATCCGGTACCGGGCCAGCTCGTCGGTCAGGCTTTCGAACGCGGGCTCGGCGATGAACTCGCAGAACTGGTCGAACTGGCCGACCGTCTCGGCCTGGCAGAGCTCGATGACCCGGACGTTCTCGAAGTGGTTGGCGAGTTCTTTCTTCCAGTCGATCTTTCCCATGGTCGGCTCCGGGCTCGGGCTGCCCCGTATGATAGCACAATCGGCCGGACGATAGAACGGAAAATCGCGGGGCCGGGGACGCGGCCCGTGGCGCGCCCCCGGGGAGGAGAAGTGCCGGCTGAGGTCAGCAAAAGGGGGGTGATGATTGGTTTTTTGAGGGAGCCCTCTCCAGCCGGCGAAAGAGAGCCGCTACCATTATAGAAAACGGCGCGAAGAAATCAAGAAAAAAAATGCGCGGGGCGGAAGAAATAAAAGCCGGCTGTTTTCGAAACAGCAGAAAGGGGGAAAATGATGTCTGTTGTTATTGAAGCTTTCCCCAGCCGGCGCAAGAAAGCTTGGATCCATTATAGCGGTTCCGCCGGAAAATGCAAACGGAAGGGCCTCATTCCCAAAAGCGGCCGGATGGCTTAAGATGGGGAGAGCGAGGAGGCGACGGACATGA
>Ga0209253_10004983_pt1 | contig 11543 bp, 6 predicted proteins | sample FrelakmetBRP12BR_FD_187145 | JGI IMG/M metagenome (GOLD analysis project Ga0209253, IMG submission 187145) | Freshwater lake sediment microbial communities from the University of Notre Dame, USA, for methane emissions studies - BRP12 BR (SPAdes)... | ecosystem: Environmental > Aquatic >...
CTCTCGAGGCGGCGAGGGATCGGCGGGAAGCGTACTCTTGGGAGCGACCTGCAGAATCGTGGCTGAGTACTCGAAGCCGCGATTCTGCGAAATGTCTTAAGAAAGCGCTTTCTTGAGAGATTTCGCACGATCGGGACTCCGAGCGCTCCGTCCCGATCCTGCCTGGTCCGCTCCTCGGAATCCGCTCCCCGTACCGAGCCAAGCCGGAGAGAGGACATTCCCGGGATTGGGAGAAGAACCGACGGACTTCGACCATGCACCCATTTAGACTGCACGCTTTCCGGAATCTTCCTCGATATTGTAATATAATGTCCCAAAATGTCCGGCCGGAAGGATCGTCCCATGTCCCATCCCCGAAGGATTTCCCGACGTCGATTCATCGGGACGGGCGCGGCCGCCGCCGCTGCTCTGGCCATCGTCCCGCGCCGCGTCCTCGGAGGCCAGGATTATCTCGCCCCGAGCGACACCCCGACGCGGGCCGTCATCGGCGTCGGCGGCATGGGCCAGGGCCATCTCGGTTATCCGGGGGCCGTGCTGCGGGCCGTCTGCGACGTCGACCGCAAGCACCTCGAATCGGCCCTGTCGATCGGCGGTCCCGGCGTCGCCGGCTACTCCGATTTCCGCGAGGTCCTGGCCCGCCCGGACATCGACGTCGTCCATATCGCGACGCCGCCGCACTGGCATGCCCTGATCTCGATCGCCGCCGCCGAGGCCGGCAAGGACGTCTGGTGCGAGAAGCCCATGACCCGGACGATCGCCGAGGGCCGGGCCGTCGTCGAGGCCTTCCGGCGGACCGGCCGCGTCTTTCGCGTCAACACCTGGTTCCGCTTCACCGACCGGTTCTACGGCTTCGGGACCGACGTCCGGCCGATCAAGAAGGTCGTCCAGAACAGGCTCCTCGGCTGGCCGCTCAAGGCCACGGTCAGCGCGACGACGGGCTTCGACTGGAAGTTCTATTGGAGCGGGCTCGCCCACGCCCGGCCCGAGCCCGTCCCGCCCGAGCTCGACTACGACTTCTGGCTCGGCCCGGCGCCGTGGAAGCCCTACCATCCCCACCGGGTCCACGGCACCTTCCGCGGCTACTGGGACTACGACGGGGGCGGCCTCGGGGACATGGGGCAGCACTACCTCGATCCCGTGCAGTACCTCCTCGAAAAGGACGACACGAGCCCGGTCGAGATCGCCGCCGATTGCCCCCAGCAACATCCCGACGCCTGCGGCAGCTGGCGCCGGATCGAGATGCGATACGCCGACGGATGCGTCATCGTCCTCGACGGCGAGAACCGGGACACGCAAGCGCCATTCCTGGAGGGCCCAGAGGGCAAGCTCTTCCGCGGCTTCGAGTCCGACATCCCGAACCTCCGGGACGCGCTGGCCGCCCTGCCCGATCCCGAGCCCCAGGTCACGGACTTCGCCGAGGCCGTCCGGACGAGGCGCCGCTTCGCCCTCGACGAGCGCAGGGGCCATCGCTCCTGCACGCTGGTCAACCTGGCCAAGATCGCTGTCCAGCTCGGGCGGCCGCTCCGCTTCGATCCGGACCGTGAGATCTTCCCCGGCGACGAGGCGGCCAACCGGCTCGCGAGCCAGCCCATGCGGGCGCCCTGGCATCTCTAAGGGACCGTGAGGAGCTAACCCATGAAGAAACGGATCGCCCCCATCGCCCTCGCGGTCGTGCTCTTCGCCATCATCTCCTCCTTCCCTCTTCCGGCCGCCGGCCAGTCCGCGGCCGCCGGGACCGGCGACATCAAAGCCCGGATTTCCTCCATCCTCGAGCGCTTCCCGGCCGACGCGGCCGCCGCCCGGGACGCCCTATGCGCCGAGATCATCGGGCTCGGTCCGGCCGCTCTGGCTGAGACCTTCGCCCGCATCCAGCCGCCCGGCGGGGCGAACGACGCCAGAGCCCGCTTCGCCGTGAACGGGCTCGCGGTCCACGTGACCCGGGCTGGCGCGGACGCCGAGCGCCTCCTCTATGTCAAGGCCCTTCTTGCCGCCCTCGCCCGGGCCTCGGACAAGGACGTCGCTGCGTTCTTCATCGCCCAGGTCCAGCTCGCCGGCCGGGCCGAATCCGTCAAGTCTCTGGCGAAGTATCTCTCGAACGAAGATCTCGCCGGACCGGCCGCCCGGGCCCTCCAGACGATCGGCGGGCCAGAGGCGCCGAAAGCTATCCTCAAAGCCCTCGACGCGGCGCCCCGTTCAGCCCGGGTCGCGCTCATCGACGCTCTGGGGGGCATGCGCAGCCGTGAGGCCGTGAAGAAACTCCTCGTCCTGGCGGAGGGCGCTGACCACGAAGCGCGCCGCGCCGCCCGGCAGGCTTTGGCCAATATCGGCGATCCGGCCGCCGGGCCCGTCCTAGCAATGGTCCGCGTTGCCTCATCCTTGGGCGAGCGGGCCGAGGCCCCGGCCCTCTATCTCCTCTACGCCCGCCGTCTCGCGCAAGCGGGCCTGACATCCGAAGCCCTGGAAGCCGCCCGGTCCGTCCTGGCGTCCTATAGCAGGTCCGGGGAGGCCCAAGTCGCCGTGGAGGCTCTGACCCTCGTCCGCTCGATCCTCGGGGAGGGAGCTTTCCCCGACCTCCTCCGCGCCGTGGACGGTCCTGTTCCCGCGCTCAGGGCCGGCGCCCTGGACATGGCCTCGAAAGGAACGGGCCAGGAAGCCGAACAATGGGTCCGGAGGGCCGAAGCCGCGGGGCCCGAGATCCGCGCCGCTATCATCGAAATGCTCGGCCGGCACCGCGATCCGGGCCCCGGGGCGGAATTCAACCGGAAGAGCCTTCACGATCCGGATAGGTCCGTCAGGCTGGCCGCCATTCGCTCCCAGATCGGAGAGCCGATCCCAGACCTCTTCTCGCTTCTTGGAACGGCCGACGAGGAAGAGGCGGCGGCGTTGAGGACGGAACTGCTCCAATTCAGGGCCGCAAGCGTCATCCCGGAGGCCGCCCGGCTCATCGACACGACGCCCCACCCGGGCAAGGCCGTGCTCATCGACGTCCTCGGCGAGAAGGGGGCCCGCGGCGAGATCGAGTATGTCTTCCGGCTGGCCGCCGACCCCGAGCCCGCGACACGGGCCGCGGCCCTCGGCGCCCTGGCCAAGCTGGCCGGCGAATTCGAGCTGCCCAGCCTCGTGGCCATGCTGGAGAAGGCCGCGGACGCCGACGACATCGTCCATCTCCAGGATGCCGTGGCCGCCGCCTCGCGAACTACGGAGCCCGGCCGGAGAGGGGTCGCGCTCGTCGATCTCCTGAACGGCGCCAATCCCGGTCGCAAGGCCGTCATCCTCCGCGTCCTGCCCAGGGTGGGAGGGGTGAAAGCGCTGCGCGCCGCCGTGGAGGAGACGGCTTCGGCGGACGCCCAGGTCCAGACCGCCGCGGTCTACGCCCTTTCCCAATGGCCCGATTTCCAGGCGGCCGAGGAGCTGCTCCAGATCGCCACGACGACCGCGAGCAAGAGATACCGCCTTCTGGCTCTCGAAGGCTATGTGCGCCTCGTCGGCCGGGCGAACATAACGGGCCAAAGGAAGCTCGCGCTCTTCCAAGACCTCCTGGCCCGGACGTTCGACGAGGCCGATAAGAAGGCCGTCGTCAGCGGCGTCGCGGCCGTCCGAGAGCCCGAGGCCTTACGCCTGCTCGGCACGTGCCTGGACAATCCCGTCCTCGGCGAGACGGCCGCCGCCGGCCTCCTGGACCTGGCATCCGAACAGGCGCCCCACGAAAGGTGGCTCTCGGGCCACGAAGCTTATTCGGTTCTTCGCCGCGTCGAAGCGCTCCAGGCCGACCCCGGCGAAAGGGCCAGGGCGGGCTCGATCATCATGGAACGCCTCGCGCAAGGCGGATTCGTCCCGCTCTTCGACGGCCGGTCGCTCGCCGGCTGGAAGGGGCTTGTCGCCGACCCGCCAACCCGGGCCAAGATGGCGCAGACTGATCTGGCCAAAGCCCAAGCCGAGGCCGACTCGAGGATGCGGGCCCACTGGAAGGTCGAGGACGGCGTCCTCGTCTTCGACGGCAAGGGCGAGAGCCTCTGTACGGCCTCCGACTACGGCGACTTCGAGCTCCTCGCCGATTGGAAGATCGAGAAGGGCGGGGACAGCGGCCTTTATCTTCGCGGCTCGCCCCAGGTCCAGATCTGGGACGCGGCGGCCAACCCCGCCGGCTCCGGCGGCCTCTACAACAATCAGAAGGGCAAGAGCCAGCCGCTCGAGAAGGCCGACCGTCCGGTCGGCGAGTGGAACTCCTTCCGGATCATCATGATCGGCGAACGGGTCAGCGTCTATCTCAACGACAAGCTCGTCGCCGACAACGTCGTCCTCGAGAATTACTGGGAACGCGACAGGCCGATCTATCCGACGGGCCAGATCGAGCTCCAGGCCCACGGCAATCCGCTCTATTTCCGGAACATCTTCGTCCGCGAGATCCCGGGGGACACGGCGGCGCCGCAGATGAGCCCGGCCGAGGCCGATGAAGGCTTCGCGCCGCTCTTCAACGGCCGCGATCTCGCCGGCTGGACGGGCGGCGGCGGGGGCTACGCCGTCGAGGACGGCAAGATCGTCGTCCATCCGGAGCGGGGCGGAGGCAACCTGTTCACAGAGAAGGAATACGCCGACTTCGTCCTCCGTTTCGAATTCAAGCTCTGGCCGGCCGCCAACAACGGACTGGGGATCCGGGCCCCGCTCGAGGGCGACGCGGCCTACGCCGGGATGGAGATCCAGATCCTCGAGGACGGCTCGCCCGTCTACTGGGGCCTCAAGCCTTACCAGTATCACGGCTCGATCTACGGGGTCGTTGCGGCCCGCCGCGGCGTCCTCCGGCCGCCGGGCGAGTGGAACACGGAGGAAGTGACCGTCCGGGGCCGGCGTATCACCGTCGCGGTCAACGGCGCGACGGTCGTCGACGCCGACCTGGACGAGGCCTCGGCCGGCGGCACGATCGACGGCAACGCCCATCCGGGCCTGGCCCGGACGACCGGCCGCATCGGCTTCCTCGGCCACGGCTCCGTCCTGGAGTTCCGGAACATCCGGCTCAAAGAACTGAAATAGCCGATTCCTGGAAAATCCCTCTCTCCGGCTTTGCTCGGGAATCGTCATCCGACGAAAGCGAACGTACGTGAGCGGACGGCAGAAGTCCGGCGGAGCGGCTCGGAGCCGGACTTCTGCGAAATGTCTGAGAAGAGCTTTTTATCTTCGAGGCGATATCCCTCGCCGCCTCGAGAGGGAAACGGGGAAACCGTGACTGGATCCGGAGGTCGCGTCAGCGGGAGGGCAGGCTCAGGGCGCGGCGGAGGGCGGCGTTGATCTGGGTGTTGTCGATGATCGGACCCGGGTACCAAGTCCCCAAATATCTCAAGAATTCGCGGGTTCCGGCCCCGGTTACGGCCAAGTTGACCAGCTCGTTGGTGTGCCCGGCGGTCCCGTAGGAGACTTCTTCGTCCGGGTAGACGTTGGGCGAGGTATAGACGGGCGACTTGATCGCCGTTCCGTTCGGGCCGACCCCCCGGTCGCTCCCCGGCGGCCGGGCCAGCCGCTCCTCCTGATGGGGCAGGTCGCCCGGCCCCAGCGACTGTCCGGCCTCGAACCAGAGGCCGCCCGTGGCGTGGTCGGCCGTCACAAGGAGGACTGTGTTGGCCCAGTCGAGGGCATCGCCCGGCCGGTCGACGAACGCCAGGGCCGCCCGGACCGCCCCGTCGAGGTCGGCGATGCTTCCGATCATGGCCCGGAAATCGTTGTCATGGTTGGCCCAGTCGATGTCGCCCTGCTCGACGACCAGGAAGAATCCGTCCGGGTCCCGCCCGAGGAAGTCGAGCGCGGCCAGGGTCGCCTCGGTGAGGGAAGGATTCTCCTCGGTGGTCGGCGTGATGAGAGGCGCGCCCGGCCGGTCCTCGGCGTGCAGCACCTCAAAGCTTCCGCCCTTGCCCCCGAAGAGCCCGAAGAGCTTCCGGCCCTCCCGGGCCGCGGCGGCGGCCCCTTCGGCGATGGCCCGGCCGCCGTCTTCGCCGCCCCGGCGCTCGACCAGCAGGTATTCGCCCGACGTCTGGAGGCTCAGATAGAGGGACTTCGAGATATAGCCTTTCTTGGGATCGAAGCCGGGATTATCGAGGAGAGGGTGCCCGCCGCCGATGACGACCTCGGGCTTGGTCCGGAAAACGATCTCTTCGGCAAGGCCCAAACCCTTGTGTCCCCGGTAGCCGGCGTAATAGGCGCCGCGGCTGGTATTGTGGCTGATGAAGGCGGCCGGGGTCGCGTGGTTGAAGGGAACGGTGCTGACGACGCCGATCGAGGCGCCCCGCGCGTCCCGGAGCTCCTCGGCGATCGTCGTGATCTCGCCGTACGGAGGGTCGCCGGGGAGCCAGGAGATGTTGCCGGAGTCGGTCTTGTATCCCGTGGCCAGGGCCGTCGCGGCCGAGGCCGAATCCGTCGCCGGGCCATGAAGGAAGCGGTGAACGTCCTTAGGCTCAAGGGGGGGGCCCGGGCCGTCCGACCTCGCGTCGTAGCCGACGAGCGGCGTGAACGACGACCGCGAGTAGGGCGGCCGGCCGGCCCGGCGGGCGTTCGCGTTATAGACGTTGACGTCCCATGTCGCGACGTAAGCCTTGGCCGGGAACCCGTGCCAGGCAAGCCCGTCGTCCCGGCCGGAAAGATAGCGGCTGGCGGCGACCTCGGACTGGGCCGACATCCCGTCGCTGATGAACAGGATGACGTGTTTGAGGTCCGGTTCGCGCCGGCCGCAGGAGAAGAGCCCGGCCAGAGCGGCGCAAAGGACGAGGACGGCGGGCCGGACCCGTCCGGCCCGCAAAGAGGGGGAGCCTCGCGCGCGCATGACCTTCTATTATAGCGGAAGGCCGTAATCCGGGCCCGCGTCCGGGGCCGGCGGCCCGATCAGGCCCCGCCTCGGCCTCCTCACCACTCCACGAGGCCGGCCAGCTTGAGGATCTCGAGATGGTTGAGGACGGCCTGAAGGGTCGAGCGCCGCTCGTACTGGGCGTCGAGCATCTTCTTGATGTCGAGAACGCTGTGCCGGCCGTTGACGAGGAGTTGCAGCTCGGCTGAGTTGGCGACGACCAGGTCCTTACCGGCGACGGGATACTTGGCCCGCTCCGCCGCGGGAACGGCGGTGAGGAGCTTCTGGTATTCGCGATAGCCGCCCTGGCGGACCTTGGAGGTGGGCCGGGGGACGATCTTGGCCGCTCTCTTTTCGAGCTCGGAGAGGACGAGCGGCCCGGGCTTGACGCCCAGAGCCGAGGCCGCCGAGGCCCTGTGTGCGTCGATCGCGGCCAGGCCGGCCGCGCCGACGGCCTCGACCGACTTGACCATCTGGCCGACGCGCGCCGCGAGGTCGGCCGCCGCCGGGGCCAGCTCGAGGATCGAGCCGAGGGTCTCCTTCTCGTTGAGGACAGCCGCCTCGAGGATCCCCCGGGCGAACTTGTGGTCCTCGGCCAGGGTCTCGGCCGTGGCCCGGTTCAGCGTTTCCATGGCGACGGCGAGCACGTGCCCGAGACGCCGCGTCGCGTTCGCGGCCGTTTCGGCGGCGATCCGCGCCGCGGTGGCAGCGTCGGCGGAGGCCACCGTATAGGCCCCGGCGGCGCCGATGGCCGCGGCCCGCTTGAGCTGGGTCGGGTCGGCTTTGTCGGCCGTGTCGCCCGAGGTATGGTACCACTTGTCGGGCCAAGCGATCATCATGATGCCGGGGACCCCGACGCCCCAATCGTTGAAAACTTCGTGGTCCGAGGCGCCGTAGTGGGTCTCGATGGAGTAGGCGAACGGCTCATCGGCGCCCGAGGGGGCGACGACGCGTACGGGGACGACGGCCGGAGTCGACCGGTTCTGGATGCGCTCCCGGTTGCCCTCTCCAATGTAGCGATAAAAATTCTCCATGACGTCGTTGATGTAATGGGGGTTGCCGTAGGTCGTCCGCATCAGGCAGAAATAGGCCTGGTTCTTGGACAGCCACTCGCCGACCATGTCCATATTGATGTTGCAGAGCGTCCGCTCCATGATGTCGCGGTTGGCCTTGACCCACTCGCCGATGCCGGAGAATTCGGGACCCCAGATGAACCGGATGGTCCGCTTCGGCCGCGGCAGGCGTCCCTCGGCGATAAGCGTGTTGAGGACCCGGGCGACCTCGAGGATGCAGGCGCTGCCGGAGATGTTGTCGTTGGCGCCCTGCTTCTGAAAGCCTTCGAAAAGGTGGGCCGAGAAGATGATCTCGCCGGCCGCCGGATCGGTCCCGGGGATGTGGCCGATGACGTTCTCCAGGTCGACCGTCTCCGCCCGGGATTCGACCCGGGCCCTGACCGTGATCTTCTCGTTCCCGAGGAGCCGGCGCTTGAGGATGTCGCCCTCGCGGACGGGAAGCTGGAAGGCGAAGCCCGTCGGCGGCGCCGGGGCGGCCGCCGCTTGGGCCGGCGGTGCCGGCGCGGGCGGCTGGCCCGGCTGCACGGCGGGCGCGGCGGCGGGCGGGCGGCGGCGCGACGAGATCCCACTCCAGGGCATCTGGAGCGGATCGAAGTAGGGCCGGGACAGGCTGATGCAGATGACGCCGAGCGCCCCCTGCTGGGAGGCGGTCCCGTAGGCCGTCATCATGTTGCCTTCGGCGACGGCGATCTTGCCCCCGACCTTGGCGTCGGTGATCTCCTTGGGCGTGCCGCGGCCGACCCAGACGAGCTCGGCCGTGACGTCGGCCGTCGCGCTCCCCGAGGCCAGCATGGGCAGCATGTCGCGGATCGAGGCCAGCTTCTGCCGCCCGGGCTTGGTCTCCCAGAGCTCGCCCTTGACGGCCACCCAGGCCTGTCCGCCGGGATAGGTCACGACGTCGATCCCGGCCAGGCCGTAGCTCTTGAGCTTCCGGACGACGACCTGGGTCTCCAGGAAGTTCCCGGCGAACTCCTCGCCGAACCGCTCCCGGTTGAAGGCGTTGATCTCGGCGATGGTGTTCCAGGCCGATTCGCCCGAAGCCTCGCCGACGATCTCGTCCGTCTGCTCCCTCGGCAGGAACGTCCAGTACAGCCAGGGGGTGTACTGGGCGGTCACGGCGGCGGCCAGGATCAGGGTCCCGGCCAGGACGATCAAGAGACGTTTTGACATCGGAACCTCCTCGGGCGATACGGCGGCCTGAGCGAGAGCGCCCTCCGTCCCGGCGCCGCCCGCCCGGCCCCGACTCATATTTTACATGCCGTACTTGGCGATGATCTCCTGCTTCGTCTTGCCCAGGATGTCGAACGCCTTGCCCACCTTGGTGAAGGCGGCCAAGGCCTTGTCGAGGTGATGGATCTCGTGCCCGGCCGAGATCTGGGTCCGGATGCGGGCCTGGCTCTGGGGCACGACCGGGAAGAAGAAGCCGATGGCGTAGATGCCCTCGTCATAAAGCGTCCGGGAGACGTCCTGGGCCAGCTTGGCGTTGAAGAGCATGACTGGGACGATCGGCGTGTCCCCTTCCCGGAGGACGAAGCCGGCCTCGGTCAGGCCCTTGCGCCAGTAGGCGGCGTTCCGCTCGAGCTTGTCCCGCCGCTCGGTCGATTTGGTGACGATGTCCATGACCTTGAGGACGCCCTCGACGACGACCGGGGCGATGGTGTTGGAGAAGAGGTACGGCCGGGCCCGCTGCCGGCACATCTCGACGAGCTCCCGGCGGCCGCTGACGCAGCCCCCCGACGCGCCGCCGAGGGCCTTGCCGAAGGTCGTCGTGATGACGTCGATCTTGCCGACGACGCCGCACTTCTCGTGCGTGCCGCGGCCGGTCTTGCCGATGAAGCCCGAGGCGTGCGACTCGTCGACGAGGACCATGGCGTCGTACTTTTCCGAGATGCGGACCATCTCGTCGAGCTTGGCCGTATCGCCGTCCATGGAGAAGACGCCGTCCGTGACGACGAGCTTGAAGCGCTTGTCCGCGTGGAGCTGGAGCTTCTCCTCGAGGTGCTCCATGTCGGAGTGCTTGATCGTGTCGTGCATGGCGCTGCAGAGGCGGATGCCGTCGACGAGCGAGGCGTGGACGAGGCGGTCGGAAATGATGACGTCGTCCTTGGTCAGGATGGCCTCGAAGACGCCGGCGTTGGCGTCCATGCAGGAGGGGAAGAGGAGCGTGTCCTCGGTCCCGAGGAACTCGGTCAGCTTCTTCTCGAGCTCGCGGTGGATGTCCTGGGTGCCGCAGATGAAGCGGACCGACGACATGCCGTAGCCGCGCGCGTCGAGGCCCTCATGGGCGGCCTTGACGACCTCCGGGTGGCTCGACAGCCCGAGGTAGTTGTTGGCGCACATGTTGATGACCTTCTTGAGGGGGGCGCCGGCCGGGAACTCGACCTCGATGTCGGCCGCCTGGGGCGAATGGATGTAGCGCTCCTGCTTGAACAGCCCGGCGTCCTGGATGCCCTTGAGCTGGCCCTGATACGTGCCGCGGATCTTGTCGCTGTAGGCCACGGTCCTACCCCTTCTTCGCCACGAAGCGCTCGACGAGCGAGACGATCTTTTTGACCGAGTCGAAGGCCTCGGGGGTCGCCTCGTCGTCCGGGATCGAGATCTGGTATTTGTTCTCGAGGAAGCGCTTGAGCGAGACCATCGAGAACGAGTCGACGATGCCGCCCGAGATGAGGGGCGTGTCGTAGGTCAGCGGCTCGCTGTCGTCTTCGAGGTACTCCTTGGTGACGTACTTGAGGACGATGTCCTTGAGTTCTTCGGCCATGAGGGGTCTCCTTATCTCTTTAAGTGGGGGACACGTACCGAATTCAAGAGAATTCGGAACATGTCCCCGTCAATCGTTCTCTAAAGTCGACGTGTCGCCGATCTCTTCGCCCCATTCCTTGGCGTGGAGGAGCCGGCGCATGATCTTGCCGCTCCGTGTCTTCGGGAGCGTCGGCACGAACTCGATCTCCTGGGGCATGGCCAGGGGCGAGAGCTTCTTGCGGATGAAGTTCATGATCTCGAGGTCGAGGTCCTGGCTCGCGGCGAACCCGGGCTTGAGGGTGACGAAGGCCTTGACGACCTCGAGGTTGATGGGGTCGGGCTTGCTGACCACGGCCGACTCGGCTACGGCGGGGTGCTCGAGCAGAGCCGACTCGACCTCGAACGGGCTGACGAGGTGGCCGGCCGTGTTGATGATGTCGTCGTCGCGGCCGGCGAACCAGAAGTAGCCGTCCTTGTCGATCTTGGACCGGTCCCCGGTGATGTACCAGCCGTTGCGGAACTTCTTCTGGAAGGCCTCTTCGTTGTTCCAATAGGTCCGCATGCGCGACGGCCAGTCGAACTTGAGGGCGACGAGACCGATCTTTCCGTCCGTCGGGTAAGGCTCGTTCCGGACCGGGTCGAGGACGGTGCCCGTGATGCCCGGGAAGGGCTTGCCCATGGAGCCCGGGCGGACCTCCATGCCGGGGTAGTTGCCGATGACGATGGAGCCCGTTTCGGTCTGCCAGTAGGTATCGTAGAAGGGCCTGCCGAAGACCTTATCCGACCAGACCACGGCCTCGGAATTGAGCGGCTCGCCGACGCTGGCCAGGTGGCGGAGCGAGGAGAGGTCGTGCTTCTTGACGATCTCGTCGCCGGCCTTCATGAGCGAGCGGATGGCCGTC
>Ga0209253_10004984_pt1 | contig 11540 bp, 11 predicted proteins | sample FrelakmetBRP12BR_FD_187145 | JGI IMG/M metagenome (GOLD analysis project Ga0209253, IMG submission 187145) | Freshwater lake sediment microbial communities from the University of Notre Dame, USA, for methane emissions studies - BRP12 BR (SPAdes)... | ecosystem: Environmental > Aquatic >...
ATAGACTGGACGGCGACCGGTGCGCCGCCGCCGATGGCCACGCCGCCTACCCCGACAGAGCGGGTCTCGTGCCGCTGCGTCGACATGCTCCCCCGCTAACTTGCGATGCGCACGATGTCTGCGTACATAACGTACCCGATGAGCGAGAACAGCAGGAGGACTCCCACCACATTGAGTCCCAAGTTGAGCGCGCGGTTGATTGGTTTGCCCATGATGCGTTCCACGATCTCCACGACCATCTTGCCCCCGTCGAGCGGAGGTATGGGCAGGATGTTCATCAACCCGACGGACAGCGACAGCATTGCGATGAGGCTCGCGTAGGACAACGGTCCGGCGTGGGCCGCCTCCGCGGCCATCACCGAGACCCCGATGACTCCCCGAACGCCCTGTATCGTCGTTGCAAAGGTCTCCGGATTGAACAGGTCGAGGATCGCCCGAAACACGAGTCCCGTGAGTCGGAAGCTCTCCCCGAGGCTTTCCAGCACCGACGGGCTCACGTGTTGGGTGCCCGGACCAATGCCCAGGTACCCGTGACCCTCATTGGCCCCGAGGACTGCCTCGACTTCCAGCTCCGCGCCCTGTCGCTCGACTGTGACGACCACTACCTGGTCGGGCTTGGTGCGCGCCATGCTGAGCAGGAACGTTTCCCAGCTCTCGATCGGCTTTCCGTCGAGCTCCAGGAGCGTGTCGCCCTCCTGCAACCCGGCTGCGTACGCGGGCGAGTCCGGTGCGACGGTGCCGATGTCGTTCGTGAGCTCCTCGTACCCCCAGACGGACAAGACGACGGTGAACACGAGGAGTGCGACGAGGACGTTGGCGACCACACCCATCGCCAGGATGGCCAGTCGCTTGGGAGTCGACTTCCCGCGATATGTGACGGAGCGAGCCCGCTCGGCGAGCTCTGCGGCGCTCAGAGCTGTGACATCACCGTCAAGGGTGAGGGTGCACGCGCCGTCATCGTCCTGGACGATCGCCTTCCAGTCGCGAAGGGTATGGACGATGGCGTCTGCCCGCTCCTGATCCACGCCGAGCTCGCGGGCGAGTGTGTGCGCGTTGGCCCCCGGCGTTTCCCTGAACACGGCGAGGGCCCCACCGAGAAGCTCGTCCTCAGGCCCGGGCTCCATGCCCGCAATCCTGACGTAGCCACCGAATGGAATGGCCGTGACGCCCCACGCCATGTTCTTCGTCCGAATGCGAGCGGCAGGCCCTGGCAGGCCGAGCATGAACTCGTGAATCTTCACCCCAAAGGAGCGCGCAGCTAGGAAGTGACCCATCTCGTGGAGCACCACCAGAACGGAGAACGTGATGACACCCCAAAGAACGGTGTCCAGCGTGCTGAGTGCCCCAGTCACACAGATCCCATCATCGGTCGACTCACGTACCAGGCGAGTCCATGTCGAGCAAGCCCTGCGCCAGCAGACTACCGGAGAAGCTGTTGGGCCGATTCGCGTGCCCAGGCGTCCACGGCCTCGACGCGCTCGAGGGAGTCGAGTGGCTGGAGCGTGTGCGCAGCCATGACCTGCTCCACCGTGCGCGGTATGGCACCGAACGGCACGGCTCCCGCGAGGAATGCCGCAACAGCGACCTCATTTGCCGCGTTCAGCACCGCAGGCATGGTCCCGCCTACCCGCCCGGCCTCGAGCCCGAGTCCCAGGCAGGGGAACGCCGCGAGGTCCGGCTCCTCAAAGTCAAGCCGGCCCAGGGAGACGAAATCGACGGGCTCGACGGTGCTTTCCCAGCGCTCCGGGTAGCTGAATGCGTACTGAATGGGTACGCGCATGTCGGTGGCGCCGAGATGGGCCTTAACCGAGCCGTCAGCAAACTCCACCATCGAATGAACGCAGGACTGGGGGTGAATCACGACGCGAATCTGTTCGTAGCTGAGCCCGAACAGGTGATGCGCCTCGATCGCTTCCAAGCCTTTGTTCATGAGCGTGGCCGAGTCGATCGTGATCTTCGGCCCCATGGTCCATCGCGGATGAGCGAGCGCCTCTTCCACCGTGACGTCGCTCAGCTCGGATGCCGGCCGTCCGCGGAACGGCCCGCCCGACGCCGTCAGCCACAAGCGCTTGACCTCTGTACCTCGCTCCCCCAGTAGACACTGGAAGATGGCCGAGTGCTCGCTGTCCACCGGGAGGATTCTCTCAAGGCCGAGTGAAGTGACGAGTTCCCCACCGACGACCAACGACTCCTTGTTGGCGAGTGCCAGGCGGACACCGGAGCGTAGTGCGGCCACCGATGCACGCAGACCTGAGGCGCCGACAAGTGCGTTCAGGACGAGATCCGCGCTGCCATCGCCCGCGAGCTCCTCGACCGCGGACGCGCCTCCGCCGATCGGACGCCTCGCGCGCCGTGCTGCCTCCTCGGCCACGGCTGCGTCGGCAAGCGCCAAGCGCCGGACTCCAAAGCGTTCGGCCTGTTCAAGGAGCGCGGTCGCGCTCGCGTGAGCAGAAAGCGCCACGATCTGCACTTTGTCGGCGTGACGCGAAGCCACATCGAGCGCCTGCCGGCCGATGGAGCCCGTTGAGCCCAGTATCGTCACCCTGAGCCGGGTCACTGAACACCTGCCAGGACGAGCAGGTAGTAGGTCACGACGCAGATCACGATGAAGCCGTCGAACCGGTCGAGGAACCCGCCGTGGCCCGGCAGCAGGCGGCCGCTGTCCTTCACCTCAGCCTCGCGCTTGATGCGTGACTCGGCCAGGTCGCCCACGACTCCCCCGACAGATGCGCCGAGACCGAGAGCCACCAGCCAACCTGCGGGCAGCGCGAGGTCAGCGAACAGACCCATCAGCACCCAGACGGCGACCGTGGCCACCGAGCCTGCAACGAGGCCCTCTACGGTCTTGTTGGGGGAGATGCTGGGGGCCAGCCGGTGGCGACCGAACGCGGAGCCTACGATGTAGGCGAACACGTCGTTGACCCAGACGCTGATGATCATCGTGAGCGCGATGAGCGTGCCGCCATCGAGCTGCCGGATGAGGACGAGGTGCGCGAGCGTGAATCCGACGTAGATCGCGCCGAACACCGTGACCGCGGTGTCCGTGAGACGCACCTGTCTGAAGAGCACGTGCCAGGCGAGCGACGCCACGATAAGCACGCCGACCACGGCGGTGAGTCCGGCCGGGCCGTAGGCCGCGGCCGCGAGCGGCATTGCGGCGACGGCCGCCAGTCCGAACACCTCGTTCGGCAGACGACTCTCGCGACGCGCCAAGGCGTAGAGCTCGGCGACACACAGCGCCGCAATCGCAGATGTGGCAATGGCAAGGCCCCACACACCACCGAAGAAGAGCACGCCGAGGATGACTGCTCCCAGGACAAGCGCACTCGCCGTGCGGACTGCGAAGTCCTTGAGGCCGCCTCTCCCCTGCCTGGGCATCAGCGTCCTCCGAACCGGCGAGCGCGCCCCTGGAAGTCAACGACGGCCCGGAGCAGATCGCCGCGCCTGAAGTCAGGCCACAGGATGCTCGTGGCCCACAGTTCGGAGTACGCGAGCTGCCACAGCAGGAAGTTGGACAGGCGCAGTTCGCCGCTCGTTCGAATGACGAGGTCGGGGTCGGGAATGCCCCTGGTGTACAGGCTCTCCGAGACGGTCGCCTCGGTGATCCCGGTCGGCTCTAGTTCGCCGGCGACTGCCCGTGCGGCTACTGCCCGCACGGCCTCGGTGATCTCCCCGCGTGCACCGTAGTTGAGCGCGACCACCAGCGTGAGTGCATCGTTGCCGGCCGTGCGTTCCTCCGAGCGCCGGAATGCTGCAAGCGTTTGTGCAGGCAGGCCTTGTTCACGCCCGATGACTCGCACGCGGACGCGCTGCCTCATGAGGTTGTCCATCTCCCGCTCGAGGACTTCGACGAACAGCCCCATGAGCGCGTCGACTTCATCCGTGGGGCGGCGCCAGTTCTCGCTCGAGAAGGAGTAGATAGTGAGGTAGCCGATACCGAGTTCGATACACGCGGCGATGCACTCACGGATAGGCTTCGCTCCGGCTCGATGTCCCGCGACGCGCGGCAGGCCGCGCTTCGCGGCCCAGCGGCCGTTCCCGTCCATGATGACTGCGACGTGTCGAGGCGCGGCCGCGACGTCGAAGCGCGCGAGGAGGTCCCGGTCGGCTCGCGTGTGGAAGAAGGCCTCGCGCGATGCTTTCGTCTGTGGCATCGGCGCTCAGACCTCCATACTCTCGGCACTAGACATCTGACCTGGGATCTTCTTGGACGTGGCAACGAAGTGGTGACTCGTTCACACCTCCATGATCTCCGTTTCCTTGTGCTTGAGGAGTTCGTCGATCTCGGCGATATGCGAGTCCGTGGCTTTCTGGATGTCGCCCTCAAGCCGCCTGAGATCGTCCTGGGAGATCTCGTGCGCCTTCTCCTGGTTCTTGAAGAAGTCGTTCGCATCCCGCCTGATGTTGCGTATCGCGACCCGGGACTCCTCGGCGTAGTGCCGGCACAGTCTGACGAGCTCGTGGCGCCGCTCCTCTGTCAGCGGCGGGAAGGGCACGCGGATCACGGTGCCGTCGTTCGAGGGGTTAAGACCGAGGTCGGAAGAGCGGATGGCCTTCTCGATAGCGCCCATCGCGGATCGGTCGTAGGGGCTGACCACGAGCAACTGGGGCTCCGGAGCGCTTACGGAGGCGATTTGCAGGAGCGGCGTTGCCACACCGTAGTACTCGACCATCACCCGTTCGAGAATCGTGCCCGACGCACGCCCCGTGCGGACGCCCGAGAACTCGTGCGCAAGCGCTCCGACGGCCTTCTGCATCCGCTCGGATGCTTCCTTCACGCTGTGAGTCGTCATGATGCGCCTCCTCGGACGATCGTTCCTACCGGCTCGCCGCGCAGCGCGGCGGCGATGTTCCCTGACTGCTCGATGTTGAACACGATGATGGGCAGGTCGTTGTCCATCGCCAGGCTGATGGCCGTGCTGTCCATGACTTTCAGCCCGAGGTTGAGCACCTCGATATAGGTGAGTTCGTCGAACTTCCGTGCGCCGGGGTGCGTCTTGGGGTCCGCATCGTAGACGCCGTCGACCTTGGTTGCCTTCATAATGCACTCGGCGTGGATCTCGAGCGCGCGCAGCGCAGCGGTCGTGTCGGTGGTGAAGTACGGGTTGTTGGTGCCAGCCGCGAAGATGACGATGCGACCCTTCTCGAGATGGCGTATGGCCCGCCGGCGGATGTACGGCTCGGCGATGGCCTGCATCTCGATTGCCGACATGACCCGGGTGAACACGCCGTGGGCCTCAAGCGAGTCCTGCAGGGCAAGCGCGTTCATGACCGTGGCGAGCATCCCGATGTAGTCGCCCTGGGCACGGTCCATGCCCGCAGTAGAGGCAGCAACGCCGCGAAAGATGTTGCCGCCGCCGACGACGATCGCCACCTCGATGCCGGCATCGTGGGCCACCTTGATCTCGTCTGCGAGGAAGTCGACGACCTTGGGGTCGATGCCGTAGCCGGCGTCGCCCATGAGCGCCTCGCCGGAGAGCTTCAGCAGGACACGTGCATATCGGAATGGCGCCATGATCCTCCCTCGCCCCTACCCCATAGGAGCACGCGGCTCAACCAGAGATTCTAGACTAACGGGGCGGCGCATGGGCGCCGCCCCGTCGTGGGCGAACCGTTAGCAGGCTGGCGGTGGTTTCGGATCCGGGTTGGCCTCACCAAGGACGAGGCGGACGAAGCGCACCACGTCGATGGGGGCACCGGCCGAGGCCGCCGTCCGCTCGGCATACTGCCTCACGGTGATGTCCGGGTCCTTCACGAACGACTGCTCCAGGAGACAGAACTCCTTGTAGTACTTCTCGAGTCGACCGAGTGCGATCTTCTCCTGAATGGGCTCCGGCTTCCCGGTCTCAGCGGCCTGGGCCTTGTAGATGGACAGCTCGTGCGCAACGACGTCAGCCGGAACCTCCTCGCGGCGCACCGCAATCGGAGATGCGGCTGCAATCTGCATGGCGACGTCCTTCGCGAATCCTGCCGCAACGTCGCTCGCCGCAGCAGTCTCGCTCCCGGCGCTGACCTCGACCATGACGCCGAGGTTGCCGACGCCGTGGATGTAGACGGCGATGTGTCCCGCGGGCGGCGCGAGGTCATAGCGCACGAAGCGCGCGACGCCCATGTTCTCTCCGAGCCTACCGACCGTCTCACCAAGCAGCTGCTCGACGGTGATATCGGGACGGGCGGTGTATGCCTCCGCGAGCAGCGCGGGGACGTCCGCGGGCGCGCCTGAGGCGACCTGGGCAGCGAGCTCACCGACGAACGTCTTGAAGTCCGCGTTGCGCGCAACGAAGTCGGTCTCGCAGTTGACCTCCACGAGTACGCCCACGCGGCCATCATCGCTGGTGAAGCCGCCGATGACGCCCTCGTTGGTGGCGCGTCCCGCCTTCTTCGCGAGATCGGCCAGCCCTTTCGTGCGCAGGACGTCGACAGCGGCGGCCATGTCTCCGCTCGCCTCTGCCAAGGCCTTCTTGCAGTCCATCATGCCTGCGCCGGTCAGCTCTCTCAGTTCCTTGACCATGCTCGCGGTGATTTCCATTGGTCCTCCTTGCACCGGTGCTTGTGCGCATCGGGGTGTTGTGACTAGTCCTCCGTGCTCCCAGGCGCGTCCGTAGCGTCCGTGGGTCCGGTGCCCTCAAGCGGCTCCGTCGCTGCGGCGGAGTCCGTGTTCTCCGGTGAGGGCTCGGCGACATCCAGTTGGCTCGCCTCATCCGTCTCGGAGGCAGCGGGCTGGGCACTGGCCTCAAGATCGGCAGGGACCTGAAGACCGGCTGCAGTGCGGCCATCGATGGCCGCGTCTGCGATGATCTGGCAGATCAGGCTCACCGAGCGAATGGCGTCATCGTTGCCCGGAATCACGTAGTCGACCTCATCGGGATCTGCGTTCGTATCAACAAGGCCGATAAGGGCAGCGCCGAGCCGTCGCGCCTCTTTGACCGCGATTGCCTCGCGTTTCGTGTCCACGACGAATACGGCACCCGGAGTCTCGTGCATGTCACGGATACCGTTCAGGTCACGCTGCAGCTTCTCGAGTTCGCGTCGGAGGTGCAGCGCCTCCTTCTTCGGGCGCTGCGCGAGCTCACCCGACTCCTCCATGCGCTCGAGTTCCAGCATGCGCGTGATACGCGAGCGGATTGTGACGAAGTTGGTGAGCATCCCGCCCAACCAACGCTGGTTGACGTACGGCTGCCCGGAGCGCTCCGCCTCGCGGCGGACGGGATCTTGCGCCTGCTTCTTCGTGCCGACGAAGAGGACTGACTGGCCGCGCGCCGTGAGCTCACGCACGAAGCGATAGGTGACGTCGATCTCGCGCAGCGTGCGCTGCAAGTCGAGTATGTAGATGCCGTTGCGCTCGGTGAAGATGTACGGCCGCATCTTCGGGTTCCAGCGACGCGTCTGGTGTCCGAAGTGAACGCCAGCTTCAAGCAGGTCCTTCATGGAAACGGACATGATGGTACCTCCAGTCGGTTGTTCCTCCGCCGGCTTCTTCTCTCTGCGCGACCGGACCTACGTCCGGCACCTCGCGCGAGATCCGCAGGCGTGTGAAATGAAGAGCGGGTGGAAGGATACCACACGTGACTGACCGGGCAAAACGAGGTCGCGGCGCGAAGGGACGTGTGAGAAGCTAGTCTGCCGGATAGTAGCCGCGCGCGGCGTGAAGCCGCGCGCGCAGACGCAGCACGGCCTTCGTGTGCAGTTGACTCACCCGTGACTCCGTGACGCCCAGGACGGTGCCGATCTCCTTGAGCGTGAGGCCTTCGTAGTAGTACAGAGCGATGACGATCTTCTCGCGCTCGGGCAGCCGCTCGATCGCGTTAGCCAGGATCTCCTTGACCTCCACACCCTCGAAGACCCTGACCGGGTCCTCCGCCGTCTCGTCCGCAATCGACCCCAGTGGGTTCTGGCGGTCGTCGTGGTCCGAACCGCCTGACCAGAGCTCCTCGAAGGAGAGGACCGACGTGTAGGAGAGCTTGGAGAGGATCTCCTGAAGGTCCTTCGGCGTGATGCCCATCTCTTCGGCGACCTCGGCGTCGCTGGGCACGCGTCTGAGCCGCGTCTCGAGGGTGATGTATGCGGCCTCGATCTCGCGGCCGCGCGCCCTGACCGAGCGGGGTACCCAGTCCAGCGAACGCAGTTCGTCGATGATCGCACCCTTGATGCGGGCGATAGCGTACGTCTCGAACTTGATGCCACGTTCGAGGTCGAACTTCTCGATGGCATCGATGAGGCCGAAGACGCCATACGAGATAAGGTCGGCCGTCTCCACCGTCTGGGGGAGGTTGGACGACAGCCGCCCGGCGACGTACTTCACGAGCGGTGAATAATTGAGTATCAGGCTCTCGCGAGCCTGTGGGTCGTGGTTCTCTTTGAAAGCAGCCCAGACGGCAGACAGGTCCGCCCTCGGATCGGATCTCATGCGGTGTGGCCCTCCGTCAGGCCCGCGGATGCGCCCCTTTGTGCACGTCACGCAGGTGCTTCGTGCTCACGTGAGTATAAATCTGGGTAGTGGACAGCGCAACGTGACCGAGCAGCTCCTGCACGGTGCGCAGGTCCGCCCCACCTTCGAGAAGGTGTGTTGCGAAGGTGTGCCGGAGAACGTGTGGGGTCACAGAGGCGGCAGCACCGAGCGTGGTGATGTGCCGTTCCAGCATGCGCCTGACACCACCGGCGCTCAGGCGTGTGCCGAGCCGGTTGAGGAAGACGGCCTCTCCCCCACCACCGCGGTCGAGGAGCGGTCGCGCGTCGGTGAGATAGGTCCTGAGGGTGCGAACGGCAAGCTTGTGGACGGGGACTATGCGCTCCCGCGTGCCCTTACCCATCACGGTGATGAGCCCCTGGGACAGGTCAAGGGCCCCGAGATCGAGGCCGGTGAGCTCGGAGACACGTATACCCGACGCATAGAGGAGTTCCAGGATGGCGCGGTCGCGCATCCCCAGGGGTGTGGAAGCGTCGGGTGCCTCCATGAGTCCCTCGACAAGGTCGGTTGTACCGATGTCCGGCAGACGCTTGGGCACGCGAGGCGTCGCGAGAACGGCCGCGGGACTGCTTGAGACCTGTCCTGTGCGGATGAGGTAGCGGTAGAAGGAGCGCACGGCGGCAAGGCGCCGGGCGATCGTGCGACGCGCGTACCGTGCGCGGTCGAGTTCTGCCAGGTACGAACGAAGGGAGCGATGGTCAGCGTCAAACACATGGATGCCCGCCTTGTCAGCCCAGCGCAGGAAGCCGCTCAGATCAGAGGAGTACGCTGCGATTGTTCGGGGCGAGACGTTTCGCTCGACCTTCAGATGCTTCAGATACGCGTCGACGAGACTCTCGGATGTTGGACGGGCGGTCACGACACCTCCGGGGCGGTCGCTGGAGCATCCGGGTGACCGTCCTCGGGGTTGATGAGGATGTCGGGCCTGGCGAGCAGGAAGGAGTCGAGGTCGCGGGCGGCCCTCACTGCGTACGCGGCCAACCGGGCGCGCTTGCCGCGGACCGGTGGATCAAGCGGCGGGACGAGTCCGAAGTTCACATGCATCGGTTGGTAGTCATCGGTCTCGGGGTCCGTTGCGTACGCAACGAGCGACCCGACCGCGGTCGTCTTCGGAAGGAGGACGGGCTGTGCACCGGTGCTCGCCGCCCATACGTCAAGCGCGGCGATCAGACCCGTTGCAGCCGCCTCAAGGTAGCCCTCGGTGCCCGCCAGCTGTCCAGCGACCCGGACGCGCGGCGCAGCCCTGAGCGCCAGCCCCGGGCCGAGGAGGCGCGGAGCATCGATGAAGCTGTTCCGGTGCATGACCCCGTACCTCAGGAAGTCGGCGCTCTCGAGGCCCGGGATCATCCGGAAGACCCGTGCCTGCTCGTCGAAGGTCAGGTTCGTCTGGAACCCGACCAGGTTGTAGGCGGTCCCTGCGCGATTCTCCGGACGGAGCTGGACCACCGCCCAGGGCCGCTCTCCACCTCTCGGATCGCTGAGCCCGACGGGCCGTAGGGCACCGTACCGCAAGGCATCAAGCCCCGAGCGCGCTACCTCTTCGATCGGCTGACACGCCGCGAAGAGCTCCCGTTGTTCGAACTCCTTGGCGCGGACTCTCCGGGCGGCGAGGAGTTCTCCGACGAACGCTTCGTAGCGCACTCGATCCATCGGACAGTTGAGGTAGTCCGCGCCTGCACCCTTGCCCCAGCGGGACGCGGGAAAGGCGGTCGTCCGGTCGATTGTCGCCCCGTCCACGATGGGCGACGCGGCGTCGAAGAATGCGAGGCGCGCCTCCCCGACAAGCGTCGAGAGGGCGCGCTCGATCCCGGGGCTGGCGAGGGGGCCGGCCGCAACGATCACATCGCCCGGAGGTATGGACGTAGCCTCTTCGCGCACGACCGTGACGGCGGGATGTGTCTCCAGACGTTCGGTGATGCGTCGGGAGAAGAGACGCCTATCCACGGCGAGCGCCGCGCCTGCCGGGACCGCTGTCTCGCGCGCGACGAGAAGGACGAGGGAACCGAGAGCGGCCAGCTCGCGCTTCTGAAGGCCGGCGGCCGTGGTAGGGTCGTCACTCTTGAGCGAGTTGGAACACACGAGCTCCGCGAAGTCGGCGCTCGTGTGCGCAGGGGGCATGGCCTTCGGTCGCATCTCCATCAAACGTACGGGGATTCCCCGGGATGCCAGTTGCCATGCCGCTTCGCTCCCGGCCAGGCCCGCCCCTATGACCGTGACTGCTTCCAGGTCCCCTCCCGTCTTCAGAACCAGAAGCATTGTACGGCACCCGTAGGACAGCACCCTCTAGGCAATCCCGTAGCGTCCGTCAGGATAGCGGGCTATGAGTCCCCCGGCCTCCAGCACTCCGAGCGTGCGGGCAGCCTGCACGATGTCCAGGCCGAGCGCGCGTGCGAGGTCATCCGGACGCATGGGGTCAGCGGCGAGCGCGCGGAAGACGCCGTCGGGCGTCTCGCCGGGTCCTGACGCCGTCACCGCTTCTAGGCCGAGCGCCTGAGCGAGTTCGGCCACGTCGGTGATCGCCAAGGCGCCCTGGCGTATGAGGCGGTTTGCGCCGCGGGACTCCGAAGAGAAGATCGATCCGGGTACGGCCAGGACGTCGCGGCCTGCGTCGAGGGCGGCGTCGGCGGTCGAGAACGTCCCGCTGGGTAGTCCGGCCTCGACGACGAGCACGGCGAGCGCAAGACCGGCTATCACGCGGTTTCGTCGCACGAACGCGTAGCGGCGGGGTTCCTGCCCGAACGTACACTCCGAGATCACCGCGTATCGCTCACGCATGAGCGACAGCACGCCTGCGGATCGTCTCGGATAGTCGACATCCGGACCGCAGCCGAGTACCGCAACCGTGCTGCCGCCGGCATCGAGCGCGGCCGCGTGGGCCTCCCTGTCGCATCCCACCGCCGCTCCCGAGATGATCGGCATCCCTCGGCCTGCCGCCCATCCCGCGAACAGTCTGGTGGCCCGCAGGCCATATGGCGTGGCCCGCCGGGCACCGATGACCGCTAGACCAGCCTGCAGAGCGTTCGGATCACCGATGCCGTACAGAATCGCCGGCGGATCGGGTGTCTCGGAAAGG
>Ga0209253_10004985_pt1 | contig 11540 bp, 10 predicted proteins | sample FrelakmetBRP12BR_FD_187145 | JGI IMG/M metagenome (GOLD analysis project Ga0209253, IMG submission 187145) | Freshwater lake sediment microbial communities from the University of Notre Dame, USA, for methane emissions studies - BRP12 BR (SPAdes)... | ecosystem: Environmental > Aquatic >...
AAGGCACAGCGGGTGATGCCGGCACGGTATTCTCCGTCGTGCATCCGGAAGGACAGCGCCAGGTTCACTCCGGAGAGCGACAGGTTGCTGTAGTCGAGACATCCGGCGGGCAACGCGGTTGCTGTTCCGGAATCCGTTGAATCCACAATCCTGATGCTGGCATTCCGCAGCTCCAGACGACTGACCAGCACCGCCCAGTCAAACGGCGCCGTGCGCGCCGAGTCGGGCGGCGTGGGCCGCATAATCTCTTCGAAGTTCCAGACGCCCGAAGGCCGCCTAAGGAGACGCACCACCGGGCGCTCCAGCATGAGGCTGTGCACCGAAATGATCTTTGCGGGAATCTCAAAGAGGTTGTACCGGATGCCGAGCTCTTCGGCGGCGAGCAGCGTGTCGCCATTCACACTCAGGCTGACGCCGTTGACGGAGAACCCTGTGACAAGGTTGCCGGAAATGTCACCGAGGAAAACATCCGCGACAAGAAGGGAATCGATCTGCGCGAGGGCATACACCCGGAGACGATCGCGGAAGAACTGCGTCTGGGTGAAACCGGCAAGCAACAGGAGGACCAGAAGTGATCCCCCCATCAAATAGAGGATACCGCGCAGGATGGACTTGACCACTCTCATGGATCATCGGGGAGTCCCCGCCCCCCGCGAAGAACCATACTTGAGCACCACACGCTGGATCACCTTCGTGGTGGAACGCCCGGCTGTCAAACGAATCCGCCGCACGGTTCCGCCATGGGCCTCAACGATATCCTTCCCCACAATGTCTGCGGCTTTCCAATCCGCCCCTTTCACCAGGACGTCCGGCACCAGACGCGCAATCAACCGCTGCGGCGTGTTCTCGCCGAAAAAACAGACGAAGTCCACGCAGCCGAGAGCGGCAAGGACGACGGCACGGTCAAGGTTCGGATTGATCGGACGGCCCTTTCCTTTGATACGCCGGATGGACGCATCCGTGTTCAGGCCCACAATGAGAATATCACCCATGGCCCGCGCGGCCTGGAGATACTCCACGTGTCCGCGATGGAGAATATCAAACGTGCCGTTGGTGAACACCACGGTCTTCCCCGCCCGTTTCAGCGCGCGGCGCAGCCGCACCAGCGTTTCCCTTGCCACCACACTGCCCATCAGGAACGCCCTCCTTTGATGAAGAGACGTTCCGCAGTGTCATGAAGCGCTTCCTTCCGGATGGGGACAATACCCACGGAACCTACCACAATACCGCTGGCGCAGTTGGCAAGCGCACACGCTTCACGCATCGTCGCCCCGCTGGCCAGCGCAATGGTCAGGGTGGAAATCACCGTATCACCGGCGCCGGAGACATCCTGGACATTGTCCGCCATTGTGGGGATGTGCGTGATCGTCCCGTCCGCCTCAAACAACGACATCCCCTCCTCGCTGCGCGTCAGCAGGACACTCCTCGCTTCAAGAAGCTCCACCAGCTTCTTCCCTGCACGCTCCACATCGTCAATGGTCCTCAGCCGGCCACCCAGGACTTCCTCGGCCTCGCGACGATTGGGCTTGAACACCGTGACCCCTTTGTAGTCCAGAAAGTGGTCAAACTTCGGGTCGACGGTGATAATCCTGTTGTGCCGCCGCGCAACCTCAATGACCGCAGTGATCACGTCTTTCGTGACGACGCCCTTGTTGTAATCCTCGATGACGATGCCGTCCATCGTTTCGATACTGTCGCTGATGGCACCCACGAGACGGCGCCGGAGGTCATCCTTGCAGGGAAGCTTGGATTCATTGTCGATGCGGACAACGTGCTGCCCCTGGGCAATCACCCGTGTTTTGATCGTCGTGGGCCGCAATGGATCGCGGAAGATCCCGCCTGTCTCGAGACCCAGCTCCAGGGCCAGGTCCATAAACACCGTCCCCGGATGATCATCACCGATCATTCCCACCAGTACGGGAATACCACCGAGGGACTGGATGTTGTTCGCCACATTGGCGGCACCGCCGAGACGGACGGATTCGGATTCCACTTCGACAACCGGGACGGGCGCTTCGGGCGAAACCCGGCGCACGGTTCCCCAGTAGTACCTGTCCACCATCAGATCGCCGAGCACGGCAATCCGCTTCCCGGCAAAGCCGTTCAAGATCGTGTTGAGCCGCTGTTGGGTAAATGTGATCACTGTTGCTCAGAATAATATAGAAATCACGGCCGCCAGACGCAAGGAACAGGCGGTCGGCTCATCCCGGCGAACCCCGGAGAAACCGCGCAAGAAGCTTCACCACCTTGTCCACCGTCAACCCCAGCCGCTGTTCATCCGCCACCACGATAATGTCCGCGTTGCTGTACAACGGCTCGCGGGCATTGTACAGGGCGAGGACACGCTCCCGCAACGCGGCCGGAGCCAATCGCTCCCCTTCCGGTCCGGTCAACAACGGACGGTCGGTCCGGTGCTGGACACGCTTCAGAATCTCCTCCGGAGGAACCTTTAGATAGACAAGGATCCCGGTGGTTGTCGCGATGCGCAGGTTCACCGGATCGGTCAGCGTTCCCCCGCCGAGCGCAACCACCAGGTTGTTCCGCATGCTCAGCACGGCGATTGCCTCCCGTTCCAGACGGCGAAAATGCTGCTCGCCGTGCTCCCGGAAAATCTCCCGCACGGTTGTGTGCTGCGAGACTTCGATCATGGTATCGAGATCGACAAAATCATAGCCGAGCGAATTCGCCAGAATCGGGCCGACGGTGCTCTTGCCGCTGGCCATGAATCCCGTGAGATAGATTCGCGATGAACGGTTGACGGAATACTCGCTCATGGCCGCACCCCGCGCCGGATACGTGCGATGGTCACATGCGTCGTGCGCTGCCGGCGCTCCACCGCCACGCTCCGCGTGTCGACGAGAAAGCCCTCCTGTGCCGCGAACGCGAAGAAGTCGCGCCCCGGCGTACGATCCGGCTCGGCGAGCAATACATACCCCCCGGGCGCAAGGGTCTGCCGGAACAGGTGGAGGAGGGGGGCAAACACCCCGCGCTCATACACAATATCGGCTCCGAGAATAACATCGAAGACCCCCGGAGAGCCGGGAGTACGCCAGTCGCAGTGGCGCAGTGTCACCCGCGAGCGTTGTCCGCGGGAAAGGTTGGCATCGGCGTTCCACCCGGCGAATGTCAGCGCATCCTGCTCATAATCGGTGAGCGTCACGGTCGCCCCGGCACGCGCGGCCGCAATCCCGGCCAACCCCACACCGCAGCCAAGCTCGAGCACCGTCCGCCCCGCCAGCGGTTCCTCTTCAAGACACACGCGGGCCAGGGCAAACGCGGATGTCCAGAGTTCGGCCCAATAGGGGAGCCGTTCGTCGACGGCGAAGGCTTCGGGAGTGATCGACTCGAGCAGTGCATCGGGATCGCGGACAGTGAGGATGCGGAATGTGTGGCTGCCCAGGCGAACATCGTGGAGTACCGGATCGAACCGATCAGAGAGATCCGCCGGAAGCGCAACCGGGACCCCTGCTCCGGCATCCTCTGGCTCACAGGCTGAATGCTGCGCCAAGCTGGACCACCATGCCGTCGGTGTGGATGCTCGAGAGAAATGGCTTCTGGGGAAGGTTCACCATGGTATCGCCGTAGCGCACCTGGAGCTGGGTGAAGGCGTTGGTCGACTCGAAATGTGCGTCCCGGAATTTCAATTCGGTGGAAAGAGAAAGGCGGTCCGTGAAACGGTACTGTACACCGCCCAGCACATGGATGCCGTACCCCGCCCTGCTGGAAACCAACGGCGCCTCCAGGCCCGCAAGCGAATACTGCCTCTCGCCGAAATACACACCCACTCCCCCGCCCATGAACACCCCGAAGCTGCCCTCGGTAATCGGTATGCGGAAGTACCCCGTGAGTTCAACGGGAACAATCCGGAATCCATCCTGCGCCGGGACGAAACGCTGTGCGCCGGCGACGATGGTGCGCGACTGCGTGCTGCGGATCACGTCCGCCGACGCCCCCACCGAGAGGTTCGTGCCCGCGATGTGGTACTGCACCTCGAACCCGTAGCCGAAAAAGTCCGCAAACCCGTACGACTGGGCCCGGGCCAGAGGATCCGCGGCTCCCGGATTGGGAAAGAGCCGGCCCGTCGTCGTCAGGTTCCCTTTCAGAAAGACGGAAAACATGCGCTCCTGTGCACGGCCGGTTTCCCCGGCGATACACAGGAGCGTAGACATGACGAGCACCACAACAACCGCACGACGTTTCACCCCACCTCCCTGATGTTCAGGGTCACCGGAAGAACATGTCCCGGTTGTCTTCAATGTCGGCTTTTTCTTTCAGCGCGGTCAGCCAGTCGGACAGAAACCGGTTGCGTTTCTCCTGCAGCAGGCGGGTCTTGAGCGATTCGCGCTGGGTGTTGTAGGCTGTTGAGTCAAATGCAGAGACCGAAAGAAGCTGCGCGATGAAGGCCCCCCGCTGATTCTGCACGGCGGGCGATATCTGGCCCGGCTTCAGGCCGGAGACCGCCCCGAAAAAGAACGGGTCGCGCCCGATCCCGGGAATCGCACCCGAAAAGGTGAAGTCCGGAACATCCTGCGCCTTCACCGACGGGAAGTACGCGGAGATTCTGGTCAGACTGTCCGTCGCGCTCAGCTTTGCCCGCGCCTCGTCCGCCATGGCTTTGGCACGCTCGATTTTCTTATTCCGGAGCGCCATGGGGCGGGCTTGATCCTTCACTTCTTCAAACGGCCGCACACCCGCGTCCTTCACTTCGGCAACCGAGAACACTGCCGAACCGCCCGGGATCGAATAGGGCTCGCTGACCGATCCCACTTTGTTCGCAAAAGCCCACCGGATGACCCCCTGGTGCATGCCGATCCCGGGAATGACCCCGGCCTTCTCCTGGACGTCTGTTTCCTTCACCTCAAACCCGGATTGCTGGGCTTCACGCGTGAATTCCGACTCCTTGGCATTGTACGCAAAGTCGCGGGAGCGTTCAAACAATTCATTCTTGGTCTGATTGCTCGGTGTGATTTTCATCGAGATGTGGGCCAGCTTGAGTTCACGGTTGTCCCGCGCGTGAATTTTTATCAAGTGCAGACCGTACGGTGTACGGATCGGGCCGACAAGTTGACCGGGCTTCGCGGCAAATGCCGCCTTTTCAAACTCGGGCACCATGCGTCCTTTGCCGAACCATCCCAGATCTCCCCCCCGCTGGGCGGATCCCATGTCCTTCGAATGCTGCCGGGCTAGCTCCGCAAAATCCTTCCCCCCCTGCACCTGCTGCATGATGCTCTTTGCAAGCGCCTTCGTCGCGGCACTGTCCTTCTCCTGCTCCAGGGGCAGGAGGATGTGGCTCGCGTGGATGTACTCTTCTTTGCCCGGCCGCTGCTCCAACACCTTCAGCAGATGGTACCCGTCCGCATCTTCCAGCGGACCGACCAGACCGCCGAGCGGCGCGGCGAAGACCGCTGTTTCAAGAGAAGGGCTCAATTCTCCGTGGCGGAAGAATGCACCGCTGTCGGGTTTGTCGGCATACGTGTAGACCAGCTGCAGGAAATCCGCGCCGCTCCGGGCCTTTGCTGCGGCATCGTCAATATCCTTCCTGCGTCCGGTACTGTCTGAAGTCGAGGGCCGTTCAAGGAAGAGCACGTACTTCAGCTTCCGTGTCGCTTCTACTCTGTACTGGTCCGGATTCTCGTTGAAGTACTGCTTCACATCCGCATCGGTGACCGTCACGGCGCTGTCGGGAACGAGCTGCATGGCGTCGAACAACGCGTAGACGGCGCTGTACCGGGTGTTCTGCTCGTCAAAACGCTGGTGCACTTCCCCCTCGTTGACGCGGACGGACGCGAGAATCACACTCTGCAGTTTCTCCTGCAGCCGCCGCTGGCGCAACCCCTGTTCATACTGCTTGAGCCACTTCGTCCCGAATTCCTTGTCGGACCCGGTCGGGTCGCGCACGAACTGATTGGGACTGGCCAGGAACTGCTCGTACACGTCACGGCGGAACTGGCCGGTGGAATCGATGAAGTTGCGGCGCAGATCCTCCGGCGGCGTTTCACCCCGCACCCACTCCACCAACTCCTGGTCACTCACCGTAATGCCCAGTCGCTCTACTTCCTTTTCCAGGAGCTGCTGCGTGACCATGTTCTGCCAGACCTGCTCCCGGATCTGCGTCATCTGCGCTTCGTCCGGTTCCGTACCGTTCTGCGACTTCTGATTGTCAGCCACGTTCTTCACCATGTCGGTGAAGTCTTTGTAGTGGATCTTGGTTCCGTCGACTGTTCCGATGACATCCGCCTGACCGCCGCGCATGCCAAGGTAGTCCATGCCCCATTCAAAAACGATCGTAATGACGAAGGCGATGAGAAGTCCGAACAGGATTACTGGCATGCTGTCGCGCATGCGGGTCATGATGGGCATGTGGTAAACCAACCTCCTTACGCGGAAAGGCCATGTGATAATGTCGTAAAATATACGCCATATGCGCCCGAAAAGCAAGGTTCGAGTTGACTTTTCGGGGATGATAAGGTATATTTATGAGCTTCTCTACGAGTCCTCGAATGCTTGACCCCGGAGGTATGCAGTGCGCAAGTATAGAACAAAACTGATTGTCATTGCCGCGACCGTCCTGTTGGCTCTCTACTTTCTGTATCCGACATACAAGGACTATGCGCTCCATTCCCAGATGAAGGCCCTGCAGGGAGCTGATAGTCTGCAGTTTGTGGAAAAGAACGAGCAGGAGATCCGGGAGAACCGCGCCAAACGCATCAAGCTCGGCCTGGATCTCCAGGGGGGCATGCGCGTCGTGCTCGAGGTCAATGTCCTGAGACTGATCGAGGATCTGGGGAAGAATAAGGATGAAGTCTTCACACGAATCATGAACGACGTGCGCGAGGAGACCAAACGGTCCGAGGAGTCCCCCGTCATCATCATCCGGCGCAGGTTCGAACAGGAGCAAATCCGCATGAGCCGCTATTTCGGCAGCCTGCGGGATGACAACGACAAAGTTGCGGGAATGCTGGAGGACGAATCAAAAAAGGCCATCGACCGGGCCATTGAAATCGTCGGAAACCGGGTGGACCAGTACGGTGTGTCTGAACCCTCCATCCAGAAGCTGGGCGGCAGCCGCATCAACGTCGAACTCCCCGGCGTCAGCAAGGAAGCCGAAGTGCGCCAGCTGCTCCAGGGCACGGCGCTCCTCGAATTCAAACTCCTGAAGGATCCCGAAATCGCGTACCGGGTCATGCAATCGGTTGATGGCACACTTGCGGCAAGTGCGGCGGCGGACTCCAGTGACACCAGTGCGGCGGCAACGGCGGCACCCGGCGATTCCACGAAAATCGCCACACCCGAGGGGGAAATGAGTGCGGAAGAATTCGCAAAGAAGCACCCGTTCTTTACGGTGGCCCTCGTGAATCCGCAGTATCCAGGGGAGGCGATGGTTGCGGAGGAGAACCGTGAAAAAATCCGCCGCTGGCTCGAACGCGCCGATGTCATCCGCACCATCCCCGATGACATGCAGTTTGTCTGGAGCGCCAAGCCGCGTATCATGGAAGACGGCAAGAAGTTCTATACCCTCTTTCCGGTCAAAGCCACACCCGAACTCACCGGCGGCGTGATCGTGAATGCCCGCGCAACGCTTGACCCCAGCTTCAACCAGCCAATCGTGACCATGGAGATGAACAGCGACGGCGCACGCGACTGGTCACGGATCACCGGCGCCAATGTCAACAAACGCATCGCGATCGTGCTGGACAACGCGGTCTTCTCCGCACCTGTGGTGCGCGGGAAGATCACCGGCGGCAGCTCGCAGATCGAGGGGATGGATAACCTGGAAGAGGCCCGTCTCCTCGAGATCGTGCTGAAAGCCGGCGCCCTCCCCGCACCCGTAGAAATCATCGAACAACGTTCCGTCGGGCCGTCGCTCGGCGAAGACTCGATCCGGAACGGCATCATCTCATCGGTGCTCGCAACGCTGCTCACAATTCTCTTCATGGCATTCTACTACCGCACCGGCGGACTTGTGGCGAACGTGGCGGTGGTGTTCTGCCTCACGTTCCTGCTGGCCGTGCTCGCCGCATTCCAGGGAACACTCACCCTCCCCGGCATCGCGGGTATCATCCTGACACTGGCCGTGGCGGTGGACGCCAATGTGCTGATCTATGAACGTATCCGCGAGGAACAGGCAACCGGCAAAACCCTGCGCGCCGCCATCGACGCCGGGTACGAGAAAGCCTTCTCGGCGATCTTCGACTCCAACCTTACCACCTTCATTTCGGGCGTTATCCTGTTTCAATTCGGATCCGGCCCCATTCAAGGCTTTGCGCTGACGCTCATGATCGGCATTGTGGCCAGCATGTTCAGCGCCATCTTTATCACACGGGTCATTTTTAACATTCTCACGGACCGCCCCGGCGCCTCCGTGTCTTTCGGCTAATCGATCAGACTGGAGATACCGTTCATGCGGCTTTTCGGCAAAACGAACATCGACTTCATGGGAAAACGGCGGATGTGGTATATGGTTTCCGCCACCGTTATCCTCATCGGCATGGTGTCCCTCATGATGAAGGGCATCGACTACGGCATCGACTTTCTGGGCGGTACGGAGCTGATCGTGCAGTTTACGCAGGACGTGCAGATCGGCGACGTGCGCACGGCAATGGACAAGATCGGTTTCGGCAAGGCGGAAATCAAAACGTTCGGCAGCGACCGTGACATCCTCGTTCGCACCGTTGAGCAGGGCGAGGGAACCGTCATCGCGGACAAGATCCGCGGTGCGCTCAAAGAGCACTTTCCGGCCAATCCCTACACCGTACTCAAAGAAGACAAGATCGGCCCGAAAATCGGCAGGGAGCTGCGCATGAACGCTCTGTATGCCGTCATCGCCTCGCTCATAGCAATCTGGCTCTATGTCGCCCTCCGTTTCAAATTCGCTTACGGCGCAGGCGCGGTGATCGCCCTCTTTCACGACGTGCTCGTCACCCTCGGCATGGTCTCGATCTTCGACGGCGTGTTTAACCTCGAAATCTCACAGAACATGATCGCCGCGTTTCTTACGCTCGTGGGTCTCTCGGTGAATGATACCGTCGTTATCTTCGATCGTATGCGGGAAAACCAGAAGATCTTCAGGACGATGCCGCTCAAAGAGCTGATGAACAAGAGCCTGAACGAAACCCTGAGCCGTACGATCATCACCTCGGGCACGGTTTTTATCGTCCTTGTGGTTCTGCTGGTCTTCGGCGGCGAGGTGACACGCGGGTTCGCGTTCGCGCTCACCATCGGCATCGTCACCGGAACGTATTCGTCCATCTACCTCGCCAGCGCGGCCGTGCTGGAATGGGCGGAACGTTCGCAGAAGAAGGCCCAGCTCATCGATTGACCCGCGGCATTGCCGAGGAGGTTTGCCATGAAGTACAAAGCATCCGCACACGGTTCCGTCACGGTCATCGCGCTGGAAGGCAACATGATGGGCGGGCCGGATGCCACCATGCTGAACGGAAAATTGCACGACCTGGTGGAGGCGGGGAAAAAGCAGGTGGTGGTCAACCTGGCAGGCGTGGAATTTATCAACAGCTCTGGTCTCAGCCAGCTGATTGCCGGCGCCAGCATGATGAAAAACGCCGGCGGGGCGCTGAAGCTTTCCAACGCCTCGGCAAAAATCACCACCCTCCTGAAGATCACAAAGCTCAGCCCGGTATTCGAAAACTACCCTTCAGTCGCGGCGGCGGTGGCCAGCTTTTCGAAGTGACCGATACGGATCCTCTCTCACTCCGACCCCCCAAGCCGCATCGGGTCGGAGTTTTTTCTTGCCGCGCGGAACCCGGAGAAGCCTACTCATACGTAAGGGGTGAACGACGATGCCCGTCCAGATTATCGTGGGTGCCCAGTGGGGCGACGAAGGTAAAGGCAAGATGGTGGACATGCTCTCGGAGCATGCCGATATCGTGGCGCGCTACCAGGGCGGCGCCAATGCCGGCCATACCGTGTGCATCGGCGACAAACAGTACGTCCTGCACCTGATCCCCTCGGGCATCTTCCACGAACATATCACCTGCGTGATCGGCAACGGTGTCGTCATCGACCCGACGGCACTGCTGGGAGAAATCGCCCAGCTCGAAGCGGCGGGCATCAATATCCGCGGCCGATTGCTGATCAGCCACAACGCCCACCTCATTATGCCGTACCACAAACAGCTCGACGCAATCCGCGAGCAGACGGCGCAGGCAATCGGCACAACAGGCCGGGGGATCGGCCCTGCCTACATCGATAAATTCCTCCGCGTCGGTATCCGGATTGTCGACCTGCTGAACCGCGACGTGCTGGCCGCCAAGATCACACGGAATATCGAAGAGAAAAATCAGATTCTCACCAAACTCTACGGCGAAACGCGCATCGACGTGGAAACCATCATCAACGAGTACCAGGAATTCGACAAGCGTATCGACGAATACGTCACCGACACCGCGTACTATCTCCATACCGCACTCAAGCAGGGCAAACGGATCATCGCCGAAGGAGCCCAGGGTGCACTGCTGGACGTGGACCACGGCACCTATCCCTACGTGACATCCTCCAACCCGACCTCCGGTGGCGCCTGCACGGGTCTGGGCATCCCGCCGACCGCGGTCGAAAGCGTTCTGGGCATCGCCAAGGCATACTGCACCAGGGTCGGGCTCGGTCCATTCCCCACCGAACAGTTAAACGCCACGGGAGACACCCTGCGCAGTGTGGGCCATGAATTCGGCGCAACCACCGGGCGGCCGCGGCGCTGCGGCTGGTTTGATGTGTTCGCCATGCAACACTCCGCACGCATCAACGGCATCGAAAGGCTGGCCATCACGAAGCTTGATGTGCTGGATGGCTTCGATGAAATACCGGTGTGCGTCGGGTATGAGCTTCACGGCAAACGCCTCCGTTCGTTTCCTACGGATGTGACTACGCTCGAACGTGTGTCCCCGGTCTATGAACTCTTCGAGGGATGGAAAACCCCGCTCACCGGCATGACCTCCGAAGAAACACTGCCGCACGCGGCACGAACGTACCTTACAGCCCTCAGCCGCCTGACGGATATCCCCCTCTGGTTCGCCTCCGTCGGTCCGCGGCGCGATCAAACTGTCTTCCTCAGCACCTGACAGGAGCGTTGCCATGCGCACGCCCGACCGGAACATCGCTATCGGCAGAAGGGGAAATTTCAAGATTCTCCTGCTCGCCCTTGCCTCCGTGTTCGTCATCGCGCTGTTACTCTATTCGCAGCGGTTGACGGACCAGTTGCTCGCGCGCGAACGGCGTATCGTCGCGCTGTACGCACGCTCCCTCGAATACGTCGCGAAGAACGATCCCGGAGCCGGCGACCTCGGCTTTGCCTTCGAGGTGATCGGCACCATCGACTTCCCCATCATCCAGACCGACGCCCGGCATACCCCCCTCTACTGGAAGAATATCGACGTCGACACCGCGAACATGTCCCACACGGAAGAGGAGACATTTTTCCGGAACACGCTCACGGAGATGGATGCGCAAAACAAACCCATCCTCGTCGCCATTAATGACACCCTGGTCCTCAATTACCTGCACTACGGCGAATCCGGCCTGATCAGCCA
>Ga0209253_10004986_pt1 | contig 11537 bp, 10 predicted proteins | sample FrelakmetBRP12BR_FD_187145 | JGI IMG/M metagenome (GOLD analysis project Ga0209253, IMG submission 187145) | Freshwater lake sediment microbial communities from the University of Notre Dame, USA, for methane emissions studies - BRP12 BR (SPAdes)... | ecosystem: Environmental > Aquatic >...
TGCAAAATGTGATCGCCCGCCTCGCCGGCAAGGGCGGAACCAAAGCAATCTTGCTCCTCAGTCATTACGATTCCCTTGCCACCAGTCCGGGCGCGAGTGATGATGCTTCAGGGGTGGCGACGTTGCTCGAAACCGCGCGTTCTCTCAAGGCCGGACCTCAGCTCAAGAACGATGTGATCTTTCTCTTTACCGATGCTGAAGAGGCTGGGCTCTTGGGCGCCCGGGCGTTTGTAGAGGCTCACCCCTGGGCGAAGGAGGTCGGTCTGGCCCTCGTTTTCGACACTGGGGGGGCTGGCGGTGTTGTTTACACTTACGAGACAAGCCCCGGCAACGCAGGGATCATCTACGAATATGCCAAGGCTGTCCCTTATCCCACCGCCAGTTCTATGATGTATGAGGTCTATCGGACCATGCCGAAAAGAAAAAGGGGTCAAGTCTACGTTTGACCCTTATAGAGGTTGTCTATAATTTTCTGGATGCGCTTTTGCATCTGCCGGTCCCCCTCCAATTGAGCTTTCACCCGGCCTATCACGCTGCTCGCCGAGCTATATCGGCTCATCCGAAATAACCGGCATACCTCCTCCATAGTGTAATGTCTTATCTCCCGGATCAAGTGAATGGCAACATTTCTGGGTTCGTTGAATCGCCCCCTCTGGGACCTGAGAAGTTCATCTCTTTTTATTCCGTACACGGCACAGACCACCTTAAGGATATCTTCCGCCGCCGGTGCCAGAACCTTGGATTCAGGAACCTCGGGGTGCTGCCTCTGAGCAAAGAACCTCTTTTTGATTCGCTGAACAAATCCCTTCCTGCCCAGAATCGCTGGCCACTTTTTGCCTTGACTACCGATTGCCATAAGAGTATTTTTTTATCGCTGTTGCTCCTCGTAGCCAAGGAAACCCAGCAACAAACCCTCTAACCTTCTGGGGGAAGTCATGAGAAGGAGTTTCCGAAAAATGCCCATACGATAGCCCCAAGGGGGAGGTTCATTTATTATCCTGGAGTCTTTTTTCCGCTTTTCCCTAAAATCGAATAAGCGACAAAAAATAGACCAAGTATGGGAAAGGGAAGGGTAAATTTATGAAAAAAATTGCTCCGCAAATTCTTGTAATTCTTTTGATTCTTTTGACGTTTGGCTTCGCTTGGAGTGCGCCCAAAGACACTCTGGTCATTGCCCAGGGGGTTGATCCTACCACCCTGGACCCTCACAACCATTACGAAACTCCGGCGTTCAATGTTTGCCTCAATATCTATGATACCTTGCTCCAGCGGAATGATCAGATTAAGATCGAGCCCCTTTTGGCGACGTCCTACAAAATCATCAATGAAACAACCTGGGAATTCAATCTACGAAAGGGAGTGAAGTTTCACAACGGTGAAGACTTTGATGCCACCAGCGTCAAATTCAGCCTGGAACGAATGATCAATCCCAAGAATAAGCTCCGGCAAGTCGTCATGGGGCAGGTCATAGATCATGTAGACATCATCGACCCATTCAAAGTGCACATTATCACCAAGAAGCCTTACCCCGCTTTAGACGCTCAACTTTGTACCGTCGGGTCCATGCTTCCCCCCAAATATGTTCAAGAGAAGGGGGCAGCCCATATCGCCACGAATCCAGTTGGGACAGGGCCTTACAAGCTGGTCCGCTGGACAAAAGATGATCAGATTGTATTAGAGGCGAACGAAAATTACTGGCGGGGAGCCCCAAAGATCAAGAAAATTATCTTCCGCCCGATTCCCGAAGCGACCACGCGGGTCGCAGGTTTGCAGACCCAGGAATTGGATATCATCGTCAATATTCCACCTCACCTTGAACGCCTGATGAACTGGAAAGGTCGTTCCTTTGTTTCCAAGATTCCAAGTGTTCGGGTCATATTCATGGCTTTTGACAATTTGAAGGGGGGACCGGCAGCCGATCGGCGTTTTCGCCAGGCCATCGCCCAGGCGATTGATCTGGATACGATTATCAGGAAGGTCTTGGAAGGGAATGCGCTTCGCTTGGGATCGCCTTTGACCAAATATCATTTTGGTTACGATCCGGCGATCAAACCCTACGAGTATAATCCCGAATTGGCAAAAAAATTGCTGGCCGAGGCCGGTTTTGCCAAAGGGGTTGATTTTGTCATCAATTCCCCGAATGGCCGCTATTTGAACGATAAAGATATCGCCGAAGCGGTGGCTGGAGATTTGCGTAAAGTGGGGATCAATGCGTCGGTGAAAATCCATGAATGGGGAAACTTTATGAACATGACCTATGGCCATACCGCAGGCCCCCTGTATCTTCTTGGATGGGGTAACACCAGTTTCGATGCCGATGGGTCTCTGTTTGCCTTGCTGCGCACCGGGCAGGTGCTCTCCAGCTTTACAAACTCCAAGCTGGATTCTCTTTTAGATCAGGGCCAAGCCACGATGGATCAAAAGAAACGGCAGAAGATCTATTCCGAGGCCTGCAACATCATTAAAGATGATGTCGCCTGGGCCTTCACCTATCAGCAGATGGATATTTACGGGGTGAACGAAAGAGTGAATTGGAAGGCCCGCGCAGATGAGCGTCTGGCGGTCTTTGAGATGTGGTTCAAAAAATAGTGGAAGGGGGCCATTCAGGGGAATCAAAGAAAGAGTACCGGGTTGCGCTAAGACGTTTCCCCCCCAAAAGGGGACCGGAGCAAAAGTGAATTGGCGAAGCGACTTTCAATTACCCTTTGGCTGGTAATGAACTTTTAGGTCTGGGGTAAAAGCACAAGAAAAGCCCAGGTTGAATGGCCTGGGCTTTCCATTAGGCGGGAATAGGTACCCCTTTCGATTATTGCCATTTCCATCTGTTTCCCGACCATCGGAATAGTTTCGATATAAATTTTGTTGACCGCTGCCGAATTTTTCTTGACACCGGATTGGCGAAATGGTAAGACCAGCTTACCAGAAGTGAAATTCAAGGTTTTTCACGATTCGGATGGAGGAGAACCTTGAAGCAAAGCCCTGTATTTGACATCTTTGAAAGACCAGGAACCCATCGCCCGATCTGTTCCAGCCCCGTTGTCAACGTCACCTTAGCGCAAATGGATCTTTGCGGATCCGGTTACCCGGAGGCATTCAGCCATCCCGCTCATATGGCGAATTTAGCTGAATCTGCCCATACTTTTCTGGGATTTGAGGGGATTCGCCTACCTTTTGACCTTTGTGTAGAGGCAGAAGCTGTTGGTTGCGGGATTAAGCCGCCGGGAAGAGAGAGTCCTCCATCGGTGGTGAAACCTGCCTTTGAGAATTTCGATTCCTTAGCCATACCGCCGGATATCTTCAACCGAGGCAGATTTCACATCGTCTTTGAGGCCGCAGTTTGCTTGAGAACAAAATATGAAAAATCGGTTCCGATTTACGGGGGAATTACCGGTCCCTTTAGCCTGGCCGGTCATCTGTGCGGCATTAACAAATTATTAAAAGGGACCATTAAGAATCCCGGCATAGTAAGAGGCGTTTTAAAAAGGGTGATGGATTTCAACATCGTTTACGCCAATCGCCTCCTCGATGCGGGCTGCCATTTTATCGTGGTCATCGACCCATCCGCCTCCGGCGATCTCCTCAGCGAAAAGACCTTCCAAACATTCCTTTTTCCTCTTTATCAGGAGATGCACGAACGGATCAACGGAAAAGTTATCCTCCATATATGCGGGAACACCAACAAGCTCCTTCCGTTGATTGCCGGGACAGGTTTTGAGGGGTTTTCCTTCGAAGGCCCTGCAGTCAGTGTCCGGGCAGCCCGCCAGGCAACGGGAGAAAAAATGATTTTAATCGGGAACATCCCGACAAAGACCCTCCTCATGGGGAGTCCTGAAGACGTTGAGAGAGATGTCCGGACGGCGATTCGAGAGAGGATCGATTTGCTGGCGCCTGCCTGTGGGCTTGCCTTACAGACCCCGCTTACCAATTTGAAGGCGATGGTCCAAGCGGTCCATCAAATCCTGACTTGAATGGATAGAAAACTTGTTTCGGGCATGATTCGACAGAGACGGAGGCAGGAATGAAAGGAGAAACCCAAGAGATTATCTTGAAGGAACTTGCTGAAGGAGTTCTCCAATTCGATGAAGATCGGGTCAAAACAGCGGCGCAGAAAGCACTCACCGAAGGCCTGGATCCTCTGGTGGCCATCCAAGAGGGGTTGGTTCGGGGGATGAATCGCGTCGGGGAGTTGTTTCAGAAGGGAGAATACTTTGTCCCCGAGGTTTTAATCTGCGCCGACTCCCTTTACGCCGGCCTGGACATCCTGAAGCCTCATCTGCAAAAAGGGGAAGGGATCCAAAAGATCGGCAAAGTGCTCATAGGCACCATCGAGGGAGACGTTCATGAAATTGGAAAGAGCCTGGTTTCCATGATGATGGACATCGGCGGGTTTTCCGTAAATGACCTGGGCGTGGACATTTCCCTGCATAAGTTTTTGTCCGCGCACAAAGAAGAAAGATCCGACATCATAGCAATCTCTGCGCTGATGTCCACGACCATGCTCAAGATGCCGGAGTTTATTCGCGAGATTAAGAAAGCAGACCCAAAGGTTTTCGTCATGGTCGGGGGAGCCCCGATTTCCCGGGAATTGGCGCAGAAATTCGGAGCAGATGGATATGCCGAAGACGCCCAGGGGGCGGTCCTGGAGGCGAAAAAAATATTACACCTCCAATCGCACGATCAGAAGTCCGCGTGAAGGCTTGGGAGGGCGAAGGAAATGGAGTCAGGAAGAAGACATTTTGTTGTTCCGCTCCTTGGATACCCAGGGCTCCAGCTGACCCAAACCACCATTCTCCGGGCATTAACCGATGAGAACGCCCATTTTGAAACCGTCTGTGCCCTGGTGGAAAAATTCAAACCTGATGCCATCTTTTATATTATGGACCTAACGGTTGAGGCAGAAGCATTGGGGGCCAAAATCAATTTTTCCACGAACCAGTCGCCTTCGGTTGGAGGCCAGGTGATCTCTTCGGAGCAGGATTTGAAAAATCTTTCCATTCCTGATCCGGGCAAGGCGGGGCGGATGCCTCTTTTTCTCAAGGTGATGGAGAGGATGAAAAAGACTCTCCCCCTTCCGAAAGCGGCCTATGTGATCGGACCTCTGACTTTAGCCGGCGAAATCGCGGGTGTCAAGAATCTTATGAAGACTTTAATTCGTTCGGCAGATTTTGCCCGGAAAATCCTGGAATTCACCACCCGCGTTTCCAAGACCTATGCCCAGGCCCTGGTAGAGGCTGGCGCGGACATCATCTGCATGCTGGAGCCGACAGCGGTGCTGGTTTCCCCCAAACATTTCGCGCAATGCTCCAAACCCTACGTAGAAGAAATCGCTCAAAGTTTGAGAGCCGTGACGATCCTGCATATCTGCGGAAATACTACCCCCCTGATCCCGGAAATGATCAAAACGCGGGTGCATGGAATCAGCATCGATTCGTTGGTCGATCTGGTTGGGGTTCTAAGCCAGCTAGAAAACGGAATGGCTGTAATCGGCAATATCGATCCCATGAAGGTAATGGTCTTTGATTCGCCCGAAGGGATCCGAGAAAAGGTCCTTTCTCTACGTCGGCGAGCTTCGGCTCAAGAAAAGGTTTTTTCCACTTTTTGCCACAGAGAATTTTCCGGAACAGGGCTGGCGGGAGAAAACTTCCATTCCAATTTCATTTTGAGTTCGGGTTGCGACCTTCCTCCGGAGGTCCCCCTGGAAAACGTAGCCGCTTTCATGGCCGCAGGCCGGGAATGGCTGCCGCCTATTTCTTGAGGGAGAAAGAAATCTTAAAAGCAGGGGAATATGAAAGATCTCTTCAGCCCCATTCAAAATACGAAAATTTCAGCAAGCATCATAAAACAGTTCGAAGAATTGATCCGAGGCTATAAATTGAAGCCGGGCGATCGACTTCCTTCTGAAAGGGAGCTCACCGATTTGTTCAAAGTCGGAAGACCCGCGATCCGGGAGGCTCTGCGGTCCCTCGAATCCATCGGGTTAATCGAGGTCCAGCAGGGCCGGGGATCCTTTATAAAGGAGCTCGACTTTAGCTCCTATATTGCCTCGCTCAGGCAGAATTTGAATTTTACCCGGATTGTTGATACGGTTTCCCTGGAGGAATTTTATTCGGGACGAAAATTGATCGAGCCGGCCATAGCCAGGCTTGTGGCAGAAAAGCATTCCTTGGAAGATTTGGAACATCTCGAACGGATCATCCGGGATACCCGCGAGGCGCTCGACGAGGCGGGGGGGCGGTTCATCAAATTTTCAGCCACCTTTCATGAACTCCTGGCCCAAATGACCCGAAACAAGGTCGTAAAGTTCTCCATGGATTTCATCCTGACCATGAGCCCCAAGGCGCGATTGCAGCGATTCGCCCGGAGGGAATTCCGCGAGATGGTCCTGCATGACCATGAGCGGATCGTGGAAATCATCCGGGAGGGAAACGGCCATGCCGCAAGTCAGGAATTGATCCGCCACCTGAACAACTTGCACCGGGGAAAGGCAGAGGGAGTCGGTTTGTCCTTGAGCAAATTCATGCCTGAAAGGAGGAAGTCTCATTCGGGAGGAGGGGGTTGAGCGGGAAGGATTCACTCTCAGCCGGAAGAGGGCCCTAAACGTGTTCTATAAGAAAAGAAAGGAGGGCAAAGCATGTGCATTCATACCCTGATGTTCAAAGTCTTAGCCGAATCGGTGACCCGTCGGAATTTCCTCAAGATGTCCGGTTCGGCGGGGGCCGCCCTGGCCTTATCGGGGATTCCTTCCCCATCCTGGGCGGCGAAAGAACCCATGGCCTTCGGGCATCTGGTGGCCGCTCAAATCCATGAACCGGTGCCCATGATTCTGGAGGAAATGAAGCTTCTCGACAAAGAAGGTTACGAGGCCAAATTCCCCGAGTTCCTGGCCGGTGCTTTTGCCATGCAGCATTTTGCTGCTGGGGAGCTGGATGCAGTCACCGTGGGGTGTCCTCCCATTATGATCGCCCGGGCAGCGGGGACTGATATTGTCATCCTGGCTTCTTCAAATACTGAGGGATCCCGGATTATCGCCGCTCCCGAAATCAAGAAAGTGGAGGACCTGGCGGGCAAGAAAGTGGGAACACCGGGCCTAGGATCGATTCAAGATGCCCTGCTTACCATGGTGGAGAAAAAGATGAAAATGAAAGTCCTGCATGTTCCCATCAAGGTAAGCGATATGCCGATCTACCTATCCAAGAAGGAAATCGCTGCCTTCATTGCCTGGGAACCGATTTGTTCCAACGCGGTGGGTATGGGGTATGGTCATAACCTTTACACTTCGAAAGAAATCTTCCCCGGTCATCAATGCTGTGTCTTTGCCATTCGCGAAAAGTGGATCAAGGAGAAACCGGAGAAGGTACAGCGGCTGACCAAAATGTATTTAGAAAACATGCGCTATTTCCAGAAAAATTTAGACGGGATGTTGAAGATCATCTCTCGCAAGACAAAAATATCCGAGCAGGTGCTGAAAGAATCCATGAAAGCGGTTGGCTATCCCGATCCGCCCTATGTCAACATGGAAAGCATGAAGGTCTTTGCCCAGGAGCTCATCGACGCCAAGAAGATCGAGGGGAAAAAAGTTCCCGATGTGGATAAGTTCCTGGCAGATATCTACAACGATAAATTCATCAAAGCGGCTGTCCAAGGTTAAGGAAGCTGATTCCCCAAAACGGGAATCCAAGGCCCCTGGGTTTTGGGCCCGGGGGCCTTCATGGCCCCGTGTTTTAAGAAAGATAGGGCCACAATTCTTACGCGCAGAAAAAGAAAACCGGGAGGGTACGGATCGATGGCCCGCAGTTCAAATTATAGGAACAGTCTAATTGCCGTTGCTTATAATGCGGGAAGTCTGGCAATTGCTCTGGTTTGCTGGGAAATCTTCTCCGCTACCATGAAATCCCCTTACTTTCCCTCCTTCCGAGAAATTTTTGCGGCTTTTGTCCAGTTGAGTATCGAGGGAGATATCGAAGGAATCGGACTAGGCCAGCACATCTGGGCCAGCCTGGTTCGGATCTTTGCCGGGTTTGGGGCGGCATGCGCCATGGCGATTCCGTTGGGTTTGCTGATGGGGCTTTATCCGAAAATCTATACCCGCACGCGGGCCATCATCGAACCCGTTCGTTTTATTCCCCCCATTGCCTGGATTCCTTTAGCGATCGTTCTTCTAATCGGATTCCAGCGGTATGCCTTTCTCATCTGGTTGGGGGCTTTCTTTCCCATTTTCATCAATACCCTGGTGAGCGTCCCGCGAGTCAATCAAATTCACCTGAACGTGACCCGGATCTATGGGGCGACCCATTGGTATATGATCCGCAAGATCGTCATTCCCTCGGTCCTCCCGGATATTGCCGCCGGCATGCGCATCGGTTTGGGAATTGCCTGGATGTGCATCGTGGCCGCCGAGATGATTGGGGGGGAAATGGTGGGAGTGGGGCGTCTGATCTTGAAGTATGCTGAGTTGATTCGTATGCAGGAGATCATCGTCGGTATGCTGATCATCGGGGTCATCGGCTTCATCATGAACGAAATCTTCCTGTATGTGGAAAAGAGGCTGTTTAAGTGGCGATGGGAGGTTTCCCTCGATTAAATAGGAGAGGATTGGAAATTGATTATCGCGAGGAAAGAGAAAGTAAAAGTCCAGGTCAGCAAGAGTTTTAATAACCTTCTCGTTCTGGACCGATTGGACTTTACGGTCTATGAAAATGAGTTCCTGGTTATTGTGGGACCCACCGGCTGCGGGAAAACGACCCTTTCCAATATCATCGGGGGAATCCATCAGCCCACGCAGGGGCAGGTCACCATGGACGGAGCCATCCTCAGTCCTCGGAAACAGAATGTATCCTTTGTTTTCCAGGAACCGTCCTGCATCCCCTGGCGAACCTTGTGGGATGACGTCAAGATTGGGTTGGAGATCAAAAGGGCCGATCCGGGTTTGATCGAGAAACGGGTCCAGGAGATGATCGATCTGGTCCAGCTGACTGGATTTGAAAAATACTACCCCCACCAGATTTCCGGAGGCATGAAGCAGCGGGTGGCGATTGCTCGAGCTTATGCGACCGATCCTGACCTGCTGCTCCTCGATGAACCGTTCGGGCACCTGGACGCCCAAACTCGATATCTCATGCAGATCGAGATCACCCGCATCTGGGAGCAGCTGAAGAAAACGGTCCTTTTTGTCACCAACAACATTGAGGAGGCGGTCTTCCTGGCGGAGCGCATTATTGTTTTATCGCGGCTCCCGGCGCGGATAAAAGGAATTGTGCCGGTAGATCTGCCGCGTCCCCGGGATAACATCTCTCCTGAATTTCTACAGATTCGCTCTCAGATTAGCCAGATGTGCGAGACCGCCGAGTAGGGAGAACCATGGCCGCGCGAAAAACAAAAATCCAGGTTGAAAATCTGACCAAAATGTTTGGCGACCTTCTCGTTCTCAAAGAATTAAACTTTGATATCTATGATGGGGAATTTCTTTGTGTCGTCGGACCCACGGGCTGCGGCAAGACAACCTTTTGCAATGTTGTCTCCCGACTGCTTCCTTCCACCAAAGGATCCATCACCATGGATGGGGAGGAGATCAATCCTTCGCGGCATAATGTCTCCTTCGTTTTTCAGGAGCCCTCCTGTATTCCCTGGCGGACGGTGCGGGAGGATATCGCGATCGGGTTGGAGATCAAGAAGGTCAGCCCTTTGGAGACCCAGAGAAGGTTGAAGGACATCGTTCAGCTTGTGGGGCTGAAAGGGTTCGAAGACTTCTATCCGCATCAGATCTCCGCGGGCATGAAGCAACGGGTGGCCATTGCCCGGGCGTTTGTTACGGAGCCGGACCTCCTTCTCATGGACGAGCCGTTCGGGCAGCTGGACACGAACACGCGATTCCAGATCGAATCCCGGCTCATTGAGGTTTGGGAAAAGACAAAACGGACGGTGATCTTCGTGACCCACAACCTGGAAGAAGCCGTTTATTTAGCGGAGCGCATATTGGTTCTGACCAACAAGCCCGCCACGATCAAGGAAGTTGTGGAAGTCGACCTCCCTCGTCCGAGAAACTTTGCCGATCCGGAATTTGTCTCGATCCGCAGGCGGGTTACGGAACTCGTCAAGTGGTGGTAACGGCTCTCCTCCAGCGATCGGAGCCAAGCAGGAGATAAGAATTTGAGAATTCAGAAGAAACAGCTTCCGATTCGCCCATTTGACCGGGTGGTCAAGACGACATGCCCCTCGTGTGGCTCGGGGTGCGGGTTGAAGGTATTTATCCAGGACGGGAGGGCGGTGGAGATTTACGGCGACGAAGAGAACCAGCTGAACAAAGGATCCCTCTGCCCAAGAGCTTTGATGGCGCTCTCTCACCTCTATCAGGAGAAGCGGTTGCTTGTGCCTTTGCTCCGGGAGCGGCTGTCAGATCCTTTCCGTGAAACCACCTGGGAGGAAGCCCTTGACCACGTGGCCGGAAAGCTTCAAAAATTCTTCCGAGACTCGCCGGAATCCCTCTACATCCGCCTTTCTCCCCATTCCGGGTTCGGAAACATAGCCCTGGGGACCCTTCTGGGAAAGCACCTGGGCACCCCGCATATCGATTCCGATCTGGACCCAGATTCATCCGCAGTTGCGACCGTCATGCGCCAAATGCTGGGGGTCGCGGTCAATGGCTGCGCTATGTCATCCCGGCATGAATGGTCCGCGAGTCAGGCCGTGCTCCTGGTGGGCGTCGACCCGGCCACAACGGATCCCGTGGCCTTTGGCTCGGTATTGGATGCCAAGGACCGGGGAACCCGGATCCTGGTTCTCGACTCGCGAAACACCTTGACGATGAGAAAAGCTCATCTATCCCTGAAATGCCGCGTGGGTACCGAGCAGGCGGTTTTGTTGGCCATGGCGAGTGTCCTCCTCGGAGAAAACCTTGGCCGGGAGGATTTCCTGAAGCAATGGGTCGTTGGCCGGGAGGATTTTCAATCCCTTTGCCGGGAATATTCTCCTGAAGTGGCAGAGAATCTCAGCGGGGTTAGGAAAGAAAACATCATCGAGGCGGCGCGGGTCCTGGCGAAGAATTTTCCCTCCATGGTAATTGGCCACGCACGTGCTGGTAGTCAGGAAACCGGCGCAGGATTGATATTCTCGATGGTTGCTCTGGCAGCGATCACGGGGACTGTCGGTTGTCCCGGAGGAGGGGTTACCCTCCTGAACAATTTTCCGCCGATCGAAATCAACAGCAAATCCCCAAAGGAAATAAGGAATCCCAAAGCCAGGTTGGCGAGCGCCGCAAACGGTGCGGCCCCCTGGCGGGCAATTGCCGAAGGAAGACCCTATCCAATCCGCGGGATCATCTGGGATACGGACCCCCTAACCTTTTGTCCGGAGGGGCAGAAGGTCGTTGATGCCCTCCGCAAGATGGATTTAATCGTCTACCTCGGATATTATCCGAATGCGGCATACCATCATGCCCATGTTGTTTTTCCTTTGACCACCTTCCTGGAAACCGAGGGGCTGGTATTTTCCAGCACAGGGCGGAATATCCAATGGGCCAACCGAACCGTTTCTCCCAGGGG
>Ga0209253_10004987_pt1 | contig 11537 bp, 9 predicted proteins | sample FrelakmetBRP12BR_FD_187145 | JGI IMG/M metagenome (GOLD analysis project Ga0209253, IMG submission 187145) | Freshwater lake sediment microbial communities from the University of Notre Dame, USA, for methane emissions studies - BRP12 BR (SPAdes)... | ecosystem: Environmental > Aquatic >...
CCGCGGACGCTATGCGCGGGGCAGCGCCGTCGCAACGGCGCCGCAGCGGTGGCTCGACGACGCAGGCGCCGTCGGCCGGGCGGGCCGCGGCCGCCGGGAAGCCCGTCACCCCGTGAGCGCTGCGATCGCCTCCTCGGCGGCGCGACGGCCGCTCAGCCAGGCCGCCTGCACGGTGTCGGCGATCGCCGGCGTGGCGGTGGCCGCGCCCGCCCACAGCAACGCACCCGTGTCCGACGCCGCCAGCTGCTCGCGGGCACCGACCGCGCCGGGCGGCAGGAACGTGTAGCCACCGCACGCAAGCGGATCCGCCTGCCAGTCGATGCGGCGGGCGTCCTCGAGGAGCCGCGCGGCATCGGCGCGCGGAAAGAGCCTGGTGAGGTCGCGCGACGCCGTGGCGACGGCCTCCTCCTCGCTCGCCGCCGACAGCCGGGCCGCGCGCGGCCCGGTGGCATATGCCGTCAGCACGGGCGGCGCGCTCGCACCCGAGTCGAACGGCGCCCAGTAGAGCGTGAGCGGACCGACGCCGCTCACCAGCGTGCCGAGCCACGCCGGCCAGAACCGCTCGCGGAAGCGCAGCAGCAGCTTCACGACGGGCCCGGCGACGATCGCGTCGATCGCCGCGCGCTTCGCCTCGGGCAGCACCGGCGAGAAGCTCACGCGTCGCGCCCGCAGGACGCCGAGCGGCAGGGTCGAGATGGCGGCGCGGGCCTGCACCGACTCGCCCGTGCGGGCGGTGACCTGCACGCCGTCCGGCGCCCAGGCGACGTCCGCAACCTCGAACCCGCAGCGCAGCTCCACTCCGCCGAGCAGCCAGCGCGGGAGCTCGTCGTAGCCCGGGTCCAGCCGGTAGTTGACCCCGGTCTCGAGCGTGAGGACGCGGTCGGCGAGCAGCCCGCCGATGCCGACCTCGTCGGGACCGCCCGGCAGGTGGGCCGTGAGCGTCAGCTCGGCGAGCAGCCGGGCGCGCCCCCGCCAGCCGTTGCGCTCGACGAAGGCGCGTGCAGAGCAATCCGCCCCCCGATGGCGCGCGAGCCGGCGCAGGATCGGGAAGGTCGGCCACACCGCCGGGTCGCAGAGCACGCGCGGCAGCCAGCGCGGGCCCTGGCCCAGGTCGAACATCGCGCCCCGCCACATCGACGACGGCCGGGCGCTCAGGCCCGCCGCGCGGATCGCCGGCCAGTGCTCGGCGTGCTTGCCGTGCACGAACTCCGCCCCCGCCTCGAGGGGCTGCCCGCAGAAGTCGCGCACCGTCCAGACCCGGCCCCCGGCGCGATCGCGGCCCTCGAGCACGAGGACCCTTCGCCCGGCCTCGCACAGCCGCGCCGCCGCCGCGGCTCCCGCCACCCCGGCGCCGATCACCACGACGTCGAGCACAGGACCGTCTGGGCCGAGCCGCCCCGCCGACTAGGGCAGCGCGACGATGCAGATACCGCAGGCCTGCGGCGCGCCGCCGATGTTGTGGCTGAGCGCGACGGTGGGCTTCCCCTTCACCTGCCGCTTCTCGGCCTTGCCTTGCAGCTGCTTGTAGTTCTCGTAGATCATGCGCACGCCGGTGGCGCCGGTGGGGTGGCCGAAGGTCTTGAGCCCGCCGTCGGTGTTCACGGGGAGCTCGCCGTCGAGGGCGAAGGTGCCGCTCTTGATGTGCTCCTTGGCGGCGCCCTTCTCGCAGAAGCCGAGGTCCTCGTAGGCGAGCAGCTCGGTCAGCGTGAAGCAGTCGTGGACCTGCGCGAGGTGGATCTCGTTGCGGGGATTGGCGATGCCGGCCTGCGCGTAGACCTGTCTCGCCGCCATCTCGGTGGCGCGCCAGCGCAGGAAGTCGAACGCGGGGTCCTCCTGCGGGTTGGCCGAGAGCGCGATGCCGATGGCGCGCACCAGCACGAAGTCGTCACGGTGGGACTTCGCCAGGTCGCGGCGCGTGATGACCGCGGCGGCGGCGCCGTCGGACTGCGCGGCGCAGTCGTAGAGCCCGAACGGCCAGGAGATGATGCGGGCGTTCAGCGCGTCGTCCACGGTGATCTCGCGCTTCAGCATCGACTTCGGCGCGAGCGTGCCGTTGTGGTGGTTCTTGACCGCGATGCGTGCCAGGTCCTCGCGGCCCGCGCCGTAGGTCTCGAAGTACTGCGCGGCGCAGAGCGAGAACCAGCCGGCGGGCGTCGCCGGGAGCCCGCGCACTCCGGTGACGGCGACGCTCGGGCCGGAGACGCCGCGGTCCTTCGGCTTGTCGAAGCCGACGACGAGCACCCTGTCGTACATCCCCGAGGCCACCGCGAAGACGCCGTAGCGGAAGGCATCCGTCCCCGTGGCACAGTAGTTCACCACCATGCTGACTGGGCGGTCGTAGAGCTTGAGCGCGTCCGCGACCTCGGCGCTGCCCTTCGACGGGTAGAGCGCGCCGCAGAAGACGGCCTCGATCTGCTGCTGCGGGTCGTCGATGCCGGCATCGGCATAGGCCTCGAAGGCCGCCTCGACGATCATGTCCTGGGGGTCCTTGTCCCAGTTCTCGCCGAACTTGCAGCAGCCCATGCCGACGATGGCGACCTTGTCGCGGATGGCCTCGGCGTTCATCGCCGGCCGGCATACGACGTCGCCGGGTGCCACCGCAAGACGCGGTGGGGACGCCATCCGCTGATGCGCACCCTAGCGCAGCGGCGTCGACTTCCAGAAGTAGTTCGGCGTGCCGCCCGCCTCGTGGATCTTCCGGAAGGTCATCTCGACGGGCATGCCGAGCCTCACCTCCTTCGGCGCCACGTCGGTCATCTGCACGTACAGCCGTGCGCCCTCGAGGTCGACGATCCCGGCCACCAGGGGCGGGTTCGGGCTGCCGGCGAAGTTGTCGAAGGTGAACGACTTCACGGTGCCCACCCGGTCCGAGAGGCGCACCGGCTCGAACTCGTCCTTCGCGAAGCACGAGAAGCACACGCGCTGGCGGGGGAACTGCGCCTGCCCGCAGCGCCGGCAGCGCTGCGCGAGCAGCGTGATGTCGGTGTCGCGGTCGCGAAAGTGCTTGGTGGCCGAGAGCCCCGCGCCGGCGCGCCGGTCGTGCTCGGTGGCGATCAGCTGGCGGAAGCGGAGGTACATGTCGTAGCTCGGGAGCTCGGCCCGGCGCGCCAGGTGCCAGGACACGCCGCGCCGCCCTTCCAGCTTCTCGACGACCGGCGTGGTCTCCAGCACGAGCGCTTCCGCGCCGTCGCCGTAGCCGACCACGAGCAGGCGCTGGCCCTCGGTCGCCCGCTCGAGCGTCGCGGCGAGCAGCAGCGGCGCCATCGCCGCACCGGCGTTGCCGAGCTTGCCGAACAACGGCTCCTGCAGCTGCTCCGGCGCGAAGCCCAGCGCCTTCGCCGTCGCCGCGTGGCTGCGCGCGTCCGGGCCGTAGAGCACCAGGCGGGCGACGTCCTTCGGGCCGAAGCCGTGGCGCGCGAACAGGCCCTTCACGAGCTCGCGCACGACCGCGCCGTAGCCGTGGTCGACGACGAAGCGGTCCTCCCACGCGTGCACGAACGGGTCGCCCTCGGTGCGCCAGACGTCGACGATCTCGTCGGCGATCGCGTGCACCGGGCCGACCGCGGCCGCGACCTCGTCGGCGCCGACGAGGAAGGCGGCGGCGCCATCGCCGAGGTTCGCCTCGAGCGGGCTCCGCGGCGCCGCCATGCGGACGTCGGCCGCGACCACCAGCACCTGCCGCGCCGATCCGGCCCGCACCATGTCGGTCGCCGCGCGCAGCGCGCTCGTGCCCGCACGCGTCGAGTCGCCCAGGTCGGTCGTGGCCACGTCGCGGCGCAGGTCGAGCGCCTTGGCGACGATCGCTGCCGCCTGCTTCTCCTTGAAGGCGTACGACGTGGAGGCGAAGAGGACGGCGTCCACCGCGGCGCGGTCCCGGCCGCGCAGGCAGTCGACGGCCGCGCCGACGCCCATGGTGACGCAGTCCTCGTCCCAGTTGGCGACCGCGCGCTCGGGGCCCCCCGGTTTGCCGAGCGGCAGGCGGAGCATGGGGACGTACGCGCCGTAGGAGCAGATCCCGACCATCGGGCGCGGAGGCTACGACGCGACCGCGCCAGGGCGCAAGGCGCGCGCGGCGGCGTTTGCGGGGCTCCCCGGCGCGGCGTTTCCGCCCCCGGGGCTCGCCGGCGCGGCGGGCCGCCGGCCCCCGTGGCCTCGGGGCAACCGAGGTGGTAGCCAGCGTAGTCATGTTCGACCCGACTCTGACTCCCGAGCAGGAGCAGCTCGTCGAGACCGCCCGGCGGTTCGCGGCCGAGAAGCTCATCCCTTTCGCGACCGAGTGGGACATCAAGGCCGAGTTCCCGCTCCCCGTCTTCAAGGAGGCGTGGGAGCTGGGCCTGATCAACGTCGAGCTGCCGGACCAGTACGGGGGCGTCGGGCTGCACACCTTCGACGGCTGCCTGGTCTCGGAGGAGCTGGCCTTCGGCTGCGCCGCCATCGCCACCAGCATCATGTGCAACCACCTGGGCGCGCTGCCGCTCCTGATCGCGGGCAGCGACGAGCAGAAGCAGCGCTGGCTCGGCCGGCTGGGCGAGAAGCTCTGCTTCGTCAGCTATGCCTGCAGCGAGCCCGAGGCCGGCTCGGACGTCGCCGGCATGAAGACGCGCATCGTGCGCGACGGCGACGGCTGGCGCCTGAACGGCCAGAAGCGTTGGATCACCAACGCGGGCCATGCGAGCTTCTTCACCGGCTTCGGCACCATGGACGCAGCGCTCCGCCACAAGGGCATCGTGGCCTTCGTGGTCGGGGCCGACCAGCCGGGCGTCTCCACGGGCCGCAAGGAGGACAAGCTCGGGCAGCGCGCGTCCGACACGCGCGACGTGATCTTCGAGGACGTGCGCCTCGGCGACGAGCAGATCCTCGGGCGCCCGGGCGAGGGCTTCGGCATCGCCATGGAGACGTTCGACCGCTCGCGCCCGATGATCGCGGCGCTCGCCGCCGGCATCATCCGCCGGTGCGCCGAGGAGTCGAAGACCTATGCGCTCGAGCGCAAGGCGTTCGGCGCGCCGATCGCGCAGCACCAGGGCGTGCAGTTCATGATCGCCGAGATGGTGATGGCCTACGAGGCGGTCCGCCTGCTCTGGCAGAAGGCGGCGTGGGAGGTCGACCACGGCGTGAAGCGGACCACCACCTCGGCGATCGCCAAGGCGTGGGGCGGCGACCTGGCGATGAAGGCCGCGACCGACGCCGTGCAGGTGTTCGGCGGCTACGGCTACACGAAGGAGTACCCGGTCGAGAAGCTCATGCGCGACGCCAAGCTGCTGCAGATCTACGAGGGCACCTCGCAGATCCAGCGTGTGGTCATCTCCCGGAACTTCCTGTTCCGCAGCTGAGCCGCCACGCTCGGCTCAGCGTCCCGTGAACGCCGGGGGCCGCTTCTCCATGAACGAGCGGATGCCCTCGCGCATGTCCTCGCTGTTGGCCACCAGGGCCTGCGTGAACGCCTCCTCGGCGAAGCATTGGTCGATGCTCGAAGCGAGCGATCGGTTCAGGAGCCGCTTCGACAGCCCGATGGCGAAGGTCGGCCCTCCGGCGAGGCGCGTCGCCCAGGCGCGGGCGGCCGCCTCGAGCTCTGCGCCGGGCACCACCCGATTCACGATGCCGAGGTGCAGGGCGTCCTCGGCCGAGAGGTCGTCGCCGAAGAACACCAGCTCCTTCGCCTTGTGCAGCCCGACGTGCCGCGCCAGCAGAAAGGCGCCGCCGGCGTCGAGCGCGATGCCGCGGCGCACGAACACCTCGATGAAGCGTGCGGTGTCCGCGGCGATCACGAGATCGCAGGCGTAGGCCAGGTGCGCGCCGAGGCCGGCCGCGACCCCGTTCACGGCGGCTACCGTCGGCTTCTCGAGGTCCCACAGCGTCTGGATCACGCGCTGGCTCGGGCGCATGGCGTCGCGGGTGGCGCCAGGGTGGGCGGGGCCCGCCGCGCCGGTCGCGGCCCGCGAGCCGGAGAGGTCCGCACCCGTGCAGAACGCCTTGTCTCCGCTCGCCGTGAGCACCACCGCCCGGATGCCGGCATCGTCCGCGCAGCGTGCGAGCGCGTCGAGATACGCCTGGCGCATCTCCGGGTTCATGGCGTTGCGGGCCTCGGGGCGGTTCAGCACGATCCACCCCACCCCGTCCTCGACGCGGAAGCTCAACGAGTCGGCCATCGGTCGGTGTCCTCCCGCCGGCCCTCAGCCCGGCAACTTGAACGCCTCGAGCGCGTTCTGGCGCAGGAAGCGCGCCTTCACCTCGTCGGACAGCCCGAGCGCGTCCACTTCCTTCAGCACACGCTCCCACTCGAGCAGCGGGTAGTCGGTCGCGAAGCAGACCTTGGCCTTGCCGAACGTCTTCATGAAGTGGACGAAGGCGGGCGGGTAGTGCTTCGGCACGTGCGCCGAGGTGTCGATCCAGACGTTCTTGTGCTTCCAGGCCACCGCGATCATCTCGTCCGTCCACGGCCAGCCGATGTGCCCGCACACGATGCGCAGCTCGGGGAAGTCGAGCGCGACCTCGTCGATGTATAGCGGGCGCCCGGTCTCGGAGGGAAAGAGCGGGCCGGTGTGACCCACCTGGGTCTGGAAGGCGACGTCGAGCTCGGCCGCCTTCGCGTACAGCGGGTAGTAGACGCGGTCGGTCGGGACCTTGCGCCACATGAAGGGCTCGATGCGCAGCGCCACGAAGCCGCAGTCGCGGACGAAGTGCTCGAGCTCGCGCACGGCCTTCATGATGTGCCGCGGGTCGGCGTGGTACTGGCCGTAGATCCGCCCGGGGTGCGCGTTCTGCGCCCTGGCGACCGCCTCGTTGTCGCCGGCCATGAGCGCGACCTCGACGCCGTGTCGATCCATCGCCCCGACCATCCGCTCCACGTCGGTCCCCTGGTGGAAGACCTCGAGGATGCCGTAGTTGCGAAAGACGTTCTCGCCGGCCGGGTTCGCCCCCGGCGGCGTCGGGCTGATGTACTGGGTCCAGACGTCGACGATTCCGTCCATGAAACCTCCCGCGGCCGGGGGGCTCTAGCACGACGCGGCGCGGCTGTCATGGCGCGCCTGCGGCTCACGCCCGCGGCAGCCCGAGCACCCGCTGCGCGATGATGTTCCGCTGCACTTCCACGAGCCAGGCGTCGCCGCGCCGCTCGGCGCGCATGGTCGCGTGGTGGATCAGCGTGGGACCAGCCAGCCCCGGCCCGACGCCGATGTCGATCACGGGCGGCACACCCGGCCCACCCGCCGTCGTGGAGCCTCCGCTGCCAGCGGCGGGCGAAGGCGACCCGCTCGGCCGGCTCCTCGGGACGGACGCCCCCGGGCGCGCCCCAGCCCGCGGGGAGGTTGGCGAGCAGCCAGGCGCACACCTCGCGGCGGAACGCGCGCTCGGCGGGAGAGGCGGCGAGGTCCATCGGACCGCCGCGCACGCTACTTCCCGAACCGGTTGAGCGCCTGGTAGTCGAAGAAGTCGGGCTTCAGCGGGATGCGGCGGTCGTTGGCGGGATCCGCGCCCGGCCCGTTCATCCCCGACACGGTGGCACGATCGGCCTTCACGTTCTCGGAGCACTGGTAGCCGACCGTCTGGCCCCACCACCGCTCGCGCGCGTCGAAGTCGGCGCTCGCGTACCCCATCACCTGGTAGGTGTTCAGCAGGTCGCCCTGCCAGGAGAACTTCCGGTTCCAGGCGCCCTGCCAGGTGGTGTCGTCGATCCACAGCTCGAGCTTGCCGTAGAGATAGTACTTGTCCTTGGGAACGCCCTCGAGCACCCAGAACCGCCGCTTCGCCAGCGCGCCGGCGGTCGGCGCCCAGGCCACGCCGTCCCAGCCCTTCACCATGTAGCCGACGGCACGCGCGTCGTTGTGGGACACCGTGCGCCATCCCCCGCCCTGGAGGGGCGTGTTCGTCGCCTTGCCTGCCACGCTGTCCGGGTCGACCAGCCGGAGCCCCTCGCGGTGGGCGACGACCTTCCAGGTGAAGTCCTCGGGCTTGCCGTCGAAGAAGAAGCCGTCGTCCTGGCTCTGGTCGGAGCCGAGGAACCCGTCCGAGCGGTTCGCCGGCGACACCGCGCGCACGCGGCGCAGCGCGGGTACGTAGGCCCAGCTGAGATCGCGCTTGGCGGGGTCGCGGAAGCGGTAGGAGAGCGCCGCCGTCCCCTGCAGGTCGGCGGGTGCCGTGGTGACCGCGAGGAGCTGGTAGAGCAGATTCTCCGGGTTCGCCGGGGGCGAGTACTGCCGCGGCTGGCCGTCGTAGTAGAGGAAGTGGACGTCCTGCACGGCGCTGCGCTGCAGGCCGCTGCGGCTCAGCCAGGCGAGCATGGTCCAGTTGTGGCTGTTGCCGCCCGTGTAGTACGCGTACGCCAGGTTCCACAGCGCCTTGGTGCCCGCCTCGGGGTCGTCCTGGCGGACGTCCGGGAACGGCAGGCCGGTCAGGTAGTCGGGGCGCCGGCCCGTGGTCCGGTCGACGGGCTGCTTCTGCGCGTCGAGGACGATGGTCTCGCCGTTGCGCTTGGTGGCCTCGACGAAGCCGTCGTCCCAGCGGAAGCGCGCGTCGGGGAAGTCGACGACCGGGTTACGGTACTGGCCGCTCGCGTAGTGCTTGTGCACCTCGGGCGGCAGCAGGTCCCGCGCCTCGGCCGCGGTCGCCGCGTCGAGCACGGTCCCCGGCACGACCTCCCCGCGGGCGCCGCTCGTGACCCCGAGCGCCAACGCGACCATCCAGACCGCCATGCCCTTCCCCATGCGCCCCCCTTTCCCCCGGCGGAAGCCCCGCACGCGAGCGCTCAGCCGCTCGCCGCCCCCATCCGCGCCAGCGCCTCCGTCGCCTCCGCCGCCGCCGCGCGCTGGCGCCGCTCCTCGGCGTACTTGATCGCGAAGCGCGGGCGGAAGAGCGAGACCATGGGCGGGATGAACACCAGCGCCCCCATCAGGTGGAAGCCCAGCAGCAGCACGAGCAGCAGCGCCATGTCGGCCTGGAACTTCATGGGGAAGATGCACCAGAAGATGATGCTGGCCGTCAGCGCCACGCCCGTGAACATCACCGTCTTGCCGGTGGTCTGGAACATCGTGCGGATCGCCTGATCGAAGCCCTCCTCGTCGCCCGCCTTCAGCTCCTCGACGATGCGCGAGAGCACGTAGTAGCCGTAGTCGATGCCGATGCCGATGCCGACCGCAGCCACCGGCAGCGAGTTGATGTTGAAGTCGATGCCGAGGAGGTACATCACCGCCTCGCTGAGCGGCTGTGCGACCAGCGACGGCAGCATGACGATCAGCGCGCCGACGACGGACACGTAGGTCGCGTAGCTCAGCAGGAAGACGGCGATCAGGATGAGGGCGAGGTTCACGCGGTAGGACCACTCGACCTCCTCGTTCACCGCCGCGAGGATGCCGATGATGCCGCCGGCGAGCCGGTACTGGACGTTGTGCTCGTCGGCCGCGTGCGCCGCGATGTACTCCTTCGCCCGCGCGATCGACGACATGATCGTCTCGTGGGTGTAGTCCTTGTAGAAGACCGCGATGGTCGCGTTGCGGTAGTCGGCGTCGAAGAAGCGGTCCATCTCGCCGCGGCGGGTGTTCGACGTCAGCAGGAAGAAGAGCTGCGCGATGTGGTCGTTGCGCGTCGGCAGCATCTCCCACTTGGGATCGCCCTCGCGGAAGGTGCGGAAGATCTTCTTGAGCAGCGAGGCCGCGGTGACGGTGCCACCGACCTCGGGCTGCTCGGCCATGTAGCGGGCGAACAGGTCGAGGTTGTTCAGCGTGTCGGCGCTCTCGATCGCCCCGTCGCGCTGGAGGCACTGCTCGCCCGCCGTGCAGGCCCGCTCCGCCCCCGGCGTGCAGCGCCGGCACCCCTCGCCGTCGCAGGCCCTGCCCTCCACCGTGCAGAACGACAGCCCCTCCGCGATGATCACCAGCTGGCTCGCACCGGTGAACTTCTCGTTCACCCGCGCGAAGGCGACGTTGTAGGGGTGGTCGGGGTAGAGCAGCGCGCCGCCGGGCGTCGTGTCTCCAACCTTCAGCTTCGACTGGTAGAAGACGCCGACGGCGAGCAGCACGACGAGCGCGACGCCCATCGCGTACCGGCTCCTGCCGACCGCCAGCCAGATGAGCGCGCGCTCGACCAGGTCGTACAGCCCGGCGAAGAAGCGGCCGAAGGCATCGAGGAAGCGGCTGATGGCGACGCCGACCTGCCCGTAGACCGGCAGGACCGCGCCCGTGGCCAGCTCGACGAGCGCTCCGCCGCAGCCGAGCACCAGCATCGACGCCACCGGCCAGCCCGGCGCGAAGCCGTACAGCCACAGCAGCCAGGCGAGCGACGTGACCGTCATCCACGACATGAACCGCTCGAGCGTCCGGTGCGCCCTGCCCCGCTCGTCGGGCGGCGGCGTGTACGACAGGATGATGGGGTGCAACGTGACCACGCTCACGAAGATCGACGCGATCCAGAAGAAGCACAGCCACGACAGCTTCTGGATCATGGGGATGCGCGCCACCAGGAGGGTGAGGATCGCGAGCGCGTCGGCCAGCAGCGACACCATCGCCGGCGCGTAGATCTCGGTGTACGACTTGACGATCGCCGCGTCCTTGTCGCGCAGCCGGTGGTACTCCTCGTGGTAGCGCTCCATCGACTGCACGGAGTGCGAGAGCGTCCGCGCCGTGATGAGCAGCGGGATGACGAGGACCAGGGGGTCGAGGTTGATGCCGAACGCCGCCGACAGCCCGAGCCCCCAGATCGCCGACAACGAGCCCGAGAACGCCGGGATGACGACGCCCTGCCAGCTGCGGAACTCGATCCAGAGGATGAGCAGGATCATCACGATCGACGCCGCGAGCACGTGCACCATCTGCGGCATGATCTCGGTGAAGTAGCCGAACAGCACCGGCATGCCGGTGAGGTAGACGGTGTGCGTCCCGTCCTGCTCGGCTTCCGCCTTCAGGGCCTGCAGCGTCGCCCACATCCCGCGGACGTCGAAGAACTCCTCCCAGAAGCCGGCGACGATCTGCGTCGCCTTGTCGTCGTCGGAGACGAAGACGCCGTGGACGCCCTCGGTCGTGTAGACCTTCTGCTTCAGGAAGGCGAGGTCCTCGGCGGTCTCCGGCACGCGGGGATACATGAGCGGCACGACCTTGATGCCGCTGCCCGCGGTCATCGTGGTCTTGAGCTTCGGGTGGGTGATCGAGATCACCTGCTCGCCGTTCACCCCGGGCACGTCGTGCAGCAGCGCCAGCGTCATGCGGTCGATGATCTGGACGGTGCGCGGCGAGTCGAAGATCGTCCCGTCGTTCTTCTCGACGATGATCTGCACCGTGAACGCCGTCCCGAACATGTTGCGGTAGGCCCGGTAGAGCTCGATGTACGGATGGTTGCGCGGATAGAGGCTCTCGAAGTCGGGGCGCACGTGCATGCGCGTCCAGGTCACGATCGACAACCCGAGCGTCATCAGCGCGATCGCCAGCGAGACCGCGACCTTGTGACGCAGCAGGAAGTAGAGGTAGGCCTCGATCGTCTTGCGGGAGAGCATCGGTGCCGCCGCTCACTCGGTCCCGCGCGCATCGCGCACCGAGCCGGCGGGCGGCGCCACG
>Ga0209253_10004988_pt1 | contig 11536 bp, 8 predicted proteins | sample FrelakmetBRP12BR_FD_187145 | JGI IMG/M metagenome (GOLD analysis project Ga0209253, IMG submission 187145) | Freshwater lake sediment microbial communities from the University of Notre Dame, USA, for methane emissions studies - BRP12 BR (SPAdes)... | ecosystem: Environmental > Aquatic >...
GCGGTGTCGATGGCGTCGAGCAGCAGGGCGGCATCGGTCACGCTGCGCGCGATCGGGCCGGGCGAGTCGTTGTTGCTGAGCAGTGGCACCACGCCCGTGCCATCGACCAGGTTGCGGCTGGGCTTCATGCCCACCGTGCCCTGCCAGGCGGCCGGCGCGATCAGCGACCCCGAGGTTTCGGTGCCCACGCTCACCACGGCCAGCAGTGCGGCCGTGCCCACCGCAGAGCCGGAACTGGAGCCGCCGGTGGGCAGCGCGTCGCCATAGGGGTTCATGGCCCGGCCGCCCACCGCACTGGTGCCGCCGAAGCCCCCGGCCAAGGTGACCACACCGGCCAGTTCCGACAGGTTGGCCTTGCCCAGGATCACCGCGCCGGCCGCGCGCAACTGGGCCACCAGCCGGGCGTCGGCCTTGGCCACATGGTCCAACAGCACCGCGGCGCCGGCGGTGGTGTGCATCGGCCCGGCGGTGTCGATGTTGTCCTTCAGCGAGACGGGGATGCCGTGCATCGGCCCCAACAGCTTGCCGGCAGCGCGCAGGCGGTCGGCCTGGCGGGCTTCGTCCAGCGCCCGCGGGTTCAGCTCGAGGTAGGCGCGCAGCTTGCCGTCGTGCTGGCGAATGCGCTGCAGCAGGGTCAGCGTCAGCGTCTCGGCACTCAGTTGGCCGTCCGCCATTGCCCTTTGCAGGTCGAGGACGGTGCCGCCGCGCAGCAGGGCTTCAGCGGCCGCCCGTCGCTCGGCCGGCAGCGCGGTCAGGGCAGGTTCGAAAGGCGAGAAGTCGAGCGGACGCAACCGCTCGACCTGGGTGACCGCGGCGGGCGCGGTCGTCTGTGAGCTCGCCGGTCCGGTGAGCGCCATCAGCAAGGCGATGCCGCCAGCCAGTGCGGCGCAGTGCGATGGTGTGTTCTTCATGTTCACTGCCTAATGTGGAGGCGGATGCGAACCAGGGCCGGCGCGGCGTGTTGCCACGGCGCGCACCCGCTGCGCCCGCCGATGTTCACTTGCTGCGCAGATAGCGCGACTCGACCCAACCGGCGGCACTGCTGCCGGTCATCGTGCGCACGTGGCACCAGTCGCCGTCGCAGTTGTCGACCGTCATCAGGCGGCCATTGCCGACACGGCCGACCACGCCGCCGCGCCCCGGGCCGTCGCGCAGTTCGACCGCGTCGACCGCGTCGCTGCGTGCGCCGCCGATCGCCACCGTCTGCCCTGCGCTGAAGCTGGCGGCACCGGTGCTTCCACCGCTGCTTGCACCGGTGATCGCCACCCTGAGCTGGTAGCCCGACTGCTTGTTGTCCGAAGCCGCGCCACCCATCTGGTAGACGACGATTTCGTACACGCCGCTGGCGGGCAGCCGGCCCTCGTACACGTTGCCTTCGTTGCTGCCGACGAAGATCGACTGATCGCTGCCCGGCGGGTTGACGTTGAAGTAGGTCGTGGGCCGCTTTGGCTTCAGCGTGATCCTTATCGTCTGTCCCTCCTTGGCCCGAACGCGGTAGCGGTTGTCGTCGCGTCCGGTGATGCTGCCGCTGACCTCGGCACTGTTGGCGCCTCGCGCGAACTGCAGGTCGTGCACCGCCGCGGCAGCGGGCGCGCTGGCCACCAGGGCCGCCGACAAGCACAGGCCCGCGAGCGCGGCGGGCAGCCCGGTCTTCGATGAAGTCATGCAAGATCCTTCACTACTGAAATTGAGTCGTCCGAACCATTGCGCGATCAGGCGACCTCCTTGCTGACGAGGGTCGATTGGCCGAGCCTAGGCTGATTGAATCTATCGCCCGGTCGTGCGAGCGACAAGTCAGGGCCTCTCTGTCAGGAGTTCCCCGATGCCTCCGGTTGCACCCGGCCGGTCAGTGCCTCGCTGAGCGTCTGTGCCGGGGGATACTTGCCATCGGGGCCCGTAGCGTCTCATCGGGTGAGTTTCTTTCCGGAAGTGACGTCGAACGCGAGGGGGGCGGCGTGAACAAGTGGATGCTCGTTGCAGCAGGGTCGATGGCACTGGTGGGGGCACACGCCGGGGAGCCACAGAAGTCGCTCGTACAGTGGCCGGTCGCCGGCATGCAGGTGGTGGCGGCCACTGAATATCAGGAGGCGTTCGCCGTGGCCGCCAGCGGCGCTTCCCCGATCGAGGTGGCGTTGACGATCGTGCGCGTCTTCCAGGGCTCGACCCAGCACATCATCCAGTCGAACGAGGGCAGCGAGTCCCCAGTCCGATCCAGGGTCACGGTGATCCGCGACGGCTTGCTCGACGACTCCATCCGGGGCGAGCGGTGGGACATCGTCCTTGACAGACAAGGAGCCAGTGCGTGGACGATCAAGGAAGTGAAACGCGCGTGGAGCTGCCGGCGCGGCGCAAGGCTTCAGCGTTTCGACATAGCCAGGTGCCCGTGACATCGCCGCCGCACGCCTGGCGCGTCGCCATGAGCGACCGAGTGACTGCGGGCCTCTGGCGGCGACGATTCACGCTCTGGCTGGTGGCGTGCGGCATCGCTGCCAGCTTCGCCGCCTCGCTCGGCGCATCTGCCCAGGGCGCGAGCGAACGGCTGCCCTTGCGAGTGGTCGTCATTTCCGACCTCAATGAAAGCTACGGTTCCACCCGATACTCGGGGAACGTCACCGAGGCCGTTCGCCGCATCCAGGAGATCCGACCTGACCTCGTCATCAGCACTGGCGACATGGTGGCAGGCCAGCGACTGGCGCCGGCGCTCGGCAGGTCCGACATGGAAGCCATGTGGGCGGCGTTCCATCGCGCAGTGTCCGATCCCCTTGCGAAAGCGGGCCTTCCCCTGGCAGTCACTCCGGGCAACCATGATGCGTCGTCGGGTGCGCGGTTCCAGCTCGAGCGAGCGATTTATCGCGAGCAGTGGCTGGCACGCCGTCCCGCGGTCGATTTCGTCGACGCTGCCGACTACCCGTTTCATTACGCCTTCTCGCTCGGCCCGGTGCTGTTCGTGTCGCTCGATGCCACGCATGTCGGGCATCTCTCGTTTCGCGAAAAGCAATGGCTGGAGTCGCTGCTGGAGCGACACGGCCAGCGTTTCAAGCATCGCGTGGTGTTCAGCCACATTCCGCTGTGGCCCTTTGCGGAGGGACGCGCGGCGGACTACCTGGGAGACGCCGACCTCGAGCAGATCCTGCAGAAGCACCGCGTCGACGTGCATCTGAGCGGCCACCATCACGCGTACTACCCGGCGGAGAAGGACGGCGTGCGATTCGTCAGCCAGGCCTGTCTCGGCGCCGCGCCCCGCGCGCTGCTCGGCGGCGCCGCGCGCTCAGAGCGCGCGATCACGGTGATCGAATTCCCGGCAGATGGGACGATCGGCATCGAGGCCTACCGGGCTCCTCGTTACGTCGAGAAGATCCCGCGGCACACGCTGCCCGAACGTGTAGTGTCGGAACGCGCTGTCCTCACGCGAGACGATCTCGCCCGGGGAGTGCGTGCCGGCGTCCGGTAGCCGCGACACCGGGGCGGGGTGTCAGGGTCTTCCTGACCGGAAAGGCCCGACGCGGAATCGAGGCCGTCCGGCTAGATTCGCGCCCGTCTTCGGAACCTCGCGTCAACAACGACCCATGAAACTCATCACGCTGGGAATGACAGTGCTGCTGGCCGTTTGCGTGCCCTTGCCGGCGCGCGCGGCTGGTGAAACCGGGATTCGCGTCGAGACCGTCCGGTTCGCCAAGGGTGCGACGTCGGCGCAGTTGCGTGGGACGATCAAGGGGGACGCGACCGTCGACTACAGGATCGACGCACGCGCCGGACAGACGCTGTCGGTCAAGCTGAAGGCGTCGAACGCGTCGAACTACTTCAACATCAACCCGCCGGGCTCCGACGTCGCGATGTTCATCGGCAGTACCAGCGGGTCCGAGGCCCAGGTCGTTCTGCCGACCGATGGCACGTACGTCGTGCGCGTGTACCTCATGCGCAATGCGGCTCGTCGAAACGAAGCGAGTAACTACACGCTGACGATCGGTGCGACCGGCAAGGCGCTCGCGCCGTTGCCTGCGTCCAAGGACGCACTGGTTCCGGGCACCCACTTCCACGCGTCCGCTTCGGTGGCTTGCACGCCGCCGTTCGATTCCAAACCGCAGCAGTGCGAGGCCTTCGTGATCCGGCGCGGCTTCGACGGCACGGCCACCGTCGAGATTCGCGGTCCGAACGCGTCCCTGCGCCGGATTCTCTTCGTCGCTGGAGCGCCCGTCGCATCCGATGCGACCGAAGCCCCGAAGCACTCGCGAAACGGCGACGTCACGGTCGTCAGGTTCGGCGCGGACGAGCGCTACGACATACCCGACGCGCTCGTCAGGGGCGGCTAGCGGCACATTTCAGCTTGGGCCGATACACACCTCAGAACCAACGGTCAGCAAGGGGATCCCGATGAATCGATTGTGTCAACGCGTCACGGCCGCGGTCGCCGTGCCGGTCCTGCTGTTGCAGAACGTGGCATTCGCGGCCGAGCAGACGGTCGAGTTGTCCTCGTCCGGGAGCTACGTCTCACGCAAGCTGCCGGCGGATGCGCGCGAAGTCGAACTGGTGACCCAGCGCGGCGGGTCATGCCGGTTCGGCCGCACCTGGGGTTACGACCTCGGAGCGCGGGAACTCTGGGCCAACGGCTGTTCGGGTGTGTTCAAGATCACCACGCACGACGGCGCGACGGGCTCGTCGCCGAGTTCGTCTAATACCGCTGCCGCCCTGGCGGCCGCGGCAGCGATCGCCGGTGTGGCCGTCCTGGCCAGCAAGGGCCGGTCGCACGAGGACGACAACCGATACCAGCAGAACTATTACCCGCCGCCGAGCAACGCCGGTTATTACCCGCCGCCCGGCAACGCGGGCTATTACCCGCCGCCCAACCACGCGAACTACTACCCGCCGACTGCGGGATACCACCCGCCGGCCGCGGGAAGCTACCCCTCGGGTGGCGGCCGCATGGGCACGATCCACGGCCCCGGCGGCATGTGCCTCGACATGCGCGGCGATCGCGTGGTCCAGGGAACCGAAGCCATCATCTATGGCTGCCATGGCAAGAACAACCAGCGCTTCAACTGGACGGGTCGTGGGGAACTGATCGTCAACAACATGTGCCTCGACGTCGCCGGCGGAAGCGGGAACAACGGGGCCCAGGTCATCGCCTGGCCGTGCAACGGCGGCCGCAACCAGCAATGGTTCGTGTCGGGCTCGCAGATCCGCAGCCAGCAGAACGGCAAATGCCTCGACGTGGCCGGCGGCAACCTGGGCGCGGGAACGCCGGTCATCATGTACGACTGCCACGGCGGCCCGAACCAGACCTGGTTCTGGTAGTCACCGACTTCATTCCTGGGCGAGTCCAATGAAACTGAAGAAAGTGTTTTCCGTCGCTGCGGTCGCGTGTGCGGCCGTCGCCGCCGTGCCGCTCGCCGCAATGGCGCAGGCGCAGCCGACGGTGAGTCGTCGGATCTTCCTCGACGCCGACCTGAACAAGGACGGCTTCGTCGACCTCGATGAGTTCCACAAGGACGTCGTCAACGGCTTCCATGCGCTGGACCACAACCGCGACGGCTACATCACGGTCGAGGAAATCCGTGCGATTCCCGACAAGACACGCGTCGAACTCGTGTTGAAGATGCTGAAAGTGGCGGACAAGGACGGCGATCTCCGGCTTTCGTTCCGTGAAGTCGTGGAAGCGCGCATGGACTTCTTCGACAAGGCCGATTCGAACCGGGACGAGCGGTTGTCGCTGGAAGAGACGCTGGTGTTCGATGCCGGCGGCGCGCAGCGGGCTGCGGCAGCGGCGCAGAAGAAGAAGTAGCGGGCGCCTTGGTGAAGGTGACGTCCCCCGCGTCGTTGCGGTCGCGGGCGACTGCCGGACGGAGCGGCCGGGGCGCATCACCGGTTTTCGGCGGCGCACCAGGAGGCGCCGTCCGGGCGCTCGATTGATGGCGGCCGGTCCGCTCGTCACAACGGCGAAGCTACCGCTCGACCGCTTGCTGTCGCTGTTCGCCGACGTGCGCCGCGGTGAAGGCGGCCGCCTGCTGCTGCTGACCTTCAACGTCTTCCTGATCCTCACCGCGTACTACGTGATGAAACCGGTGCGCGAGGCGCTGATCCTGGCGCAGCCGGGCGGCGCCGAGATCAAGAGCTACTCGATGGCGTTGCAGGCCGTGCTGCTCGTGGCCATCGTCCCCGCGTATGGCGCGCTCGCGGGGAGGCTGTCGCGCCGTCGCCTGATCAATTCGGTCACGGCCTTCTTCGTCGCGTGCCTGCCTGTGTTCTACCTGGCCGCGGAAGCGCGCTGGCAGGTCGGCGTGCCGTTCTTCCTGTGGATCGGCATCTTCAGCCTGATGGTCATCGCGCAGTTCTGGGCCTATGCGAACGATCTCTACTCACCCGACGCCGGCAAGCGGTTGTTTGCCGTGATCGCGTTCGGCGCCTCGTCCGGCGCAGTGTTCGGCTCGTGGATCTCGGGTCACCTGATCGGCGAACTCGGCGTTCACGCGATGCTGCTGGTCGCGGCCGTCATCCTCGCGGCCAGCCTGATGCTCTTCAACCTGATCGACGCCCGCGAGCGGGACCAGCGGGTCATCGGCCGCGGGGCGACGGACGAACAGGCGCCGATCGGCGACGGCAACGCGTTCGCGCTCGTCCTGCGCAACCGCTACCTGCTGCTGGTGGCCGCGCTCGTGCTGCTGCTGAACTGGGTGAACGCGACCGGCGAGTACATCCTGTCATCGATCGTGCAGCGCGCCGCCGAGGAGCAGGTGGCGGCGGGCACGCTCGCGCGGGAAGCGGAGGGCGCCTTCATCGGCGCCTTCTACGCCGAGTACTTCCAGGTGGTCAACATCGCCGGCATGCTGCTGCAGCTGTTCCTGGTGTCCCGTATCGTGAAGCTGATCGGCGTGCACGCGGCCGTGTGCATCCTGCCGATCGTGGCGTTCGGCAGCTACGCGATCGCGGCATTGCTGCCGTCGCTCGCGGTCGTGCGCTGGGTCAAGACCGCGGAGAACGCGGTCGATTACTCGCTTCAGAACACGGTCAAGCAGATGCTGTTCCTGCCGACGACGCGCGAAGAGAAGTACAAGGCGAAACAGGTCACCGACAGCTTCGTCGTGCGGGCGGGTGACGTGTTGTCGTCGGCCACGGTGTTCATCGGCACGGCGGTGCTGGCGCTCGGCACCACGCAGTTCGCCCTGATCAACGTCGTGCTGGTCAGCGCCTGGCTGGTCGTCGCGGTCCTGGTGGGCCGTGAGTTCCGGCGACGCACCGAAGCGCAGGCGGCCAAGGGGGCGACGTGACGACCACCGCCCGGACCGTGCGCCGCGGATGGTTCGGGCCCTGGTCGCGGCTGAGCCTGTCGAGCCGCATCCTGGTCGGGCTGGCGCTCGGCGTGCTGATCGGGCTCTTCTTCGGCGAGGGTGCGGCGGCGCTGCAACCGGTGGCCGACGTCTACATCCGGTTGATGCAGATGACGGTGCTGCCCTACCTCGTGCTCGCGCTGGTCATCGGTCTCGGCCAGCTGAACGCGGACGAGGCGAAGCGGCTGGCCGTGCGCATGGGCGTGCTGCTGCTGCTCTTCTGGGCGCTGACGCTGCTCGTGGTGGGGGTCATGCCGCTGGCGTTTCCGCAGTTTCGCAACGCCTCGTTCTTCGCCCATGCCCTGACCGAGCCCCGCCAGGCCTTCGCCTTCGCGGACCTCTACTTTCCATCCAATCCCTTCCATGCGCTCGCCAACGCGATCGTGCCGGCGGTGGTGCTGTTCAGCTCCGCGATCGGCATCGCGCTGATCAATGTGCAGGGCAAGGCCCAGGTGCTGTCGGTGCTGCACGTGGCCAACGAGGCGATCGTCCGCGTCACGCGCTTCGTGGTGGACCTGACCCCGTTCGGCGTCCTCGCCATCGCCGCCGTCGCCGCGGGCACCATGGAGCCCGAGACCCTGGTCCGGCTGGAGGTCTACTTCGCGACCTTCGGCGTGGCGGCCGTCCTGCTCGCCTTCGTCGTGCTGCCGCTGACCGTCACGGCGGTCACGCCCTTTTCGTACCGCGAGGTCGTGGGCGTCGCGAAGGACGCGCTGCTCACGGCGTTCATCGCCAACAGCGTCTTCATCGTGCTGCCGATCCTGATCGAGCGCGCCCGCGAACTGATGCTGCGACACGGGCTGCTGAACGACGAGGCGGCCGCGAGTGCCGAGGTGATCGTCCCGATTCTCTTCAATTTCCCGAACGCGGGGCGACTGCTGACGCTGTTGTTCGTCCCGTTCGCCGCCTGGTTGGTCGGCACGCCGCTGCCGGCGTGGGACTACCCGGGGCTGTTCCTCGCCGGGCTGTTCAGCTACTTCGCGAAGGCGCAGGTGGCGCTTCCGTTCCTGATGGACTTGGTGGCGGTGCCGCACGACGCGTTCCAGCTCTACATCCCGACGACGATCATCACCGGCAAGTTCGATTCGCTGGTCGCCGGGATGAACCTGCTGGTGTTCGCCCTGCTCGGTGCCGGTGCGATGACCGGCTTCCTGGTGTTCGAGCCGCGCCGCATCGTTCGCGCCGCTGCGCTGGTCGCCATCGCGCTCGTCGTCTCCGTGATCGGGACGCGTGCCCTGCTGGCGAGCGCGGTCGACACCACCTACCGCAAGGACCAGGTGCTGAAGAGCATGCACCTGTCGCGCGAGCCGATGCCGGCCGTGGTGCACGAGACGCCACCCGTCGCGGCCCCCGGGGTTGGCATCGTCCCCGCGCTCGATCGGATCCGCGCGCGCGGGACGCTGCGCGTGGGCTACGTGCCTGACCTGATGCCGTACACCTTCGTCAACGCGCGCGGGGAACTGGTGGGCTTCGACGTCGAAATGGCGAGCCGGCTGGCGCGCGATCTCGGGATCGGCCGACTCGAATTCGTCCCGACCGAGTGGGCCCGCCTGAGCGACTTGCTGGGCAACGGATCGATCGACGTCATGATGACGGTTCCCTACGCCGTCTACTGGCTGCGCGACATCCGCTTCTCGGCCCCGCATACCGACGGCATCTACGGTTTCGCGGTGCTCGACGAGCGACGCCACGACTTCGCGACGCTGGACGCGATCCGCGAGCGCAAGGGACTGAAGATCGGGGTCCCGGTTGCCGCCGACTTCATGAGCGAGCGCATCCGCAGTTACCTGGGCGCGGTCGACGCCACGTTCGTCACCGTGCCTGCGCCGCGCGAATTCTTCGAGGGGCGACGGCCCGACGTCGACGCCCTGTTCGTGCGCGCCGAGGTCGGGTCTGCCTGGTCGCTGCTGCATCCGGAGTACTCGGTGGTCGTGCCGCAGCCGACGCTGTTCAAGGCGCCGGCCGGCATCGCCGTCAGCCGGTCCAGTCCCGACCTGGCCGACTTCATCAATGACTGGCTCGTGATCCAGCAGGCGAGCGGCGCGGTGCAGCGAGCGCATGACTACTGGGTGCTCGGTCGTGGGGCCGAAGAGAAGAAGCCGCGCTGGTCCGTCCTGCGCGATGTGATGGGGGTCGGTCGCCAGGTGCCGCATCCCCGCGACATGGAGAAGAGATGAACGTGATTCGATCGGGAGCGCCGCGCGCGCTTGGGCTGGCCCTGGCCCTGACAGGAGCTTTCTCCGGGCTGCCGGCCGGCGCCCAGGCCCCATCGGCGGAGCAGTACCGCCGCTGGATCGTGGAGATGAAGGAGGCGCCGCGTGGTCCGTTTTCCGGGATCAAGTGGTACTGCAAGGATGGGTCCGTATTCCCGCCGACCGAGTACGCCTGCGCCAAGCGCGGCGGCGGCGTGCAGCACGGCGAATGGAGCGACCGCACCAGGCAGATGCGCTCGCAGGGCTACAAGGTGGCCACGCTGCTGGCCGGCATCGATGCGACGAAGGCGGTTGCCGCGCCCGACTTTCCGGACACGTATGCGCAGTTGCTCGTCGAGAAGTTCCTGGTCGCGACCGACGAAGGCTGGATCATGCGGCGCGCGCTGTTCTACCGCGGCGCGCTGCAGGAGGAGGACGAACGCGAAGGCGCGCGCAACCTGCTGCAGGCGATGGCGATGCGTCCGGAATGGACGGGCTACCGCTTCGTCGCCTTGCGCACCGGGGCGCGGATGCTGCCCCATGGGCAGGACACGGCGTCCGCGCAGAAGGTACGGCAGCTCGCCGCGAGCCTGTCCGACCGCGACCCCGGCTTCGCCTCGCTGCGCGCCAAGATCCACGGCACGCCGGAGGCTGCCGACGCGGCGCGCGTGCGCGGGTACGCGGGCACGTCAGGCTCTTCCGACCTGCGCGCGCGGTACGAGGAACTGGCGGTTGAAATCGACCGCGTCTATCAGCCCAGGCCGCTCGAGCAGACGCTGGACGCGTCGATCCGGGCCTTCGGCCGCGAAGCGGCGCTGCAGCAGTCGCTGCGCGACGCCAGAGCTGCATTCGTTCGCGACACCGACGTCGTCAGCCGCTACCGGCTGACGTCGGAGCTTCTTGCTTCGCTGCGCCGCGCGCTGCCGACCATCAAGTCGGCGCCGGATCGGCTGCGCGCGCTCGACCTGTCGCTGGCGGTCGAGGACGAGAACCTCCGGCTCGCCTCGGTGATCCGCGATGCGGTGGAGAAGGCGCCGCGCGGCGGCAACGTGATCCTGCTGCGGGCGGCGGCCGAAGCTGCCTTCGGCACCGGGGCGCTGAACGAGCGGGAGCGCAACGCACTGCAGAAGTCCTTCGATACGCTCGGTGCCAGCGAGGTGCCGCTGCGCACCTACATGGCCGAGCTGCGCTACCTCGGTCTGGTTCCCGGGTGGGGCACGCAGCAACTCCGGTTCCAGTTCGGCGAGGCGATGGACAAGCTCGCCGTGATCGAACCCAAGGCCGAGCTCTTCGTTCAGGACCTGCTGCGCGGCAGCCCGTTGCTGTTCTACGCGCAGCTGCTCGACCCGCTGAATCGCGACGCCAACCAGCTGGCGGGCGTGCGCAACACTGTCCTGGGCCGCGAGGTCGGCGCCGGCTTCAACGCGCTGAATCCCGGAATCGCGCGCGGCGTCCTTCATACCAATCCCGACATGAAGCGTGCGGACCAGTTTCTCGCCGATGGCATCTACGTCCTGCCCGAGACGGTCTCTGACCTGCCGCCGATCGCGGGAATCCTCACGGCCGGCGCCGGCAACCCCTTGTCGCACGTGCAGCTGCTCGCGCGCAATCTCGGCATTCCGAACGTCGCGGTGGATCAGTCGGTGCTGCCGATGCTGAAGCCGGCGGACGGCCGCCGTGTCGTCCTTGCGGTGAGCTACGCGGGACTCGTCGAAATCGCCGACGACGGCGCGCAGTGGGACGCCGTGCTGGGCAAACCCCAGCACGCGGCCACGAGCGTGATGTTCGAGCCGGACGTGAAGAAGCTCGACCTCACGGTGCGGAGCTTCGTCAGCCTCAACGTCCTGAGAGCGAAGGACTCGGGCCGCATCGTCGGTCCGAAGGCGGCCAAGCTCGGCGAGCTGAAGGCCAACTTCCCGGACCGCGTGGCGCCCGGCGTCGGCCTGCCGTTCGGCCTGTACCGCGCCACCGTGCTCGACCGGCCGTACAGGAACAGCGGCAAGACGGTGTACGAGTGGATGG
>Ga0209253_10004989_pt1 | contig 11533 bp, 10 predicted proteins | sample FrelakmetBRP12BR_FD_187145 | JGI IMG/M metagenome (GOLD analysis project Ga0209253, IMG submission 187145) | Freshwater lake sediment microbial communities from the University of Notre Dame, USA, for methane emissions studies - BRP12 BR (SPAdes)... | ecosystem: Environmental > Aquatic >...
GGCGGCATCTGCCTGATGTCGCCGGAGCATGCGCGGACGAAGGTCGGTTCGACCGGCATGCCGTATTTCGGCATCGACGTGCGCGTGGTCGACAAGGCCGGCAATCCAGTGCCGCCGGGCATTCCCGGTGAAGTGGTCACGCGCGGCCCGCACCTGATCAGCGGCTACTGGAATCGCCCCGACGCGACGCAGGAAGCGATCCGCGAAGGCTGGTTCCACACGGGCGACATCGCCGAGGTCGACGCCGAGGGTTTCATCTACATCAAGGACCGCTCGAAGGACATGGTGATAACGGGCGGCGAGAACGTGTACCCGGCCGAAGTGGAGGACGTACTGAGCGGACACTCGGGCGTGCGCGAAGTGGGCGTCATCGGCCAGCCTTCGGCCAAGTGGGGCGAAAGCGTCTGTGCCGTGATCGTGCGTGGCGACGACTGGAAGGGCGACGACGAACTGCTGGTGCAGGAATTGAAGGCGCTTGCACAGGCCCGCCTGGCGCGCTTCAAACAGCCGAAGTCGTACGTGTTCATGAGCGCGCTGCCGCGCAACCCGTCCGGCAAGATCCTCAAGCGCATGCTGCGCGAGCAGTTCCCGGGCCCCGCGCTGGAGTAGGCCTGCGCGCGGTTGTCGCGGATCAGGCCTGCCCCTATTCTCGGCAGGATGCCTGCCCAGAATTCTGCCCGCGGCGCCGCTCGCCTTGCGATGCTTGTCGTGCTGGCGCTCGCCACACCCGCCGCTCACGCCGCGGAAGATGCCTGCGCCAGCCTCACCACCACGGACATTGCCGGCGCCAGGGTGACCTCTGCGGTGGCCATGGCTGCATCGGCCGACCTGCCGGCGCATTGCCGCGTCCAGGGTACGATCCCGGCCGCCATACGCTTCGAACTGCGGCTGCCGCTCGCCGGCTGGAACGGCAAGTTCTACCTGGCCGGTTGCGGCGGGTTCTGCGGCTCGCTCGAGGCGGACCGGCCCGGTGTCGTCAATGCGCTCAATCATGGCCTGCGCCGCGGCTACGCGGCCGCGACGACGGATTCAGGCCACGCAGGCACCAGCGTCACCGATGGCCGCTGGGCGCAGGACAACCCCGGCGCTGAAGCCGACTGGGGCTGGCGTGCCGTCACGGAGACGGCGCGTGTCTCACGGGACCTGGTGCGTGCGTTCTATCGCCGGCCGGCACAGCGTTCGTACTTCATGGGCTGTTCCACGGGTGGCCGCATGGGCTTGATGTCGGCCCAGCGCTTCCCGCAGGACTTCGATGGCATCGTTGCGGGCGCGCCAGCGCTCGATTACACGGGACTGGTTGCGACCCAGTTCGCCTGGTACGTGCAGGCGAACAAGCGCGCCGACGGCGGCGAGATGCTCGATCGCGCGAAGGTGCCGAGGATCGCGCAGGCCGTACTCGACGCCTGCGACGGAATCGACGGCCGGCGCGACGGACTCATCGACGATCCCCGGCGCTGCGACTGGCAGCCGTCACGCATCCAGTGCCGGGGTGCGGACGGCCCGGACTGCCTGACAGCCCGTGAAACCGGCGTGCTCGACCATTGGTACATGCCTGTCACTGGCGGCGACGGCCGCATCCAGTACGCCGGCGGCGCGCCGAAGGGGTCCGAACCGTTCTGGCCAGCCTGGCTGTCGGGCATGCCCGGCAGCGACGATCCCGCACTGATCGAGCGCTTCGCGACTGATTTCCTGCGCTACATGGCGTTCGTGCCGGATGCGGGCACGGCTTTCGACGTCCGCAAGTACGATTTCGACCGCGACCCGCCGCGACTCGCCACAATGTCGCGCATGTACGACGCCACCAGCCCGGACCTCACTGCTTTCCGCGCACGCGGCGGGAAGCTGCTCATGTACCACGGCTGGGCCGATCCGGTCGTCACGCCGCAGCGCACGCTCGACTACTACAGCGACGTGCGCGCCCTCATGGGCGGGGCCGACGCCACGGCCCGGTTCGCACGGCTCTTCATGCTGCCGGGCGTGGACCATTGCGGCCTGCAGCCCGGCCCTGGCGCGAAATCCGTCGAGTTCGATCCGCTGCCCGCCCTCGAGGCCTGGGTGGAACGGGGTGAGGCGCCCTCGTCGCTCAACGTCCGCTGGCAGATGAACGACGGCAGCACACGCAGCCGCGACGTGCTGCCGCAATGAGCATCACCCCGGAAGAGCGCCCCAAGGCACGTTCGCTTGGCCCGCTGCGCGAGCTGCTGCCGTTCCTGCGCCCGTATCGGGGCATGCTGCTGCTCGCGCTCGGCGCACTGCTCGTCGCCTCCACAGCGATGCTCGCCCTGCCGATAGCGCTGCGCTACCTGATCGATGAAGGACTGTCCTCGAGCAGCACCGACACGATCAACCGTTACTTCATCGCGTTCATGGCGGCCGCCGCAGTGTTCGGCATCTTCGCGGCGTTGCGTTTCTACCTCGTGACCTGGCTCGGCGAGCGCGTCGTCGCCGACCTGCGCTCGTCCGTGTACGCGCGCGTGATCCGGATGGACCCGAGCTTCTTCGAGGTCACCCGCATCGGCGAAGTCCTGTCGCGGCTCACCGCGGACACCACGCTGGTGCAGTCGATCGCCGGCGTCAACCTGTCGATCACGCTGCGCTCGGCGATTTCGCTGGCGGGCAGCCTGGTGATGCTCGCGGTCACGAGCCTGAAGCTCACGGCGATGATCGTCGTGCTGATGCCTGCCGTGGTCGTGCCGCTCGTGGTGCTGGGACGCCGCGTCCGCAAGCTGTCGCGGACCTCGCAGGACCGCATTGCCGACACCAGCAGCATCGCCGACGAGACCCTGAATGCGGTGCAGACGGTGCAGGCGTTTACGCTCGAGCAGGTCAACTCGGACCGGTTCGACGCGGCCGTCGAGGATTCCTTCGGCGCCGCCGTGCGGCGGACGAAGACGCGTTCGACACTGACGGCACTGGCGACGACGCTGGTCTTCGGCGCGATTACCTTCGTGCTGTGGATGGGCGCGCACGCCGTGGTGCGCGGTGAAATGACGGGCGGTCAGCTCGGCCAGTTCCTGCTCTACGCCGGCTACGTCGGCATCGCCGCGGCCAGCCTCAGCGAGATGTGGGGTGAAGTGCAGCGCGCCGCCGGCGCGATGGAGCGGCTGATCGAGCTGCGCAACGCCGAACCGGCGATCATCGCGCCACCGAACCCGGTGCTCCTGCCGCAACCGGGGCGCGGCGAGATCCGGTTCGAGCAGGTCACGTTCCGCTATCCGTCGCGGCCGGAGTCGAAAGCGCTCGATGCATTCGACCTGGCGGTGCGCCCGGGCGAAACCGTGGCGTTCGTCGGGCCCTCGGGCGCGGGCAAGAGCACGACGTTCCAGTTGCTGCTGCGCTTCTACGATCCGGCCGCCGGCCGCATCCTGATCGACGGCGTCGACGTCGCGACGGCGGATCCGCTCCAGGTGCGCGGCCGCATCGGGCTCGTGCCACAGGACACCGTGCTGTTCGCGGCAAGCGCGCGTGAGAACATTCGCTATGGCCGCCCCGGTGCGACCGATGCCGAGGTCGAGGCTGCGGCGCACGCTGCCGCTGCCGACGAATTCCTGCGCAAGCTGCCCGAGGGGTACGACACGTTCCTCGGCGAGCGTGGCACGCGATTGTCGGGCGGACAGCGCCAGCGCATCGCCATCGCCCGGGCGATCCTGCGCGACCCGCCGATCCTGCTGCTCGACGAAGCGACGAGCGCGCTCGACGCCGAGAGCGAACGGCTGGTGCAGGCGGCGCTCGAGCGGCTCATGCAGGGCCGCACGACCATCATCATCGCGCACCGCCTCGCGACCGTGCTCGAGGCGGACCGCATCGTCGTCATGGACCACGGCCGCATCGTCGCGCAGGGCACGCATGCCGAACTCGTGCGCGGCAACGAACTGTACGCGCGCCTGGCCGCGCTGCAGTTCGCCGACGGCACCGGGACGGACAGCGAGGCCACCACTTGAACGAAGCAACGCGCAGCAACGAGCTGGGTCTGCCGATCGGCCCTGCGCTTCCCGACTGGCAACCCCCGCCGCGTCCGGCGCAACAGTCGCTGCCGGGTCGATTCTGCCGGGTCGAGCCACTCGACGTCGCGCTGCATGCCAGGGAACTGTTCGACGCGAACAGCCAGGATCGCGAACAGCGCATGTGGACCTACCTGTTCTCCGGCCCGTTCGCGTCGCTCGAGGACTACGCACGCTGGCTGGCCGAACGCGCAACCGGCACGGACCCGCTGTTCCGGGCTTTCGTCGATCTTTCGTCCGGTCACGCCGTCGGCATCGGCGCGTTCATGCGCATCGACCCCGCAGCTGGCTCGATCGAGGTCGGTCACATTGCCATGTCGCCGTCGCTGCAGCGCTCACCAGCCGCAACAGAGGCGATGTACCTCATGATGCGCCACGTGTTCGAGCTGGGTTACCGCCGCTACGAGTGGAAGTGCGACGCGCTGAATGCGAAGTCGCGGCGCGCGGCCGAGCGGCTCGGCTTCACGTTCGAGGGCGTGTTCCGGCAGGCCACCGTGTACAAGGGCCGCAGCCGCGACACCGCGTGGTATTCGATCATCGACCAGGAGTGGCCCATGGTGCGCGCGGCGTTGGAGCGCTGGCTCCACCGTGACAACTTCGACGCCACGGGCCTGCAGTGCACGAGCCTGGCTGACATCCGCAGGTCGCTGCGCCCGGACCAGCCGCGCTAGGCTGTCTCCCCGGCCGCTCTTTCCGCGGGTGCATCCGCCACCAGAGCACCGACTGGCTGGCCGTGGTGCGCGAATACGGTCAGTGCTGCGGTGGCGAGTACCAGCAGCATGATCGCGCCAAACGGAAAGCGAGCGAGCCCGGGCGTCGTCGCCGCCGTCAGGAACAGCAGCACCGTGATCAGGCCGCGTGGCGCGATCCAGACCAGGCGTGACGCATCCGGCTGGCGCGCGAGCCGCAGCACCGTATACCGCACCGGGTAGATGAAACCGAGGCCGGCGACCATCACGGCCCAGGCACGCCAATCCGTCATCGCCGCCAGGTCCGTCCAGTAGCCGAGCATCAGGAAGAAGAAACTCTTGACCGCGAAGGTCAGCTCGGCGACCAGCCCCTTGAACTCACGCAGGGTATCGCCGTACCCCGGGCGCAGGAAATCACCCAGCCGGCCCGCCCTTTGCAGCAGCTGCGTGTTGTTGAGCAGCAGGCCGCAGACGAGGGTAAGTACCAGCGGCGACAGGTGCAGCTCCTTGCCGATCGCATACAGCAGCGTCAGGCCCGCAAGCAGCGGCAGGAAGCGGACGTGCCCTTCGACGCGGTTGATCAGGAACAGGATGCCGACGCCGGCCACGACCGCCGCGAATAGCGACAGGAACATGCCCCCGAAGAGTGCGGGCAGGAAATGGCTGAATCGACCCGCGGATTCCAGCCACGCGTAGAACACGAGCACGCCGGCGATGTCCGACAGTGAACTCTCGTACACGACGAATTCGCGGGTGGGCCCGGTGAGCCCGGTGACGCTGGGGATCGCAACGGCGCTCGAAATCACGGCGACAGAGACCGCGGCGAGCGCAGCCGGCGCGAAGGCGAGGCCCAGCGCGTGCTGGAAGAGGACGGTGAAGCCCGCGACGCAGGCGATGAACCCCGCCAGCATCACGAACGTCGCACGGGCTATGAGCGGCAACTGTTCGCGCCGCAGCGAAAGATCGAGCGCGCCCTCGAGCACGATCAGGATCAGGCCGAGCGTGCCGATGATGGGCACCAGCGGGTCGACCCAGCCGAGGTGCAGGCCGAATCCGTCCAGCACCTGCCGGGCCGCAATGCCGGTGAGGATGAGCAGGACGACGGGCGGCAGCCGCGTGCGCCGCCCAAAAACGTCCAGCAGGTAGGCAAGGACCAGCAGCGCCGAAAAGGCCAGGATCGCGGTGTTCGTCACGCGACCAGAGTACCCGACCTCAGCCGCCGAACAATTGCCGGCGCGAGACGGCTGGCGCGGGTGGCGCCGGCTCCGGCTGGAACAGCGCATCGGCCACTGCAGTCGCAGCGAGCTGCGCGGCCTCGTGGTCCGTGAATTCCGTCATCGTCGAGAACAGCGAGCAGGTGCCGATCAGGCCGACGTCCCGCAGGTCGGTGACGACGAAGTCGTACGCCCCCGAAGGAAACGCGAGGCGCGTGCTCGAGCCGTCAACCCACGTCGCGAGGTCGGCCGGGGACGGCAGCACGGTGAGGTTCATGAACCACGGTGTCACGATCACGCCGACCTTGCGCCCGTCGTGCTCGCGGAAGCCCACGGCCTCGATGGCGAGCGTAGGGTTGTAGATCGGCATGCCCTTGACCTTGAGTGCCGCGCGCCGATACGCGTTCGCGAGATTGTTCACGGCGTCGTCTGCCGACAGCGTCGCGCTGTCGATCACCATGAACTTGCTCTTGCTGGCTGCACAGTTCGGGCATTCCCAGGTGTCCGGCAACAGCCGGAACGGCGTACCCGGCGGCGTCTGCGTTTCCTCATCGCCGAGCGCCGGATCGTAGACCCACCAGCAGATGCCGCATTCAAGCCGCGTGTCGTCGGCGATCCTGGAGCCGTCGCCGCCATAGCTGCCTTCGAAGGGACGGCTCATCAGTTGAACGCCTGCAGGATCTCGCCGAGACGCTCGGCCGAGTCTTCGAAGTCCTCGCGTGCGGCAAGAACTGAAATAGGCACGCCGCCGACTTCCAGCGTGTCGAGGATCACGTTACCCATGCCGTTGATGTACTGCACGGCCCAGACGTGCCGCAGGCCCGTCGCGAACACGCGCGAACTGCCGAACCCACCGGAACGAATCACCAGCGGAACCTGCCCGAGCACACCCGTCAGCACCTGCGCGTCGACGTCCGTGATTGGCAGCAGGGTAAAGTTGATGACGTGGTTCTCGGCGCCCGGACGATACTCGCTCGATCGCTGCTGCAATTCAAACAGCAATGCCGGCGCGTTCATCGCACCCTGCGGCATCTGCTCGGGCACCTGGATCTCGGCGCGCGGCAGCTCGGCCGCGGCGCGCAGGATCGGCGCCGGCACCGGGCCGATCTCGATCCATTCGCCCTGTGTGCCATCTGCCGTGCTGCTTTCGACGCGCCAGATGCCGGCCATCACCGACTCGACCACTCGCCAGTAGGCATTGTCCAGGCCGACCTTCGCCCAGATGTCGCCTTCGCCGAGGATGTCGGCGATCGTCGCCTTCTCGGCTTCGTTGAGTCCATTCAGGCTAACGCGGGTCGGCGGGGCATCCGGCTTGCTCATGCGACGCTTGAGATCCGCAACCACGTCGTTCATGACGGCGCGCGAAGCGGCCGTGAGTTCTTCGTCCGCTGCGGTCGGGCGGGCAGGACGCACGAGCCCGGTGGGCATGCCGATCAGGCGCAGCTGTTCGTCGGACTCCGCGGGGACATCTCCTGGAACCTTCGGGTGCCAGACGAGGACGTGTTCGGTCATGCGTTGCCTCCAATGACGGGAGCCGGCGCAGCAACTTCGAGCAGCCGGTCGGCGGCCTGCGAGAAAACCGGCCAGTCGCGCATGCGGGCCACGAGCTCGTTGGGTTGCCCGTCACGCATGTAGACGACGGCGGGCGTGACGACCACGCCAAAGCGCGCCATCAGGGCTGCCTCGTCGCGCTGGTCGATGAGGCCGACACGCAACCGGCCCTGGTAGCTCGTGGCCAGTTCACGCACGACCACGGTCACGTCGAGACCTTCGGGGCGGTCGCCGATGAAAAACAGCAGCCCGCGCGGATTGCGGGCGAGCCAGTCGTCGAGTTCGGCCTTGCGCAACACGTCGCACGACGGGTGCGCAGCGAGTGCGTCGATCACGCCGCTCATGGGTTGCTCCCGCCGGCTTCTTCATCGGCGCGCTCCCGGGCCGCAGCGCGGATTGCCAGGAAACGCTCGTCGCCTGAGCGGCATGCAACGTCCGGCGCCGGGCGACCGGATTCGTAGAGCCCTTGCCGCAGCGCGCTGATCACGACGTCGCGTTCGGGACGGCCGGCGCGCTCGCGCACCTCGACGCCCCAGCGACGCAGTTCGTCGAGACCGAGCTGCAGAGCCGCGGGAATCTGTGACTGCACCCTCTCGGTGAGGCTGCCGCCGTAGTCCGCGAGTTCCACGGGCTTGATGCCGACGACGGTGAAATGCGCGGGCTTGTGGTTGAGCAACTCCAGGCTCGCCAGGATGTCGTTCATCCCGACCTGGTGCAGGCTCATTTTGTTACCGCCCATCAGCGCGGGAATCTCGTCGTCACGCGCGACGATCAGCGTGCCCGGTTCGCCGCGATGCGCGACGGCGTCGAACAGCAGCACGTGCGTCTTATCGAGCAGTAGCGGCACGAGCGCCAGGCCGAGCGTGCCACCGTCCAGCAGGCCGACGTCCTCCGGCAGGTCCCAGCCCTCGCCCAGCGCCTCGACGCAGCGCACGCCGAAGCCCTCGTCAGCCCACAGCAGGTTGCCGACGCCCAGCACCACGATGCGGCGCTCGGGCGCCAAGGATTCGTCAGTCATGCCTGCTCCGCGCCCCGTCAGGCGCGCTTGGAAAGTGTCCAAAAGTATAACGGGACCGAAGGATCCCGGGCGACAATCGCCCCTCGTCCCGCGGTCCCGTTACCGAGATCGATCAGGGCTTGCGCCCCTGGTTCAGCGGAAGAACCTCCAACCACTGACCATCGAGCTGATCGTCGTCTGGCGGTGCGTCATGTCCTCGCGGATCGCCATGTACATGTGCACCATCGAGAAGATGACGATGACCCACATCGCGACCTGGTGCCACGTGTGCACCGTCATCGAGTCGCCGAGCACCTTGAACACCCAGCCGAACACCGTGTACCAGCCGCTCGTGACGCCCATCGCCTCGGCGAAGAGGGCGAACCCGGTGAGCAGCAGCACCAGCAGCGGCAGCAGGAACATGAAGAACATCGCCGCATGCGCCAGCGGGTTGTGCCCGATGTATTCCTTCGGGGGCTTCAGGAAGAGATACCAGCCCACTTCGCCGAACAGGTCCTTCCACCACGCGATGCTCCAGAACGGCACGTAGAAGATCTGCCGTGCATGGGGACCGCCCAGCAGCACCCGGTAGATCCGCAGCAGGAACATGACGCCGAGGATCATCCCCGCGGAGAAATGCACGAAGCGGATGTAGCCGAACAGGAAGTGGCCGGTGGTCTCCGCGCCGCCCAGGCTCGGCGGAGGCGCCCCGATGAAATACCCGGTGACGGCCAGCACGACAATACACAGCGCCGTCACCCAGTGCCAGATCCGGATCGCAGCGTCATAGACGTAGACCGGACCGGACAGCACGCCGACGGGCGGCAGGATCGCCTCGCCGAAATGACCCTCGCGCACGCGGTTCGCGACCGGCGTCGAAGGGTGGTACATCTTGCTCATGGCAGCCCTCCTTACCGGACCTTGACGCTCGTGACCTCGTTGCCTTCCATGTCGAGCACGTGCGTTGCGCACGCCAGGCATGGGTCGAAGCTGTGGATCGTGCGCAGGATCTCGAGCGGCTGCTCCGGATCGTGCATCGGCGTGTCGAGCAACGCAGCCTCGTACGCGCCGATCTTGCCGGCCGGGTCACGCGGGCTCGCGTTCCAGGTCGTCGGCACGACGCACTGGTAGTTCTTGATCTTCTTGTCCTCGATGTCGATCCAGTGGCACAGCGCGCCGCGCGGGGCTTCGACGAAGCCGTGGCCCTTGGCCGACTTCGGCCAGGTGGACGGCTCGAAGTTGTCCATGTTGGCCGTGGCCGTGTCGCCCGCCCGGATGTTGGCGATGAGCTTGTCGAACTCCGCTTTCAGCTTGTGGGCCGCCCAGCTGCACTCCAGGCCGCGGGCCGCCGTGCGGCCGAGCGTCGAGAACAGCGCGGTGACCGGCACGCCGCCGAGCTTCTGCAGGACCATGTCGGTCGGTTCCTTGAACTCGGGAATGCCCTTGACGTAGCCGATCACGTAACGCGCCAGCGGGCCGACTTCCATCGCGTGGCCCTTCCAGCGCGGCGACTTGACCCACGAGTACTTCGCTGATTCGTCCACCGCCTCGATGCGCGTCTTGGTGCCCTTGGCGCCGCCGATGTCGAAGTTCGGGACCGTCTCGCCCTGGTAGGGGTGCAGGCCCTGCTGCTCGTCGCCGTACTTGTACCAGGAGTGCGTGACGAACTCCTGCACCTGGTCGAGCGCGTCGAGATCGATGTCCTGCACTTCGCTCAGGTTGCCGTCGATGATGGCGCCGCGCGGCATCATCAGGTTGCCCGGGCTGTAGTCGTTGGCCTTGATCGGCAGGTCGCCGTAGGACATCAGGTACTTCGACGACAGGCCGCCGCCGATCGCCGCCCAGTCCTTGTAGAAACCGGCGATGGCGATGAGGTCGGGGATGTAGACCTGGTCGATGAACTCGATGGTCCGGTCGATGATCCGGCTGACCATGTTGAGCCGTTCCATATTGACCGCGCCGACCGCGCCAACATCGTTTATGTTGATGGGGGACGGCACGCCGCCGACCAGCCAGTTCGGGTGCGGGTTCCTGCCGCCGAAGATCGTCTGGATCTTGACGATCTCTTTCTGGAAGTCGAGCGCCTCGAGGTAGTGCGCGACTGCCATCAGGTTGGCTTCAGGCGGCAGCTTGTATGCCGGGTGGCCCCAGTAACCGTTGCGGAACGGTCCTAGCTGCCCCGACTCGACGAACTTCTTGAGGCGGTTCTGCAGGTCGCGGAAATACCCGGGCGAGGACTTCGGCCACGGGGAGATCGACTGCGCCAGCTGTGAAGTGGCCGCCGGATCCGCGCTCAGCGCGCTGACCACGTCCACCCAGTCGAGCGCGTGCAGGTGATAGAAGTGCACCAGGTGATCCTGCGAATACAGGGTCAGGTGCATGATGTTGCGGATCGTGTTCGCGTTCTCGGGGATCTGGATCTTCAGTGCGTTTTCCACCGCGCGGACCGACGCCAGCGCGTGCACGCCCGTGCACACGCCGCAGATGCGCTGCACGAACGCCCATGCGTCACGCGGATCACGGCCACGGAGGATGACCTCCAGGCCGCGCCACATCGTGCCCGTGGACACCGCGTTGCGGATGACGTTGTTGGCGTCGACGTTCACCTCGATGCGCAGGTGCCCTTCGATTCGAGTGATCGGGTCGACGACGACACGCTTGCCCGAGTTGTCGAGCTGGAAGCCGTTGGGGGTTGCGATGCTCATGTTCGGATCTCCACTCGGTCAAACGACGCGGTCATCTGGGGCAACGGGGCTGTTCGGCTTCACCTTGGCCTGGCGCAGCGCCGTGAGGCCTGCGTGAGCCGCGATGCCGACACCCACGATCGCCGCCGCCGTCGCGCCGACTTTGACAGCCGTCGCTTCGGCGCCGAACTGCGGGAAGGTCTCGAGGCGTTCGTAGAACGGCCCGTTGTCCCAGAAATCCGGCTCTGAGCAGCCGAGGCAACCGTGACCGGAGCCAATCGGGAACGACACGCCCTCGTTCCAGCGCGTGGTGGAGCAGGCGTTGTAGGTCGTCGGTCCGCGGCAACCGACCTTGTAGAGGCAGTAACCTTTGCGCGCGCCTTCGTCGTCGAAAGTT
>Ga0209253_10004990_pt1 | contig 11533 bp, 11 predicted proteins | sample FrelakmetBRP12BR_FD_187145 | JGI IMG/M metagenome (GOLD analysis project Ga0209253, IMG submission 187145) | Freshwater lake sediment microbial communities from the University of Notre Dame, USA, for methane emissions studies - BRP12 BR (SPAdes)... | ecosystem: Environmental > Aquatic >...
GAAGCGCGACGGAAACTCGAGGATGTTGTCGATCGACGCGGCACGGAAGGAATAGATCGCCTGTGCGTCGTCGCCGACGATGGTGAGTCCGGCACCGTCGGGCTTGAGCCGCAGCAGGATCTCGGCCTGCACGACGTTGGTGTCCTGGTATTCATCGACCAGCACGTGGTCGAAACGCGAGCCGATTTCGGCGGCCAGCGCCGGATCGGCCGTCATCACGTGCCAGTAGAGCAGCAGGTCGTCGTAATCGAGCACCTGCTGTTCGAGCTTGGCCTCGACGTAGGCGCGGCAGAGCGCGGTGAGCTGCTCTTCCCAGTCCAGGCACCATGGGTACGCCGTCTCCAGCGTGTGCCGCAGCGGTCGCTGCGTGTTGACGCGATGCGAGTAGAGCCCTAAGCACGTGTCCTTGCGCGGGAATCGCTTCACCGTCTTCGAAAAGCCGAGCCGGTGACGCACGACGTCCATGAGGTCCGCGGCGTCCCCGCGATCGAGCACGCTGAAGCCGGGATCGAGACCGAGCCGCGGCGCGTATTCGCGGATCAGGCGATTGCCGATCGAGTGGAACGTGCCCGACCACGGCAGGCGCAGGTGGTCGGGGACGCGGGTGGTCGAATTCGACTGGGCCGCGAGCGCCTCGGCCATGACTTTCTGCGCGCGTCGGGTCATTTCGAGCGCGGCCCGCCGCGTGAAAGTGAGCAGCAGCATGCGCTCCGGCGGCACGCCGGCGAGCAGCAGACGCGCGACTCGATGCGCCAGCGTACTGGTCTTGCCCGTGCCCGCCCCGGCGATCACCAGCAGAGGCGCGGCCTGAATTCCACCACCGCCTCGAGGCTGGCCGTGCATCACCGCGTCGCGTTGTGCGGCATTGAGCGTGTCGAAGGCGGAATTCGTGCTGGACATGGCAGGCGGTCACTATAGGCAGCGGCTGTATGGATATCCAGTGCAAGGGACCAGGGGTTAGGGGATATGGGACAGGGGTTAGTAAGATGCGGGTCCCAGGGGGTTGGCCGAAAACACAAAAGGCTGAGAACAACATGGCGAAAGGGAACAGCGACGAATTCGACATCGGCAGCGTCGTCATGCGCTTGGTGTTTTCACTGGCGATCGTCTTCCTGACGTTCAACCCGACCGGGCACTCGTACTACCACTGGTTGCAGCAGAACCTGACACCGGTGCAGCCGGTGGTCGTGATCGCCGGCATCCTGTTGCTCGGCGCCTGGCTGTTCTTCATCCGTTCGACGTTCTCGTCGATGGGCACCATCGGCGTCGTGTTGCTGCTGGCGCTGTTCGCCGCGATCGTGTGGTGGATGGTCGCGCGAGGCTGGCTCTCCACGGCCGACAAGTCGACGATGGCGTGGGTGGTACTGACCTGCCTTGGACTGCTGCTCGGCATCGGCATGTCGTGGGCGCACATCCGCGCGCGCATATCGGGCCAGGCGTCCGTCGACCGCGTCGACCAGTAGCCGTTGCAGCCGGTACCGAAGGAATCCCGATGAGCAGCGAAGCACCACCGGCGGACCGATACCCGTCACAGCCGTCGCACCTGACGGCGCTCGACCTGCCGTTGCCGCCGCGCGAGTCGCTGCCGCCCGACGTGCAGAAATACTTCCGCATTTGCGACGAGAAGATCGGCTTCCTGCCGAACGTGCTCGCCGCCTACACCTTCGACGAGAAGAAGCTGCGCGCGTTCATCGGCTTCTACAACGAGTTGATGCTCGAGGCCTCGCCGCTCAGCAAGCTCGAGCGCGAGATGATCGCGGTGGTCGTCTCGTCGGCCAATCGCTGCTACTACTGCCAGGTGGCGCACGGGCAGGCGGTGCGCGAACTTTCGGGCGACCCGGCCCTCGGCGAGTTGCTGGTCATGAACTACCGCGCGGCGGCGCTGACGCCGCGGCAGCGGGCGATGCTCGACTTCGCGCACAAGATGACCGTGATGCCAGCCGGCATCGTCGACGAGGATCGTGCCGCACTGCGTGATGCGGGATTCGACGACCGCTCGATCTGGGACATCGCTGCGGTGGCTGCGTTCTTCAACCTGTCGAACCGGATGGCGACCGCAGTCGACATGATGCCGAACCCCGAGTATCACGCGAAGAACCGCTGACAGGCCGGCGGCCTGCGCTGTACTCGAGTCTGCGCTGCGGCAGCGTGGACGCCCCCTCACCGCTCTGTTAGCGTTGTCGGCCTTATCGTCACCGCGCCGCAAGCGAGAGTCATGATGAACCATCGAAATGCTCGCCAGCGCCTGCTGCTCGCCTGTTCACTGCTCAGTCTGCTGGTGCTTGCCGGCTGCGCCTCCGGCCCGACGATCCGCAGCAACGTCGATGCCAGCGTCGATTTCAAGAGCTTCCGCACGTTCGGCTTCATCGAACCGCTCGCCACCGATCGCGCGGGATACCAGTCGCTGATTTCGCAGCAGCTGGTGGCCTCGACTGAGCGCGAGCTGGTCGCCCGGGGCCTGCAGCGCTCGGACACCAGCCCTGACCTGCTGGTGAACTTCAGCGCCGATCTCGATCAGCGTCTGCGCGTCACGCAAACGCCGATGGTCCACTCGCGCAGCTTCAATAGCCACCGGCGGGGCTTCTACAGCACCTGGCCGATGTACCAGCAGACCGAGATCCGCCAGTACACGAAAGGCACGCTCGGGATCGACGTAGTCGACGCCGCGCGGCGGCAGCTGGTATGGGAAGGCTTCGCCCTGGGGCGGGTGACGCAGCGCACCACGGACAACCTCGGCCCCGTGCTCGATGCGGCGGTCGTGGATATCTTCGGCAGTTTCCCGCTGCAGCCCTAGCGGACGAGTTCCATGATCCTGCGCTTGAAGTCGCTGTACGGCGGATAGCGCATGGGCGCGTCGAAGCGGAAGCTGCGCTTCATGACGGGCTTCATGTGGCTGAACGTTTCGAAGCCGTACCAGCCCGTGTAGCGGCCCATGCCGCTGTTGCCGATGCCGCCGAACGGCAGCTCCGGCGAGACCATGAAGATCACCGCGTCGTTGATGCAGACGCTGCCGGCGCTCAGCCTGTCCAGCACGGCGTCTTCGAGCGCCTTGCTCTTCGTGAACAGGTACAGGGCGAGCGGCTTCGGCCGGTCGGCGACGAACTTGATCGCGTGGTGCATCTCGTCGACGGTGATGATGGGCAGCACCGGGCCGAAGATCTCCTCCTGCATCAGCTCGGAGTCGGGCGCCGGATCCAGCACGATCGTCGGGGCGACGTAGCGCTTCGCCACGTCCACCTGTCCGCCAGCGTGGATCCTCTGCCCTTGCAGCAGCTTGGCAAACCGCGCGGTGTGGCGTTCGCTCGCAATGCGGCAGTAGTCGGGGCTCTGACTCGGATCTTCGCCGTAGAACTCCTTGATCTTCGCCGCCAGCAGCTCGGTGAACTGCGTGGCCACGGCCTTGTGCACCAGCACGTGATCGGGTGCGACACAGGTCTGTCCGGCATTGATGAACTTGCCCCAGGCGATGCGCGACGCCGCAACCTCGAGGTTTGCACTCTTGTCGACGAGGCACGGGCTCTTGCCGCCCAGTTCCAGCGTGCATGGGGTCAGGTGCTTCGCGGCGGCGGTCATCACGATGCGCGCGACGCGCTCGTTGCCGGTGTAGAGAATGTGGTCGAACTGGTTTGCGAGCAGCTCGGTCGTCTCTGCAACACCGCCTTCGACCACGGCGAAGGCGTCCCTGTCGAGGTAGCGCGGCAGGATGCGGGCGATCGCCGCCGAAGTGTGCGTGGTGACTTCGGATGGTTTCATCACCGCGCAGTTGCCGGCGGCGATTGCGCCGACCAGCGGGGCGCACACCATCGACAGCGGATAGTTCCAGGGGGCGATGATCAGCACGACGCCCTTGGGCTCGGGCTGGATGTAGCTGCGGCCCGGCAGCGCCATCATCGGCGTCGACACACGCTTGGACCGGGCCCAGCGGTGCAGGTGCTTGCGCGCGTAGTTTGCCTCGCTCGCGACGAAACCGAGCTCGCTGAGCGCCGTCTCGAAACCGCCCTTGTGGAGGTCGGCCTGCAGCGCTTCGGCGAAATCCGCCTCGTGCTCGCGCATCATCCGGGCGAGTTCGCCGAGCTGGTGCAACCGCCACTCGATCGGGCGCGTCTTCCCGGTGGCAAACGTGGCCCGCACGCGCTGCAGCACGTCCGCTATCGATTCAGCTGTCGTCATCCCCGTCTCCCGCCGCCTGCATGCACGCCGCCATGGCGCAACGCTACCACACAGCGAGCTGGCATGGTGCGCCGCACCAAATGCAGAATGCGGGATCGTCCGGGACGGGGAACCGAATGGCTGGCAGGGTCCGCAAGATCTACAAGGGCAAGGTCCTCGAACTCAACGTCGAGCGCGTCAGGCTGCCGAATGGCACGGACGTGGAACTGGAAGTCGCGCATCACCCGGGCGGAGCTGCAGTGGTCGCGCTCGACGCAAACGGTCGCGTCTGCCTGCTGCGACAGTACCGCCATGCGGCGGGCGGCTGGATCACCGAGTTGCCGGCCGGCAAGATCGACAACCGCGAGCCGCCGCTCGAGTGCGCGCAGCGCGAGCTGGCCGAGGAAGCCGGCGTGACCGCGCGGTATTGGAAACGCCTTGGACAGTTTTTCAGCTCGCCAGGCGTGTTCACCGAGGTCATCCACGTATTCCTGGCGCGCGGGCTGGCGCCATGCGACTCGGCGCCAGAGACCCACGAGGTCCTCGAGGCACGCTGGGTCCCCATGGCGGAGGCAGCGGCGATGGCCGCAACCGGCAGGCTGCCGGACGCGAAGACGACCATCGGCCTGCTCTGGGCCGGGACACGTCTGCAGGCCGAGAAGCGCGCCGGGGCTGGCGGCCGATCCAGAACGTGATGCATTTCACACTGCCGGATTGGCGCATTTTGTAGCATTTCGGCCGACGTACGTCCTGCAGCAGACCAGACGAAGCCCCATGGCCGACGAAACTTCGCGCAAACCGCCGGGCCTGCCGGCACTGCCGCCGGCCCAGACGGAGCCGGGCGAGCCCGGTCGCCTGGCCGAAGACGACCGCGGCAACATCACGTGGCAATGGGCGAACGAGGATGTTCTCCAGGCCGACGACACTGCCGGCGCCATCGAGCGACTGCGTGCCCTGGTCGACCCGAAACTCGACGTCGTCGTCGACGACGCCACGAGGAATCCGATCCGGGACAACCCGAAGGGCCTGAAAGTCGGCTACAACCCTTACGACAGCGGGTCACTCGGCAAGACGGCGCGAATGAAAAAGCTGGACCTGCGCGAGCTCTCGAAATGGATCGACGCGAAGCGCAAAGTCGAGGAATCCGGCGACCCCGACAAGTGAGCCCGCCCGGGCGAGTTCACGCGAACTGCAGTGCGTGCCTGAGCTTGGCGTGGCTCCCCAGTCGATAGAACGACCGCAACTCCGCGAGCAGTGCCGCGGGGCGGGCCTGCCGCCTGCGCAGGTATCTCGTCTCGAGCCGCTCGCAGAATCGCGCCGCACAGCGGTGAGCTTCGGCGTAGCGCTCCCGCTCCGCGGCCGTCAGGTGCGGCAGGAGACGACACCCTTCGAACAAGCGCTGGAACAGTTCGCCCGGAAAGCGGCCCTCCCGCTGCGCCAACAGCAGGCTGAGCGCGCTCGCATACTTGTCCACCTCGGCCTGCAATTCGAGTTCGAGCAACGACACGCGGCGATCGCAGCCGACGCTCCACGTCACGTAGTGGAAATGGCTCACGCCCTCGACGGCAGTGCAGTAGTCACCAAGGTTCGATTCATCGAGCGCGACCAGCGGACAGCGCCGGTCGAGCCGATCCAGCACGGACGCATCGAGGTACAACCCAAGTTCCAGGCCATCGTCCGTTGCGGCGATCAGCAACTGCTCGTCGGTCGCGGGTGGTGACGGCAACTCCTGCAAAGCCGCGGCATGCGCCGGATCGGTGATCAGGTAGTCGTGCACGTCGTGCGCGACAGGCGCGTCGTAGAGCGCCGCAAGCAGTGACTGCATCCGCCCGAGCAACGCCATGGGCCGGCCTCAGTTGGGAGTGCGCCCGGTCGGCACGACGGCCGGCTCGACACCGAGGCTGCGCAGGATGCCATGCGCTCGCGGACTGCCGGTCTTGAGCCAGATCTCGTACTGGCGCAGCACGTCACGGTGATCGTGGCGATGCGCCATCTCGCTCACGTCGTTCAGCGCGTCGACGAGTCGCTGGAACTTGTGTGCAAGCTCGGTGAAGACGGCGCCAAGCGCGCGTCCGCGAGCACCGGTGCGGCACGAATCGGCGAGCGCGCCGTAGGCACGGCCACCCATGGCAATGTGATAGTCGATGTCGACCAGTCGTCGTGCAAAGCCCTGCGCGAAGAAGCCCGCCATGAACAGCGAGACGTCGCCGAGACGCTGCAGCGTGCGCAGGCGGTCTTCGCGCGTGGGCGCTTCGCCCGCCTCTGCCAGCATCAGTGCCAGCGGCTTGAGTTGCGGCCGGCCGGAGGCGCCGTCGAACAGGGCCTCCGATCGCGCGAACATCGTCAGCAGGTTGACGACATAGTGCTCGGTGTGGTCTTCCACCTCGACCCGTTGCCGCTCGAGCGCGGCATGGACCGAATCGCGAAAGAACTCCTGCAAGTTGCGCACGTCGATCGTCGGGTCGTGGACCATGCCGCGTTCCTCTGCAGTGCCGTTGGCAGCCAGCGATCGCGCCTGCTAACAGATCGCGTCGCCGCGAGCCCGATTTTGCTCAGCTGAAACTAAGGGCATTCGTCAGGATATTTCAAGGGACACGTAGTGCGTTCTGCGAGCCAGCGCACGGATCGGTACCATGCGCGTATCGTTCAAAGGTGACCCAGCATGAAAGTCTTCGGCATCGTGGGCCGCAAGAACTCCGGCAAGACGCACCTGGTCACCCGGTTGGTGCGACTCGCCGCGCAGCGCGGACTGCGTGTATCGACGATCAAGCACGCGCATCATTCTTTCGATATCGACCAGCCCGGCAAGGACAGCCACCTGCATCGCGAGGCCGGCGCGCTCGAAGTGCTGGTCGCTTCGGCCGAGCGCTGGGCGCTGATGCACGAGCATCGCGGCGCACCGGAGCCGTCGCTGGTGAACCTGCTGTCGAAGCTGACGCCCTGCGACCTGGTGCTGGTCGAGGGTTTCAAGCGCGAAGTAAACCTGCGGCTCGAGGTGTACCGCGCCAGTTGCGGGCAGGCGCCGCTGGCTTTCGAGGACCAGGGCATCCTGGCGGTGGCGACCGACGACGTCGCGACTTTTGCGGTACGCAGCGATCTGCCGTGCCTGCCGCTCGACGACGACGCGGCGGTGCTGGACTACGTGCTCGCGCGGGCCTGAGTTGCCGCCGCAATCGCGGCGGCCAGCTCGTCGAGCCCGCGGATCGTGATCCCGGGCGGTTCCGATTCACGCGGCCATGGCGTGGCTGCGCGATTCAGCCAGACCGGCAGCACGCCCGCGGCGCGCGCGCCTTCGACGTCGGCTTCCGCATCGTCGCCGACGTGCACGACCTCGTGGGCCCCGAGCCCGGCACGCTCGAGCAGGATCCCGAAGATGCGCGGATCGGGCTTGAGCATGCCCGCCTCGCGCGCTGCCAGGCCCATTTCGAAGTACTGGCCGATGCCGCACAGGGAGAGATCGGCATTGCCGTTGCTGAGGGCGAACAGGCGATAGTCCGGTGCCAGCGCTGCGAGCGCGGGCCGCACGTCGTCGTAGAGCGTCACTTCATTGCGTGCGCGATAGAACGCCTCGAAGGCATGGTCGGCCATCGCTTCGGGGTACGCGGCCTCGCGTGCGTGCTGGCGCAGGGCTTCGAGCCGCAGCCACGTGAAATCGTGCCGCATTGCCGGGTGGTCGATCGCCATGCGGGCACGCACGTCGCGCATCGAACGCAGGTCGTGCTGCGCCGTCACCCGGGGATAGTGGCGCGCCAGGAAGTCGTGCATCGCGTGCTCCGCGCGCACGATGACCGGCCACACGTCCCAGAGGGTGTTGTCGAGATCGAAAATGATCGCCCGGATGCCGCCCATGGGGATTGCCGTATGATGCGCCGCGAATTCACGCCGGCGGCGAGTCTACATGAGGACGTTCGAAACACGATTTGCCGAGCGCATGGCGCGGCCCACCGGTGCGCTCGAATTGATGGCGGACCTGGGCGCGGCCATGGCGCGTGGTGGCGATGCCGACATTCGCATGCTCGGTGGCGGCAATCCCGCGCGCATCGCTGCGGTCGAAGCCGTCTACCGGCGGCGGCTCGAGGAGATCGCGGCCGACCCGGCCCAGTTCGGCCGGTTCATCGCGGGCTATTCTGCACCCGCGGGCGACCTCGGGTTTCGCGAGGCCATCGCACTTTCACTGCGCAACGAATTCGGCTGGTCGGTGACGGCCGGCAATGTCGGACTCACGAGCGGCAGCCAGTCGGCGTTCTTTTTCCTGTTCAACCTGTTTGCCGGCGAGCGCACCGACGGTGGACGCCGTCGCATCCTGCTGCCGCTGGCCCCGGAGTACATCGGCTACGCCGACGTCGGCCTCACACCGGGCATGCTGCTCGCGCGGCCCGCCGGGATCCGCGAACTCGATGACGGGTACTTCAAGTACTTCGTCGATTTCGATCGACTCGACGTGCCGGACGACACAGGAGCGCTGTGCGTCTCGCGCCCGACCAATCCGTCCGGCAACGTGCTGACGCTCGAGGAACTGCAGCGGCTCGATGCGCTGGCCCGCGCGCGCCGGGTGCCGTTCATCATCGATGCGGCCTACGGCCTGCCCTTTCCCGCGATTCAGCACGAGCACCTCGATTCGCTGTGGAATCCCAATGTCGTGCTGTGCCTCAGCCTCTCGAAGCTGGGGCTGCCGGCGGCGCGCACCGGCATCGTCGTGGCGGACGAATCGATCATCGAAGCGCTGACCGCATTCAACGCGACGGCCGCACTCGCGCCACCGGCGACCGGGCCGGTCATCGTCGAGCCGCTGCTGCGCAGCGGTGAACTTGCCAGTCTCTGCCGTGATCACCTGCGCCCGCATTACGCGGCGCACAGTGCGGCGGCCGTGCAGGCACTGCGCCAGGCATGCGCCGGCCTGCCGCTGCGAATTCACCGGCCCGAAGGCGCGTTCTTCCTGTGGCTGTGGTTCCCGGGCCTGCCGGTCTCGAGCGAAGAGCTCTACCGGCGACTGAAGCAGCGCGACGTGCTCGTGCTGTCGGGACATCATTTCTTCCCGGGCGTCGAGCAGGACGATCCGCACCAGCGTGAATGCCTGCGCCTGAGCTACGCGCAACCGCCGGAGAGCGTGCGGGCCGGCATCGCGATCCTGGCCGAAGAAGTGCGGCGCGCGTACGAGCGCGGGTGACGGACACGCAGCGGCCCATGATTCGCGCAACGTCAGCGCGGACCGCGTTCGGCGAGAAACTCGGACAGCACCAGCGACGTGTGCGATTCGCGCGGCGCAGCGGCCAGCTGCTCGGGCGAGCCTTCGGCGACGACGCGCCCACCACCGGAGCCACCCTCGGGACCGAGGTCGACGATCCAGTCGGCCTCCGCGATCACGTCGAGATTGTGCTCGATGACAACGACCGTATTACCGGCATCCACCAGTCGATGCAGCACACGGACCAGTTTTTCGACGTCGGCCATGTGCAGGCCAACGGTCGGTTCGTCGAGCACGTAAAGCGTCTGCGTCGCGCCTTCGCGCCCGGGGCGCAGCCTGGCGAGTTCGGTAACGAGCTTGATGCGCTGGGCCTCGCCGCCCGAGAGCGTCGGGCTGGGCTGCCCCAGCGTCAGGTAGCCGAGGCCTACATCCTGCAACAGCGTGAGCGCGTGGTGTACTTTCGGGTGGGCCTCGAAAAAGCCGACCGCGTCGTCTACGCTCATGGCGAGCACGTCGCCGACGCTGCGGTCGCGCCACGTCACGGCGAGTGTCTCGGCGTTGAAGCGACGACCGTCGCAGACGTCGCAGAGCACCTTCACGTCCGGCAGGAAGCTCATCTCGATCGTCTGCACGCCCTGTCCCTCGCAGGCCTCGCAACGTCCGCCCGCGGTATTGAACGAGAAGCGCCCCGGGCCGTAGCCGCGAACCTTCGCGTCAGTCGTGCCGGCAAACAGCTTACGCACGTCATCCCAGAAACCGACGTACGTTGCCGGGCACGAGCGAGGCGTCTTGCCGATCGGCGTCTGGTCGACCTCGAGCACGCGCGCGATGGCCTCGCTGCCGTCGATGCGATCGCAGCCTACCCATTGCGGCACCTTGCGCCGGCCCTGCTTCGAGATGCGGAAACTGATGTTCGCATGCAGCACGTCGCGAGCCAGCGTCGACTTGCCCGAGCCGGACACACCAGTGACGACCGAGAGTCGCCCGAGCGGAAAGCGCCCCTTTGTCTTGCGCAGGTTGTGCAACTGCGCGCCGCGCACGACCAGGCTCGGTGTAGCGCGCGTCACCGGGCGGCGCGGCACGAGCGGATGGCGCAGTGGATGCTCCAGGAAGCGGCCGGTCAGCGATTGCGGGGAACGAATGAGGTCGGCAACGGTCCCCTCGCCCACGACGTGACCGCCGCGCGTGCCGGCGCCCGGACCGAGATCAAGTAGATGATCCGCCCGGCGGATCGTCTCTTCGTCGTGCTCGACCACGAGCAGGGTGTTGCCCTTGCTCGCGAGCTTCTGCAACGAGTCGAGCAGGATGCGGTTGTCGCGCGGATGCAGGCCGATCGTCGGCTCGTCCAGCACGTAACACACGCCCTGCAGGTTCGACCCGAGCTGCGCGGCCAGCCGGATGCGCTGCGCCTCGCCACCCGACAGCGTCGGCGCCGCGCGGTCGAGCGAGAGATAGCCCAGCCCGACGTCGCGGAGGAACGCGAGCCGTGACTTCGCTTCCGTCTGCAGGTCGCGCGCGATCTCGGCGTCGCGCCCCTGCAACCGCAGCGTGTCGAAGAACGACAGAGCCTGCTCGACCGGCAACGCAGACAATTCTGCAATCGACTGGCCCTTGAACGTGACGTTGAGGGCGACGGGGTTCAGCCGCTGGCCCGCGCAGGCGGAGCACGCAGTGGCATCGCCTTCGAACCAGTCGTTCCAGCAGACTTCCTCACCTGACTGCTCGGCGTCGAAGCCCGTGATCTGCAACCCTGTGCCGAAACATTCCTCACACCAGCCGTGCCTGGAGTTGTAGGAGAACATGCGCGGATCAGGCTCGGCGAAACTGCGCGCGCACGACGGGCAAGCGCGACGGATGGAGAAGACGCGCGTGCGGCCCTTGTCGACAATGTGTGCCACGCCCTTGCCGAATTCGAGCGCGCGGTCGAGCGCGGCCCGCAACGGCGCCTCCGTCGTGGCACCGACCTTCACGCTGCCGACGGGCAATTCGATCGTGTGCTCGCGGAACCGGTCGAGACGGGGCCACTGGGCGGTCGGCAGCAGGGCGCCATCGACGCGCAGTCCTGCGTAGCCCTTCGCGAGCGCCCACTTTGCAAGGTCCGTGTAGTAGCCCTTGCGCGACACGACCAGCGGCGCGAGCAGCTCGATCTTGCGGCCCTTCGCCTCGCGCAGCAGCAGTGCGGCAATCGAATCGGCGCTC
>Ga0209253_10004991_pt1 | contig 11532 bp, 13 predicted proteins | sample FrelakmetBRP12BR_FD_187145 | JGI IMG/M metagenome (GOLD analysis project Ga0209253, IMG submission 187145) | Freshwater lake sediment microbial communities from the University of Notre Dame, USA, for methane emissions studies - BRP12 BR (SPAdes)... | ecosystem: Environmental > Aquatic >...
TAACAATATTGCAAAAGCTCACGGTGGGGTATCTGTTTTCGGTGGTGTAGGTGAACGTACACGAGAAGGAAATGATTTATACGAAGAAATGAAAGAATCAGGTGTAATTAATCAAAATAACTTCTCAGATTCTAAAGTAGCTTTAGTATACGGTCAAATGAACGAACCACCAGGGGCACGTATGCGTGTTGGTTTAACAGCATTAACAATGGCAGAATATTTTCGTGATGTAAACAAACAAGATGTATTATTATTTATTGATAATATTTTCCGTTTCACACAAGCAGGTTCTGAAGTATCTGCATTATTAGGTCGTATGCCATCAGCAGTAGGTTACCAACCAACTTTAGCAACTGAGATGGGAGCTTTACAAGAACGAATTACTTCAACAACTCAAGGTTCTATAACTTCAATCCAAGCAGTTTACGTACCTGCCGATGATTTAACTGATCCTGCTCCAGCGACAACTTTCGCTCATTTAGATGCAACAACAGTATTATCACGAAATTTAGCAGCGAAAGGGATTTATCCTGCAGTAGATCCATTAGATTCTACTTCAACAATGTTACAACCAGGTATTGTTAGTGAAATTCATTATGAAATTGCTGAGTCTGTAAAAGAAACATTACAACGATATAAAGAACTACAAGATATTATCGCAATTTTAGGTATTGATGAATTATCGGAAGACGATCGTTTAACTGTAGCTCGAGCACGTAAAATTGAACGTTTCTTATCACAACCATTCTTTGTTGCTGAAATCTTTACAGGTTCACCAGGTAAATATGTAAGTTTAGAAGAAACAATTAAAGGTTTCTCAATGGTATTAAATGGTGAATTAGATGATTTACCAGAACAAGCTTTTTATCTTGTAGGTAATATTGATGAAGCAATTGCAAAAGCAGAAACTCTAAAATAAGGAGTAATATATATGGTTATGAACATTCGAGTTCTTACCCCTGACAGAGTTATTTGTTCAACAACAGCAGACGAAGTTGTATTACCTGGTTTAACTGGTCAGGTAGGGGTATTAGACGGTCATGCTGCATTAATAACAGCTTTAGATACAGGATTATTAAGAATAAAGTTGGACGAAAAATGGACACCTATTATCTTATGTGGTGGTTTAGCTGAAATTGACCGTAATCGTGTAACAGTTTTAGTAAATGATGTAGAAGAACTTGCTAATATAGAACTAAGTGAAGCTACAAAAGAATTAGAAAAAGCAACACTAGCAATTGAAAAAGCTGAAACAAGTAAAGATAGACTTGATGCTTCTGTTGAATTAAAAAAAGCTACGGCACGTTTAGAAGCTATTAACTATTTGTCATAGAAATTTAAGAAGATTGTCAAATTTTAAAAGATTTGACAATCTTCTTAACTAATTACAATAAAAAAGTTAATAATTCTCTTGTATTATTTTTTCTTACTCTGAAAACCTAGAAGAAATACTCAATTTAAATTTATGGTAACTAATTCTAATTTTAATTTTACAAATAATACAATTATAACATTAGAATTACCTTTTTCCGAACATATTGAAGAATTACGTCAACGAATTTTTATTTTGTTCGGGATAATTTTATTGTTAACTTGTGTAGCATTTTTTGAGGTTAAAATCTTAGTTAAAATTTTAGAATATCCAGTTAGTAACGTAAAATTTTTTCAACTCTCTCCTGGGGAATATTTTATTTCAACACTAAAAATTTCTTTTTATACAGGATTACTTTTTGCTAGTCCATTTGTAATAAGTCAAATTATTTTATTTTTATTACCAGGATTAACAAAAAAAGAGACAAAAATTATTTTACCTTTACTATTAAGTTCATTAATTCTGTTTGGATTAGGATTAGCTTTTTCCTATTATACGTTAATACCTGCTGCTCTAAATTTTTTTTTAAACTATAGTCAAGAAGTACTGGAACCATTTTGGTCATTTGATCAATATTTTGAATTTATTCTGGTTCTTTTTTATAGTACAGGGTTAGCTTTTCAAATTCCAATTATTCAAATTTTGATAGGTTTGTTAAATATAGTATCAGCTCAACAAATGCTAGGTGCTTGGCGATATATTATATTAGTTTCAACAATTCTTGGAGCAATTTTAACACCTTCTACCGATCCACTGACACAATTATTGCTCTCGGTAGCAATATTGCTATTATATCTTTCTGGAATAGGTATCTTGTTTTTAATAAAAAATTAATTTATATAATAGAATATCCATACTTAAAAAGTATTTAATCCATGGCAACTAACAAGTTTTTTAAAAGTCTTTTATTTGCTTTAATGATTGCTATAAATTTATTTAGTGTTTGCATTGAAGATTCATCAGCATATCCAGTTTTTGCACAACAAAATTACTCAAATCCACGTGCAGCAAATGGTAAATTAGCTTGTGCAAACTGTCATTTAAATCAAAAAGCAATTGAAATTGAAGCACCACAAGCTGTTCTTCCTAATTCAGTTTTTGAAGTAGAATTAAAAGTGCCTTATGATGTAAATAAACAACAAATAGGGGCTAATGGTAAAAAAGCCGATCTAAATGTCGGTGGTATTCTAATTTTACCAAACGGTTTTAAATTAGCCGCAAAAAATCAAATATCAGAAGAAATTAAAGCTAAAAATAAAGGAGTTTTTATTTCACCGTATAGCACTGAATTTGATAATATTTTAGTTGTTGGACCTATCGCAGGAAAAACACATCAAGAATTAATTTTCCCTGTTGTAGCACCTGATCCGGAAAAAGATTCAAATATTAAATATTTAACTTATCCAATGTACGCTGGAGGAAATCGAGGTCGTGGACAAGTATATCCTACTGGTGAAAAGAGTAATTTAAACATCTTTACAGCACCACAAGCTGGACAAATTACAGAAATTACAACATCAGAGAAAGGTGATTCGAATGTTGTAATTGTTGATGCTACTGGAACAAAAACATCACAACTTGTGCCAGCAGGTTTAACTTTAACTATAAAACAAGGTGATATTGTAAAACTAGATCAACCTTTAAATCTTGATCCAAATGCTGGTGGTTTTGGTCAAGAAGAAACAGAAATTGTATTACAAAATGCATCACGGATTGTTGGTTATTTAGCTTTCTGCTTCTGTACATTATTAACACAAGTATTTTTAATTATAAAGAAAAAACAATTCGAAAAAGTTCAAGCTGCAGAACTTAATTTCTAAAAAAAAAAGGAATGACAACATAATATTATGTCATTCCTTTTTTTTTATTAATATAATTCGTCTTCTTGATGTACTAAAATTGTACAATCAGATTTTGGATACGCAATACATGTTAAAACAAACCCTGCGCTAACTTGATCATCATCTAAGAAAGTTTGTTCTGATTGATCAATCTCTCCGTTTGTAACTTTACCTGCGCATGTTGAACAAGCACCAGCACGACATGAATAAGGTAACTCAATCCCTTGTTCTTCAGCCGCATCTAAAATAAATACATCGTCATTACAATCGATTGTTGCATTAATACCTTCTTCTTCACTTAATAATGTCACCTTATACGTAGCCATAGAACTCCTTATTGTAAATAATTATAAAATAAAATTTGAAAAGATATTTCTACTTTTACTTTACTATTTAGTATTATACCACTTAAATCTAATACAAATAAATTTTTTTAGTAAATTTTTAAAAAGTTTTGATTTTATTAAAAAGCTTGTTTTAATCGACTTGCTTTTCCTTTTAAAGCCCGTAGATAATAAAGCTTTGATCTTCTAACTTTAGATGATCGTAAAATTGTTATTGAATCAACTTTTGGTGAATGAATTAAGAAAATTCTCTCGATTCCAATACCCTGTAATATTTTTCTAACAGTTATAGTTGTATTAATTGAACTATTTTTTTTTGCTATAATTGTACCTTCATAAAATTGAACGCGTTCTTTATTACCTTCGATAATTTTAACGCCAATTTTGACATTGTCACCAATTTTAAGTACTGGTAAATCTTTTTTAAGAAAAGTATTTTCTAAATCATTAATTGTTTTTTGGGGATTTAATTTAACCATGTATTTTAACTATTAAATATAAGCATTTCTTATTAATAACTTTACAATTAGATTTTGAAAAAAACAATATAAAAAAATATGAAATATGCATCCGACTGGGTTCGAACCAGTGACGTTCCAGAGGAAAACGGATTATGAGTCCGGTGCCTTCAACCACTCGGCCACGAATGCAAATATGGAGCTGATGGGAATTGAACCCACGTCCATCTAAATTTAATTAAAGTACTCGTTCACAGGTATAGTTCAATAAGTGAACAACTGATAGAATTATTCTAAACTATTTAATAGAAAACGTCTAGTAATAGTGCACTAATTTTGTTAATAAGAGTTCTTTAGTTTTAAGCAGCAAATTGTAATAAACTTGAATAAGTTTGTTTATTATTTAAATTTACTATTTGAAAGTTAAACGGAATTATATTATTAGCATTTATTTTTGATTTGTAAATTTTTACGAAGAATACAAACTTCGACCTGCATCATACTTTATTTATATTTAAATGTCGAAACCAAAGCAGCCCCAAATTATTAAAGTTACTTTTTATTAAGTAACTATAAGCATGAAGGGAATCGAACCCTTGACTTTCAGAATCGGAATCTGATGCTCTATCCACTGAGCTACATGCTTTTTAATTTTTAAAAAAATATAAATGCTTCTAGAATTTTAATAAAGTTATTTTGATTTGTTGTTCTGTTCTCATCTGACTAATAGTCCCATTTAAAAAGTGAAAATCAAATATTTTCACTTTTTAAATGAAAGTAATTTAGATATTAATAGTAAATTTTACCGCCACCCCATTTCTCTGATACAATCTTAGGTTGTAACATAATATGACCAGCAATAGAATATAAATCTTCATCTGTTAATGAACGCATACGTGGATAAATATCTGCACTCTTAATACTTGGATGAACTTCTGCAATAGATTCTAAGCCATCATAACTTGTTGGATTTTTTAAGTAATCAACTATAGCAGCAATATTATCACGACGCGGTGTTGCTAAACTTAAAGCTTCTGGATCTAAACCAATGTTAGGATTAGTTTTACTAATACCACCAACATGGCAAGCACCACATGTTGTATTAAATAATCTTTTACCTCGTTTAACTTGTTCTGGTGTTAAAACAACTGTCTTTCCAGAAGAATCAGCAACTACAGTTCGTGTAGCTTCATCTAAGTCAATTGCTGATGCATTTAAAACTGAAATATTAAAGATACAAAAGAATACGATACCAAAAAATTGCGAATATTTTTTAAACATAATTTAAAAAAATTGTTTATAAACTTGAAACCAAGAACAAAAGAATTTATTTGATTACTTTTTTCGAAGTTTTTTTCCCATACTGGCAACTAATCCTCGTAATCTAATATTTTCCCATCCCGCAACTAAAACTGTTGTAATAATCAGTACTTGACTAAATAATAGAATTGGATCTAATCGCCATCCGTGAACCATTAAAATACAACTATAAAGTAAACCAATCGTCGAAAAAAATATATCTTCATCTCTTGCAATTTCTGGTTTAACTACTCTAAGATAATATAATAATAGTACTCCAACACTGACAAGGAGACCCAAATATATATTGGGACCTAAACTAATATTTATCATAATTTTAATTTAATCCAATGTATTTTGTATATACATATTAGCTAAAAATTTGAAAAATTAATAAGAGTATTTAATCTTATGAGTTATTAATAAACTAGCTTCGTGTAACTCGATCGGTTTTGCTAATAAAAATTAAAGCGCCACCAATAACTGCAACAACTAAAGCACCTGCAAATAAACTAGATATAAAACTTGCTAATGAACTTGTCATTTCTAATTTCCTGTTATTTTAAATAAAAAGTTAAAAATAGTAAGATTGACTACAATAGGTATTGTATCAGCTTTTCCAAAAAAAATATAACTAATATTAGTATTTTAATAGTTTCTAACTATATTATACTAGACAAATATTTCAATAACCAAATAAACGACAAAGTATTTAAAATCTTTTAATCCTTTTAAAATAAATTTACATAAATTATCTAATTTTAATACTCAAATAAAAAATATTATCGATATATACTGTATACTTAATTTGAAACAGTAGACAGTCGTTCCTAATAAACTTAGGAATTTCAGTAGTTAATTCTATAGCATTGATAGAAATATATATTTTAACAACTGTTATTGTGTATCCGAATGGCTTACCGACCAATAGAATTTACTTAGTAAAATTTAATATATTCATTTAACCTTCCCTAGTTAATAAAACAAATATTTTAACTAACTTTGTTCTTCTTAACGGTGAAATACTAATGAGAAAATCAAAAGCAATTGAAAAAATAGTAACAATAATTAAGACTTAGTATATATTTAAAATGAAAATTACTAATCGAATATCTAAGATCTACAATGATGAAAATATCCTCTTCTTCTAGCATTGAAATAAATAAACTATCTTTTTATCTTAATTACCTTAAAAGTTAAAATTAGAGAATTATCAATAATGGCTAGTAGAAATTCAAAAGTATTGATTTTATTATTCGGATTGATACTTTAAAGGTTATAAAAATCGTAATTTTGAATGTTTTACTACTTCTTCATAATCCAGTCTAAACTTCACATTAATGCGATCTAGTATATAACATTTGATTTAATTGTTTTATTACAGACATTAATAATTAATAGCTGTTGCCAATATTAAATTCTTATTATCGATATATAATGATTAAAATTGAAAACTATAACACTGCGAAGTAATGTTTAACTCGAATAAGTCTCACACTGGAATCGAACCACTTGTTTAAAATAAACCGAGGAAACTAATTAAAGCTCTGTGAATCAGTAGATATAGGTTTAATACTAACTTTAAATTTATATTAAATCCTATATCCTTCATAGCTATAACGGCTTATTTATATGCCCTTCTTCTACAAACTGATATAAACTTTTTAAAACCACTTTCATAATCTTTATTAGTACACATCTTTATTAATCTCCTAATTTAACACTTTTAAAAGCTTCCTCAAGAGTAAAATTACTTTCAATCCAAAGACGATTATCATTAAAAATGTATACTGGAGAACCAAACCAAGCTTCTTCTATTTTAGATAATTGTAAAAGGTCGAAGACACTTGATACACCTTTGCAATAACAAGTCACAGGAAGGCAAGCAAAGTTATATAGAACTCTAGCTGTATTCTTAACGAATATTACATCAGTAGCCTTATATATAAAGCGAATAAAGCCAACACCTGAAATGTAACCAATAAAAGTTTCACTTATACAACCTATTGAAGAGTATATAAACCCTTGTGACATTTCCTTAGGAATTGAGGCAGCAGCATATATTGCAGGACCAGTAATAGTTTGAGTCAGAGCAACTCCTTTAGCAAAACGGTATAGCTCTTTAGCAGGTTTGCCTCTCATTCTAGAAAACAACTTGGGACGAGCAGTAATATCCGTAGCAGCTATTATATATCTACTATAAATACTCATATATAAAGAAACAATGATAAATAAATTTTATTGTCAATCGAAAATTGACATCCAACTATACACATAAAAGCTACAAAGTGTATGGAGATTGTGACTTGCCAGGGATTTGAACCCACTCCTCTATAAAAGAGGGTAGCTGGCTAACCATTTTGGCAGCAAGCCAGTAGATATAGGTTTAATACTAACTTTAAATTTATATTTTATGCTGCTATCTTACGATTCTAACACTGTAAATATTCTTACAAGTTATATTAAATCCTATATCCGAACCGAATATACCAACAAAATTGAAATTAATCAATATCTAATATTTTAAATAAAAATTCTATTGTGATTTTTATAATTATAAATTATAATCATTAGTAAGCCCGGATAGCTCAGTTGGTAGAGCAGTGGATTGAAGATCCTCGTGTCACCAGTTCGAATCTGGTTCTGGGCACTTAAATATCTAAATCGATATTCAAAAATTTAGTTCTTTTCTCATCAAATTTTAATTTGATTATACCTGTAGGACCGTTTCTTTGTTTTGCTACAATTAGGTCTGTTAAATCTGGGGTTCTTTCAAGTTCAGCTTTTGAATTATAATATTTATTTCGATATAACATTAACACTAAATCTGCGTCCTGTTCAATCGAACCACTTTCTCTTAGATCTGATAAAATGGGTTTTTTATTAACACGATTTTCAACATTTCGACTTAATTGTGAAAGTGCAATAATTGGAACATTAAATTCGCGAGCAATATTTTTTAATGAACGAGTAATTTGTGAAAGTTCTTGGACACGATTTTCTAGTTTGAGTTTAGAATTTTGCATCAATTGTAAATAATCAATTACAATTAATCCAATTTGTGTTTGTTCAAAAATTATTGTTTTTATTTTTGAACGAATATCCTGAATTGATAAATCAGAGGTATCGTCAACAAAAAAAGGTAATTTTGATATTATTTTTATCACCTTATTTAATTTAATCCAGTCATTTCGATAGAGTTTGCCACTACGTAATCGCATTTGGTTTATATTAGTTTCCATTGCTAATAATCGATACATTATTTGTTCTTTAGACATTTCTAAACTAAAGAATAAAATCGGTAATTTTGAAGTCTTTATTATATTTAATCCCATAGTTAAAGAAAAAGCTGTTTTCCCCATGGATGGTCTTCCCGCAACTATAATTAAATCAGATTTTTGAAATCCTTGTGTTAATGAATCTAATTCATAAAATCCTGACGATAAACCCGGTAAGGTAGGCTTCATTGATTTCTCTTTTAAATCTATAAAAATATTATTTAATAACTCTGCACTAGTAGAAAATTTTTGAATTTTAATTTGATTTGTTAAATTAAATAGTTGATTTTCAAAATCGTTTAACGTATTTTCCAGTGGAATATTAGTTATATAACCAGAATTAATGGCTTCATACCCAAGTTTAATTAATGAACGACGTAAAAACTTATCTTTAACTAAACGAAGATATTCTTCCAAGTAAACTAAATTTGGAATTTGATTTATAAGTTCTATTAAAACTTTTATCCCACCAATCTTTTTTAATAAACCATTATCTTGCAAAAATGTCGTTAGTGTTAAAATATCTATAGGTATTTTATTTTTATACATAAAAATAATAGCTTTAAAAATTTCTTGATGATTTTTAAAGTAAAAAGTTTCAATTGAAATTGTTCGTAATGTGATATCAATTGCTTCAGAACTTATTAGTAGACAACTTAATATCATTTTTTCAGCCAAAAAATTATGAGGAAGATAATTTTTAATAGCTATAGGTTTAGTTTGTTTAGTAAATTGTTGCATTTTTATTTAAAAATTTAATTAATTTTTTAAATCTTGTAATTTCAATTTATTACGATTATAGTAGAGTTGTCGCGTCCTTAGTTCAGTTGGTAGAACGCTAGTCTCCAAAATTAGATGTCGAGGGTTCAAGTCCTTCAGGGCGCGCTTCTCTTTCTTAAGAGGTTATTATTTTATTATTAAATAGAATTTTAGAAAATAAAAAATTCCGTAACTAGTTTATTTTGTAAAAAAATTAAATAAGTTTTAGTAGTTATTAATAAATTTATCAAAAAATTTCGATGGCTAGAAAAATAACAGCTTTAATTAAATTAGCATTACCTGCGGGGAAGGCAACACCAGCACCACCTGTTGGACCAGCATTAGGTCAACATGGGGTTAATATTGCTGCATTCTGTAAAGAATACAATGCTAGAACAACTGATAAAACAGGTCTTATTATTCCTGTAGAAATATCTGTATACGAAGATAGGAGTTATAGTTTTATACTTAAAACACCCCCTGCATCAGTTTTATTGGCGAATGCAGCAAAAATAAAAAAAGGTTCATCAACTCCAAATCGAATAAGTGTTGGTTCAATAACTAAAGCTCAATTAGAAGAAATTGCAAATATTAAATTACCTGATTTAAATACTACTAAAGTTAGTAGTGCAGTAAAAATCGTTGAAGGAACTGCCCGAAATATGGGTATCTCCATTGTAGATTAATCTAGAATTTTATAAGTTTTAATGGAGAAATTATATGCGAAAATTATCGCGTCGTCAAAACGAAAATATAAAAAAAATTAAAAATATTTCTTATTCTAATATAGAAGAAGCTATAGCAGTTCTAAAAGATACAGCAACTACAAAATTTGTTGAAAGTGTTGAATTACATGCTAATTTAAATATTAATCCTAAATATGCTGATCAACAATTACGTACTACTGTAACTTTACCAAATGGAATTGGAAAAGAAATTAAAATAGCTGTTTTAACGAATGAAGAGAATTTTTCAGAAGCAAAATCAGCTGGTGCTATTATTGTTGGAAATGATGACTTAATTGAACAAATAAATCAAGGCAATATTCAATTTGATTTATTAATTGCAACTCCAAATATGATGCCAAAATTAGCTAAACTTGGTCGAGTATTAGGTCCAAAAGGTTTAATGCCTTCACCTAAATCAGGTACAGTTAGTACCACATTAGCAACAACAATAACTGAGTTTAAAAAAGGGAAATTTGAATATAAAGCCGATAAAACCGGAATTGTCCATATTAGTTTTGGAAAATCAAATTTTACCGAAAATCAATTAATAGAAAATTTAAAAGAATTATATAAATCTATTGAACAAAATAGACCATCAGGTGTAAAAGGTAAATATTTTAAAAGTTTATTTATTTGTACGAGTATGGGTCCATCTATTAAATTAGATTTGGATAGTTTTCTTTAATCTTTTTTAAATAATTCAATTTAGAAATAAAATATTATAAAGATTATTAATAAAATTTATTATGTCAGAAAAAATTGATCAAATTGTTGAAGACTTAAAAACTTTAACGCTATTAGAAGCTTCAGAATTAGTTACAAAAATTGAAGAAACGTTTGGAGTAGATGCATCTGCAAGTAGTGGGGTTGGAATGGTTATGGCAGCTCCTGCGGCAGCTGAAGAAGTTGAAGAAAAAACTCAATTCAATTTAATGTTAGATGAAGTACCAGCTGATAAAAAGATTGCTGTATTAAAAGTTGTACGTAGTTTAACTGGTTTAGGATTAAAAGAAGCAAAAGAATTAGTAGAATCAGCACCTAAACAAGTTCAAGAAGCGTTAGGAAAAGATGCTGCGGAAGATGCCAAAAAACAAATTGAAGATGCTGGTGGTAAAGCTTCACTTACTTAAATTCACTAAAGTGTAAATTTAAGTATAAAAATAGTCATAGAGAATCTATGAGACAAACTATAAAATTATTATAGTTTTGACTGAATTAAAAAATAAATTTAAAATAGAGTGCAAAGGTTATCTCTTTACCTTATCAATTTTGATATTCTATTCAAATTAGATAAAATCTATTTAACAAAAAACCATTCATAAATAATTGATCTATAATCATATATGAAAATTATTTTGTTTTTACGATAATCGTAAATTAAAAAATTTAATAATTATTATTACTAATTTTAGTAATAATAATTATTAAATTTTTTTTTTTACCAGAATCCTAA
>Ga0209253_10004992_pt1 | contig 11531 bp, 13 predicted proteins | sample FrelakmetBRP12BR_FD_187145 | JGI IMG/M metagenome (GOLD analysis project Ga0209253, IMG submission 187145) | Freshwater lake sediment microbial communities from the University of Notre Dame, USA, for methane emissions studies - BRP12 BR (SPAdes)... | ecosystem: Environmental > Aquatic >...
GATAAGAATGACGGGCATCTCTTCCTTGCAGCAGAGGCTTCCGGCCATTGCAATCGCGGCAAGAATGGCAAACCGGGTCTGCCCCCGCTCAAAGTAACAGAGGAGGGCGACAACAAGCAGGAATGTGAAAAAGAGCATGAAGATATCATGGCGCAGGAAGCGGGAGAAATACACCATGTCCGGTGATACTGCAAGGAATAATGCGGCGATTAAGGTCTGTTTTTTGTCAAAATAACCGAGCCGGTGAATACAGTATACAAGGAAAATGATCAATGTGCCGAAGAGTGATGGCAGAAGCCGTGCCACAAGGTCAGAATCCTGAAACATGGCGAACATGCCGGCAGTGACATAATAGAGGAAGGGACCGTGGTAGCTCGGATCGTACATCCACGACCCTTTTGTCAACAGTTCAAAGGAGAACCATGCATGGATCGCTTCATCATGGTGAAAAAGTTTCAGGTCAAGAAAATAAAACCTTATGATAATTCCTGTCAGCAATATGAGAAGAAAAGTGCGTTGAAAAGTGAATAATTTTTTTATTGGTTCTGAAAAACCCGCGGCTGGCACGCCGCACCTTCAGCTCTCTAAAACAATCTCAATGCCGATATCCTTTGGCACCTGAATGCGCATCAACTGGCGCAGTGCACGTTCATCTGCATCAATATCGATCAGGCGTTTATGGACGCGCATCTGCCACCGGTCCCATGTTGCCGTCCCCTCCCCGTCCGGGCTTTTCCGGATCGGGACAATCAGTCGTTTTGTCGGGAGGGGTATCGGACCAGCCAGATTCACACCTGTGCGCTCTGCAATCTCCCGGATTCGCTCACAGACCATCTCCACTTTTTTAAAGTCGGTCCCTGTCAGGCGGATTCTGGCTTTTTGCATGTCGTATCACCCAAACAATTATTATCGCATCTGTTTTTTACTGATTGCAATACACATTCCGGCAGCAATCGTTGTCCCCATATCACGGATGGCAAACCTGCCGAGCTGCGGGAGTTCCTTTACATTCTCGATGACCATGGGTTTGCTCGGCTTGATCTGGACGATCGCCGCATCACCGGTCTTGAGGAACGTGGGATTCTCTTCCTTTGTCTGACCGGATTTCGGGTCAATCTTCTTTTTTAACTCGGTAAAGGTGCAGGCGGTCTGCGTGGTGTGGCAGTGGAATACCGGGGTGTACCCGACAGTGATCGCGCTCGGATGCTGGAGAACGACGATCTGGGCAGTGAACTCATCGGCAACGGTCGGCGGGGCATCAACCGGGCCACAGACATCGCCGCGACGGATGTCGCCTTTGCCGATCCCGCGGACGTTGAAGCCGATATTGTCGCCCGGGACAGCCTGGGGGATCTCTTCGTGGTGCATCTCGATGGACTTTATCTCACCATCTTTGTTTGCGGGCATGAATGCAACTTTCATGCCTTTTTTCATGATGCCGGTCTCAACACGGCCGACCGGTACTGTGCCGATACCGCTGATGCTGTATACGTCCTGGATCGGGACGCGGAGCGGCTTGTCAGTTGGCTTTTCCGGCTCCTTGAATGTATCAAGTGCCGGAATGATTGCGGGACCCTTGTACCATGGTGTCTCGGGACCCACAGACTTCATGTTCACACCATTTAAGGCACTCATCGGGATGAAATGAATCTCATCCGGTTTGTAGCCGACCATTTTGATAAGGTCGGAGAGGTCCTTTTTCACCTCATTGAAGCGTTTCTCATCAAACTTGACCATATCCATCTTGTTGATGGCGATGATGAGCTGGGTGATACCGAGTGTCCGTGCAAGGAAGACATGCTCTTTAGTCTGTTCCATGACACCGTCAGGAGCTGCGACAACAAGGATCGCCGCATCAGCCTGCGATGCACCGGTGATCATGTTTTTCACAAAGTCCCTGTGTCCCGGGCAATCGACAACCGTGAAATAGTATTTCGGGGTATCAAACCGCTTGTGGGCGATATCGATCGTGATACCTCTCTCACGTTCCTCCTTGAGGTTGTCCATGACCCACGCGAACTCGAAGGTTGCCTTCCCCTTCGATTCGGCTTCCTTACGGTAGCCTTCGATTATGTGCGCCGGTACTGCGCCGGTCTCGAACATCATCCGACCCACGAGCGTTGACTTCCCGTGGTCAATATGTCCGATAATAGCAAGATTCATATGGGGCTTTTCAGATGCCATTATTGTTCCTCCAATAAATGCTGAAACTGTCCTTATACAGTCAGTTTATGCGAGTATTACATATAGGAAACCCATCTATATAAAACATTTTGAATTCACCAAATCCTGCGTTTACGGCACGGTTCTTTGATACCGAAACTCCCTTATCACATGATACGCAACAATTCCCGTACAATGAAAACACTGGAATTCCACAAGAATGAAAAGAAGGATCGTGTCACTATTGCATGCGCGGACGGGGAAGTATCGGTATACAGCCACTGTGGTTACTGCCAGCACTGCAGGGGGATATGGGTCAAGAAGCGGATGGTGCCGGCGCCGCAGTCACAGGTGTACTCAGATATCCGAAAGGGGGTCGCGCCTGATGAGAATCTCATGAATGCTGCAATGATGTTCAACACGCTCATCAGGGATGGTTCTGCAGTTGAATGCGATGATGATGCAAACCACGGGTTCCAGAACCGGCATGCATGATAAAATAATTTATTTGGGTTGTTTGAGGAGATCTCTGGCAATCTCCTGTTTGAACTTTTCAAACTGCAGGTCATCCATCTGGTCAGAGAGGAGCCTTCCGCTCCATGCCCGGCGGTAGACCCAGGTCACGATCTTTTCCACTGCTGATACGACCTGCTCTTCGTCTTCCAGGGTAATCAGTTCCCTGCCAATGTGCGGGTGCCGCCCCCTTCTCCCCCCAACAAGAAGGAGGTAATGCCGGTGTTCCGCCTGGATCGTATTGAACGGGCAGGAGCGGATGCAGACGCCGCACTGGACGCATTTGTCGGGATTAAGGACGCTCACGCCGTTCCTGATATGGATTGCATTCTCCTTGCAGTACTGGACGCATGTCCCGCAGCCTGTACAGAGCCCGGGCGTCCTGACCGGGCGGACCCTCCCGATGATGCCGATCTCGTTAAGCATCGGGCTGGTGCAGGCATTGGGACAACCGGAGACAGCAATGCGGATCTTTACCGGCATCTCTTTTCCAAACAGCCTCGCATCGATCTTCTTCGCAAGGCTGATGGTGTCAATATTTGCGAACTTGCACCGCTCGGTGCCGGGGCAGGCAATGATATTGACGATCTCGTCGCGTTCAGATCCAACCGGTGTCCCGTTCTTTTGAAGCGCTTTTTCAACTCTGGATAACGACGATGGCAGGATATGGGGCATCTCGATGGTCTGCCGGGTGGTGCAGTGGACGACACCATCCCCGTATTTTTTTGCGATACGGGCGATACCCCGGAGCTGTTCAACCGAGATCCTGCCGGCCGGCAGGCGTATGCGGACCGTGCACAGGTCAGGGTTTCGTTCTGTTATAACGCCCCCCTTCATATGTACGCCAAAATCCTTATGCATCCATCAATACTACGGGCATCGGGGTTAAAAAGGATGGCGTTGTGGCAGGGTTATACGATAAGAGCCATGCCAAGGATGACAACGGCACGGGTTATTTCATTGGATGCGCCAACAACATCGCCATTGATCCCGCCAAACAACCGCTTCGAGATCAGAAGGAGGACGACCGGGCAGAGCACCATCAGGATGAGCGCTGCGGCAAGTTTGTTTGTAGAAACCGGAAGCAGGATCAGGGGAAGGCAGAGCACGAACGCGAGTCCGGGAAAATAGGGTCGCGAGAACCCATGGAGATAACTATGAATACCATCATGGAACGGGGTGCCGGCAGCGGTCAGGAACGCCATCGAATATTTTGCACACACCTCGCCGATAATGATTGCAGAAATGATTGATCCCGATGCCTGCAGGCCGGCAAAGAGGATCAGGGTGATGGTGATGCCCAGTGCCACCCCGCCGGCACCAACCTGCTTATCGGTTAATGCCCGGATGCGTTTTTCACGATCACCCTGCGCCATGACTGCGTCCCCGAAATCAAGAAGGCCGTCAAAATGATGGCATCCTGAGAGAATCAGCAGCCCTGCGATTGCAACAGCTGCCCCAATGATCTGGTCAGCAATCCAGTACACGACCAATGCAACAATACCTCCGATCACATATCCTGCGAGAGGATAGAGATATGAATGCCGTGCAAAGTGCCCGAGTTCACGGGTTTTTCCAAGCGGCAGGACGGTCGCAAACTGCAGGAGGGCAAGAAACGCTCTCATAAGCATTCACTGTACAGACGGGATGTGCAGCCGGCGATTAACCCTGCCACCGCATCATCGAGGAACGGCCCGAGTTTCGAAAGAATGCCGGGCTTTTTCTGGTCGTACCGGGTGAATTCAAACCGTGCATAGGTTCCCCCGATGCACTCAGCGATTGCCATACCGATGATCTCATCACTTAATAAAAAGACCGGATCATCCCTGATCTCCGAATCCGTCCGGTTGCAATAGAGTTCATCTTCGAGCAGGATTGCGCCGATGATGAGGGATGAGACATTGGGATCGTTGAGATATTTCTGGATCTTTTTGTAAAGATTGAGGGCTGCATCCGCCTCGCACATGCCGTGCGGGACATACAGTTCCATGCCGGCTGCCACGATTGCATCGAGAGAGACCCCCTTCTCCTGCAGCCTGCGTTCGATCTCAAACATGTGATCAGTGGTTGTACTGGTGATGGTATTATTAGGTTATGGAGCCGGTCAGAAGCGATACCTTCAAACTGGTTGGAAACGAGATGAATGTTTGCACATTCGTATGGCATTTGTTTCAGAAGTCCCCAAGGTCACATTTACTTCACCTATTTTCTGCAGCATTCTCGGGAACACCCTCTTAAGTACCGTCCCGGGCATATCAGGTGCCGGTCCGACCCCTGATAAGACACTGCTTACCCCTGTTCTTGATGCAGAACTGATCATGTACGGGTCGATTACGAGCATGCCGGTCAAACCAAATACGCCGACCGGCTGCCCGACACCGGCATCAATCACCCGTGCCATGGTGGATCTGGCTGACCTGTGCCCGCTCTTTATCAATGCCGGGCTTGCCCATATCCCGACGGTGCCCTGTCTTGATATGTACGGGTGCGTGGGAGGTGATCCACGGGAACATGATGCCCTTCCCTGTGCCGCAACCCTCTACGAGCGGGGCATGTGGATCGGAAAATTCCTCTCCGGATCAAGCGATCTGCTGGTACTCGGCGAATGCGTACCGGGTGGCACGACCACGGCGCTCTGCATCCTGCGTGCCCTTGGCTATACGGCCTCGGTGAGCAGCAGTTTTGCACGCAACCCTGTCACAAAAAAAGAGGAGATCTGTAAAAAAGTCCAGGACCGGATCAGGTCAGGTAACCTCACACAACCCCTCGACCTCGTCCGTGCAACAGGTGACCCGATGATGCCCGCCGCTGCCGGTATCGCCCGGAGCTATACCGGTGATCTTCTCCTGGCTGGAGGGACGCAGATGCTCGCTGTGGCTGCATTGCTGCGTGCGATGGGAGGTAAAGTGCCCACAATTGTCACAACCTCATATGTCCGCGATGACCCGACAGCCAACATGGAAGATCTTGCCGGCCAGATAGGAGTGAAGGTTGTTTATGTTGACCCCGGTTTCCACGATCTCGGGCATGCCGGGCTCGCACGGTACTGCATCGGCGAGGTCAAGGAAGGAATGGGTGCCGGGGGTGCAATGCTCCTTGCGTACCTCCTCGGCCATTCACCAGATGCGATCCGGGCGAAAATCTATGAAACAGTGAGCGGGTACAGCTGAAAAGAACTTATCACGCTTCATCGCCAACCTGTATGCAATGCGCCCTATATGCGTGGTCAATAATTACGGCCAGTTCAATCACCTGATCCATCGTGCACACAGGGACATGGACATTCCGGTTGTCCTGGTTCCCAATACCACGCCGCCATCTGAGATTGCGGAGGGTTGCCGGGGGATTATTCTCGGCGGGGGACCGGCGATCGATCGTGCCGGTTATTGTTCAGCGTATCTCGACCTCGGGCTTCCGGTGCTCGGGATCTGTCTTGGGCTGCATATCATCGCAACAAAATTCGGCGGTGAAGTCAGCCAGGGACGCAGCGGGGGGTATGGCCCGGTAGATGTTGAGATCTGCCAGCACAATGAGATTCTTGACGGATATCCGGATACTATCCATGTCTGGGCGTCACATGCCGATGAGGTGACCACAATTCCTGCGGATTTTTTACTGCTCGCCCGCTCCGATATATGCAGCGCCGAGGCAATTGCATGCCCCGACAGGCACATCTACGGGCTCCAGTGGCATCCGGAAGTCAGCCATACGGTTGACGGTAAAAGAATTTTTAAAACCTTCAACACCATAACACTGGAGCACGGATTATAGCAACTATCCCGCTTTTTACCATGGTTTCAAAAAAGGATCTCACCGCACAGATCAGATCGATCGGCTTTGCATGCAGCCGGTGCGGTACCTGGTGCCGGGGCGTATCGCCCGATTCAGATCCTGTCAGGGTGATCGATGGCTGAGATAAAGATTGTCGGCACTGCGCATGTTTCACAGAAGAGCGTTGATGAGGTAACCCTTGCGATCAATGAATTTTCACCTGATCTTGTGGCAGTTGAACTCGACCCTGCCCGGTTCCATGCGTTGAAAAAAAGCATGGCGGAACCCTCGGTTTCCGAGGTGATCCATGCAGGAAATTTTAACCAGCTCCTTGTCCAGTGGATACTCTCCTACCTCCAGCGCCGCATTGGCATGGATGTCGGTGTTGAACCAGGTGCTGAGATGAAAGCCGCGATAACGGCGGCGGAAGAGCGTAACCTGAAGGTCGGGCTCATCGACAGGGATATCCGGATCACCCTGATGCGGTTCTGGCGCTCGATGTCTCTGTGGGAGAAACTCAAGATGTTCTACGCCCTCTCAGCCTCGGTTATTGGCATTGAGGAAGAAGAGATTGATATTGAGTCTTTAAAACAGGAAGACGTGATCACGTTCGCGCTTGAGGAGTTCCGCAAATTCTCCCCGAATGGGGCGCGTGCACTTATTGATGAGAGGGATGCATATCTTGCCCACCAGTTGATTGCGCTTGATGCGCATTACGAACGTATTCTTGCGGTAATTGGCGCCGGTCATGTGAAGGGTGTAGAGCACTACCTTAAGCAACCATCGGCCCTGCCCCCAATCTCCGATCTTTTAGCCGAGGTTAAGGCACCGCGCTGGGGGCTGATCTTCGGTACTGCGGTTACGCTGCTTTTTGCCCTGCTTATCCTTGCTATCGCATTCTCTGGTGTCGGGATGAATGTACTTGTCACTGCCCTTATCTACTGGGTCCTTATCCACGGGGTGCTCACCGCGATATTCACACTCCTTGCCGGTGGCCACCCGCTCTCCGCACTGACCGGGTTTATGGTATCATGGCTGACAGCATTGCACCCGCTGGTCGCAGCAGGTTGGTTCTCAGCTCTCGTGGAAGCAAAAATCAGGAAACCGGTCCCGGGTGATTTTAAGAAGATCTTTGAAGCAGAGACATTTTCGGATATGTGGCACATCCCGCTGTTTAAGGTTGTCCTTGTCGCGGCGCTCGCAAATGTCGGAAGCACGCTGGGCACGGTTCTTTATTTCATTGTCATATTCCCGTCCCTTACTATCGATCCAGGTGTGCTGATCACGCAGGGATTTGGCAACATGTGGCACTGGATGACCGGGGGCATGATCTGATCCGGCCAATCTTTTTGATCCTGCCAATAAAAACGATCTCTTCCCATCAACGGCTGGCACCCTTATATAATCCAAGAAAGAACCGGATGCATATGAACGGTGTCGTAGTGAAAACCGGTATCCTGCTTGTCATGGTTGCAGTATGCGTTGTGTCGCACGCGGGGGCTCTTCTCAATCAGGTTCCCGCAGGTGGAACGGTATATATCGGGGAGGAGGGGCTGGATATTACCCCTGTTATGGGTATTCACACCGCTATAGGGTGGTGGGCATCCGCAGCAGTGATCGGTACTACACCTCCTTCTAAGACGATTGGCGTCGCTGGCAGGCTGACGACATTCTCGGTTACTCCCTCTGAATTCGTTGGATACACCGGGAACTGGTATCGCCTTGACAGTGGCGGGAATGCAGATGGTCTCGCATTCAATGTAAAAGACCCCCAGCTCACCATCAGGATCGAGGACGTGAGCGTCAATGTCGATGTCACGGAAAACGGGTGGGTATACCGCGGGGACGAAGTACGGTTCAGGATTGACAGCAACCTCGCTGATCTCACCGGCCGCGGTGTGCCCGGGGCCCCGGTAACGATCAAGGTCCAGGGGCCTGACGGGGGCACTTATACGGCACTGGTAAACAAGGCGGGAATCACAAATTCACTCAATGTCCCTGTTTCCACAACACCGTACTATACCGGTCCTTTCTGGGATACCATCAATAGCGCGTACACACCGGGCACCTACATAATCTGGGCGGAATGCAATGCGAACAGGATGAAAGACAATTACGAGGTTTCCGGCAAAACTATCTCCCCGGAGAGATCCCTTGCCGTGCAGGAGCAAAACCCCCTCATCAGCGCAAAAGTCCCGACAACCAACCCGACCACCCTGATGACAACAACGGGAACTCCGAAATCCACCACCGTTGTGACCACACAACCACCCACCACGGTTGCCACGACCATCCCCACTCCTCAGGAAACGGTCCAGCCACCCGTGATCCCCGCACAATCCCCAACACCCACAAAAGCTGCCGGTTTCTGCGGGATCTGCGCAATCGTTGCTGCTATCATTGGTTGTGCTATATACAGTGCACGGCGCAACTAATCCCCTCTTTTTAACAATTAACCGGCACCGAAATTTTTTATCAGCGCGCGAGCTAACCTCCATCATGAATGTTGTAACCACGGTCATCAAGTCACGGCACAGTGTCAGGAAGTTCAAACCCGATCCCGTTGATGCGAATGCGGTCAGGGATGCCATTGAATGCGCCCGCCATGCACCCACCGCCATGAACCTCCAGCCATGGCTCTTTGGTGTTGTAAGGGACACGTCTACACTTAAAAAGATTGCACAGCTCACCGACCACGGGAAATTTATCGCTGACGCACCCCTCTGCATTGCGGTCTTCGGCGAAAAAAAGGCAACCTATTATCTGGAGGACTGCTGCGCGGCAACCGAGAACCTTATCATCGCGCTGCAGGCGTATGGGGTGAGCTCCTGCTGGGTTGCCGGAGAAAAAAAGGCATATGCCGAGCAGGTGCGTATCCTCCTCAACGTGCCTGATGGCTATACCCTGGTCTCGCTCGTACCCGCAGGGATACCCGCCGATATATCTTTGGTGACAAAAAAGGATAAAAAATTTGTATTTTTTGAGGAATCGTTCAAACGTGATATACAGTGAACGCTGCACCGTAAAAAAGCCAGGAACTCCATCATTTTTTTCGCTTTTGTTTTCCCCCCATACCCTCATCAAACGGGTTTATTGCACTGCAGAACGGGCAGATGGAGTTCTCGACCCCTTCGGTTTTTCCCTGCACCGGACAGAGATACTCCCCGTTTTTTTGTTCAACAGTCATGCCCCCCGGAAACGGGGTACCGATGGGATGGCCCGGCAGATCGATGACAAAGAGGTTGAATGCGGCAAGGAGATAGTATAAAAGATCAAGTCTCTGTTTTCTCTTGTCCGGTTCTGGAAGCACGGTCTTTTCCACCATATCACAGAACTCAGTAAAAAGCGGGTCAAGCGGTGCATTCAGATGCGAGAGCCGGCCGCTGCGGTACATGTGGATCAGGGTATGGTGGGTGCCGAAGATCTGCTCCATTGCCTTTGGATATAATTTCTTCCGGTAATACGGGGGAAGATCCTTAAACTCATGTTCGAGAACCCCGCGCAGGTGCTGGAGGTCATGGAGCGTAAAGCTGCTCACCTCTTCAAAGAGGAATGCGGAGAGTTCACTCCTTGTTCTCGCTGTACGTAACCGGGAGCAGCAGGTGCGGGTTTTGTGCATTGCAGTACCAATGGGTATGCGGCTGCGGCCACTTTAATCTAGCCAACCGTCAGATGAAAAGATTTCGGCAATCCAGTCCGGTAATTCCATTGACAATTGGCAAAAACAATTTATTCATTATCATGTTTTATTAAAAAAGAGAGTAAATGATAAAAAATCATGTCTGGTAATTATTTTTGTTATTTGCGATCTCTGACGGCGTGAGTGCCCGGTTGTAGAATGAAATTTCACTCATGTTGCCGGCATAGTAGAACTCTGCCCCGGGATAATTCTGTTTTCCGATAGTGATCGGGTTATTATTATTCTTTAAGTTCATCGGCACGGGTGTGATGGGGTTGTTTCCAGGATTGTTGCTCTGGTAAAAGCCGAGAGGGACAGGATTTCCTGAAAAGTAGATCGCGGGAGCACCTGCATTGATGGTCATGGTGACATAATTCCATGACGGGGGGCTTCCCCATGGCATCGCATTATTCGTCATGATGTGATACACCTGGTTGGTCGTCCGGTCGGTCCACTCAAAGTACAACCTCTGATTGATGATGAACATATCATAGTTCTCGTTCGTGTCACCAGGTGCACCTTTGCCGACGAGCTGGTGGTAACCGTTCACACCCCCCGGTGTTGGCTGCAGCCATAAGGAGAGCGAAAGGTCGCCTGTATAGGAAAGATCGGGGTTATCCGCTCCCTGTATATATGCCCCGGAACCATTGAACCGGAAAGCCTGCAGACCATTTGGCCCGTTGAATGGTACAACGCCATAATTTATGAATGGGATCTGGTAGCCCGATGAATTGGTGAGCGTAGGATTGGTCTCGTTGGTCCAGATGGTTTTTGGTGCAAGCGGGTTTGTAGCAGAACCGTTGCCGATAACCAATACCAACATTTCAGCAAGGGGGACATTTCCCGTATCATCGATCATTTTGATCATCCACTCCCCGCTTTTCAACGGAAGCATATATTTGGGTTTACTATAGGTCTGCATGGAATCGGTAACCCAGTACCCTCCTCCCCGCATGTCCCGGTACAGATACAGCGTTCTTCCATACAGATCTCTTCCGCCGGATACATCGGCAAGGCTGGTCCTTGCATTCAATCCATCCGGTGAAACAAGCAAAAACGACACAGAAGGCGCCCCTGCCGGAATGTTCTGCTGCCCTGTCAGGAAGAACTGCTCCCCGGCCTGGGGGAGTACATTAAACGCCGGCAGGGTGGTTGTCGCATCGATCGGGATATAGGCAACACCTGCTGATGCGGCAACAAGGGAGGTTTTCTGGAGAAACGGGATGGAACCGCTGAAAACGATGTAGCTCACTGATGCAAGAAGAATAATAAGAAAAATAATCATGAATTCAGCAGTAATTTCTGATACTGCCTGTGAATTACCAGGCACCTTTTTCATAAGAATTCACGCTGTATACTATCCTTACCTGATCATAAAAGATGTTCTGTGCTGCATATATGCATG
>Ga0209253_10004993_pt1 | contig 11530 bp, 9 predicted proteins | sample FrelakmetBRP12BR_FD_187145 | JGI IMG/M metagenome (GOLD analysis project Ga0209253, IMG submission 187145) | Freshwater lake sediment microbial communities from the University of Notre Dame, USA, for methane emissions studies - BRP12 BR (SPAdes)... | ecosystem: Environmental > Aquatic >...
CTCCCCGTCCTCGCTTCGCTCTCCTCTCGGCAAGCCGAGAGGAGCCGTGCCCGCTGCGCTGCGGAGGGCTTTCTGAGGGACTCCCCCTCGCTCTGCGAAAAAGATAGACAGGCCGTGCCCGCTCGCCTCCGGATGACCCTCTACGCCCATACCCCTCGCCTCTAGCAAAAAGGGAAATGCCCGCTGCACTGCGGAGGGCTTTCTGAGGAACTCCCCCTCGCTCTGCAAAAAAGAAAAATCTATGGGCGGCGCCTTATCGCCAACCGCATCTCGCCTCGGCTAAGGCTTTAGGTTATATTAAGATCTGATGGAAGGGTCACAGAAATGAAGACAAAAAGATGGTCATTAGGAATTGCCGTTATTGCTCTCAGCTTGGTTGGCTCGGTCCCGATTTCCTGGAGTGCGGATATCGACAGCCTGAGAAAAGCGGTCGAGGCCGAGGTCGCGAGTTCAGGAGCAGAAGTCAGCTTGGCCTTTAAAGACCTTCAAACAGGGGAGACCCTTTTCATCAAGGAAAAAGACATGGTCCATGCCGCCAGCACAATGAAGGTGCCGGTGCTCATCGAGGTATTCAAGCAAGCGGAAGAGGGGAAATTCAGGCTGGGTGATCGCATTGTCATCGAAAACGAATTTCACAGCATCGTCGACGGCAGCCCTTTTTCGTTGAATAAAGAAGACGATTCAGATCCCGAGATCTACGGGCTCATCGGAAAGTCGCTGACCATTCGGGAGCTCGCCGAAAGGATGATCAGCGTCAGCAGCAACCTGGCCACCAATATTCTCATTGAGCTCGTCCGGCCGGAAAACGTGATGACCACTTTGGAGCTCCTGGGCATCCGGCGGATGCGCGTTTTGAGGGGGGTTGAAGACGGAAAGGCCTTCGCGAGCGGTTGGAACAACGAGACGAACGCCTACGACCTCATGCTGGTGATGGAGGCCATCGCTTCGGGCCAGGCAGGCTCTTTGGCCTCCTGCCGGGAGATGGTCCTCATTCTGGAAAGACAGGCGTTCCGCGGAGGCATCCCGGCGGGGGTGCCGACTGGAGTCCCTGTCGGCAACAAAACCGGCTCCATTACCGGCGTGGAACATGATGCCGCCATCGTCTTTCCGCCCGGGCGCAGGCCCTATGTCCTGGTGATCTTGACGAGGGGGGTGCGGAGCTCCGAAGAGGGAGAAAAGCTGATGGCGCGCCTTTCGAGGCTGATCTATGGCCGGGTCGTCCCCGGAGAGAGGCGGCTTGACGAAAAGCGGCTTTTCTGCTATAAATAACTATCAAGTCATAGAAACTAAATACAATATCTGGTAGGGAAATCCTTAAAAGGTAGCACAGGTTGATTATTTTTCTTGACAAACCCGGTTTTCGTTTTTTATAGTTAATACGCAGTCTGTCAGCTTATGTTAATATCGCGGCCCCGGCACAGCAAGTATTTTTTGGGAGCGTTTGCCGTTCTCTTTTTTTTGGGCGGCAAGCCGCCCGAATTCGGCCAGGAAAATCAGTTTTTCCAGGGCTTTCTGATCCAGAACCCCGTCATCAAGATCGGTCTCGGGGTTAACCTCGAGGAGATCAATATCCGGGCTTCTTCAGGGATGAAGGTCTATGAGGTGAGCTCGGACTACCGGCTTTTGGCCGAGGACGTGGACGAGATCCAGGTCAAAGGACATAAAGAGACGCTCACCGAGAAGTTCCTGCTCCAGGTCGCCCAGACGGCCAAGAAGGAGGAGGCGGAAAAGCTGGCTGCCCGGCTCAGGCCGGAGGCCGGCAAAAAGGCCTATATCGTCTCCGGGAGGGAGGGCAAATCAGAGGAGCTCTACCAGGTCCGCATCGGCGACTTCCTCACCCGCAGCGAAGCCTTGAGCTACATCAAGACTGTTAACCGACAAGGCATCGCAGAGGCCTGGATCCTGAGGGAAGAGGTCACTGAAGAGAGATCCCATCCGCTGTGGGTGTTGGTAGGGGATGAGCTTGAGACTTTGAATAATGAGACCGTCGTTTACTTCATCCCCTCCGATAACGAAAGCTACTTATCGTACAAAGGAATCCAGTACAGGGGGATCTTTGTGCTTCGCGCCAGCCCCAAGGGTTTAGTCCTGGTAAATATTCTCAACCTGGAGAATTACCTCAAGGGGGTGGTTCCGGAAGAGTTGTCGCCGGACAGATTCCACGGGTACGAGGCCCTCAAAGCCCAGGCTGTCGCCGCGCGGACGTATGCGATCAGAAACTTAGGCCTGAACCGGAACCTCGGGTTCGACCTCTGCGATACCCCCAAGTGCCAGGTTTACGGCGGCCTCAGCGCCGAGCACGCCGAAAGCAGCCGGGCCGTGGATGAGACCAAAGGAGAAGTCGCCCTCTACAAAGGCAAGCTCATCAACGCTCTCTATACGAGCACCTGCGGCGGGATGACCGAGGACATCGAAAAGGTCTTCGAAGGCCTTCCCCAGCCCTATCTCAGGAGCACCGAGTGCGCCTATGAGCAGCAGCCGGAGTGGACAATGGAGAGCCCGGCCATGCTTCCCATTTGGATGAACGGTCGGTCGATCGAGCGCGAGGCGGCCATGCTGATCGGGCTCGGGGTCATCCCCCGCGAAATCAGCCCGTCTTACTACAGCGAGCCGGTCACGTTTGAGCAGGCCCTCACCTGGATCCGCAAATCCCTCGAGCTGGTCGGGAAGGGCAGAGAGGCGTTTGCTCCGGTAGAGACCATCTTGAACTTTGCGAACCTGTCCAAGATCATGATCGCTGCATTTCAGTGGGAAGACAGAGTCGAGAACCTGATGCTGCCTTCCGAAGTGAATTTTATCCTCCGGGATTTCCCTCCGGTTCCGGTCGAGGCCAGAAACGGATTCGCCTATCTCATCCATAGCGGAGTTTTTCCGCTTGCGCCGGAAATGGCCGATGAAAAGAGAACGGCCACGAGGGCAGAGCTGGTCTATATCCTGAGCAAAGCCATCCGCAGCTATTCCGACCCCGCCCGGAAAGGCCTGTTCCGCGGCCTGACCAAAAAAAACGAGCTCGAAGTGGAAGCGGACGGCGAGAACCGGATCATTCCCGTATCGCCGGACGTCTTTCTTTTCCGGGCCCAAGACGGCTTGGTTTTCCCGGCCTCGAGGCTTTACCTGCTCGGGGGGGAGGACATTCGGTGGGCCGAGAACGGCGGTGAAATCGGCTGCCTGGAAGTCTCCTATCCAGTGAGCACGGCCACATTGGACAGAGGTTCGCCTTTCCATCGCTGGCTGGTCCGGCAGTCTACGGAGGAGTTGGAGAAACGGGTCAACGAGTACTACCCGGTCGGCGAGCTCCGGGACATTATCGTCCGGGAGAGGGGCAAGTCGCGGCGGGTCACAGAGCTGGAGATTGTCGGGACCGAGAGCCAGGTCGTCGTCAAGGGTCTTAAGATTCGCTGGGTTTTGGGCCTGCGGGATACACTCTTCACGCTGGACAAGGAGCATGCCGCCGAGGGTCGGACAAGCTATTACGTGTTCGCCGGCAAGGGTTGGGGTCACGGCGTCGGCCTTTGTCAAGTCGGGGCCTCGAGGATGGCCCAGTCGGGCGCCGGCTACAAAGAAATCCTTAAGAAATACTATCAAGGCATCAAGATCAGCCAGTATTACTGACATTCCTCTGACTTTATTGACATCCTCGGAACACCATTACTATAATTGCCGGTGGAAGAAGCGGTCATGAAAAGCATAGAATTCCGGGAATTCCACACACCCTCCAGCGGGATCTTTTTCCGGGCCGGGCGCCGGCTTCTCTCCGAGAAAACTCCCCTCCAAAAGATGGAAATCTACGAGACCGAGTCCTACGGCCGGGTGCTGCTTCTGGACGGCCTTGTCCAGACGACGGAAAAGGATGAGTTTTTCTACCATGAGATGCTCGTCCATCCGGCCCTGATGTCGCACCCCCGGCCCCGGGATGTTCTGATCATCGGCGGGGGAGACGGAGGAACGCTGCGAGAAGTCCTGCGCCACCGGGTCAGGAGCGCTGTGCTCGTAGAGATCGACGGCCGGGTGATCGAGGCCTGCCGAAGATATTTCCCCGGGCTGGCCGCATCGTTCGGAGACAAACGGGCGGCAGTGATAGTGGACGATGGAAATCGCTTCGTTCGGGAAACTAACCGGAGGTTCGATGTCATTTTGGTGGATTCTTCCGACCCCGTCGGGCCCTCGGCAGTCCTTCATCAGAGGGCCTTCTATGCGGCGCTCAAGAAGCGTTTAAGGCCGGGTGGGGTCATCGCCGCCCAGGCCGGTGCGCCGCTCTTCCACCTCGACCACTTGCGGAAGAAAAGGCTCTTTCTGAAGAAGCTCTTCTCCTTCGCCCTCTACTATCTCGGACCGGCGCCCACGTATCCGGGAGGTCTGTGGTGCTATGTCTTTCTCTCCGACCGGGTCGACCCTCTCCAAAACCGGCGCGGGCGTCTACCGAAGAAGCTCAGATACTATAACCGGGATATCCATCGGGCTGCCTTTGCCTTGCCCGAATTTTTAAAGGACCGGACACTTCTTTAAGCCGGGATTTTGATGGAAGCTCTGCCTGAATACCGAGTCATCAGAGCCAAGTCGGATTTTCCTGTTCCTGGAGAGCCGTCGTTCTGGAGCACTATCCCGGCTCTGAAAGTCGCCCACTACCTCTGGCTTGACAATGGCTACCGGCCCCACGTCGAGGTCAGACTGTGCCATAGCCGGCAGAACCTGTATGTCCGTTTTGATGTGTTTGAAGCCAAGATCAGAGTCCGGTTCACCCGTTTTCAAGACCCCGTTTACAAGGACAGCTGCGTCGAGTTTTTCGTGGACCCATTCCCGGAGAAAAAGGTGGGCTATATAAATTTTGAGACGAATGCCCTGGGCGCGATGCTGGTCGCCATCGGACCGGACCGCAGCCGGCGGACGCCCATACCTCAATCCGACCTGGAGGGGTTCGAGATTGTCACGTCGGTCAAGCGTCCCGTCTCCGGGTATCACGGTGCCGAGTTCTGGACCCTGGCCTATAAGCTTCCCTTGAGCTTGTTCGAGAAGCACTACGGATCCAAAATAATGGCCGGCCACGTCGCCCGGGCCAATTTCTATAAATGCGGCGACGAGACGGAGACTCCTCATTTCGGCGCCTGGAGCTCCATTCAATCGCCGCAGCCGGATTTCCATCGTCCCGAATTTTTCGGCCGCCTCCTTTTCTTATGAGGATGGCTGGCGATTTCTCTTTTGCTCTGAATCCCCTATAATATGGAATTAACCCAAGACGAAATCATGTCGCATTTTCAGGCTGCCGGCTGTCAAAAGGGCCCCTTTTGGCGGCGCCCCTTACTCATCATGTGCTCGTCCGCGGTCCTTCTGGCCGGAACTCTTTTCCCGAGCCAGGGCCAGACCATCAAGGACAACCTTAACCGGACTGTGACGGTTCCTCCGCGCGCGGAGCGAATCCTTTCCCTGCAGCCCGAAATAACGCGCATCCTTGTCGCCCTGGGCGCCGCGGACCGGCTGGTCGGTCTGGACTACTTCATCGGCCGGGACGACCATCTGTTCAAGATCCTCTATCCCGATGGAACGGGACTGCCCGTTGTTTCCAGGCCGGACGCAAGCATCAACAAAGAGGTTATCGTCCGGCTCGACCCGGACATCATCTTCACTTCGCCCACCGAGCTTCAAGTGCCCGATTCCATCCAGCGGAGCCTGGGGATCCCCGTGGCGGCGCTCGCCTCGATGGGGAGATTCGACGGTCTGCTCAAGGAGATCGAGATCATCGGCGTGTTGACCGGCCGTGAAGAGAGGGCGGAGGAGCTCGGGCGCTATTTCCAGGAAAAGATCCGGTTCGTCACTGAATCCATCGGGCCGCTGGACCCCGAGGCCAGGCCAAGTGTATACTTGGCATTCTGGTCCTCTCTTGTCCGTACGCCCGTTTTTTATGAGCCGGTCCAGGCCGCAGGAGGCAGGAATGTTGCCGATCATTTGCTCCCCTCCTACATTGGGACCATCGGGACCATCGTTACCCTGGAACAGGTCATCAAATGGAATCCCGATATCGTCCTGATCCAGGGGAGCTTTCTTCCCCGCGAAAGGGAGGTGACGGTCGAGGGAGTCCTGGGAGACAAACGGCTGGGCTCCCTCAAGGCGGTAGCCCGGCGGCGTGTCCATTACACGCTGGGCTTCTGGTACTGGTGGGATCCGGCCGGGGTGCTCGTCGAGACTCTTTACCTGGCGAGGCTTTTTCATCCCGACAAATTCGGGCGGCTTGACCTTGAGGAGGAGGGCAACGCCATTTATGAGATGTTTTACAAGAAAAAAGACGTCTTCACCGAGCTGGTGAAGTTCTTGGGTTTCCATGAGCGGACGGAAAAATAACCGAGCCCGGGGCTTGGCTGTCTTCTTCCTGGTCTTGCCCCTGTTCCTCTTTCTGGTCTCTTTGAGCATCGGGAGCTACGGGATCTCTCCGCGCGGGCTGTTCAAGACCATGGTCTCTATTGTTGCGCCTTCTTCCCATCCGGATGTTCCCCTGGCCTACCGCGACATACTCCTGCGCATCCGGCTGCCGCGCATTCTCCTGGCCATGGCCGTGGGCGCCTCTCTCTCCGTTTCCGGGGCGTCGCTCCAGGCCCTCTTCAAGAACCCGCTGGTCAATGAATATATACTGGGCATCTCTTCTGGAGCGGCCTTCGGGGCCGCCCTTTCACTTGTTTTCCTGGGGAGGGCCGTTCCTCCTCAAATCGCAGGATTTGTTTTCGCCGTGGTGGCGGTGGGAGCGGTTTTGCTGATTTCTGGAAAAGCGGAGTCCCACTTCATCACGCTCCTCCTGACCGGCATCATCGTCACGGCCTTCTTTTCGGCCTTGCTGTCCCTGGTCGAGTTTTTCGCCAGTCCCTATGTCCTCCAGGCTCTTTTCTTCTGGCTGATGGGGAGCCTCTCTCTGGCCTCCTGGAAGGACCTCTACATTTCCCTGCCGCTCATCGCCGTAGGGCTGGTGATCCTTTTTCTCCTCCGCTGGCGCCTGAACGTACTCTCAATGAGCGATGAAGAGGCCCGGTCGCTGGGAGTCAACGTCCGCCGGGAAAAAATCCTGGTTATTGCGGCGACGACTCTGATAACGGCGGCGGCCACCGCGATTGTCGGCATCATCGGCTGGCTCGGGTTTATCGTCCCCCACCTAGTCCGGATGATGTTTGGAGCGGACAACCGGCGCGTCGTCCCGCTCTCTGCGGCCCTGGGGGCGAGCCTCATGCTGGTCGCCGATGACATCATCCGGGGAGTTTCGCCTTTCGAGATCCCGATCGGCATTTTTACCAGTCTCGTCGGAATCCCCATTTTTCTTGTCCTCTTGAAGAAGACGAGGAAGGTCTGGCTGTGAGCGTCCAAGTCTCCAACCTGAAGTTTGCCTACCCGGAATTTTCTCTCCGGGTCGATGAGCTCGCCTTCGAAAGAGCCAAGGTCACCGCCATCGTGGGGCCGAACGGGGCCGGGAAAACGACGTTCCTTAAGTGCCTTGGGGCTGTCCTGCCGATTCCCAAGGGGTCCCTGTTTATCGACGGAAGGGACCTGGCCTCCTTAAGAAGCCAGGAGCGGGCCCGGCTCGTCTGTTATGTCCCCCAGGAACACGATACGACGTTCAACTATGCGGTTTCGGATTTCGTCCTGATGGGACGGGCCTCCTATATCTCGCCTTTCGCTCTGCCCTCCAAAGAGGATGCGAGGGCCGCCTCGGAAGCGCTCGACTTCGTCGGGTTGACCCACTACGCCGAGCGTTTGATCAGCGAGCTCAGCAGCGGCGAGCGCCGGCTCGTCCTCATCGCCCGGGCGCTGGCCCAGCAGTCGGACATACTCCTCATGGACGAGCCGACCACTTTCCTCGACCCCAAGCATGAGACCGAGGTCTTCCAGCTCATCAGGAAGCTGGCCTCGGGGAAAATGAAGACGGTCCTCGTCACCCTGCACAGCTTGGAGATGGCCGTCCAGCATTCCGACCAGATGGTCTTCATGAAGAGGGGAGAGGTGGTCGCTCACGGCAAGTCCGCGGAGATATTCGAGGATTCCCTGCTCGAGCGTGTTTACGATATGAAGATGAAGATCATCGATTGGGAAGGCCGAAAAATCGTGATCAGGTGACCTCCATTACGTGGAGGGGCCGCGGCGTTTTCCAGCCGCCGCGGGTGAAGTCGGGAAAATCCTGCGGCTGGCCGCGCCGGGCGACGGACTTTTCGCTGAGCGGTGTCACAACGCTCCAGGCTGCCGCGTCATAGACATCCAGGTCGAGCGGCCGGCCGCCGCGCAGCGCTTCGACCAGGCGATAGTCCTCGATGAAGTCCATGCCTCCATGGCCGGCGCCTTTCGATTGTTCTTCGAGCCGCTTCCAGACAGGGTGGTCGAACTCCACATAGTAGCTCTCGAGCGCTTCCCATTCGTCCTCGGGGCTGCGGCCTTCGATGTAAACACGGTCGGGGTACTTCTCAAAGATCCCCTGGGTTCCCTGGACGATATGGATGCGGCTGTAGGGCCGCGGAGAGGAGGTGTCATGATAGAGGGTGATGACCTTCCCGTTGACCGTGTGGATGAGCGAGACATTGACGTCTCCGAGGGCGTATTTCTGCTTAGCCTGCGGGCTGTCCGGTCCGAATTTTTGCGCGCTGTAAAGGTTGAGACCCATCGACTTGCTGCTCGTCGACACGATATAGTCGAAGCGGTCGCCGCGGTTGATATCCAGGCACTGGCTGACCGGGCCGAGGCCGTGAGTAGGGTAGAGGTTGCCGTTCCGCTTGACCGAGTGTTGAGGCCGCCAAAGGGATTCGCCGGTGCCGCTGAACTTGACTTCGCGCAGGTCATGAAGATATCCGGCCTCGGCATGAAAGACTTCACCGAGGAGCCCCTTCTTGACCAGGTTCAAGGAGAGCATTTCGGGGCGGTCATAGCAGCAGTTTTCCATCATGATGCAGTGGCGCCGCGATTTTTCGGCGGTCTCGACGAGTGCCCAGCAGTCGTCGACCGTGTAGGCCGCAGGGACTTCAGTGGCGGCGTGTTTGCCGGTCTTCATGGCCTCCAGGCAGACCGGGACATGCCATTCCCAGGGAGTGGCCGTGAAGACGAGGTCGATATCCTCCCGCTCGCAGAGCCGCTTAAAATCCCAATCGCCGCGGGAGTATCCCTCCGGCCGAGGTCGGCCCCCCTCCTCGCACCAGCTCTGGATGCGGGCTACTTTTTCTTCAACGATGTCGCAGACCGCCTTGATTTCAACGCCTTCGATCTTCAAGAAATTCCGGACGTGGGCAGAGCCCATCCCGCCGACGCCGACGAACCCGATGCGGACTGGATCGATCGGGGGGACTTTGAACTCCAGCAAGGTGTCTCCAGGCAGTCCTGCGCAGGAGGAAGATCCCGCGCAGCCTCTGCCTGGGACCGCTCTGCCTAGGGCGGTGCCAAGGCCGGCGGCGACGCCTATCTTGAGAAAATCCCTTCTGTTCACCTTGCCCGCTGATGATTTTAACATTTGACCTCCTTTACTGTTTCTTGGGGGCCTGGGCCAATATCTTCTTGATCAGCCCTTTATCCTTGGGCAGTTGGCCGACCTGGGGAAGCCGAGGCACCAAGACAGCCCAGTTGCTGTCCATCGCAAATACCTTTTTGAACAAGGGCAGGCTTTCTTCAACCTTTCCTGTCGAGGCGAGCGTGACGGCCGGCCAGAAGACCATTTCGGCATTGTCGGGGTACATCTCCATCGCCCGGCTGTAGGACTTCATGGCTTCTTCAACCTTCCCTTCAGTGAAAAGCTCGTCACCCTTGTTCATGAAGTTGTAAGCCTTGTTCAAACGGATGAGCCGTTTGAGCTCGGTGAGCGGCGCCGCGCTGTCCTCGACGCGCAGGTCATAGGCTCGGTCCTTCCACCACGCTCCCGAGCTCCTGCCTTTGACGACTATGATGGCTGCTGACTGTTTCCCCCGGATGTCTCCGCCCTCTCCTTCGGCGGCCTCGAGGGCCGCCATGAGCCTGTCCACGAGCTCACCTTGGGTGCCTTCGAACGCTTTGGCCATGGCGTTCCAGACCGTGTTCTTGAGCATGAGGTTCGCCTGGCAAGTGAATCCAATCCCGATATAGTGCCCGGCCTCAGGGATGCAGCTTTTTCCTGTGTGAGCGGCCACCCTTCCCTGATTGTCGATCATCGCGACCTGACGGACGGCTTCATACTGATCGGCCTTGAGCAGTCCCGCCAGCGCCTCCTCGGACGTTTTCCCGGCCCGCATGAGCTCGAGCCCGAGCGGTCCGTACGATGCTTCGATGAAGGACTGAGTGCAGATTGCTCCCACTCCGGACTCGGCCCAGATGACCGAGGAGCCGACGGAGAACCAGTGAGATTGCACAGCCGCGCCCATCTCGCCCGTTTCCTTGTCAATGGCGACGATGGAATAAGTGTGGCCGGGGCGGCCGTTTACCTCGGCCGTGGACAGGACGGAGCTTATGAGAAGCGCCGGCACCAAGAATATGGAAAACCGGATTGGCCGCTTTATCATTGTGTCCTCCTGGACAGAACTCTAAATAAATACGAGCCCCTTTTCAAGTTTTAAGAGGGGTGATGATCCCAGGCTAATAATTGAGAGTGCCCTCAGAAAGGCGCTTCCGGAGGACGGAAATCATGTCGGCGGCCATCCCGGCCAGGTCGTAATCCGGCTTCCAGCCCCATTCCTTCCGGGCGGCGGAGTCGTCGATCGATTCCGGCCAGGATTCGGCGATGGCCTGCCGGGAGTCGGGTTCATAAGCGACCCGAAATTCGGGGATGTGCTTCTTGATCTCGGCAGCGAGCTCTCCGGCGCTGAAGCTCATGGCCCCGACGTTGAAGTCGGCATGATGTCTGAGCTTGGCGAAGTCGGCTTCCATGAGGTCGAGCGTCGCCTTGAGACAGTCGGGCATGTACATCATCGGCAAGCGGGTGTCCTCGCGGAGGAAGCATCTATAGCTCTTGTTCTTTACGGCTTCGAAAAAGATGGCCACGGCGTAATCGGTCGTTCCTCCTCCGGGGGGCGTCTCATAGCTGATAATGCCGGGATAGCGGCAGCCGCGGACGTCCAGGCCATAACGGCGGACGTAATAATCGCCGAGAAGCTCTCCGGCAACCTTGGTCAGACCATACATGGTCTTGGGTTTGAGGATCGTGTCATTGGGAGTGTTATGGCGGGGGGTTTCTGGTCCGAAGGCGGCGATGGAGCTGGGAACAAACACCCTGGCCAGCGTGTGCTCCCGTGCCGCCTCGAGGATGTTGAAGGTGCCGTTCAGGTTGACGTCCCAGGCGAGCTGTGGCTTGTTTTCCCCGCTCGCCGAGAGGATGGCCGACATGTGGAAAATCGTATCGGCCTTGAAATCAAGGATAGACTTGGCGATGGCTGCGCGCTCCAGGATGTCGAGGTGCTGGTAGGGGCCGGAATCGCGAAGCTTGGGGCTGACCTGGGACCTGATATCCGTGGCCAGAACATTGTCATTGCCGTACTTTTTGCGGAGAGCGAGGGTGAGCTCGGAGCCGATCTGGCCGGCGGCTCCCGTGATTATGACTCTTTTCATGTCCCGC
>Ga0209253_10004994_pt1 | contig 11529 bp, 10 predicted proteins | sample FrelakmetBRP12BR_FD_187145 | JGI IMG/M metagenome (GOLD analysis project Ga0209253, IMG submission 187145) | Freshwater lake sediment microbial communities from the University of Notre Dame, USA, for methane emissions studies - BRP12 BR (SPAdes)... | ecosystem: Environmental > Aquatic >...
GTCCGGTCTATCTGGTCTATTCAGTCTATTTGGTCTAGGTACAGGTCCCCTTCTTTTTTGACCAGAAGGACAAAATAGACCATTTAACTAGGTATAAAATTGGCGATGACGGCCTGGCCGAGGGAAAGGCCCCCGTCATTGCACGGCACCCGGCGGTGCACCAAAACTGCAAAACCCGCTTTCTCCAATGCGGCCCTCATCCGCTCAGAGAGCAGGCGATTCTGGAAGACGCCTCCGGTCAAGGCGACTCTCTTCGGTCCTCCCTGCCTTTTGATCTTCTGGCAAATCGCCACCCCAATCTTCGCCAGGGTATTATGGAACTTGCCGGAAATTACAGGATGGACCGTTCCTTTTTCGATGTCCCTTAGAATGCCTTCGATCATGGGCTTCAAGCGGATGATCTCTTTTCCCTCTTCCTCTGCGGCGAAAAAGTCATAAGCCCCGTCCTCTCCTGGGTCGGCAATCATCTCCAGCTCTACGGCGGCCTGTCCTTCGTAAGAGACGGAAAGGCAAACCCCCAGCAAAGCGGATACCCCGTCGAAGAGGCGGCCACAGGAGGAAGTGAGAGGAGAATTGATTTTTTGATCGATCTGTTGCAGGATGACCCGAATCTTTTCTTCTTTGGCCTGGGCAAAAATTGGCAGATGCCTCATCAGGCCTTCTCTGCCAAGGAAAGTATAAAGGTAACCCAAGGCCATTCTCCATGGGTTCTGGATGGCGGCGGCCCCTCCGGCCATGGGTAGATATTCAAAGTGGGCCCTCCTTTCGAAGGACCCGTAATTTCCCACCAGGAATTCTCCGCCCCAGAGGTTCCCGTCTGGGCCGTATCCAAGGCCATCAAAGGCCAGGCCGATCACCGGACCTATTTCTCCGTTTTCCGCCAGGCAGCTGGCCAGGTGGGCGAAATGATGCTGCACACCGACCTTCTGGCCGGGCAGGCGGAGGGCATATTTTGTCGAAAGATACTCTGGATGGAGGTCATAGGCCACAGTCTCAGGCCGGATGCGGAAAAGTTTCTGGTATAGATCGACTGTACGCTGGAAATGGTTCAGGGTCTCTAGGTTTTCCATATTGCCGATATGCTGACTCACGAAGGCATATTCATCCCGGGTCAGGCAAAAGGTGCTTTTTAACTCCGCCCCGCAGGCCAGAATGGGCCGGAGCGGAAAGGGAAGGCGGATGGGGAAAGGGGCATACCCCCTGGCTCGGCGGAGGACAGTCGGCTGGCCGTTGACGACGGCTGTCACGCTGTCATCATACTGCACGTAAATGTCCCGGTCATGAATGAGGAAGGCATCGGCGATTCCGTGCAGCCGGGAACGCGCTTCCTCATTGTCTTTAGCGATGGGCTCATCGCTCAAGTTCCCGCTGGTCATGACTAGGGCCATTCCCGATTCCCGCAGCAAAAGGTGGTGGACCGGGGTGTAGGGAAGCATGACCCCGAGGTATTTTTGCCGTGGGGCCACGGCTTTGGCGATGGAAGAGCTTTTCTTCCACCGCAGCAGAACGATGGGGCATTCCGGCGAAAGCAGGAGCTCTTCCTCCTTCTCCGTAACCAGACAATGATCTCTGACTGCAGTCAAATCGCGCAGCATGACGGCCAAGGGCTTGTCCGGGCGGGCTTTCCTCTGGCGCAGCCGTTGAATCACCGGTGGCTCTTCGGCATCGCAGGCCAACAGAAATCCCCCCAGGCCCTTGATGGCCAGGATCTTCCCTTCTTTAAGAACGCCGATGGCCGAGGAAATGGGATCCTGAACCTCGAGCACTTTCCCTTCTCCGTCGCAAAGTTCAAGCTTCGGCCCACAACGGGGGCAGGCATTGGGCTGAGCATGAAACCGCCGGTCCGCCGGCTCGGCATATTCCCGCTGGCAATCCGGGCACATGCGGAACTTGGCCATCGTCGTCTTCGGTCGATCGTAGGGGATATCCTCGATGATCGTGAAGCGCGGGCCGCAATTCGTGCAGTTGGTGAAAGGATAGCGATGCCTGCGGTCCTGCGGGTTGAAAACCTCAGACTGGCAAGCCGCGCAGGTAGCGATGTCCGGCGAGATCAGCTGGTATTTTCCGGCCTCCTCCACGCTCTCCCGAATCTCGAAGGAGTGAAAGTCGGCCGCTGCCAAATCCTCGAACCTGAGGGATTCGATCCGCGCCCGTGGAGGAGCCTGTTTGGGTAACTCCCGGGTGAAGTTGTCTATAGCCTCCCTATCTCCTTCGACCTCGATGTGTACCCCGGCGGATGAATTATTCACCCATCCCTTCAAACTATGGCGCAAGGCCAGCCCGTAAACAAAAGGGCGAAAGCCCACGCCCTGAACCACGCCTTTCAGGAAGAAATGTCTTCTACGGGGCGTTTCTTTCAGGTCAATCCCTTTCTTCTTTATTCCGACCGGTTTTTCCGCTTCAAGGTTCATAATTTAAGGTTCATTGAATGCCCGGATGTCACGAAGGGGTAACCATGAAATCAGGTTATCAGGGCAGACTCATCCCGCCTCTAGGCCTTTAGGATTTCCTGATTCCCTGTTCTCCTGCTTTCCTGATCTCCAGATTCCCTAGCAGTTGCCCGCATCAATTTCTTCCCACACCGCTTCCACTGCTTTGGGGATCGATGCCTGAACTTCCGGAGATAGTTCTGTTCCCCAGCCGATCTCCTTCGGCTGGATTCCGAAGATGACTACTTCCGCTGGGTATTGATCCAGAGCCTTGGCCAAATCCAGAACCTCTAAGACGCCGACCTCGTGTACTGAAAACCTTGGACCGTCAATCTTGCCGGCTACCTCTTCCGGAGTAAACCGAACCACGGCACCGGCATCCAGGTTCATATCCGCGGCATCGATCAACAGTACTTTGGAAGCTCCCTGAAAAAAATCAAGAAGTCCGATTCCCGCCACACCGCCGTCGTGAACCTCGACCGCCGAGGGCAGGCCCTTCTTTTGCAGCTCCTGTGCTACATGGACCCCCACCCCTTCATCTTTGAGCAGCAGGTTTCCCACCCCGATGATCACGATTTTCCCAGTCCGCCGATTGCCCTGCCCTGGACGGCGCAACACATTAACCATTTTTCCAATTCCTACAGGTTTTACCCCAGAGAGCGCTGAGAGGAGAAGAGTCCTGAAATAAACGGATGACCCAATGTCTCTCGATTATCTCAGCTTCCGCGGTGAATAAAATGCGTCACCCTATTAAACGAACTTCACCTTCAGCAGATGCGTGGAGCAGGAGATACACGGATCATAAGCCCTAACTAACATCTCCAGCTTCAAGCGGATCTCTTCCGGGGGTTGGTTCAGGATCTGAGGAAGTAAAGCTTCCATGTCCTTCTGGATGTTGGCATGGTTCTGATTGGTCGGGATGATGCAGTTGGCTTCGGTGCAGATCCCGTTCTTGTCGTACGTGTAATCATGGAAGAGAATCCCCCGAGGCACGTCCACAGCTCCCACGCCCCTGCCGGCTTTCAACAAAATTCGCCGGTCCTCTTCCTTCAAACCTTTGTCTAAAACTTCATCAATCAGGCGGATGGATTCATCCACGGCGTGAACCACCTCCACCACCTGGGCGACTGTGTTCATGAAAGGATTATAGCAAGGCGTTTTCAGACCCAGCTCGGCGGCGGCCTTCTTGGCCCTGGGAGAGAGCTGGTCATGGTTGTTATTGAACCGGGCCAGAGCTCCCACCATGTAGGAATCCCGCACGTTCTTGGCGTATTTGGCCGTAGAGTGGGGGACGAGATACTCATTGGTCCAGTTTCGGTAGTTGGCCACTGGGGTGGTCCCGGCATCTGTGGAGGCAATGACCCCATCATACAGGGCGTACTCTTCCTTCGATTTCAAGGAGATGTATTCGGTCTCCCGCTCGAAAGCCGGAATCTTTAGGGTCTTGAAAAGTGCCAAGGTGGCTTCCAGGTCCGGGCTGGCGTCCACCAGCTGCTTGCGGATGTCTTTGACCTCCTTGATTTCAGGGAGCTTCGTGAAACCGTTCACGGTCGGCGTAATCGGGTGAACCGTCCGGCCGCCGAAGACATCGCACAGGTCATTGGCCAATTTCTTCATCCGCAGAGCCCGAACGACAACCTCCGGGTGAGTCTTAACCAGCGGGAAGACACTGGGGGCGCCCACGAAATCGGGTGCGGCCAGGAAGTAGGCATGCAGCACATGGCTCTGCAGGTTTTCTCCCTGGATGAGGATGCGCCGCAACAGGCGGGTCTGCTCGGAGATCTTCACGCCCAGAGCCGCCTCCGTTGCCTGCAGGGAGGCCAGGGTATGGCCGATGGAACAGATGCCGCAAATGCGCGAGGTGATATGGGCGATTTCCAAGTACCTGCGCCCCCGCACGAAGGCTTCAAAAAAACGCGGGGCTTCGACCACTTCCCATTTGCACTCTTCGATCTTTCCCTCTTTTACGTTGACGACAATGTTGCCATGGCCTTCAACACGGGTCACATGGTCTACGTTGACGTTGATGTTTTTCATTTGGCTACCTCCGAGTATCCCAAGAAAATGCGAAATTGGCCGATGGCTTGTTCTACGGTGAGGCCATGCTTCTGAAGAACTTCCCTTTCAGCATTGGCATTCGGGTCGGGGACCAGACCCCGGCATCCTACACAGTTATCCCGGTACGTAGGGCACCAGGCTCCGCACCCGGCGCGAGTCACCGGGCCCAGGCAGGTCAATCCCAGGTCAAAAACGCACACATTGCCCGCCCGCTTGCATTCCACGCAAACCGGGTACGTGGGGATGTCCGGCTTCTTGCCCATCAGGAGGGATTTGACTACCTTTAGGAATTCAGCCTTATGCATAGGGCAGCCGTGGATATAATAATCGACCGGGACCACCGCATCGATCGGCCGGGCGGCAAAAGTCTCGTACCAATCGGCCTTGTCCCCATAGACATATTTTCTAACCTCGTCGAGGGGCTGATAGTTCTTCAGACAGTTCACCCCACCGATCGTAGCACAGGCGCCCAGGGCCACGAGGACGGCCGCTTGCTCGCGAATCTTCTTGAGACGGGGGATGTCCTTTTCCCGCGTGATACTTCCTTCCACAAAAGCGATGGCATAGTCATCACTCTTCTCGGTCATGGCTTCCCGGAATTGCACGATATCCACGGCGCCGACCACGTCGAGCATCTCCGCTTCCAGGTTGACGACCTGGAGCTGGCAGCCTTCACAGCTGGCAAAATCAAAAAGGGCGATTTTCGGTTTCATCAAATGGCCTCCTTTAAGTCCTTGATCTTGGCGTATCGAAAAACCGGTCCATCCTGGCAGACGTAAATATGGTTGATCTGGCAGTGGCCGCACTTGCCCACCCCGCACTTCATCCGGCGCTCGAGGGAAACAATGATTTGGTCATCGGGGATACCCTTGACCTGCGCTTCCAGGATGGCGAACCGGTACATGATCGGCGGGCCCACAATCACGGCTACCGTCTTCTTCGGATCAACGGTAATCTTAGGGAAGAGAGTGGTAATGACGCCCACGTTCCCTTTCCACTGGCCATCCCCCCGATCGACCGTCTCTAAGTACTCCATCTCCTTGCTCTTCCGCCACTTGGAGAGTTCATCCAGGAAGAGTTGCTCGGCCGGTGTCTTGGCGCCAAAGAAGACGAGCACCCGGCCGAAAGCGGACCGATTATCGAGGACGTAGTTAATCAGGGAGCGCAGGGGAACGAGTCCAATGCCCCCGGCAACGAAGAGAATGTCTCTTCCCTTCAGCTCCTCCACGGGAAATCCCCGGCCAAAGGGGCCCCGGATCCCCAGGGGGGCTCCCCGATCCAGAGTATGCAGGGCTTTGGTCACATTCCCCACGGCTCGAACGGCCAGTTCGAAAGAACCCTTCTTGGTCGGTGAAGAGGAGACCGAAATGGGCGCCTCCCCGATGCCGAACAGAGAGACTTCCACGAACTGCCCGGGTTGATGTCCCAGCTCCTGACCATTCCGGAGTTTGATCTCGAAAAGCTTCTCCATCTTGGTCAACTGTTCCGTCCTGACGATCTCCGCCAGTTTGGGCAGGTAAATCGAGGTTTGCTCACGCGAGCCCGTCTGAACCTGTGCAGCGGTCATCATGATTTGCCCTCCTTTAACCGGTTGAAAATCTCCACGGGGTTGGCAATGTCCGGCAGACAGGTGGAGGCGCATCTTCCACACCCGACGCATCCATGCTCCCCGTATTTTTCGTAGATATACTTGCCTTTGCGAAAGATCCGGTGGCGGATCCGCTCTTCCCGGTCCTCCCGGAAATTCTCCCCGGTCGCCACTTTGGCAAAACCATCCAGGAGGCAGCCGTCCCAGAGCCGGAGCCGTTCCCCCTCGGATAAATTCAGGGCCATATCGTCCTGCACGTCAAAGCAGTAGCACGTGGGACAGACTAAATTGCAGGAGCCGCAGCTGAAGCATTTTTCGGCCAACTCCGCATACAGCTTGCTTTCGGGATGATCCGCCAGGAGCTTGGGCAGTTCATCGTAGGGGGTGTTCACGGTATTCAGGGAAAACATGTACGGTATTTTTTCTTGGATCTCGGCCCGCTTCCCGAGCTCTTCTTTCGTTGCCGCCCGGGAGACCGCGTGTTTTTCCAGGGCTGCCTGGCCCTTCTCCGTACCTACCGCCACCACGTAGCACCCCCCGATGTCCGTGAGAAAAAGGTCAAAGCCCTTCTGGACGGTAGCCGAGTTCATAGATTTGCAAAAAGCATGGGGCGAAGCCCGTTTGATGTCCACGCCGATGATCACCGTGTCTTCCCGCTTCCTCCGGTAATGCTCATCTTGGTTGGCATCGGCAAAGATGCGGTCGAGCTGAGCAATGCCCTTAATGTCGTAGGGGTGCACCCCGACGATGGCCAGAGGCCGACTCTCCCACACCGGTTCACAACTCACCGTCTTGCCAGTCTTGAATTTCAGCAGGGTTTCCCGCGGGGGCAGAAAGTATTTTTTCGGGGAAAAAAGGGTCACGTCATAGTCCAGGATCAGCTGGGACGATGATTCCAGGGGGGCGAACTCGTATTTTCCCTCTACTTTCTCCCGCACCCCCACCACTTCCATGGCCTGGATCAGGTTTTCGATGAAAGGTGGGAAGTTTTTCTTCTCGACGGTTCGAAAGGTCATCTTTTCCTCCTTTTTCGGTAGACTCTCAAAAATCATCCCTCACCGCAGAGCACGCTGAGAGCATAGAGAAAAGAATAAAAGCGGGGAACGGATTTTTTACAGCAAGGTGATCCCGCTATCAATCCTCTTGACAATTTTCCGCCCGGCCTCACCCCGGAAGGCCAAGCGCATCTCGGCCAGGCTGGCCTCGGCCAACAGAAGAATGGTGCGCGCGCTGCCGATGTCCTCCAAACGGTGGGCATCGGAAGACGCAATCCTGGGAATATGGGGAGAAGCATTGCCCATCCCCCCCAGTTCCCGGAACTTGCTCTGGCGGCTTCTCTCCAGGGCCTCCAGCTCCAAATCCTCCGGGATCAACCCCAGCTGGCTGATCAGACTGAAGGACCCTTTGTCAAAATGCGAGGGAATGGTCGTTCCCCCATGCCCCTCCACTCGACGTTTTACATCCTCCAAAGAAAGGTCGATGGAGTTCAGGAGCAGCCGCTCCTCAAAATGAAGGATATTTCCCTCCTCGTCCACAATGGGCTGATCTCCGAAGACCTCTGGATCGTTCTGCACATCTGGAAGGTGTCGGCGAACCTCCTCATCCCAGGCGGCTGCAGAAGGCCAATCAGGAAAGAGCGTCAGGAGGTGAATTTCCTCTCGGGTTTGCACCTCCATCCCCGGAATGACCTTCAAACCCCTTTTTTCTCCCAGATGCATCACCACTCGCACATTCTTCGCCGTGTTGTGGTCGGTGACGGCGATAATGTCCAGACCTTCGGTCTTGGCCCGGTCAACAATCCCCCGCGGTGAAAGATCTAAACTGGCGCATGGGGAGAGGCACGTATGAATGTGCAGGTCCGCGCTATACTCTCTCAACACCGCTGCCGAAGCCCTGTGCGCCGCTCCCTCCTCAGTTTCGGAAGCCCATTGGCCGGCACCCTGCTCCTGACCTCTTTACTGCCTGAGGATGGTGATGTCTAATACCGTGCCCTGGCCGACCACCGAAGCGATATAAAATTCGTCGGAATTCTTCTTGATGTTGGGCAGGCCCATACCGGCGCCGAAGCCCTTCTCCCGGATTTCCTCAGAGGCCGTGGAGTATCCCTCCCGCATGGCCAGCTCAATATCTTCGATGCCGTTCCCCTCATCCGTAACCTTAATATGGAGCAGCTCTGGGGTCACCGATAAGGTCAGCGTGCCCTGTCGGGCATACCAAACTACATTCATCTCCGCCTCGTAAATGGCGATCGTCGCCCTGCGGATGACTTTGTTGGAAACCCCCAAATCCTGCAAGATTTTCTTGACTTTGCTGGCCACTTCTCCGGCATTGACAAAATCGCCCCCGCTGATATTGAAAGATTTCTCAAAGAGGGGCTCATCCGGCATCAACTACAGCTTCCTTCCTCGGTTTCCGAACAGCCTGGCAGCCCATGCCGGTACAGACGACCGCAAGCTTCATACATGGGCAGATCGGTGAGCAGGATGGGCATATTTTTCGCCATGGCTAAAGCGATGGTTTCCCGGTCAGGCTCCTTCCCCCGGACAAAGACCAGGGCCTTGACGTTAGCCATTTCTGCTGTCCGGATGACCTGCAAGTTCGTGAGGCCGGTCAAGAGCAGAGATTCCTCTTTGGTGAAGGCCAAAACATCGCTCATCAGGTCGCATCCACAGGCCATCTTAATATTCATCTGGAAGTCCCGGGGGGCGACGATCACCTGGGCGCTGAGGATTTCTTTGATTTCTTGCAGAGTCATCCCCTTCACTCCTCCACTGACAGGATTCCGCGTTCAAGGCCACAGGCTGAGAGCGCTTCGAACGCTCGAATTCGAGTAGAAAGTTAGCACACAAATTCCCCCCCTGTCAAACTGAGCATCCAGGTCCACCCTCAGAATAATTTTAACAAATTGGCCAGTGCCCGCTTTTGACTCACATCAGGGCTAGGATCGATTGCCTGGCCAGATCTAGGTATCGGGAAGGGGTAATACCCATCTGAAGGGTGCCCAAAACGGCAATAATTAGAGCGATGACCATGGCCGGGGACAGGTCCAATTTGGCAAAATCTTTCTCGGGGTTGCGCATGTACATCATCACCGTCACCCGCAGGTAGAAGTATACGGACAGGGCGCTATTTAGGACGCCAATGATCGCCAGACCGATGTATCCCGCTTTGACGGCTGCGCTGAAAATATAAAATTTCCCCACGAAGCCGGCAGTCGGAGGTATTCCCGCCAGCGAAAACATGAAGACGGCCATGGCCGCTGCCAGCAGCGGGTACTTGGAGGCCATCCCGCTGTAGTCGCTGACATTAATATTTTCCTCGCCCTTCCGGCCAAAGAGAATGACCACTCCAAAGGCCCCCAGGTTCATGAAGGCATAGGCTAAGATGTAATAAAGGACGCTGGCCGTACCCAGTTCGCTGGCGGCCACCATGGCGACCAAAATATACCCGGCGTGAGCGATGCTGGAATAAGCCAGCATGCGCTTGATATTCTTTTGGGCGATGGCCACCACGTTTCCCAGGGTCATAGTCAGGACTGCCAAAACCCACAGGATCCAGACCCAGTCGGTTTGCAGGGAGGATAGGGCATAAAGAAATACGCGCAGAAAGGCAGCAAACCCTGCCGCTTTGGGGCCGACCGACATGAAAGCGGTGATCGAGGTCGGGGCCCCTTCATACACATCGGGGGTCCACATGTGAAAGGGGACCGAGGCTACCTTGAACCCGAACCCGACAATCAGCAAACCCATGCCGATAAGCAGCAGGGGGTCGGTAAGCAAATGAATCTTGCGGACGAATTCATAGATGCCCTTCAAGTTGGTCGTCCCTGTGGCCCCATATATCAAGGCGATACCGTAGAGGAGGAATCCTGTAGAAAAAGCACCCAGGAGGAAATATTTCAGGGAGGACTCGTTGGATTTGGGCTGGGTGCGAAAGAACCCGGCCAGGACGTAAATGGCCAGGGAGAAGGTCTCCAGTCCCAAAAAGATGATGATCAGGTCGGCCGCCGCCGCCATGAACATCATACCCACCGCAGCAAATAGCACCAAGATATAGTACTCTCCATATTCGAACTCTTCCTCTTGCAGAAAGCGGATGGACATCAACACGGTAAGAGCGGCGGTAATCAGGAAGATGATCTTGAAGAAGAGGGAGTAGTTATCCAGCACAACCATGCGGTGGAAAGCATATTCTGATTTTCCCCAGAGGCTGATGCAGGCCAGCAGGGCCACCACGATTCCGGCTAGGCTCAGGTAAGGGATCGCTCCTTTGGCCCCCTTTCCCCCGAACACGCTGAGAATCAGAAGCCCCATCGCTGTCAGGCACAAGATCAACTCCGGCCCGATCGCGCCCCAGTTGACCGAGGGGATGACCATATTCATGAAAACGCCTCCAATCTAAAAAATAAAGACAGAAGACAGGAGGCCAGAATCTTCGATGGATGAATCATTCTGAATTCTGGCTCCTGTCCCGCCCTGGCGGGACTGAATTCTGGAAGGCTTTAGCCAAAAGAACTCTTTCTCCCTCCCGAAGCTGCAACCCAGCCTGGTATTTGTTCTGGACTTGAATGAGATAATTTTCCACCGTCGGCTCCATGCGGCTGAGAAAGGTCTGGGGGTAGATGCCGATCCAGAAGATAAACAGGGTCACGCAGCCGAGAACCAGAATTTCCCGGAATGAAAGATCCTTGAGGACCTTGTTCTCCGGCTTGGTCAGTTCTCCGAACATCACTCGTTGATACATCCAGAGCATGTAGGCCGCGGCCAGGATGACTCCGGTAGCCGCCACCACGGCATAGGTGGCGGCCGCCTTGAAGGTTCCGACCAGGATCAAGAATTCTCCAACAAACCCGTTGAGTCCGGGGAGCCCGATCGAGGAAAGGGTGACGACCATGAAGAAGGCGGCAAAGATGGGCATCTGCTTCCAGAGCCCTCCGAAGTCTTCGATCATCCGCGTGTGCCTCCGCTCGTAGATCATGCCCACCAGAAGAAACAAGGCGCCCGTGGAGAACCCATGGTTGAGCATCTGCAGGATCCCGCCCTGGACTCCCTGCGGGTTCAAGGCAAATAGCCCCAGCATCACGAACCCCAAATGGGACACGGAAGAAAAAGCGATCAGGCGCTTGAGGTCCTTCTGCACCATGCATACCAGAGCCCCATAAATGATGCCTATGATGGCCAGGACCGAGACCAGGGGAATCAACTGGTGCGCCGCGTTGGGGAAAAGGGGGATGCTGAAACGCAGGAATCCATAGGTTCCCATCTTGAGCAGGACCGCAGCCAGGAGGACGGATCCCACAGTCGGGGCTTCGGTATGGGCATCGGGCAGCCAGGTATGGAAGGGGAACATAGGGACCTTGATGGCGAAGGCCAAGCCGAACGCTAAAAAGAGCCAGAACTGCGCGTTCATCGGGACCTGCAGCTGGTAAAGCTCCAGGAGATCGAAAGTATACTT
>Ga0209253_10004995_pt1 | contig 11528 bp, 10 predicted proteins | sample FrelakmetBRP12BR_FD_187145 | JGI IMG/M metagenome (GOLD analysis project Ga0209253, IMG submission 187145) | Freshwater lake sediment microbial communities from the University of Notre Dame, USA, for methane emissions studies - BRP12 BR (SPAdes)... | ecosystem: Environmental > Aquatic >...
CGAGGCAAAACCCGGCTTGACAACGGTCAAGGATTTGCCGTCCCTCCACTTCTACAGATGAGGTGCGAAGCATATAATCTGTCCTGAACAAGACGTGACTTGACAGCAAGTGTCAATTGAGGTGCATACTCCTTCCTAGAAACAACACTGCAGCATTTTTGCCACCACACAAGGTTTCACTTGGAATTAGATGACCAAGGGGGGCCTACCGCTCAATGTTTCGTGTAGAAATGCACACAACGATACTGTGAGCGAATCGGATGCAAGCAGTGTTGCGCCTGCTTGTATCCAGCCCACTGAACAGCGAGTTAGCCCCGGAACTATTGGGTTTGATCCCGCCGTCTTAATGATGCGCCGCGACTTATTTGTCGAAAATGCCCTGTAGTCCCTTAGAGTCCTTCGTGGTTCCCATAGCTATCATCAGCAATATCCTCGCCTTCTTCGGGCTAAGGTCGTTTGCGAAGACAGCACCCAGTTCGGCAAGCGTCTTACTTCCACCTTTGAACGAATATTTGGGTCGCACTCGGCCATCAGGAACCCAGGAACTTATGACCACCGGAATTCCTTTTTCACGAGCCCTCTTGATCGCCTCATACATTTCTAAGTTTACACTGCCTATACCGTTAGCCACGATCACTATTCCCTGTGTACCGGACTCGATGGCCTTGTCGATGAACTTTCCGTCAGCCCCTCCATACATGGCCACAATGTCTGTGGGAGGAGGGGGGCCTGAAATTGGAAATGTCTGGCGTCGCAGTGACTTTCGGATGAAGAGGATTCGATCATCGTCCACGTATCCCAGGAAGCCTGCCTGGCCGGACTTGAACGTCTCAAATCGTTCCTTACTGGTGTCGGTAACTTCCCGTGCAGCATTTATCTGACTGTTAAGGACTACCATTGCTCCATGACCGTTAGCCTCTTTTGCAATAGCCACACGCACAGAATTCAAGATGTTGCGTGGCCCGTCAGTATCCCATTGAGCGGCATCCCGTTTACCACCGGTGCAAACTATCGGCTTGTCTGTCTTGCTGGTCAGATCAAGGAAGTAGGCTGTTTCCTCCAGTGCATCGAGTCCCTGAGTAATGACTACACCGGACACGTCAGGCCGGGCCAGTATCTCGTTGACCTTCTGTGAAAGTTCAAACCATTTTTGAGGAGCGTAATAGTCGCTTGGAATGTTGCCGAAATCGACCACTTCGACATCGGCGATGTCCTTCAACCCCGGAACCGATGCAACAAGGTCTTGTCCGCTGACCGCAGGTACAAGGCCGCCTGTTTTGGGATCAGCCTTCATTGCCAATGTTCCTCCGGTCGTCACTATAACGACCTTAGGAAGTGAAGCCGCCAAAATGGTGGACATTGACATTACTACAAGCACCAGGACAAAAACTGTTACAACAACAATGTGTCTCTTCATTTTATGAATAGTATCTGCTGTTCGCATCCTTACATCCTCCTTTCTCCTTTTCTTGCGGTGAACCCCGCCTCCTTAGTGTCCTTCTGTGATGATCCGATATCTCACTGGGATAATGGTTAATGATGTGGATGGGCAACGGGAATCGATCTCTCCTTTGAAACTCCTGAGTTTAGGATCGCGTACCACATGGTGATCGGATAAAAAAAGGGGACAGGCTACTTTTTTGGCAAGACCTAAAATACAAGTTAGAACAGAGTAGAATAATTCAAAACTCATAATTGGCGCATACCCTTCGCCTCATTTGAACAGCTTTTCGAAAAATTCACTCTTCTCCCGCGGGTAAGAGAGCGTCCCCTCGTGGTCGATAATGAGCCGTCCCTCGATGTGATCCAGTTCGTGCTGAACAATCCTTGCTAAGAAGCCGGTATAACGTTTGTTCACCTTGCGCCCATCCTCGTTATGGGCCCTTATCTTGATTTCCGTGGCCCTGCTCACCTCCACGCTGACGTCGGGACAGGAGAGGCATCCCTCGTTCATCTTCTCGATGTCGCCGCGCATCTGGGTGATGCGGGGATTGACGAGGACGTCATAATCATCCTTGCTTTTCGGGGCCCCTTTTTGATCGAAATTTTTGTTCTTGAAGATGACGATCTTCTTGCTGATCCCGATCTGCGGTGCCGCCAACCCCAGGGCATCATCCCGTTTCGTGAAAACGTTGATCAGTGTGGCGATATCTTTTTTGGTCCGGGCGTCAAAAGGGACGGGTACGTCAGCGGCGGGCCGCCTCAGCAGACGGGCCTCTTCTTCAACGGTCGTCCCGTCTCTCCAGAGCACCCAGGTCTTGTGTGACGTCATGGTGTCATCCCCGATCGTGGAAATGCTCGTTGCATTCGGGGCATCCTTATAGCACGATCGCATGGCTCTTTCAAGGATGGCTGAAGGCGAATCGGGTCTTGATCATTTCACCTTTCTCTGTTAACTTGCCGAATCCATGACCATTTCTTTTGCATCGAGGTTGCCTTGATTGCTCGATTGTTAGGCGAACGGGCCCGCAGGGCCTTCTCCCGGGCGATGACTTTCGAGGAAGGAGGTCATCCGGAACTCCCCGCCGGAACCGCCAGCAAGGATCGCCTTCTATACCTGCACATCCCTTTCTGTGAAAAACTCTGTCCATACTGCTCCTTCAACCGTGTCGTATTCGTGGAACCGCTTGCCAGGAATTATTTCCGAGCTCTAAGGAAGGAGATCAACCTCTACCGGGCGCGGGGTTATGATTTCAGCGGGATCTATGTCGGGGGCGGCACGCCCACGGTCCAGATCGATGAACTGAAGGAGACCCTGCTTCTGGCCCGCGCGAATTTCGGTATTCGGGAAATCTCCGTCGAGACCAACCCCAACCATTTGACGGAGGATAATGTGCGGGCGTTGAGAGAGGCCGGCGTGAACCGGCTTTCGGTGGGGGTGCAGAGTTTCGACGACGGGCTCCTGCGGGCCATGGACCGCTACGAGAAGTACGGAAGCGGATCGGAGATCGCAGGTAGACTGAAGGACACTCTCGGAGCGTTCAATACTTTAAACGCCGATATGATCTTCAACTTTGCAACCCAGACGCCGGGGATCCTTGCCCGGGACTTGGAGACGCTGATCGATATCGGGATCGATCAGATCACGTACTACCCGCTCATGGTTTCCGATTCCACCCGGGAGAAGATCCACCGCACCCTCGGACCGGTGGACATGAAAAGAGAAAAAAGATTTTACCGCCAGATCACGGAGCGGCTGATACCGCCCTATCATTTTTCCTCCGTCTGGTGCTTTTCCAGGAAACCCGCCATGATCGACGAATACGTTGTCGGTTACGATGAGTATGCCGGACTGGGAAGCGGCTCCATCGGATACATGAGCGGGACGTGTTATGCCAACACGTTTTCCATCGAGGATTACATCCGTCGTCTCGATGCCGGTGAGATCCCTCTCATGGCCGCAAGGCGGTTCGGCACCCGGGAGCAGGTACAGTACGACTTTCTGATGAGGCTCTTCGGAACGGAAATGAACCTGGAGGATATGAGAAAAAAACATGGGGGAACTCTCGGACGGCATCTCTGGCCTATGGTTTTTGCCTTCATGTTCGCCGGCGCTGTTCGTCGCTCGAAGGGCCGTTTGTCCCTGACCCCCAGGGGGCGGTATTTCTGGGTCGTCATGATGCGGGAATTTTTTATCGCCGTGAATAATTTTCGTGACTTCTGTCGGGGGTATGATATTTGAGGGCTGTGACGGATCTGTGTCGAAGGCATCATCTGACCTGAAAGAAGAAGGATGAGAAACATGCAGATGGACGATCGGCAGAAAGAACTCCTGCGTCAGCTGCCCAAGATCGACGAGATCATCCTCCTGCTGGAGCAGCAAAAGGTCTTTGAACGCGCGCCGCGGGAGATGGTGGTGAATACCTGCCGCTCCGCCGTCGGTGAACTGCGGGAGGCCATCCTTCGGAGCAAGAAGGACGGTAAGGGTTTCGTACCCCCCTCTTTGGAGCAGGTTGCATCGTCGGTTGCCCTTAAGGTCGAAAACCTCCACCGGCCGAGCCTCCGGCGGGTGATCAACGCGACGGGGATCGTGCTGCACACCAACCTTGGCCGTGCGCCGCTCTGCGAGGAAGCTCTTGAACGCGTGATCGATGTCAGCCGCGGCTATTCGAACCTGGAGTATAACCTGGAAAAGGGCAAGAGGGGGCTTCGCTACGATCATGTCTCGAAAATCCTCTGTGACCTCACGGGTGCCGAGGATGCCCTCGTCGTCAACAACAACGCGGCAGCGGTGCTTCTCGTTCTCAATACGCTGGCGGCAGGGAAGGAGGCCGTTGTTTCGAGGGGAGAACTCATCGAAATCGGGGGCGAATTCAGAATTCCCGAGGTCATGGAAAAAAGCGGCGCCATCCTCAGGGAGGTCGGGACCACCAACCGGACGCACCTGTCGGATTACGAAAAGGCGATCGGGGAAAAGACGGGGCTTCTGCTCAAGGTGCACACGAGCAACTTCCTGATCATGGGATTCACCGAAGAGGTTCAGCTTCCGGAACTTGCGGCTCTCGGGCGGAAGCGGGGTATCCCCGTGATGAGCGACCTGGGGAGCGGGTGTCTCATCGAGACGGAGAGATTCGGCTTGAAGAAAGAGCCGACGGTCCAGGAGACGCTCAAAACCGGCGTCGATGTTGTCACCTTCAGCGGCGACAAGCTTCTGGGAGGGCCCCAGGCGGGAATCATTCTCGGGCGACGCGAGACCCTGGAACAGATCAAGAAGAACCCCTTGAACCGTGCACTCCGGATCGACAAGATGACGCTGGCGGCCCTTGAGGCGACGATGCGACTTTATCTGCACGAGGGAGAGGCCCTGACAAGCATCCGGGGTCTCCGTGTCCTCACGGAACCGGTAGAGGAAGTGGAGCGAAGGGCGAAAAAGCTGCTCAGGCTTTTAAAGAAGGCAAAAATCGAGGGTTTGACGCTCTCGCTCAAAAAGGGAAGTTCCATGGCTGGCGGCGGCTCCCTGCCGACGCAGGAGATCCCATCGGTCCTCCTGAGTCTTCGATCCTCGAAACTTTCGGCGAACGCCGTGGAGGAGAAGCTGCGCCAATTCGATATCCCCATCATCGCCCGGATTGCAGAAAAGGAAGTTCTTTTCGATCTGAGAACCATCGCTCCTGAAGAGTTTGACATCATCCGGCGCGCCCTGGAGGGGCTTGCCCGGCCGTGAGACCACCGCGGTCATGGCCCGCGGCTGACAAGAGGGTTTGTTGAAAATCGGGAAAGAGGAGATATTTGAGTTTCACGTGGCTGCGCCGGAGGCCGGGACGAGGCTGGATATTTTTCTCGCGACAAACATTCCTTCGATAACGCGTTCCCAGATTCAGAAGCTGATCGATCAGGGCCTGGTTCAAGTAAAGGGCCAGAAAACAAAGGCCGGGAAGAAACTCAGGGCCGGCGAGGTCGTAACCCTTTTTAAACCCCCACCCGTCGAAGACGAACTTGCTCCGGAAGATCTTCCCATCAGGATCCTCTACGAGGATCAAGCTATCGCCGTCGTGGAAAAACCGGCCGGGATGGTCGTCCATCCTGCAGCCGGGAATGTCCGGGGTACCCTCGTGAACGCCCTTCTCCACCACCTGAAGGGTCTTTCAGGGATTGGGGGTGTGTTGCGTCCCGGAATTGTCCACCGACTCGACAAGGAAACGTCGGGGATCATGGTGGTTGCCAAAAACGATGCCGCCCACAAAGGGCTGACGGATCAGTTCAAGAAGCGGGAGGTAAAAAAGCTCTACCTGGCCCTCGTGTATGGTGACGTCAGGAAAAACGAGGGTGTCGTCGACCTGCCGGTGGGAAGGCACCCCAGGGACCGAAAAAGGATGTCTATCAGAAGTCCGAGGGGGAAAGAAGCGCTGACGCGATGGCGCGTCGTCGAACGTTTCGGCGACGTGACACTCCTCGAGGTGATGATCAAGACGGGAAGGACCCATCAGATTAGGGTTCATCTCAACATCATCGGACATCCCGTGATCGCGGACAGGACCTACGGGAACCCACGGCGGCTTGCATCGATTTCGGACAGGGGAGAGAGATCAAAGCTTGCCGAAATGAGGAGGCAGGCCCTCCATGCAGGCACCCTGGGTTTTCATCACCCCCTGACCCGGGAATATATGGAATTCACCTCCCCTTTGCCCGAGGACATGGAGCGTGTCCTCGAATACCTCAAAGAAAGGAGAGACGAGGGATAAAAGGAGTGCTGGAATACTGGAATGATGGGTTGTTTTGTGAAGTCATCATCCCTCGGGTCCCATTCTTCCATGATTCCAATATTCCATCCTTCATTTTTTCATGTTCGGATTTTCACAGAAAGGATCGCTCAAATACCTGGAATCCGAGACCCTTCTGAATATGGATTTTATCGTCCACGCCTTCTGCACGCGGTGGGGCGGTGTCAGCCAGGGGGCATATGAAAATCTCAATTTCAGCTTTCGGGAAGGTGATCCAACGGATCGGGTCGACAAAAACTGGGAGGTTCTGGCGACCGCCTTTGAGGTCCCCCGCCGGCAATTTTTTGTCGTCAATCAGATTCACGAGGATCGGATCCTCCTGATCGATAAAGAACATCCAAAGCCGAGTGAAAATAAGCCGTTGCAGTATGACGCCATCCTGACGGACCGGCCGGGGCTGGCGATTGGCATAAAGACTGCAGACTGTGTGCCGATATTAATGGTAGATCCGGTCAGACGGGTCATCGGTGCAGTCCACGCCGGCTGGAAGGGAACTTCCCTCGGAATTGCCGCGAAGGCGGTGGACGCGCTGGTGAGTCGTTATCTTTCAAAACCCTCTGATCTTATCGTTGCGGTCGGTCCGGCGATCGGTTCCTGCTGTTACCAGGTGGATGAAGTGGTCTTTGAATCCATGAGCGATCAGTCCGGACGGGATTCCCTTTTCCGTCCCTGCCGTGAAAATGGAAAGTGGATGCTCGACCTTCCCCTGGCAAACAGGTTGCAGCTGGAGAGGGCGGGTATTCCTTCCAGGAACATTTTCACATCGGGTTTCTGTACCGCCTGCAGGGGAGATTTATTCTTTTCCCACCGGCGTGAGAAGGGCAAAACAGGGAGGCATCTGAACTTCATAATGATCCGCGGGACGGCGGGGGCTTCGCGATCAAAAAGCGCTTGACATGGTTATGGTGATGCGATATATCGCAGCCATCTCAAAAAGGCTTATAAATGCCCTTCCATTTGAGTAACCCTTAGAAGTCAGCTTTGCAAACCATCACATTCATCACCGGAAGCTCATTTTTCATAGGTAGATTCTCGTAGTGCATATGGCACTTGTGGAAGCGGGATGATCAAGGAATCGTCCATTCTCTGTCAGCACACGTCGATCGTTACCATGAAAAAATTTTAAGACAACGAGGAAGCCTGTTATGAACATTGTAGAGATCAAGAAAAAATCCATCGGCGAACTCACGGTTCTGGCCAAGGAACTCAATGTGCCCGGTGCCGGCGGGTTGCGGAGACAGGATCTCATTTTTTCCATCCTGCAGACCCAGGCCGACAAGAATGGGGCCCTCTACGGCGAGGGCGTCCTGGAAACCCTGCCCGACGGGTTCGGGTTCCTGCGGGCGGTGGATTACAACTATCTCCCCGGCCCCGACGACATTTATGTCTCGCCTTCTCAGATCAGGCGTTTCAGCCTGAGAACGGGAGATACCGTTTCCGGAGAGGTGAGGCCTCCAAAGGAGGGGGAGAAATATTTTGCCCTTCTGAAGGTCGATACGGTCAACTTTGAAACCACGGAGTACGCCAAGGACAAAATCCTTTTCGACAACCTCACGCCCCTCTACCCCGAAGAAAAATTGAAGCTGGAAAGCGATCCCGAGAACTTCTCCACCCGCGTGATGGACATCTTCACCCCCATCGGCAAAGGGCAGAGGGCGCTCATTGTTTCACCGCCCAGGGCCGGCAAGACCATACTCCTCAAGGACATTGCTCACAGCATCGCGGCCAACCATGAAGAAGTGACTCTCATGGTCCTCCTCATCGACGAGCGTCCCGAGGAGGTCACGGACATGGAAAGAAGCGTGAAGGGAGAGGTGATCTCTTCGACCTTTGACGAGCCGGCGACAAGGCACGTTCAGGTTGCCGAAATGGTTATCGAGAAGGCGAAGCGTTTGACGGAACACAAGAAAGACGTGGTCATCCTGCTGGACAGCATCACGAGGCTCGCCAGGGCATACAATGCCGTTGTCCCGCCCAGCGGCAAGGTCCTATCCGGCGGTGTGGACTCCAACGCCCTTCACAAGCCCAAGCGATTCTTCGGTGCGGCCCGGAACATCGAACAGGGCGGAAGCCTGACGATCATCTCCACGGCCCTGATCGATACGGGGAGCCGCATGGATGAAGTCATTTTCGAGGAATTCAAGGGCACCGGCAACATGGAAATCATCCTGGATCGCAGGATCGCAGACCGCAGGGTATTCCCCGCTTTCGACCTCGTTCGCTCCGGGACCCGGAAAGAGGAACTCCTGATCCCTAAAGAGCATCTCAACCGCGTGTGGATCCTAAGAAGGCTTTTGCAGGAGATGAACCCGATCGATGCGATCGAGTTTATCATCGACAAGATGCGAAAGACGGCGACCAACCAGGAGTTTCTGGACTCGATGAATCAGTAGCCCCGAAGGGGCTTGGGGACAGGGTTCAGGGTCCAGGGTGCCGGGTCCAGAAAAGACTCGGAAACTGAAATATTTTTCTTGAAATTGCTGAAATTTTGAATATACTTGCAACCCTTGCGCGAACCCCGGGTATAAAGGGGTACCGCCGGAAGGAGGAAAGAAGGGGATATGAAACAGGGGATTCATCCAGAGTACATCGAAACAACGATCAGCTGCGTGTGCGGCAACGTTATAAAGACCCGATCGACGAAGAAAGACATCAAGGTCGAAATCTGCTCGAAATGTCACCCCTTCATGACGGGAAAGCAGAAGATCATGGATACCGCCGGTCGCGTGGAGCGTTTCAAGAAAAAATACGCCGATGTGAAAATAACCAAGAAAGAGAATGCCAAATAAGATAGTGAAAAAAGCATCTATTCTTTCCCCCTGCACCCCTGGCTCCGGATACCGGAAAGCCGGGGTAAAGGATCTCACCTGCCCGATTGACCTTTGTCCATTACGGACCCTCCATTTTCTTTAGGGTCTTACCCGCACAAAGACGATTTTTCATGAACAGCCCCGGTGCCACCGGTGGTCATCAGTAAATATTTTATCCGAAGGATGCCATGTTTAAGAAACTGAAGGATATCGAGAGTCGATACGAAACGCTTGAGAAGAAACTCGGCGATCCGTCCGTGGTCTCAAACCGCGGCGAGTACCAGAAGTGCGCGAAGGAGCATGCCGATCTCCGGGAGCTCGTTGAAACTTTTCGCGAATATGAAAGGGTGAACGCCCAGCTCGAAGAATGCCAGAGGATTCTTCGTGAAAATGATGAAGAACTGAAGGAGATCGCCAAGGAGGAATTACCGCAGCTCAGGGAGAGGATCTCCATCCTTGAAGAGCGGCTGAAAATCCTTTTGATCCCCCGGGATCCGAATGACGACAAGAACGTGATCCTCGAGATCCGTGCCGGGACCGGCGGGGACGAGGCGGGGCTCTTTGCGGCCGACCTCTACCGGATGTATGCGCGCTACGCTGAAGACGCAAACTGGAAAGTGGACATCCTGAGCTCCAGCGCGGCAGGCGGCATGGGTGGATTCAAGGAAATCGTTCTCCTCATCGAAGGGAAAGGCGCCTACAGCCGGCTGAAATACGAAAGCGGTGTCCACCGGGTGCAACGCGTTCCCGCGACGGAGGCCCAGGGAAGGATTCACACCTCCGCCGCTACCGTAGCCGTTTTACCCGAAGCGGAGGAGGTGGAGGTCCAGATCGACCCCAACGATCTCAGGATCGACGTGTTCCGTTCCAGCGGCCACGGAGGCCAGAGCGTCAATACCACCGATTCTGCCGTCCGGGTCACCCATATTCCCACCGGCCTTGTCGTCTCCTGCCAGGACGAAAAGTCCCAGCACAAGAACAAGGCAAAGGCCATCAAAGTGCTCCGCGCGAGGCTTCTCGACAGGTTGCAGGCCGAGAGTCATGCGGAGATCTCCGAGACGAGGAGAAAGCAGGTGGGGTCGGGGGACCGCAGCGAACGAATCCGGACCTACAATTTCCCTCAGGGGCGTGTGACAGACCACCGGATCGGACTTACCCTCTACAATCTGGAGAAAATTATCGACGGGGACCTCCAGCACATCATTGACAGTCTCGCGGCTCACTTTCAGGCCGAGGCCCTCAAGAACTCGGCGGCCTGAGCCAGGGCTTTTCATTACCATACTTCATCAGAATATCCGGGGGTCATGGAGCGGGAACCGATGACGATCCGCCAGGTCATCAGAGAAACCGAACGCCGACTCGGACAGAAGGGTTTTTTATCGCCGGGACTTGACGCGGAGATCCTTCTGGCCTCATGTCTCGGCACGGAACGCACAGGCCTTTTCAGGGACATGGACCGGCCGGTAGCGCCGCGGGAGCTGCAATCCTTCAACGACCTCGTTGAGCGAAGGCTCCGGGGGGAACCCGTCGCGTACATCGTCGGCCGAAAGGAATTCTGGTCCCTGGATTTGAAGGTCGGCGCCGCGGTACTCGTGCCGAGGCCGGAGACCGAGATCCTGGTGCAGGTTGTCCTCGAGACGGCAAGGCGTCTCGGCACAGCCTCTCTTTGCATCCTCGAGGTCGGGACGGGAAGCGGGGCGATCAGCATCGTCCTGGCCAGAGAGCTCGAGTCGGTTCGGATCGTCTCGACCGATCTGTCTTTGGGAGCCCTGGGGATCGCCCGTGAGAATGCGGCAAGGCATGGCGTGGCTGACAGAATTTCCTTTCTCGCCTGTAATTTACTAGAGCCTTTTCGCGGCTCCTTTGATATGATCGTGTCGAACCCGCCCTACCTCAGCGAGTCGGAATATGAAGGCCTCCCGGGTGAGATCCGGGATTTCGAGCCGAGGGGAGCACTGCTTGCGGGGCCGGAAGGGACGGAATTTCATCGGGCGATGATCCGCCACGCCGGGGCGTACCTGAATGACGGCGGCTGGCTTATTCTGGAGGTTGGATTTGACCAGAAGGATGCGGTCAGTGCACTGCTCGTTCAATCAGGACACTATGACGCGGTCCGGTTCACAAAAGATTATGCCGGGATCGATAGGGTTGTCGCGGCGCGAAGGGGGTTGAAGGACGGTGGATAAATTCATCATCAATGGTAGTCAGAAGCTTAAGGGTGAGGTGCAGATCAGCGGCTCCAAGAATGCGGCCCTTCCGCTTCTTGCCTCATCGCTTCTTTGCGACGGCTGGAACACCTATCACAACATCCCCGACCTGGTCGACATCAAGACGATCAAGAAGCTCCTCGGAAACCTCGGGGCGGCGATCGAAGGGGGCGAAACACTCAGAATCAACACCGGCAATATCAAACGCTGTGAGGCTCCCTATAACCTCGTCAGGACCATGCGGGCCTCCGTTCTTGTTCTCGGACCGCTCGTCGCGCGGATGGGGCAGG
>Ga0209253_10004996_pt1 | contig 11527 bp, 8 predicted proteins | sample FrelakmetBRP12BR_FD_187145 | JGI IMG/M metagenome (GOLD analysis project Ga0209253, IMG submission 187145) | Freshwater lake sediment microbial communities from the University of Notre Dame, USA, for methane emissions studies - BRP12 BR (SPAdes)... | ecosystem: Environmental > Aquatic >...
GATCCTATCGTCGTCTCCACGTTCTCCCACCCCCCCGGGAGCTTCTCGGCGGCCCTGGGCAACGGCAACCACGACCGCATTGCCTCGATTGCCCAACAGTTCACCGTCCCGGACAACCAGTACAACCTGAAGTACTGGCAGTACGTCCAGTCGACAGAGGTCTGCGGCGTGCTGGATGATTCTGTCACCGTGTATGTGAACGAGATCCAGTTCACCTCGCTCGACATCTGCCAGGCCCTGAGCCGCTTCAACTGGACGAAAGCGAGCTTCAACCTGCAGAACTACAGGGGCCAGGACATCGACTTCCGCATGGAGTTCCGCAGCGACGGCAAAACTCCAAGCTTCTTCTATGTAGACGATTTTTCATTCGTTCCATAAGGCTCCCCCCAATATAGCGGCTGACAGAACACCTGGGTGTCTCACCATATTCCACACGGGCGGGACACCCGTTTTATTTAAGCCACCTCCCGCACCAGCACCATCAAAGCGATATCATCGACTTGAGGCTCGGAGCCGGCGAAGCTCAGCACTGCCGAGAGCAGCCCGTCCTGGATCTGGCGGGCGGAGCCTCCTTTCAGGCTCTGGACAGTATTCAGAACCCCCTTCTCCCCAAAGAATTCACCCTGCGAGTTCTGTGCATCGTATACGCCATCGGTATAGAGCATCAGCAGGGCGCCAGGGGGGATATCGATGGCTGACCGCTCCCAAACTGCATCCTCCGAGATGCCCAGCGGCATGCCGGTGCGGAAGAGCGATTCTACCGGTTGGTCCCCGTCGCGGGGGAAGAGGTGGGGAGGTGGGTGCCCGGCATTGCAGTAGACCAGCCTGCCGGTGGTTGGGTCGAGCACCCCGTAGAATAGGGTCACGAACAGCCCGCCGCCGATATCGGCGATGATGCGCCGGTTGGCGATGTGCAGCAATCTCTCCGGCTCGTCGGGATAGTCGTCGGCGTAGGTGCGGATGAGGGTGCGGCTGAGAGCCATCAGCAGGGCTGCCCCCATGCCTTTATCGACCACGTCGGCGATCACCAGGCCGACCAGCCCCCCGGGCAGGGCGATCAGGTCATAAAAATCCCCAGAGGTCTCGCGGGCTGGCCTCCAGGTGGCAGCGAACTGCCAGCCCGTGAGCTGCGGCAGGGAGAGCGGCAGCAAGCTGGCCTGCAACCGCCCGGCGAGCGCCAGCTCCTGGCGGCGGGTGCTGACCGTCAGCAGGGCGCGCGCCGCCTGGTTGAGGAAACTGGTCAGCTGCACGTCGCGAACGCGCACCTCAGCCGCCAGATTATCGAACAGCTCGTCATAAATGGTGATCACGCCGATCGGCTTGCGCCCCGGGATGATGAGCGGGATGGCGCGCATCGGGCGCTGCTCGCCCTCCTGCCCGCGCAGCGGCACCTGCTGGCGGTAGGCGCGCGTCTCCAGGCGGTCGGCGGTGAGGGCGATCTGCAGATCGGTCAGGGGCTGGCTGCCGAAGTTGATCCCCGCCGGGCCTACCAGGCGCAGCAGGTTCTCCTGGGGCGGACTGAGCCAGACCAGGGATTCGCTCACCCCGAAAGCCGCCGCCAGCCCGCGCCTGAGGAAATGCACCGCCTGCCCCAGATCCTGGGCGGCATAGATCGAGTTGATCGTCGCCGGGAGCAGATCGGAGCGCGACTGCGAGTTTCCCTGGAGGATGCTGGCCTCCAGGTAGCTGATGGCGGAATCCCAGCGACCCGCCATAGCGAGCACATGTCCCACCCGCGCCGGGGTTAGATGATGGGCCAGCGTGCGCCGGTAGATTGAGTTTTGCAGGCGGTAATCATCCTCGCCGGCGATCTCCACCACCCCGGTCAGATATAGGGGATCCAAATCGGGGCTCAGCGGCAGAGGCAGGCTGGCGCGAGGAACACATTCCTGCTCCAGGAGGCGCAGGACGCACTCCACCAGATCGGGGTCCTCCTCGATCATGCGGATCGCCTCGACCAGCGGTGCGTACTGGAGCACCTCGTCGCGCAGGAAGCGGTTGGTGATGGTATCGACATCCCGGGAGCGCAGCAGCCGCGTGCGCCTGGAATCGACCAGCCCGGCGCTGCGCTGGGTGATCCTGCGGATCAGGTAGGTGTCGCCCTTGGTGGCAGCCAGCAGCCTATAGACCGCCGTCTGGGTAGCGCTGACGCCGTATGCTGCCAGGTGCTCCAGGATCAGAGCGTGGCTTTCACTCTCGGACAGGTCGCCGACAAAAACTCGCCGGGCGATGCCGCGAAACGGGGACGATTCACCGACTGCCATGGTCGCCAGGCTGAGCGCCCCGGAGACTACTACCGTCACCTGCTGCTCCATGCCCTGCTGGTCCATGTAAGCGGCCCGCAGCGAGGTGAGCAGGGCCTGTACCATGTCGGTGGGCAGGGCTTCGAGTGGGTCGATCATCAATACCAGGTCGCCATCGATCTGCTCCAGGCAGCTGGCAAGGAACGCACGAAAGGCAGCGCTGCTGGCAGGCTGCCCCTCCGGCGCTGCCAGGGAGAGACCGGTCTGCGCCTGGATGCTATGGACGGTTTGGTGGATCAGGTCGGCAAAAAAGTCTTTCTGCGTAACGGCGCGCACCTGCTGGAGGTCGATGTAGGCGCAGGTCCAGCCCAGGAGAGGCGCCAGCCTGGACTCAATGAAGCGCAGCAGCTGAGTCTTGCCGCACAGGCGCGGCCCGAGCAGGGCGCAGTAAACCCGCTCTTCCACGCTCTGGACGATCTGCTCGATCGCCTGGCGGTGGTAGCGAGCAGACTCCGGCACCTCCGTCAGGGTCTCAAACCCGATCATAGCCTTCTTCTTTCACTTTGCGGAACAGGTAGTTCAGGTCATAAGCCTGTTGAAGAACCTTGGTGAAGACCGGCGAGGTGAAGGTATACTCCCGCCCTTTGCGGTGGATGACGCCCGCCAGGGTGAGCAGGTTGCAGGCCTCGTCGAGGGCGCTCTGCTGCAGGGTGATGCCGCGCTTGCGCAGCACCGCGTCGATCTCTTCGTGTCCGAAGCCTTTCCCTCCGGCTTCCTCAGATGACAGCAGGAGGCCATAAATCAGGGCTTTCTCGCGGTTTTCGGTGTTCTGCATGAACGAGGTAAGCAGGTGGCTGGTGAAACCCTCGTCAGAGTATACGTCGATCAGGCTCTCCGGGCTGATCTCGCGCTGACCGGTCTGGTCCAGGCGGCGCAGCAGGATCAGGCAGTAATACTGGATCAGGTTGGGGTGCCCGGCGGTCTCCTCGTAGATGCGGCTGACCACCTCTTCTTCGTTGTGGAAGCGGACGCGCAGGTTCTCCATTGGAATCGTGATCAGCTCGCGCGCCTGTTGGCGGGAGAACTCGTTCAGGCGGATTTCCTGGGCGAAATTATAGAAGGGGGAGTCGAGCATGTACTGCTCGTGCATCGCCTCGCGGAAGCCGGCGATGATATACTGGCAGGCGCCCTTGTTTGAGGAGGCGCGCAGCATGCGGAACAGCTCCCAATCGCCGCGCTGCATGATCACCAGGTTGTCGATCTCGTCGAGCAGGAAGATGATCTTGGTCTTGAGCTGCTTGCTCATGCGCTCCAGGAAATTGGGGAAGAAGAAGACGTACTTCTGCATATGGATGCGCGGCAGCTCGCGTGGGTTGAGCTTGCGCACCACTTCACGGATGTAGTCGTCGGTGGAGAGCAGGTCGCTGCACTCCAGATAGAACACGCGCGACGACTCTTCGCGCTCTTTGAAGATGCGCTCAGTCTCACGCAGCAAAGAGGTCTTGCCGATGCGGCGGATGCCCAGGATGACGTGGTTGGTGTCCGGGTTGGCGTGGATGCGGGCGATCTCCTGCTCCCGTCCGAAGAAACGGCTGCCGGTGACCGGGGCGCGCGTCTCATAGGGGGAGAGGTACGAGATGGGCACCTGAGCCGAGATCAGGTCGAGCAGCTCGCCGCTCGGGCGCCGGGACTGGATCACGTTCTTCTGCTCCTCGGAACCGACCAGCACCAGGTTGTAGTTCAGGCTGGTTTTATGGCGGAAGAGGGGGAAGCTGTTGCCGTCCACCAGCGCTAACACAATCTGGCGGCTCAGGCTGCGCTCGCGCACCACATCCGCCAGGCTTTCCATGGCGTGCTGCGAAGACACGCCGTCCAGGTCCCGGGTCTTCACCCAGACCACCGGCGTGCGGCTGGAGAGGCGCAGCTTCCAGGACGACAGGTCAACCGTGAACAGATCGTACCCCAGGGTGGGGCCGCTCTCACGGACGGTATAGCCAAGCTCTTCATGCAGCAGGCGCAGCAAACGCGGCCAATCTTTTTGCATGGGTGCGTTCTCCTCAGACCGGTATCACATAGCGCAGACGGAGGGCAATGCCTCCGACCCATTATATAACGAAGCCAGGTCAGGAGATATAATACAACATTCTCGAGATTACGGGAACCAGGATGTCAAAACCTGTGCACCCGCCTGTGCGGGTGTGGAAAATTTAATCTTCGATGAGGAATGATCAAATGCCGAAGTCCCATACCCCGAATACCCTCACCCTGGGGCACCATCTGAATCCTGAAGAGGCTGCCCTGCTGCGTGGACTGGACAGCCCGGCGAGAATCCAGGCGTTTCTGGATGAGACTCCATATAGCCCGGAGGACCGCAACCGCTGCCCGCTGAATGTGCTGCGCGATCGCCAGGCGCACTACCTGGATGGGGCTTTATTTGCTGCAGCCGCCCTGGAAAGGCTGGGCTATTCGCCGCGGCTGGTCGACCTGTTCCCGGAACCAGGCATGGACGACGATCACGTGCTGGCGATCTTCAAGCGAGGGGGCGCTTTGGGGCAGTGGCAAAATCGAACTTCACCGGCCTGCGCTACCGCGAGCCCGTCTACCGGGGATTGCGCGAGCTGGTGATGTCCTACTTCGAGGATTACTTCAACGTGAATGGCGTCAAGACGCTGCGTTATGCTACCCGACCACTGAGCCTGGCGGCGCTCAAAGTCCACGGTTGGGAGTGGAGCGATCAAGGCGCTGACGCGGTCGAAAAGCGGCTGCTGGCCCTGCCTCGCATCCCGCTGCTCAGTCCGGATGCGGCTGCACAGCTTTCTCCCGTCGATCCGCCTTCTTACCGGGCAGGCATGCTCACCGTGAACCCGGCCGGGCTGTACCAGCCTAAGGATCGCGAATAACGCGCCCGGCTGAGAGCAACGGACGACAGCTTAATTTTTCCTGCTGAGAATCATCAAAGCGATATCGTCTTCTCTCGGGGCGCCGCCGGTAAAACGCCACACTTCGTCCAGCACAGCTTGCTGGATGTCTTGAGCGGTGCGGCTGCTGTTGCGGCGGATCACATCCAGCAGGCGTTGGTCGCCGAAGAAATCCCCCTGGGCGTTCTGCGCTTCGGTGACCCCGTCGGTAAACAGGACCAAAAGATCGCCGGGGATAAACTTGACCACCTTTTGCTGCCATGTGGCATCCTGGGAGATCCCCAGCGGCATGCCAGTGCGGGTCAGCCGGTCGACGCGCTTACCCTTTGAACTCGATAGCATAAAGGGCGGGTTATGCCCGGCGTTGACGTAGCGCAGCCGCCCGATATCCGGCTCGAGGATGCCGTAAAAAGCGGTGACGAACAGGCTGCCGCGCGTGTCTGACAGGATGCGCTCGTTGACCGAGCTCATGGCAATTGCCGGGAGGGTGTGGTAGCGGGCGGCGTAGGTGCGGATCAGCGTGCTGCACAGCGCCATAAAGACCGCCGCGCCAAGGCCCTTATCGGTCACGTCTGCGATGACGAGAGCCCACTTGTTGTTCGGCAGCGGGATAAAGTCGTAGAAGTCTCCGGAGGTCTCGCGGGCCGGCTCGAGGCGAGCCGCCAGGTCCCAGCCGCGCAGCTCAGGGGCGCCATCCGGCAGGATGCCGGTCTGAATGCGCCAGGCCATTTCCAACTCCTGCGAGGCGCGCGTCTGGGTCTGCGTCCCCGGCTGGGACTGCTCCGGTTGGAGCAGGGGAGCGAGCAGGCGGGCAAGGTGGATGACCGTGCGCAGGAATTCATCCTGATCTTCGATGAATCCTTTGACCACGATGCCGATCCCTCCGTTGGCAGGGCCTCCGTGCAGGGCCGGGATCGGCACCATTGCCAGGCTGGTCCCAGGCGGGTGAACACCGCCCCAGGGGTATTCATCTCCCAGGGCATAGATCTTCGGCCCGTCGGACATGCGCAGCCAGCGCCAGGCGGCGTCGCTGATGGGTTTGGCGGTCCTATCCGGATGGGTGAACAGGGGGCGGTTGGGGAAAGCAAATACCTGTACCTGGTCGTCGGGGAAGATCGGCGGGATATGAGCCGCCAATACCCCCTCCAGCTGAGCCTGCTGCACCCCGCTGCTGCGGATTTCCTCCTCCAGCCGCTGGATGTGCTCAGCCTGGGCGACTGCCTGGGTAGCCTCTTGAGAGATCGTGGTACGCCCTTGGTAAACCTGGATGATCGCCTCGGCCAGCTCATCGGCAGAGATATCTTTCATGAGATAGCCGGTCGCTCCGGCGTCCAGAGCGCCCTGGACCAGTTCGTTATCTTTGAAGCTGGTTAAAACCAACACATGGATATCCGGCCAGTTATGGCGGATGATGCGCGTGGCTGCGATGCCGTCCATGCGCGGCATCTTCACATCCATGAGCACTACGTCTGGCTGAACCAGCCGGCACAGCTCGATGGCTTCTTCGCCATCTTTTGCTTCCCCGACCAGCTGCAGCCGATCATACACCATTACAAATGCGCCCAGCCCACTGCGCACGATGGCCTGGTCATCTGCGATCACCACGCGTATCGGTTCGCTCTCGCTCATCCTGGACCGGGCAACCAAAAGAAACTCATCATAGAACAAGCGCCTGTCTACGAAAGACTAGTGTTCCGTCAAACCTCATTGTTTAGCGTGAATATCAACAAACGGAACACTTTAAGCTTTGTCAAGGATGCTGTCAACGGCTTTCAAATTTAGCTTTCATCCTTGACAAAGCACTAGCATGCAAATTCCCAACGCTTACCGGTTAATTTTACATGAAAAGGGCCGATTTTTTAGCCGGATTGGGCGGTGTGTGGTTGGAGATCGCTTCGCCTGCCATAGTACAGCAGGTTCGCGATGACGGATAATTTGATTGTGCCCGATGTCTTGTTCAAAGGTCAGTCTTGGATATTGATTATCGTTATATTTTATGAGATAATTTTAATAATGAGAATGGTCGGGCTACAACACGATCTATAATCTTTTTGTCTCAAGGAGGAGTAAGATGCTGAAAGAGTTCCGGGATTTCGCCATGCGCGGCAACGTGATCGACCTGGCAGTTGCAGTAATCTTGGGCGCTGCATTCATTGCCATCATCACCTCACTGGTGAACGATATCATCATGCCGATCATCGGCGTGCTCTTAGGTGGGCTTGATTTTTCGTCTCTGTCCGTAATGGTGGGGAACGCGGCCATCGCCTACGGGAAATTCATCCAGGCGATTGTGAACTTCGTGATCATCGCATTTGTATTGTTCATGCTCGTGCGCAGTGTCAACAAGCTGCAGAAGAAGAAGGAGGCTGTACCTGCACCACCGTCCGCCGATGTGGTGCTGCTCACCGAGATCCGCGATCTGCTGAAAGTGAAATAAGGTGAAATGATCGATCGATAATAGAGAGTTGCCCCCTGGCCATTGTAGAAAAGGGCTGTCCCAGTGATAGGGGGCAGCCCTTTTAATCTCCTCTTGTGTTTGTGCCGGCTGTTCTATCCGATATAATTAAGCGCCGCGGAGGTGGACTAACCAAGATATTTGAACCCACGGGCGAGGTTGTATGTCACTGAGAGATTTTCTCCAATCATTAGACAGAGGCGGGAAGCTGAGGCGGGTGACCGCACCAGTTTCTATGTTCTACGAAGCCGCTGGGTTATTGAAAATGCTGGAGCCCGAGGCAGCTTTATTCGAACGCGTGAGCGAATCGAGCTACCCGGTGGCCGGCAACCTGTTCTGCAGCAAAGCGGCCTTCGCGGATTATTTCGGCATTCCGGTTACCGAGATCATCCCCACCCTGCTGCGCGCCATTGAAATGCGCTTACCCTGCCCGGTCGTAGTCCAGGCGCCCTGCCAGGAGGTGGTCGATCTACAGCCGGACCTGGACCAACTGCCCCTTTTAATGCACTGCAATGGGGATGGAGGCAGGTATATCAGCTCCGGCGTGGTGATCGCCCGGCACCCGGTTTACGGGCAGAATGCCGATTTTCACCGTTGCATGCAGTTTTCCAAAACGGAAATGTCGATGCGCGTGGTGCGCGGCCGCCACTTCGATGCTTATCTGCAGGAGCTGGGAGAGGTGGATGTGGCGGTGTGCGTCGGCAACCCGCCCAACGTGCTTGCCGCGGCGGCTACGTCTGTGGAGATTGGTATGGGCGAGCTGGAGATTGCCAATGCTCTTGAGCCGCTGCAGCTGGTGCGCGCCAAAACGGTGGATGTATACGTGCCGGCTGAGTGCGAGTTTGTCCTGGAAGGCACGGTCTACCGCGACCGCCGCCACGCCGAAGGTCCTTTCGTCGACCTTACCGAGACGCAGGATATCATCCGCCAGGAGCCTGTCTTCGTCGTCAAGGCGATCACCCACCGGAAGGATGCCTTCTGGCACGCCCTGCTGCCGGGCGGGCTGGAGCATAAACTGCTGATGGGCATGCCGCGCGAACCGACCATCTACCGGAAAGTTAACGAAGTGGTGCGCTGCCTGGATGTCAACATTAATCCGGGCGGCTGTTCCTGGCTGCATGCAATCGTCCAGATCGATCAGCGCCAGGAGGATGACGGGCACAAGGCGATCTATGCCGCTTTCAGCGGGCACACCTCCTGCAAGCACGTTTTTATCGTTGATGAGGACATTGATATCTACAACCCCCAGGAAGTTGAATGGGCGATGGCGACCCGTTTCCAGGGCGATGTCGATATGATCGTCTTACCTCGAGAGCGCGGCTCCAGTCTGGACCCCAGCGCCGAGGCTGGCACATACCTGACCACCAAGATCGGTTTCGATCTGACCATGCCGAGGGAAGCAAAGGGGAAAAAATTCGAGAAGGCGGCCTTCCCGGAAGTGGATTTGAGGCGTTTCATCCACTAAATAGCGCTAATATACGCCCTTAAATATCAACAACCCTCCCGCAGATTTACAACCTGCGGGAGGGTTCGCCGCTGATTCAGAGGCTTTACCGAGTTGACTGGCTATGGATGCCGCTCGATCCAATCTGAACCGGTGAAATAATCCCTACCAGTGGTAACCGATGGATGCCGTTCGATCCAGTCCGAACCGGCGAAGTAATTGGCGCCAATGGTAACCGATGGGTGGCGCTCGATCCAGTCAGAACCGGCGAGGTAATTGGCACCAATAGCGACTGATGGGTGGCGCTCGATCCAATCAGAACCGGCGAGGGTATTGGCACCAACGGCGACCGATGGGTGGCGCTCGGTATAGTCAGAGCCGGCATAGACATTGGAGCTCAGGCCAACTGGATGCCGCTCGATGTAGTCGGAGCCGACCAGGCTTTGGGCGGTCATGGCATCCCCTTCAGCAGGGACCAAAGCGGACTTGCTAGAGGCGGTTTGCGCTCCCAGAAAGACCACCACCAGCAGGCCAAACAGGATCATGGTTATAAACAGAACTTTTGCAGACATGTTAATCTCCTTTGGTTATTGATCTGTAAATACTCTCTGGATACGATTTGCTATCTAATCGTTTGGAATATCTTTACTCCTACCTGATTTCCTTATATTTCATCTCCTTTACCTTAGTCTGTTCAATATTATAAAGAAGAGACGTCCCGCAGCGTGTAGGCTGGCGTGGTTTTTGCGTGTTTTTTCAGTGTAATTTTCCATTGAGCCGGGGATGGTTCGATGCTATACTTGGAGAAAATTCACCGGAATTGCTTTTTTTAATCGCATGTATTCGATGGGGATTGGCATGTTGGAAGTGAGATTGCTTGGACAGTTTGAAGTGCTGCGAGACGGCAGTCGTCTTAGCATACCCACACGCAATGCTCAATCTCTTTTTGCCTATTTGATACTGAATGCAGGTAAAGCCCACCGGCGCGAGAGGCTGGCGGGATTGTTGTGGCCGGATTCCAGCGAGGGAAATTCACGCAGCAACCTGCGCCACGAATTATGGCGTTTGCGCAAAGCTATTGAGACCGAGGGAGAACTCTATTTCCTCTCTGATGACCTGACAATCGCTTTTAACTCACACAGCGAGTATTCCCTGGACGTGCACAGACTGGAAAGCGCACAACTTGAAGGCAGCACAGCGGCCGACTTGATCGGGGCGCTTTCCACCTACCGCGGCGAGCTATTGCCGGGTTTCTACGATGAGTGGGTCTTCGTTGAGCGCGATCGATTGAACGCCCTCTACGAGGCTAAAATGGCCCGCCTGATAGAAATCCTGCAAACCGAGGGGCGCTGGGAGGAAGTCGTGGATTGGGGGAGACGCTGGATCGCAATGGGGAGTTGGCCCGAGTCCGCCTATCGGGCTTTGATCTCTGCCTACGCAAACACTGGAGACATCGCCAAAGCGGTAGCGACCTACGAGCGCTACGCCCAGGCGTTGCAAAAAGAGCTAGGGATGAAGCCGTCCGAGCAGACGCTGGCGCTCTATAAGCGCCTAAAAACTGGCTGGAAGACGGACGCCCGCGTGCCTCAACCGTCATTACCTCCCACAGATAAATCTGTTCTTGCTGCTCCCTCACCCAGGGTTCGCCGCTCCAACCTGCCCAAGCCTCTGACCAGTTTCATTGGGCGGGAAAAGGAAATCCAGCAGATCGAGCGCATGGTTTCGAGCGCACGGTTGGTCACGATAACCGGCTCGGGCGGCGTGGGCAAGACTCGCCTGGCGATTCGGGTGGCTGAGACGCTGGTACCGCAATTCAGAGATGGCGTCTGGTGGGTCGAGCTGGCAGCGCTGTTCGCTGGCAGGCCATACCAGGCGCGAGACCTGGCACATGCTCGGGTTTCTTCTCGTGAGGGCGACACAGCAATCCAAACAGCAGGGCAAGGAGAGCAGGTAGGAGTGGATCTGATAACCCAGGCAGTGGCAAAAGCTTTGCGGGTTCCAGAGTCGTCGGGCCAACCCCTCTTGGAAGGGATCGTTGAATACTTACGGGAGAAGAAGCTCCTCTTAATATTGGATAACTGCGAACATTTAATCGAAGCCTGCGCAGCCCTGGCCGATCGCGTGCTGGGCGATTGCCCTGTAGTGACCATCCTGGCAACCAGCCGAGAAGCCCTGGGAGTGCCCGGCGAGAAAGCCTGGCTGTTGCCTTCGCTCTCACTGCCTGAACACGGGCCAATATTGGATGCCAGAGACATATTCCAATCCGAAGCGGTCAGCCTGTTCATAGAACGCACAGGTGATGTTCTGCCCGGCTATCAGCCCGGTAAGGTGGAAGTGCCCACGATTGCCCAGATCTGCCTGCGCCTGGATGGTATCCCACTGGCGATCGAGCTGGCCGCAGCGCGGGTCAAGCTGCTAAAGGTGGCGGAGATCGCTCAACGCCTGGGCGACCGCTTCCGCCTGCTGA
>Ga0209253_10004997_pt1 | contig 11527 bp, 6 predicted proteins | sample FrelakmetBRP12BR_FD_187145 | JGI IMG/M metagenome (GOLD analysis project Ga0209253, IMG submission 187145) | Freshwater lake sediment microbial communities from the University of Notre Dame, USA, for methane emissions studies - BRP12 BR (SPAdes)... | ecosystem: Environmental > Aquatic >...
TTTTCTCCCGCCTTCAGCCTGATGATCACATCGTGGATAGCATTTTCTCTGCCTTCACCCGGATGAGCGCGTAGTCCAGTGTTGGAATCACGTAGCTGTGCGCGGCCTTCAGGCAAAACTCCCTGGCCTTCGCCTTGTCACCCTTGCCCAGGTAGGCAAGCGACATCTTGTACAAATTGCGTGGGTTGAGTTGATCTGCCTTCTGCAGTTCGGCAAGCGCCTTGTCGTACTGCTTCGCATCGAGAGCCAGGTCTCCGGCAAGACGATGTGCCCAGCGAATCAATCCCTGGTCCCGCATGGCCTCCGCACCCTTGCGATACTCCTCAACTTCAGCGGTTGCGGTTCGGAAGTCCTTCTTCTTCATGGCAATCATTGCGGCACTGGAATGCTGACCCAGTTTGACTTGGTCCTTTATTGCCTGAGGGGTATCAGACTCCTCAATGAGCTTCCTTGACTTCTCATACGCCGCGGATGCCTCGTCATACTTGCCAGTCTGAACCAGGATGAATCCCTTGGTCCCCAGAGCGTCAGACATCATCCAGGCGTCGTTGGTCTTCTCTCCCAATGCAAATTCCTTATCCATCTCCTGCATTGCCTTATCCATCTTTCCACCGTCGACATCGTGTATCGTCTTCGCAATCAGAGCGCCCTGCCGCTCACCATCATTGCGGGCGATATCGTACAGCTTCTGCAAGCGTGCATCCGCGTCATCCGGCTTTCCCTTGAAGAGAAGATTCGCCGCAATGCCGATATGGGATGAGACAAAGTTCGGATCCAGTGCCAGGGCTTTCTCATATTGTGCAATCGACTCATCGAATCGCCCCATCTTCATCAGGAGCTCGGCGTAGGAATCATACGGATTCGGGTCATTGGGAATAAGTGCAATGTATTTCTTGAAGGCCCTCTCGGCGTCGGCATCCTGGCCCATCGCCTTGTAGACATAGCCAAGCGAGTTGTATGGCGACGGGAACACCGAGTCAAGCTCGGCTGCCTTCTTGTAGTGTTCGACTGCCCTGGCATATTCCTGTTGCCCGTCATAGTAGCCGCCAAGGGCAAGATGTGCCCGCTCGTCCTTCGGATAGGCTGCCACAAGGGTGTCGTAGAATACCTTTTCCTTCACCCGATTCCCGTTAACGCCTGCCTCATAGGCAAGGATCATCAGCCGCTCGCCTTTTGAGGCTTTGTCTGAGAGAGCCACTGCTTTCTTCAGGTTCTCCAGAAACGGCTTCGCCGTCTGTGAGGCTTGTGCCAATCGGAGGTATGCCATTGCGAAATTTGGGTCCTTGGCAATAGCACTCTCAAAATGGCTGATCGACTGTAACCAAAGCGTTCTGTCAACAAGGCTTTGTCCCGCCAGGAATTCCTTCTTTGCGTCCTCCGATGAAGTCGTCACGGGGATCTTCGCCTTGTCAGCTTCCGGCTTCGTACATCCTGTGCATAGCAGGAACAGCACGAACACAACAACTGCAAGAGGGAACTGTAATATCTCTCGACTTTTCATGGCGCCTCTCCGTTGATTGGTAGATGGTACGGTGGGTTAGAGTTCTGGCAGTACACTCCAAGGAAAGAGATGGCTCAGCAAATGTAAGGGCGCAGGCTCGATGACGCTCAGCGCCTCGGCAGCTCCTTTTGAGGAACCCACTTGCGCACCTTGCGCAGGATGGTAGGGAAACGTCCAACGAGTGTCAATCCCATGAACATGGGATGGCACTGTGGCAGAATTCAACACAGTCCATTCACTTCAGTCCCAGTGATTGGTGACTCCACGAAACCGCCAACCGTGCGGCGCGTGAAAAGAAGCCCGGACATTGCCAACGCTGACCGTGCGGCGCGAAAAGGAAAGGCCCGGTGATGATTGCCGAGTCCTTTGTTCATCCAATCGGCCTGAGAGGTCACTATCTAAGAAGCAACAATTTGCGCGTCTGCACATATGTCCCTGCACGTAGACGATAGAAGTAGACTCCGCTGGAGAGATTCGATGCATCGAAGCGCACTTCGTGGTAGCCCGCTTCCTGCTCACCTTGAACGAGGTCTGCCACCAATTGGCCCAATGTGCTGTATACCATCAGTGAAATCTGAGACTTGTGGGGCAGGCCGTAACGAATCGTTGTTGAAGGGTTGAAGGGGTTGGGGAAGTTTTGACCCAGGGCGAATTGCCGGGGCACATTGCTGCTTCCGTGCGTTTCAACAAATGTCACGCCTCCATTTGTAGTGTGAAGGATGGTGCCCACCGACGACAGTAAGGGCATCACGATTCCAGTTCTTCACCTTCTCAAAGAGCTTTTTGACGACGTTTACATGGACAGTGTAGGCAGTTATGCCCACAAAATCCGGCTTGAAGTCGTGTAGCACCCCGTCGACGTTCCTGTCGAGACGCAGATCGAGATCCCTGACGTCGTGCTCCTCGTTGACGCCCCTCCCAATATACTCAGGCGCGAGTGGCTCTTAGAGGAAAACATCCTCACCCCCGATGGTCCGGGGAGACTTTGCTGGCTGGATGAGGAGGATCTTCAACATCACCACACTCTGATCACCTGTGTGCCAGTGGAGGGATTCGCAAAAGGTCCGGCGACCGGATTGGAAGGGTTTCTTGGCTTTCCGAAGTAATCGGTGTCGATCTTCAGCGGTGATCCATCCGGATTCTCATACCCGAGGCCTGGAATGCGTGCCTTCCCCAGCAGCTCTGTGGAGACCAGTGTGACCTGTTGTTTGCCCACGATATCGCCAAAATCGACCAGGAGGTAGACGCCGTCTCTCCGCTTCTCGATCCTGACCGCGGGAACCGTTCTCTCCACTACGAGTGGGCTCTGTTCCCTTGCATAGGGGCGCGCGTGATTGCAGTAGATATTTCCCCCTGTCTGCAGGTGAAACTCACGCGCATCGTACATCAGGAGTCCGAGGCTTTCCTTCGGCTTCGAGGTGTCAGGCGGCAGGAAGAGATTGTTATAGAACCTGTCGTCGCCCCCCCGGACATTGACCAGTCCGGCGACAGCGGTCGAGTGCGCGGGGTGGAAGGGGGTCTCCCGACCGAGGTCCGGCCATGCACGGATCTGTCCCGTAAAGAGATTGTGGACGTACGCTCCTCCTTCAGACGCGTCGCTCAGATTCCACGCCGAGAGAAGGATATTATTGTCGATAAGAAAAGGTCCGTGATTCACCTCAACAAAGATATCCTCACAAGTCTGGCCGGAGATGAGATTTCGAGTGACTCGCGTTCCCTGCGCCATCCAATCCAACCACAGGCCACGGCATCCGTTATGTATGTAGTTGCGGGTGATAACGACATCGATTGCGGCATGGATTTTGATGCCTGCAATCTCGGCCCCATCAAACAATCGTCTTGTCCAGATGTCATAGATATGATTACCCTCGATCCGGCCGAACACAGCACCGAGACTCCCGACAATACCCGTTTGCTCACAGTCGGAAATCGTGTTGTTGCGCACAATATGATGTCCCACGGTTTCCTTGTTCCAGCCGTCAGCGAGCGCCCGCTCGACCGTTTTCACGTACCCTTCAGCGGAATTCGCCGATGTGTTGTCCCATTGGTCACCATATTTCCCGAGTGAAATTCCCGAGCACCGCGAGTGACTGATAACATTGTCCTCGATGATCCAGCCCTTGCTCCAGTGGGTGCCGATAAGTCCGACCTGCTCTGCTGTTGGCGGCGCCCAGTTTGTCGCCGCCTGCCGCATCGTGAAGCCGCGCACCGTGATATAGTTGATCCCGGTCGTCTCAGGATAGAAAACGGTCTTGCGGACGTTGATTTCCACCAGCTGATCGTTAGGATTGACTCCTTTGAACTGGGCCCAGATCGTGGTGTACTCCCTGTCCACCTGACCGAACCAGAGCGGAATCACGCCGACAGGTTCCAGGACCTCCTCCAGGGTTGCGGCCTCATTCAACCATACGCCGTTGAGGTAAACGGCCCCGGTATGATGCCGCCGGCCGAGCGGATCAAACCAGTCACCGTGAATGGTGTCGCTGTACGGATTAAAACCGCCGAAAAACGCATTCGGCAACGTCACCTTCCATCCATCCTCCTGCAGCTTCTCCCACGTTTTGACCACTTCTGATCCCTTGATCTCGACTTTTTCTCCTGCTGCTGCCTGGTAAATGATGCGTTTGTCGTCAGACTGCCCGCCACGAGGGGGACTGACGCGTTCGCGATAGACGCCTTCATGCACGGTGATAACATCACCCGGCTGGGCAACCCGGGCCGCCGCAGAAATCGTTCTGAAAGGCCGCTCTGCTGATCCCTCATGCGTGTCGTTTCCCTTTACAGAAACATGGTACTCTCCAGCTGAGGCTGCGTGTGCGATAAGGAGGATCGACATTGCGCAGCACGCGGGAACGAGAGCCGTAGGGTTCTTCATTCGCTCCTCCGAAGTTCCAGAAAATTCATCTTGCCGTGTATTCGTTTTCGATAATGATCGGCACCATGTCCGCTGCGAAGTAAGCTACAATGGTTTACGCACCTTCACAGATGGCGGCCTTCACTGGTTCCTGATGAGCATTGTGACAATTTCCTTTGCCGCTTGAGATAGAAGTCGGGGGGTCGTCGGGTAGAACGGTGTTGCAGCACCACTCGGCGGCACACCGACTCGTTACTCAATCAAGAGCGCGCAATGTATGCCAGGGCAGGCTTAGTGTGCTGCGATGGCCACAGCCAGGGAGTCGTTGAAGAGGGCTCTACAGCGGAAAAACAAGAGCAGGGTCCAGGGCGGCGGCCCGGCGAACAGGAACCATACTCGCCCACTTCACGCAGGATGGTAAGGAAGGACTTCACGAATGTCAATCCCATGAACATGGGATGCCACTGTGGCAGAATTCACCACACTCGATTCGCGTCAATCCAAATGAGGCCCGTTCTTGAGCTTTTTCATGTTCTGATCGTGCTCGCCATTTTCCCTAGCCGTGAAGTCTTCCTGGTCTGGTGAGCGATGCAGAATTCAGCGGAGCCCCCGCAGATCATTTTCGCTTGTCAGTTCCATTGAACCCCAGTGTGCGTTGTCACCCGAATAGACTTCATCGTCTCGGCCCCTTGCATCCACATGAAATGCCCTCCTCGAATTCGCACATGAAAAACAGGTTATCAACTTTCGATCTCATGCGCGCGTCCACAGCTCCCGTAGTTCAAATTCTACGACGTGTTCCAAAGTTGTAGGTGCAGTCCTGTTTTGGAGGAGATCTTCGAGTTCCTCGGTTATCACCGGAATCCGTCGAACTGAGATTCTCACCACCCCCCTTTCACGATCTACGACAATCCCAGATAAGACCTTCCTCAGTAAGATCTTCTTCTCCTCCTGGGTCGCAGCTTCGAATAGCTCATCAAAATGCTCTATGAAATAGGCGATGTAAGCGGCGGTGGTTCAAATCCCTCGACAGTTTTCCTCAGATATCATGGCCTCTCTAATCTGACGCTGTAATCCCTCCTTCTCCTCTTCAATCTTCTCCAGCCGGTCGATCAACACTCCCATTGATGCGGGGTGTCCCTCTTCAGAAGTCCATCCGGGCCAGAACTCCATCATGAACCGTCCGATCAGGCAGCAGTTTCGTGAATCGGGATTAGGTGAGAGGACGAATTCCCTACTCTGGTTGTGCGAGCAAGATAATCCAGCTTCTTCATGAGAAACACGATCGCGAGCTGGAGTTGAGTCCTTGATTGGAAGAATCCAAGACAAAACGATAGGAGAGATCTGATCATGTGAGCCTTGGGCCTGTTGGTTCAAACAGGAGAATGGTTCTGATTTCCAGGTGAATTCACTATTCTGTTCGCGGATGGATTTTTGACGAGGCACAGCTCAATGACACGCCGAGCTCCGCCGGCGCCGGAGCGCCTCAGGAGAAGACCGTCACTTCCCTTTCAGGAGCTCAAGATACTCGGGCTCCTGCCGGATCGGGTCGATGTCGGGGTCGCGCTTGATCCATTCAAAGTTCGCGTAGCCTGTGGCCATCGCGTTTCGCAGCGTATCCAGTGCGAGGCGCTTCTCTCCCATCTGAGCATAGAAACAGGTGGCATTGTAGAGCATGAGAGGGTCATCGGGGCTCAACGCCAAGGCCCTCTCGGCTTCTGCCTTGGCTTCTTCCGCCTTGCCCACCTGGGCCAGGTCGACGGCAAAGTACATATGCCCCCGTGCGTCATCCGGATGCTGCGAGAGGTACCGCCGATAGACCTGAAGGGCACGCTGGATGGTCTCCTCAAACTTCTGTTTCTCTCCAAGCCGCTGGTAGACCATTTCCAGGTCGCCGTAGGCGGAGTAGAAATCAGGGTTGAGCGCAATGACCTTCTGGAACATCTCCACGGCGGCGCCGTCCCGGTCTGTTGTGTGATAGATTCGCCCCAGGATCCAGTATCCGAGGAAGTTGTTCGGATCGAGTTCTATTGCTTTCCGGCTCGCCTCCAGCCCCTCCTCAAGAGAGTCCCTGTTCCAGTAGGCGAGGCCGAGGGCGGCATACGCCTCGGGCAGCGAGGAATCATACATCAGAGCCTTGAGGCTTGACTCGATCGCTCTGTCAAGGTAGGGTTCCTTTCTATCGAAGTCCTGGTATAGGGAAGCATATGCCTCTGCTGTCCCGGCATAGGCGGCGGCATAGCGGGGATCCAGCTGCGTGGCTTTCTGGAAGAGCTGGATAGCGAATTGAACACTCTGCTTTGTTCTCCGGTACAGGAAATTCCGTGCGCGGAGGTTGCAGTCGAATGCTTCCGCGTCGAGCGTGGAGCGTTTGGTGAGCACAACTTTCTCCGAAGGAGTCAGTTTCACCAACAGCGCATCGACGATCTGCTTAGAGACCTGCTCCTGGATGTCAAACACATCCGCAAGCTCCCCCTTGTACGTCTCCGCCCAGAGCTGCGTGCCGCTCTCCACCTCGATGAGGTCTGCGGTGATGCGAAGGTTGTCTCCGAACTTTCTAACGCTCCCCTCGATGATGTGGCGTGCACCGACTTCGCGGCCGATTGTCTTGATGTCCTTCCGGGTGCCCTTATATTGCATCGTGGTGGTGCGGGCGATGACTTTCACGTCCTTCAGTCGCGACAGGTTGACAATGAGCTCTTCGGTAAGCCCGTCGCTGAAGTAGTCGCTTTCCTTATCGGGGCTGATGTTCTCAAACGGCAGTACGGCGATGGTCTTGGTTCTGCTTGCCTGCGTGGCCGTCTCAACCTCGATCCGGATTTCCTGAAGAGCCTTGATCACCTCCCCCATCGTGGAATACCGCTCCGCCCGGTCCTTGCGCAGCATCTTGATAAGGACACCGTCCACCGTGTGCGGAATCTTGCGGTCCAGTGCGCTCGGCGCGAGTGGATCGTCATGCAGGATCGTATAGATCCAGCCCGGCTCGTGGTCGGCCTTGAGCGGCAACTCTCCCGTCAGAAGCTCGTAGAGCACGACGCCAAGAGACCATATGTCCGATCGCTCGTCTGTGTCCAAGCTCTGGATCTGTTCCGGAGACATGTAGGCCACCGTCCCGATGGTGGAACCTGTCTTTGTCACCCTGGCCTGCCCTATCAGCTTCGCCACCCCGAAGTCGACGATCTTGACAACGCCGTCATGTGTCACGATCATGTTGGCCGGCTTGACATCACGGTGGACGATGCGATGTTCGTGGGCTCTCGCCAGTCCCCGAGCGACTTGAATGGCAATGTCAAGGGCATCGCCGATCTTAAGGGGGCCGAGCTCGATCTTCCGTTTAAGCGTCTCGCCCTCATAGAGATCCATGACAATGAACATCTGGCCCTCGGGGGTCTGGTCGATGTCATGGACAGTGCAAATGTTGTTGTGCTGAAGGGCGGAGGCGGCCTTGGCCTCCTGGACAAATCGTTCTTTCGCGTCAGGGTCGCGTGTCAGGTCGGGTGGGAGGAACTTCAGTGCAACGAGGCGGTCGAGTTTGAGATCCTGGGCTTTGTAGACGACACCCATCCCTCCGCCGCCGAGGTGCTCGAGGATCTTGTAGTGGGAAACGGTTTGGCCCATCATGGGAAACCTACACGGATGTGTATGATCCCGACGGCACGAGCAACTACCGGTACGGCGGTAACTTACGACACTGAAGGGCAATAGTCAAATGACGGCCGAGGAGAGCGCGAAGGGTTGTCCCTATTCAAAAGTTCATCCAGGCCAAATGCCATCATGATTCATCCGACCAGGGAGCTGCGACACAAGCTGAGGTGAGATTCGAAGAAGAATTCTTCGGTGGAGGACAGTCGAGGAAGCAGACAGATTACGCGAAGTGCAGTGTGTGTGTGAAGAGGGAAACAGATTTCCCACGATTAATGAAGACCTCGCATTCCCGCACGAGTCCTACGCGGCTGTCCTGAAGTAGTAGTGATAAAGCCCGTTCGCGACAGCCGCTTTCTCAACCTCGCCGTGGGCTTGGACTCGTCTCGGTTCAGGGCAGTCTTTGCTCACCCCCAAGTGAGTGCGTTGAGTATTATAGTAGCGAATGTATCTCTGTAGAATCCCCCGCAAATGACTTCCGCTCACGATGATCACGTGATCAAGACATTCCCTTCGTATACTTCCAATCAGTCTTTCAACAAATCCATTTTGCCACGGGTACCGATATGAGATTACAATCGGCCGGATGCCAGGCGCTTTCACACTGTGAGTAAAAGCTTCGCCGAACTTGCTGTCGCGATCCCGTATCAAGAACTTGAGTGGTAGTCCGTCACAGAACACGTTCCTCAATTGTTGGGCGGCCCATTAAGACGCGGGATGAGCAGCTACGTTGATGTGAATGATTCTTCTTCTGTCATGAGAGAGGAAGACCAGGACCTAGAACAACTTGAAGGTGATGGTTGGAACAACAAGGAAGTCCACAGAAATGATTTGTGCGGAGTGGTTCTTCAAGAACGTCTTCCAGCGCTGCCGGGTTGTTCTTTGAGGTCTCCTGGGCATAGATCGCTGCACGGTGGCTTCTGAGATATCAAACCCGAGTTTGAGCATCTCGCCGTGAATCCGCGGAGCATCCCACAGTGGGTTGTCGTTTGCCATCTGCTTGATAAGGTTGATCTGGGCTTGAGGAATTGCTGGCCGGCCGGGTGTCGACCTGCTTTTGCATTTCCAGAATACTCTGAAGCTCTGCCGGTGCCAGCGGATCACGGTCTCGGGCTTCAAGATGAGCAATGCCTCTTTCCAGGAGTCGAAAAGATCTGTCAGAAGGCCCATGAAGAATCTGTCGGAAGGCCTTAGTCGGAGTCTTGGGGATGTGCGTGTGACTATCTCCAGTTGCTTTCTGAGAAACACGATTTCGAGCTGAAGTTGAATCCTAGAATTGAAGAATCGGAGAAGAAGCGATAGAAGAGATCTGATCATTTGAACTTCTGCCCTGTTGGTTCACTCAGAACAGAAGTATCGATTTCACCTGGAATTCGCTATTCTGGTCGCGGATGGAGTTTTGACGAGGCACAGGAATTTTGAAGAGCACAACAGGTCACAAATCATCCATGTAATGGTCGATTATCAGCCATTATATGGTTGACTTCCACCGTAACGTTTCGTACCATTCGATATGGTCAAACGGTCAATAACCCCCGCGCTACTCAGTGCACTGGGCGACAATCCGGTCGTTCTTCTAACTGGCGCCAGACAAGTCGGCAAAAGTACTCTCGTCAAATGGATTTCCGAAAACGATCACCCTGCTCGATATCTGACGCTCGACGATGCAGCCGTCCTTTCGGCGATTCACCTCGATCCGGCAGGTTTTCTTTCTGGTTATGACAAACCGCTCATCATTGATGAGGTTCAACGAGCTCCAGAACTATTTCGCGCGATAAAGCAGGATGTCGATAAGAAGCGAAGAGCTGGACAATACCTCTTGACGGGTTCAGCCAACGTCCTGCTTCTTCCCAAACTTTCCGAGTCACTCGCTGGAAGGATGGAAAACCTCTCGCTCCACCCATTCTCCCAGAGCGAGCTTGAGGAAACACAAGGATCCCTCATCGATGCAGCATTTGCTTCACGACCCTTCTCATTCTCCCCAAAATCTGTAACCCAAGCGGACACCTTGCAGAGAATCCTCAAGGGCGGTTTTCCTGAAGCTCACCAAAGAAAGGCTTTAGAACGCCGGAATGCATGGTTCGGTTCTTATGTAACGACAATCCTGCAGCGGGATATTCGCGACCTGGCAAACATCGAGGGGCTAACTACTCTCCCCAACCTCCTTTCGTTGCTCGCAGCACGTTCGGGATCACTCTTGAATTTTGCCGAGCTCTCCAATAGCAGCAATATTCCACAGACAACGCTCAAGCGCTATCTCGTGCTGTTGGAGACTACTTTTCTCGTCCAACAGATTCGACCCTGGTCAGGGAATCTGAGCAAACGGCTCATTAAGACCCCAAAGGTCTATTTGGCCGATACCGGCTTGATGACATATCTTGTGGGTGCAGACGAAACGCGCTTGAAAACCGACGGATCTCTAATTGGGAGAATCATGGAGACCTTTGTGTTGAATGAGCTCATAAAGCTGAACACTTGGAGCAAGGCAAAGGCACGAATCTACCATTATCGGACACAACTCGGAAAAGAGATCGATTTTCTGCTCGAGCGCAGCGATGGCAGCATCGTTGCGATCGAGGTCAAGAGTAGCTCCGGCGTGGACTCTTCTTCCTTCGCTGCAATGGCCTCACTTTCGCATGATTTGAAAAAGAGATTCGTTCGCGGGATCGTCTTCTACGCTGGCAAGGAGATGATTCCATTCGGGAACAACCTGCTTGCCCTTCCCTTTCAATCACTGTGGACGTGATAAGATTAGTTACTGAGAGCTGTCCCTCATCAAAAGTCCGTCCTGGGAAGTATGCGACCGTAGCCTGTCCCTATTCAGAAGTTCATCCGGGCCAAAACCCCCTCATGGACCGTCCGATCAGGCAGCAGTGCCGTGACGCGGGATTAGATTTGAGGAGGATTTCCTTGCTGGGGATGAGCGAAGTGTGCAGAGACTCTGTGCGAAGGGCAGCTGGTTCTCCAGGAAGGAAATAGATCTCCCTCGACCCACGAGGGCAAGATTCCTGCAAATGACCCTTGAGTGTTTCTTACGCGGCTTCCCTGAAGTAGTAGTGATGCAGTCCGTTTGCCACAGCCAAGCGTTCAATCTCGCCGACGGCATCGACTCGTCTCGGTTCAGGTGAATCTCTGTTCACGCCCAAGTGAGTGCGTTGAGTATTGTAGTAGCCAGTGTAACTCTGCAGATTCCCCCTCAAATGGGTCTCATTTGCGATGATCAAGTGATCGAGACATTCCGTTAATACATCGCAGTTGCCATCGCGGTCCTAACGAATTCCTCGACGTTCTCAATCGGTGTGCTGTACTCAAGGAAATCCGCGCTTTGAATGATGAAGGGGCCGTTCCTCTTTCCCGCTTCCATGGTTTCAAGGGTCGCCTGCCGGACCTGTTCCACGGTTCCCTTCTGCAGCACGTTGACCTGGTCCACACCTCCAATGATAACGTAGTCTCCCCGGACGATATCGACCGCTCTCCTGAGATCGGCATCACCAAGAGGAAAAGGAGAAAATGGTTCAACGACCTGGGCA
>Ga0209253_10004998_pt1 | contig 11527 bp, 7 predicted proteins | sample FrelakmetBRP12BR_FD_187145 | JGI IMG/M metagenome (GOLD analysis project Ga0209253, IMG submission 187145) | Freshwater lake sediment microbial communities from the University of Notre Dame, USA, for methane emissions studies - BRP12 BR (SPAdes)... | ecosystem: Environmental > Aquatic >...
CTGCGCGCCGTGCAGCCGCGGCCTGAGCCGCAAGGGGGGAGGATGACCACTGCCGCCGAATGGCTCGAGCGCATCCGCGCGTTGCCGCTGCCACCCAGAATCAAGGTGATGAACGTCTGTGGTGGTCACGAACGGTCGATCACGACCGCGGGCCTGCGCAAGGCGATCCCGTCGAACATCGAACTCGTACCCGGCCCGGGTTGCCCGGTCTGCATCTGTCCTGAAGAAGACATCTACGAGGCAATCCAGCTTGCCCTGCACGAGGGCGTGATCCTCGTGGCCTACGGCGACATGCTGCGCGTCCCGGTCAACGCGCCAAAGAGTGAGCCGCGCTCGCTCGAGCAGGCCAAGGCGGCGGGCGCCGACGTGCGTCCGATCGCGAGCCCGCTCGAGGCCGCGAAGATTGCGCGCGAGAATCCGACGCGCAAGGTCGTGTTCCTGGCCGCGGGTTTCGAAACGACGACGGCACCGGCGGCAGCCCTGCTGGCACAAGGCGCGCCCACGAACCTGCTGTTCCTGATGTCCGGACGCCGCACGTGGCCCGCCGTCGAGATGCTGCTCGGCTCCGGCGAGCCGGGGTTCGAGGCGCTGATCGCACCTGGTCACGTCGCGACGGTGATGGGTCCCGAGGAATGGGAGTTCGTTCCGCAGCAGCACGGCATTCCCACGGCGGTCGCGGGCTTTGCGCCGGACTCGTTGCTCGCCGCACTGTATTCGGTGCTGCGGCAGAAGCTCGAGGGCAGGTGCTTCCTCGACAACTGCTATCCGCAGGTCGTGCGGCCCGGCGGCAACGCCACCGCCAAGCGCTACATCGACGAGACGATGGACATCAACGACGGCAACTGGCGCGGCATCGGGCCGATCCCGGCGTCGGGCTACGTGCTCAAGCCGCAGCATGCAATGAACGATTCGCGCGTGCAGTTGCCTTCGTACACCGAGATGTCGCGCAAGCGCGCCGGCGAAATGCCGCCGGGCTGCGACTGCGCCAGGGTCGTGCTCGGCCGCATCTATCCGAACGAATGCCGGCTCTACGGCGCCGCCTGCACGCCGCGACATCCGATCGGGCCGTGCATGGTGTCCGACGAAGGCGCGTGCCGCATCTGGTGGGCCGACGGCGTCCGCGAAAACGTCTGGGCTGGCCGCAAGGCTCAAGAAGCCTGACGACGTACGGCAGCAGGGCAGGATGGCGCAACCGGCACCGGCCGTAGTCACGCGACGGCTGCTGCTGACGGGCCGCGTGCAGGGCGTGGGCTTCCGTCCGTTCGTGTACCGGCTTGCGCATGAACTCGGCCTCGACGGCTTCGTGCGCAACCTGCGCGGCGAGGTCGAAGTCGTGCTGCACGGTCCGGTCGCGACGATCGAGCGCTTTGCGCGTGACGTGATCGAGCGGGCGCCGCCACTCGCGCGTCCAGTGCTTGCGGGGCAGGCCGCCGTCGATGCTCCCGCCGACCCCGGCTTTCACATCGCCTCCAGCAGTGCGGCGCTGCAGCCGCAGATTTCGGTGCCGCCGGATTTCTTCTGCTGTCCTGATTGCCTCGCGGAGCTGGCAGACCCGGGTAATCGCCGTCATCGGTACGCCTTCGTCAACTGCACGCAGTGCGGGCCGCGCTACACGCTGATCGAGGCGCTGCCGTACGACCGGCCCAACACCACGATGCGCGCGTTTCCGCTGTGCGAGGCGTGCCGCAGGGAATACGAAGACCCGCGCGATCGGCGCTTTCATGCGGAGCCCGTGGCCTGTCCCGTGTGCGGGCCGCACCTGGAGTTCGTGTCCCCCGGCGCAGAGAATCCCGGGGAGGGCGACGACAAGGCGCTCGCTGCCGCCGTGGCGGTGTTGCGTGACGGTCGCGTGCTGGCCGTCAAGGGTATCGGTGGCTATCACCTGATGTGCGACGCGCGCAGCGAGGCAGCCGTGGCGCGACTGCGCGAGCGCAAGCACCGCCCGGACAAGCCGCTCGCGGTGATGTATCCGTGGCGCGGCCTGGACGGACTGGAGGTCGTCCGCGACGAGTTCGATCCGGAACCTGCCGCACGTGAAGCCTTGCTCGACCCGGCGCGTTCGATCGTGCTGTTGCGCACTGGTCCGCCCACCAGGCTTGCGCCGAACATCGCACCGGGCCTCGCCGAGATCGGTGTCTTCCTGCCCTACAGCCCGCTGCACCAGTTGCTGCTGGAAGACTTCGGTGGACCACTGGTCGCGACGTCCGGCAACGTGAGCGGCGAACCGGTGCTGACGTCTGCGACGGAAGCACAGGAGCGTCTCGCCCGGGTTGCCGACGCCTTCCTGCACCACGATCGCCTGATCGCACGGCCTGCGGATGACTCCGTCGTGCGCGTCATTGCGGGCCGTGCGCGTCCCATCCGCCTGGGGCGCGGCATTGCGCCGCTGGAACTGGAACTGCCGCGTGCAGTGCCACGGCCGTTGCTGGCCGTCGGCGGCCACCTGAAGACGACGGTGGCGCTGGCCTGGGAAAGGCGCGTCGTCGTATCGCCCCATGTCGGGGACATGGGCACGCTGCGCAGCGAGCAGGTGTTCGCGCAGGTGGCGGCGGACCTGCAACGACTCTACGACGTGCGCGCCGCAATCGTCCTGAGCGACGCACACCCCGACTACGCGACGACACGCTGGGCGCGAGCGAGCGGCCTGGCGCACGAGACGGTGCAGCACCACCGCGCGCACGCGTCGGCACTGGTCACCGAACACGGCAAGTTTGATGCGCCGGCGATCGTTTTCGCCTGGGACGGGGTCGGGCTCGGCGACGACGGCACGCTCTGGGGTGGCGAGACCTTCCTCGGCACGCCGGGGCATTGGCAGCGTGCTGCGCACCTGCGGCCGTTCCGCCTGCCGGGCGGCGACCGTGCCGGCCGTGCACCGTGGCGCAGTGCAGCCGCCGTGTGCTGGGAACTCGAACGCGACTGTCCCGTCGAGGTGCCGGACCCGATCGTCCGCGATGCCTGGAAACGGCGCGTGAATTCACCTCAGTCGAGTGCTGCCGGCCGCCTGTTCGATGCCGCCTCGGCCATCATCCTCGGCCTGGGTGAGACGAGCTTCGAAGGGCAGGGGCCGATGTGGCTCGAGGCCATCGCGCGCGAGCCCGCCGCGTTTCCGCGGTTAGAGCTCCGGTCGGCCGCCGAGGGACGGCTCGAGCTCGATTGGGCGCCGCTGGTCGACTGGCTGCTGCAGGTTCCCCCGACCATCGCTGCCGACAGGGCAGACCGCGCCGGCGCGGTACACGCGTCCCTTGCCGACGGAATCGTGCAGGTCGCGGAACGGCTCCGCGACCAGTCCGGCACGTCGGTCGTGGGCCTGACGGGGGGCGTGTTCCAGAATCGACGCTTGACGGAAGCCGCCCTTGCCGGTTTGTCGTCGCGCGGTTTCGAGGTCCTCCTGCCCGTGCAACTGCCGTGCAACGACGGTGGCCTGAGCTATGGGCAGGTCGCCGACTTCATCGGCCGAAACGACTAGACTCCGTCTCATGCTCTGGTTCGAACGCCCGTTCCTTGCCGTCCTGCGACACGAGTATTCGCAGGCGATGCGTTTCACCGAAGACGAGTCGGCCGAGGTGATGCCGGCTGCGCCCGTGGCGCCCTGCCAGCTCTACGTGCACGTGCCTTTCTGCGAAGTGCTGTGCCCGTTCTGCTCGTTCCATCGCGTCCGCTACAACCCAGCCAAGACGGGCCGCTACTTCGAGGCGCTGCGCCGCGAGATCCGGCTCTATCACGAAAAGGGCTTTCGCTTCAGCGATGTCTACGTCGGGGGCGGAACGCCGACGGTGAACGCGGACGAGTTGATCGCAACGCTGGAGCTCGTGCGATCGCTTTCGCCGGTGCGCGCGGTTTCGATCGAGACGAACCCGAACCACCTCGACCCGGACGACCTGCGACGCTATCGCGACGCGGGCGTCACGCGACTTTCCGTTGGCGTGCAGAGTTTCGACGATGGCTTGCTCGCCGGCATGGACCGGCTCGAGAAGTACGGCAGCAGCGAGGTGATCCGCAGCCGCCTCGCAGCCGTGCAAGGCGTCTTCCCGACGCTCAACGTCGACATGATCTTCAACCTGCCCGGACAGACGCTGGCGATGCTCGAGCACGATCTTGACGTGCTGCAGGCACTGCGGGTCGACCAGGTCTCTTTCTATCCACTGATGACCGCGCCCACCGCGCGGCACAAGATGGAAAAGAGCATGGGACTCAGCGACCCGACGCTGCGCCACCCGATGTACGAGCGGATCCTGCAGCGGCTGCTCGGCGAGTACCAGGCGTCGTCCGCGTGGTGCTTCTCCCGCAACCAGGGCATGTTCGACGAGTACATCATCGACCAGAACGATTACGTCGGCGTCGGCAGTGGCGCATTCAGCTACGTGGGTGGCGCCTACTACTCGACGACGTTCTCGCTGAACCACTACTGCCGCCGTATCGAGGGCGGGCAAAGCGGCATCACGCAGCGCCGGCCGGTCGGTATCCGGGAACAGATGCGCTACGACTACCTGGTACGGCTCTTTGGCGGCGAACTGCGACGCGACTACATCGAGCGGCGCTACGGCAAGGCATTCTGGCTGCGCATGGCGCCCGAATTGCTCGCGATGCGGGCGATCGGCGCGACACGCCACGACGCCGACGCGATCCGCCTGACCCAGCGCGGCATGTATTGCTGGGTGCTGATGATGGCCGAGTTCTTCAACTCGGTGAACTCGGTGCGCGAGCAGATGCGTGAGCACATCCGCGCCGAACTCGAAACCTGGAACGAAGAAGCGAAGGTGCCTTTGTCGGCCATCGGCCGCACGCCCGCGCGCGAGGTTGGACGATGACGATGCAGGACACACACGTCTCGCTGGCGCACGGCAACGGCGGGCGCTACATGCGCGAGTTGATCCACGAGATCTTCGCGCGCCACCTCGCCAATCCGTTGCTCGACACGGAGTCCGACGCAGCCGTGTTGCCGTGGAACGCCGCGGACGGTGAGCTCGCCTTCACGACCGACAGTTTCACCGTGCAACCCCTCGAGTTTCCCGGCGGCAATATCGGCTCGCTCGCGGTTCATGGCACGACCAACGATCTCGCCGTGGCGGGCGCAGTGCCGAAGTACCTGAGCCTCGGCGTGCTGCTCGAAGAGGGTCTCGAGTTTGCCGTGCTCGAACGCGTCGTCGCGGGCATCGCTCAGGCAGCGAAGGAGATCGGCGTCGTGGTCGCGGCCGGCGACACCAAGGTCGTGCGTCGCGGCGAAGGCGGCGGCATCTACCTGAATACGAGCGGCATCGGCGTGCGCAACCCGAACCTGCGGCTCGGCATGCGCGAGATCCGCGCAGGCGACGCCATCCTGGTGAGTGGTCCGGTCGGCGATCACGGCATTGCGGTCATGCTCGCCCGCGAGCAGTTCGGCCTGCGCGGCGATCTGCAGTCCGACGCGGCCAGCGTGCTGCCCATCACGCTCGAACTCGCCCGCTGCAAGGGACTGCGCTTCATGCGCGATCCGACGCGCGGCGGGATCGCCACCGTCATGCACGAGATCGTGCAGGCGGCGGGACTCGGTGTGTATCTGGACGAAACGCAGGTGCCGGTGCGCGATTCGGTGCGCTCGGTGTGCGAAATGCTCGGCTACGACCCGTATTTCCTGGCCTGCGAAGGCCGTGTCGTCGCCATCGTTGCCGCAGACGAGGCCGCGGCGGCTCTTGCGGCCGTGCGGGCACTGCCCTCCGGCAGGGACGCGGCCATCATCGGTCGCATCCAGGAGCAACCGCAGCGCGTCATCCTGCGCACGCCTCTGGGCGGCGAACGCGTGATCGAAGAACTCGAGGATGATCCGCTGCCGCGGATCTGCTAGCTGCCGGCGAACAACGGACCGTTATCGATATAGATGAGATAGCGGGCGATCTTGTCGCCGCGCAGGTAGAACACGTTGGCGAACGGGATCGTGATCTGCGAACCGTCGAGTCGCGTGTAATGCACCAGCCCTTCGCACACGGTCGTGCCATCGGCGTCCCAGGTGCGCAGCAACTCGTGCCGGCTGCCGCCGATCATGCCGAAGAACGCCTCGACGTATGCGGCCACGTTCGCCTGGCCGTGCACGGACGGCTGGCTGCCGAAGCGGAATTCGCCGTCGGGCGTCAGGAACTGTGCGAACTCCTGCGAGCGCTTGCCATCGATCGTGGCAAACAACGAACTCCACCAGTCTCTGCTCGGCATGCCTCGTGATCCTGCATCGGCCGGGATGGCCGTGACACGGAATCTTGCCATGCATCGCGGGATGAGTCAGGGGGCCGACGCGCTACGCGGTAATCAATAGTCGAGCCAGTTGAGCATCCGCAATACAGCGGGGTGCGTAGGTACTCCCCACGATGGCCGTGCATCGCTTGACTTGATCTCAGTCGAGCCGGATGCGAACAGGAATCATCACGCGGTAGATGGTGGCCGTTCCGCTGAGAAAGTTCCCTAACTCGCAGCAAAACTTCGGTATTCCGAGGTTATTGCTTTTCAACCCGAGTCCTAACATGGCCCCCGACAAATTTCGGACTGGACGCACTGCCCAGTTTTTTCGTTTCGGCGCAAGCCGAGTGAGGGAGTCAAACATGAGACTTGCAAGGCTTCGAGGCGCACGTGGATTCGTGCCACTCATCGCGCTATTGGCGTTGGGCGCCGGCATGGCCGGCTGTTCCGGCGACGATGGCAAGAACGGGGCCGCTGGCCCCGCTGGTCCTGCCGGAACGGCGGGCACGCCCGGCGCGACGGGCGCCACGGGCGCTACGGGTCCCACGGGTCCCGCGGGAGTCGCCAAGATCGAGCCGCGAGAGTCTTGCGGCGTCTGCCATGACACCGGCTCGCTGGCCGCTGTTGACACAGTGCATGCCCTCGTCGGACTGCCCTCGGTCAGCGGCGTCACCTTGACGCCGGGCGCCACCGACCTCGTCGTCACGTACAACCTGAAGCTGGACGGCGTGAACGCGTCCAACTTCACGGTGCTGCGTAGCGCCTACCAGCTCGTCGGTACGACCCGCACCGACCTGCTGTTGGCCCCCACCACGCTGACCGGCGGCACTGATGGCAACTACACCATCACAGTGGTCGGTGGTGCGGCTACAGCCACGAATGCACGCTACTTGTTCCGCGTGGCCAACAGCACGGTCTCGACTGGACGGATCAACGCAGTAGTGGTCGGCGACATCGGCACCGCGTATGCCAACCTCGTCAGTGACCAGTCCTGTGCCAACTGCCATGGCCCCGACATCTCGGCGCACTATGGCTATCAGGCAGGCGCTTCCCAGTGCACCGTGTGCCATGACTCCACGGCCCTTCCGCCCGAAGCGCAGTTCGTCCAGGTAATCCATGGCATCCACAACTCGGAACAGATGCCGACCGGCGAGTATGAGTTTGATCCGGACAACATCTTCGCGGTCTCCTACCCGACCTACATGACCAACTGCAGCGTCTGCCACGACACCGAGGCCACGCTCGCGGAAGCCAACAAGATGACGGTCTCGGGCGAGAACTGCTACAGCTGCCACCAGTCGATGGACAGCTGGGACTTCACGGCCTCCGGCCTGACCTTCCACAACACCTTCGCGCCGACCGAGGATTGCACGGTTTGCCACAATCCCCTCGGCGTTGCAGCTGCCAAGGACGTCGTCACGGAATTCCACAACGGGCTCGAGACCGAACGCGTCGGCATCATCTACGGCGGCGAAGACCTCTCCGTTACCTGGGGCAAGAAGTTCACCTGGAAGATCGACAGCGTCGTCGACGACAAGACCAACCTGAAGATCAACTGGTCAGCCACCTTTGACGCCGACGGCTCTGGTCCGAACCCCGCAGTCGCCGTGAATCCTTGCAACACGACGGTGACCGATAGCGCGCCGGGGTTCTTCCCATATGCGCCGAATACCGCGAACGAGGGCACGTTGAGCATGCTGCGCAGCTACGCGCAGGGCGATGACTACGTCCTCGGCCAGGCGAACGCGCCGGGCCAGGCAGCGGCCGTGAACCTGTCGACCACCAACACGGTCTGCGCCGCCAACGTGGCGACCACGACCATCCCGGTGGACGCGGCCATCCCGGCCGGCACACGGGGCATCGTGGCCCTGCAGGGCAAGCCGCAGCTGCCGGTCCCGGCAGGCATGTCGACTAAGCACTGGACGTACCCCTTGCTGTTCGTCCGCGTCCCGACCCCGACCTACGAGTTCGTCGTGGGCACGGGTGCCAAGGCGACCACGCCGCGTCGTGAAATCGCCGACACCGGGCAGTGCCTGAAGTGCCATGTCGGCTCGCTCTATCAGCACGGCAATACCCGCGTTGATAACGTGACGATGTGCATCATCTGCCACAACTCGGCCTCGAGTGACCAGAACAACCGCACCCTGATGGGCGTGAACGCGTCCGAAGCGTACGACGGCAAGGTTGGCCAGACGTACGAGCTGAAGACCATGCTGCACGCCATTCACTCGGCGGGCACGGGTTTGGCCACGACCGCGATCTATCGGACCCGCGGCATCTATGCCTGGGCAGCCGAAGGGACGACGCCGGCGAACTGGCCCACTGGGGCGCCGACTTGCCGCAGTTCAGTCGACGCAGCGGCCCCCGCGCCGATCACGGGCTTCACCGTCTTCGGAGCGGATCCTGCGGTGACGCAGTCGTGCCAGACGCACAACCTGTACCACCCGACCTATCCGCGGCTGTGGAACGATTGCGCGGCCTGCCACGTGGACGGCTTCGACCTGATCCCCGACCAGGGCAAGGCCGTGGCCACCACGCTCGACGCCGGTGCGATCGACTCGGGCACGGGCACGAGCGCAGTCTGGAAGAACCAGCTCGACGATACGCTGCAGGGTGCCTCGGCGGCCGCCTGCACGAGCTGCCACCAGACGACCGACGCGCGGGGTCATGCGTACCAGAATGGCTGGACGCCGCAGACCTTCGAGAACGGACGTCAGACCATCATTGATACGCAATGAGCTGATGTTCGACTGACCTCCAGGTGAGCGGGGTGGGCCTTCGGGTCCACCCCAATCCCCGGAAAAGAAAACTCTTACGAGGTGGGCCTGTCGGCCCACCTTTTTTTTGGCAGCGATGGAGACCAGGCGGTCAGATTGGTCGGGGCTGCTGGACTTACAGCAACTTCGCGCCACGCCTGGGCGATCCGGACCCCGAAAAGAGAACGCCCCGCAGAGCGGGGCGTCCTGGTTACCCTGGCCTCACCGGCCGTCTTGATACGGTCCGAGATGCCCGGCCTTTCTGTCTGCCTCAAGACGGCCGGAGATCCGGCCATCCCGGCAGCGCCTTTACTTCGCTGCCGTGATTTCGATCTTCACTTCGGCGTCTTCGATCAGCACGGGGTACTGGTAGCCCATGCCGAAATCCTTGTCGAGGATCACTGCGCCGGAAACGAGCACCGTGTCGCCGACATTCGGCAGTGGCTTTGACGTCGTTGTTACGGTCAGGTCGTTCTTGCCGTCCTCACCGGAACCGTCGCGGACATGTACCCAGTCCTTGCCCATGATGCCGGCATTGGTCTTCACGACCTTGCCGCGGACCGCGACCTTCTGGCCGGCCAGGGCATCTTTCTCCGCGAACACCTCGGCGACGGTCTTGCCGCCTTCGGCCTTCAAAATGCCGGTCAGGTCGACTTCGCCGGTCGGCCGAGCCTGTGGGTGATCCGCCGGCATGGCGGCCGGGCCGGCGGGGGCGGCGGCTGTCGGGGCGGCGTCGGTCTTGGCTGCTTCCTGAGGTTTGCCGTTGCAGCCGGAAACGGACACGGCGGCGGCAAGGGCGAGCACGCTGGCAATGGATGCCTTGAGCACTGCAATTCTCCAGTTAGATGTCGGATCGGGGGACTCTTCGGGCGCAGGAGTCTAAAGGACAAACTGCGGCTTGCTAATAGACATCTGCCGTCGCTATCTGTGGCACGGCCGCTACGCAAGGTGTAGCTGATACGGAGATATACGAGTACGAGTCTAAATCGCAGCTGCATACTATCGTCGCGACCCCGGATTCGGCCCGCCATGGCGGGATCCCGACCCTTGGGGTCATGGAGTTCTCCAGAACAGTCAGGTGCAAGTGATGAAATTCTCCAGCGCTCGTTCCCATGCGCGGTCGCGTCTGCCCCTGATCGCCATGCTGGCGCTCACGGCCTCGATGGGCATTGCGGGTTGCGAGAACGACGGCGGCGCCGGCCCGGCGGGACCGGATGGCGGCGACACCGGCCAGACAGGACCGACCGGCCCCACGGGACCGGCAGATGTTCCCATTTCGCTGGGTGGCGACGTCAGGAACGTGGGTACCGGGTCGACCCTGACGGCGCAGCAGATCGCCGACATCGGGACGCTGGTCGCGCAGATCGACAATGCGGCTATTGCCGGCAATAAGCCCGTCATCGAGATCACGGTCAAGACGGACAAGGGCGGTGCCGTGCTCGGCCTCGCGGCGACCACCTTGCGACTGGGCGTGGCCAAGCTGGTGCCGGCGGCCGGCGGCTTCCCATCGCGCTGGCAGAGCTACATCAACCGCAGCGTTGCACCCAGCATCCCGACCCCGGTCCTGACCAGCGCTGTGCAGGCGAACACCGAGAGCGGCGTGGCCGCCGGTTGGCAGGAACTGGGAGCGGGCAGGTACCGCTACACCTCGGCGGTCGACCTGGGTGCGGTCACGACACCAATCGCCGTGAGCTATGAGCCCAGCCTGACGCACCGCATCAGCGTGGCGCTCGACCTGTCGGGCAGTGCCCGCGCACTCGCGCCGGACAATCCCTTCAAGGACTTCGTGCCGAGCGGCGGCGCCGTCACTTCGAGCAAACTGATCGCCGCGACCGAAAACTGCGAAACCTGCCACGTGCGTTTTGCCGAGCACGGCGGGCCACGCCGCAGCAACGAGTACTGCGCGGTCTGCCACAACCCGGCGACGATCGACCCCGATTCCGGTGAATCGGTCGACCTCGCCTACATGGCGCACTCGATCCATCGCGGCGAGAACCGCAGCCAGCCGTTCGTCGTCTATGGATTCAATGGCGCGCGATTCGACGCCGGCGAGTTGACCTATCCGCAGCCGCTCTCCTTCTGCGAGACCTGCCACGTCAAGTCCGCGTCGATGCCGCAGGGCGACGACTGGAACACGAATCCGAGTGCGGCCGCGTGCGGTGGTTGCCATGACGCCGGCCTGAACAAGACCGGGCCCAGCACCACGACAGGCCTTTACACGTACACCTACACGCACTCCAGCACGCTGCTGCCGCCGGGTTTCACGCCCGCTGACGGCACGTGCGCGGGCTGCCACCGGGCGGACGGCGTGGCCGGCGACAGCCTCGCCTCGCACCAGAAGGATCCGGACCGCAAGGCGATCGAGAACGGCAGCTTGTTCACCTACAAGATCCTGAGCATCGACAACGCGGTGGCTGGCCAGGCGCCGAAGGTGACCTTCCAGATCCTCGGCACGGACGGCAAGCCCATGGACGTGAAAGCGATCACCACGGGCCGGCTGCGGCTCGACTTCGCCTGGTCGACCGCCGATATCCACAACGTCGCAGACGTTGCGGGCGACAAGTACC
>Ga0209253_10004999_pt1 | contig 11526 bp, 7 predicted proteins | sample FrelakmetBRP12BR_FD_187145 | JGI IMG/M metagenome (GOLD analysis project Ga0209253, IMG submission 187145) | Freshwater lake sediment microbial communities from the University of Notre Dame, USA, for methane emissions studies - BRP12 BR (SPAdes)... | ecosystem: Environmental > Aquatic >...
TTGGGGCGTCGGGGTCGCAGGCTCGCTGCCGACCGCCCGCGACGGACTCGGCTTCGACCAGTGGACAGCCGGGCCGGCCTTCGGCTTCGTCAACTCGTCGAGCAAGCAGTACAACTGGGGCCTGTTCGCGCAGACGTTTTTCTCGTTCGCGGGCAACGACGATGCGCCCGACGTTGGCCTCGTCAACCTGCAGCCCATCTTCAGCTACCAGCTCGGCGGCGGGCGATCGCTCTCGCTCGGCAACAGCGCGCTGATTTACGACACCGAGAAGTCCCGCTGGGCCTCGCTCCTTCTCGGCGTCAACTATGGCCAGGTGGTGACCTGGGCCGGCCACAAGTGGCGGCCCAACTTCGAAGTGGATTACGACTTTCGCGATACGACCGGCAATCCGCAATGGGTAGTGCGCGCCGGCATCGTGCTGCTGCTGCCGCAGTAGCAGGACATTGCAACGCCAGGCACACCGCGACAGGCTGTCTCGACCGCACTTCGTCGACGCTTCTCCGACAACGCGACGAATCTGGAGATCTCCGACCATGAACACGCAACGCAGCCTTCTCGCTATCGCGATAGTCCTGGCGCTGGGCGGCTGCAGCCCTGGCGAGGAAAGGCCCAAGGAGTCCGCGACCAAACCGACAGCGGCGCCCGTGCCGGCCAAGGTGGCCACGGTGGAGGACCTCGAGGCAGCCGTCGCGGCGAATCCGCTGAAGGAGGCCTACTTTGGCGAGACGCACGTCCACACGTCCTATTCGCTCGACGCCTACATCGGCGGCGCGCGCATCACGCCTGACGAGGCCTACCGCTTCGCCAAGGGCCAGGACGTCACGGTCAACGGCCAGAAGCACAGCATCGGCCGCCCGCTGGACTTCGTCGCGGTCTCGGACCACGCGGAGTTCATCGGCGAGATGTATTCGACGCAAGTGCCCGGCGCGAAGGGCGGCGACAACCCGATGCTCGGCGAGTTGCGCAACCTCAAGTCGGTCGACGAGCAGCGCGCGTGGTTCGTGAAGTACGTGGTCAGCAACAACCGCGGCGACAAGCCCGACCACCCGCCGTTCTACGCCGGGCCCGAGACCACGCGCAGCGCCTGGAAGGATGTGATCCTCAAGGCGGCGCGCGACCACTACCAGCCGGGGCGCTTCACGACCCTCGCCGGCTACGAGTGGACCGCCGCGCCGAAGGCCGGGAACATGCACCGCAACGTCCTCTTTCGCGACATGAACGTGCCCGACATGCCGTTCTCGGCGCTCGACAGCAACGACGAGGAAAAGCTCTGGGCGTGGATGGCCGACCAGGAGAAGAAGGGCGCGAAGCTGCTGGCGATTCCGCACAACTCGAACGGCAGCAAGGGCCTCATGTTCGAGCCGGTCGACAACGCCGGCAAGCCGCTCACGGCCGAGTACGCGCGCATGCGCAGTCACTTCGAGCGCCTGATCGAGATGATGCAGATCAAGGGCAACTCGGAGGTGCACCGCAAGTTCTGGCCGGCCGACGAATTCGCCGATTTCGAGAACGCCGACAGCGTCGCGTCGTTCAGTGAGCGCACCTACAAGAAGGAGTACTTCGTCCGCTCGGCCGTGATCAAGGGTCTCGACTACCAGTCGAAGCTCGGCGCCAACCCCTATCAGCTTGGCTTCACAGGCGGCACGGACAATCACAACGGCCTGCCGTCGGACGTCGCAGAGAATGACTACATCGGCAGCCACGGCCCTGCGGACGGCACGCTGCAGGCGCGGCGCGACGGCGAGATCGACGGCTGGATCAAGTCGAAGGAATCGAATCCGGGCTCCATCGCCGGCGTGTGGGCGGCGAAGAACACCCGTGGCGCGATCTGGGACGCGATGAGCGCGCGCGAGTCCTTCGTGACGTCCGGCCCGCGCATCAAGCCGCGCATCTTCTGCGGCGCCGGGCTTGCGCCCAGTCCGGCCGATGCGCGATCCCTGGTCGAGCAGGGCTACAAGGGCGGCGTCCCGATGGGTGGCGTCCTGTCCGCAAGCGCCGCGGCGCCGACCTGCACCGTGTACGCCAGCAAGGATCCGCAGGGCGCCAACCTCGACCGCATCCAGATCATCAAGGGCTGGGTCGACGCGAAGGGTGAGCCGCGCGACAAGGTGATCGACGTCGCCTGGAGCGGTCAGCGCAAGAAGGGAGCGAACGGAAAGCTTCCCGCCGTCGGCAACACCGTGGACCTGAAGACGGCCACGTACACCAACGACATCGGAGCCGCGGAACTGATGGGCGCGTGGACCGACCCGGAGTTCGATCCGAAGCGACCCGCGCTCTACTACGTGCGCGTCCTCGAGATTCCGACGCCGCGCTGGACGACGTACGACGCGGTCAGGAACAAACTTCCCCTGTTGAAGGATGTGCCGGCCACGATCCAGGAGCGCGCCTGGACGTCGCCGATCTGGTACACGCCCTAGAGCAAGGAGAGAAGTCACATGAAGACGACAAGACCATCGGCGTCGATGTGCCGGCTGGCCACGGCGATTGCAGCGGCCGTTGTGTGCGCCATGCCGCCCGCGGCGAGCGCCGGCGAAGGCGGCACGACGCACATCATTCCCGGTGCGATGGCGACCCTCGCGGACAACGCACCGGCGAGCGGTCCCGGGATGTTCGTGAAGCCCATGTACATGCGCTACAACGGCAGCGTGTCGGCGCGGATTCCCACCGCGGCCGGCCTGGCAGGCAACGTCGAGGCGACATCGAACACGTTCGCGGTGGTCGGCGGCTACACGTTCGCCGAGAAAGTGCTCGGCGCGGCCTACACGATGGTGGCGGCGCTGCCGTACACGTCGCTCGACATCAGCGGCGACGTGACCGCGCCGAGCGGCGCCAAGGTGAGGATCGGGAACAAGGTCTCGGGCTTCGGCGACATCACCGTGATTCCGGCCATGCTGGCGTGGAAGGAGCCCGACAGCCACTGGCAGTTCAACTTCGTCCTGCCGATCTATGCCCCGACCGGGAGCTACGAACTGGGGCGCCTCGGCAACACGGGCCTGAACTACTGGACCGTGGACCCCATCTTCGGTGTCGTCTACAGCAATGCGAAGAGCGGCTTCAACGCGCTGCTGCATTCCGGCGTGGCGTTCAACTCCGAGAACCCGGACACCAACTACAAGAGCGGCAACCTGCTGCACTTCGACGGCGCGGTCCAGCAGATCCTGCCGGTGGGCAGCGGCCTGATGACGCTCGGCCTCGAGGCGTTCTACTTCAAGCAGGTGAGCTGCGACAGCGGCACCGGCGCCACGCTCGGCTGCTTCAAGGGCAAGACGGCCGGGCTCGGCCCGGTGATCGGCTACATCCAGCCCCTCAGCAAGACCGAATCGCTGGTGGTCGAGTTCAAGTGGCTGACGGAGACCACCACCGAGAAGCGGCTCGAGGGCGACTACCTCTGGTTGAAGGCGGTGTACAAGTTCTGAGAGCCGACCATGACGGTCGACGATTGCTGAAGGAAGGGGAGAGTGACGATGGCACACAACCCAAGGCGGTACGCGGTGCTCGCGGCGTCGGCGAGCGCGGTCGTGGTGGCGGCGCTGTTCGCGGCGGATCGCGCGCCGGCGCAGGGTCCGGCGGCCCCCGCACGCACCGACGAGCCCGAGGTCGTCATCAAGGGCATGATCGACGACGATTACGAGGCGCATCCGAAGGGTTCCGCCGGGCCGGCCGGCGTGAAGGCGAAGAGCTACTCGCCGTACGCCGTGCGCAAGTATCCGACGCGCGCGTACTTCGGGGACACCCACAACCACACCACCAACTCGGGCGACGCCTTCATGGCGGGCGACCGGCTGACGCCGGAGCAGGCGTTCCGTTTTGCGCGCGGCGAAGAGGTCATCTCGTCGACCGGCGTGCCGGTGAGGTTGTCGCGGCCCCTCGACTTTCTGGTTGTCGCGGACCACGCCGAGGGGCTCGGCGTCATCACGCAACTGTACGAGGGCAACCCGGCACTGACATCCGATCCGACGCTCGCGGGCTGGAACAAGGCGATGAAGGCGGGAGGAGCGGAGGCGGCGAAGGCGCAGGGCGAACTCACCAAGGCGCAGGCCATGGGCACGCTGCCGGCGCCGGTCAAGGACCCGAAGGTCGTGGTGCCGATCATGAAGTCGGTCTGGCAGCAGTACACGGCCACGGCGGAGAAGTTCAACGAGCCGGGGCGCTTCACGGCGATGATCGGCTTCGAGTGGACCTCGGTACCGGGCGGCAACAACCTGCACCGCAACGTGCTGTTCCGCGACGGCAAGGACAAGGCCGACCAGATCCTGCCGTTCTCGGCCTGGCAGAGCGAAGACCCGGAGAAGCTCTGGGCCTGGATGGATGCCTATGAGAAGAAGACCGGTGGCAAGCTGCTCGCCATTGCCCACAACGCGAACCTCTCGAACGGCCGGATGTTCGAACTGGTCGACTTCGCCGGCAATCCGCTCTCGAAGAACTATGCGGAGCGGCGCGCGCGCTTCGACGTGCTGCAGGAGATCATCCAGACCAAGGGCGCCAGCGAGACCCATCCGCTGCTCGCGCCGAACGACGAGTTCGCGAACTTCGGCACCGCGGGCTGGGAGTACGGCAACCTCACGCTCACCGACAAGCCGTTGTCGCGCGAGATGATGCCGACCAACTACACGCGCGCCGGCCTGATGCGGGGCCTGGAACAGGAAGGCAAGCTCGGCGTCAATCCCTTCAAGTTCGGCGTGGTGGGTTCGACCGACGTGCACAACTCCCTCACCGCGATCGAGGAGGACAACTTCTTCGGCAAGATGCCGATCCAGGAGCCCGCGCCGGACCGCTGGGAGCACGTCTCCAAGGAAGGCTTCGGCAAGACGCGTTACACGTGGCACTACATGGCGGCGGGCTACGCCGCGGTGTGGGCAACCGAGAACACGCGCGAGGCGCTGTGGGACGCGATGAAGCGCAAGGAGGTCTACGGCACCTCGGGCACGCGCATGACCGTGCGCTTCTTCGGCGGGTACGACTACACGGCCGATGACGTGAAGTCGCGCTACCTGGCCGAGGCCGGCTACGCGAAGGGCGTGCCGATGGGCGGCGACCTCGCGGCAGCAAAGGCAGGCAAGGCGCCGACGTTCCTCGTGGCCGCGATGAAGGACCCGCTGGGCGCCAATCTCGACCGCATCCAGGTGGTCAAGGGGTGGGTCGATGCATCCGGCAAGGCGCAGGAGAGGGTCTACGACGTCGTGTGGTCCGGCAACCGCAAGCCCGGCAGGAACGGCAAGCTGCCGCCGGTGGGCGACACGGTCGACGTGGCGAAGGCGACGTGGACCAACACCATCGGCGCACCGGAACTCGCGGCCGTGTGGAAGGACCCGGACTTCAAACCGTCGCACCGGGCGTTCTACTACGCGCGCGTGATCGAGATTCCGACGCCGCGCTGGACGGCCTACGATCAGTTGCGATTCGGCGTGAAGATGCCGAAGGAGATCCCGATGAAGCACCAGGAGCGCGCCTGGACGTCGCCGATCTGGTACTCGCCGTCGTGACGTTGCGGGGCACGACCGACCGCTTGCCGCGCCGGCCACGATGAACACCACCACCCTGGGCACCACCGTCGACTTCTCGCTCGTTCGCGGCGACCTGCTGTTTCGCATCCAGCGAAGCATCGGGCTGATTCCCGCCGACGGCCTGGGCCTGGTGCGCCGGGCGCTGTTCTGGTCGCTGCTGGGCTGGCTGCCGGTCGCGCTGTGGGCGGTCTACATCGATCGGGCGCTGCCCGGCGCCTATCCCGAACCGATGATGGCGCACTACGGCATCCACGCGCGCCTGCTGGTCGCGGTGCCGCTGCTGATCCTTGCGGAAGGACCTGCCAATGCGCTCGTGGAGCGGATGCTGCGCCACCTGGTCGAGTCCGGGATCGTTCCGGTCGCGCAGCGCGCCGGGTTCGACGCCGCGGTCCGCAGCGCGGTGCGCATGCGCGACGCCACCTTGCCCTGGGTGGTGATCGCGGCCATCGTGATCGCGGTCGTCACGATTTCCGATGTGGTGTTCCATCCGCACGAGGTCGACTGGGCGGAGTCCGGCGCGGCCGGGCATGGTCCCGGCTTCGGCGGGCTGTGGTACCTGTACGTGGGCCGCTCGATCTACTTCGCGCTGCTGTTCGGCTGGCTCTGGCGCATCGTCCTGTTGTCGGTGCTGATGTGGCGCGTGGCGCGACTCGAGCTCTCGCTCGTGCCCACGCACCCCGATCGCGCCGCCGGGCTCGGCTTCCTGGAACGTCTGCCCGGAGTTTTCGCCCCGGTCGCGCTCTCGGTCGGCGTCGTCCTCGCGTCGCGCTGGGCGCACGACGCCGTCTACCACGGGCTGTCGCTGCCTTCGCTCAAGGTGCAGATGATCGCGTTCGTCGTGGTGTGCGTGGTCGTCTTCGCGTTGCCGCTGTTCGCGTTCCAGGCTCCGCTGAAGCGGGCGAAGAAGCAGGCGATGCTCGACTACGGCGAACTCGTCGGTCGCCATGGCCGGCTGGTGCACAAACGCTGGATCGAGGGCAGGGAGGTGGGTCAGCCTCCGATACTCGAGGCACCCGAGCTCGGCCCGGTGGCGGACACCGCCGCCATGTACGACGCAGTCAAGTCGATGCGCTCGGTGCCGCTCGGCAAGAATTCCGTGCTGCCCGTCGCGCTGGCCGCGGCGCTGCCGATCATCGCCGTGCTCGCACTGCAGCTGCCGGTCAAGCAACTGCTGATGACGCTGCTGAAGGCCATCCTGTGAGCGAAGTCGGCTGCCGTGGAGGGCGTACGAGTCCGGGCGCATGAAGTCATTGCTCAGGGAACCGCTGCTGCACTTCCTCGCCATCGGCGCGGCAGTGCGTTGCTGACGTCCAACGCGCTGAACGTGTTGCGCCGGAACCTCGGAGCGGGGTCGATTCGCGGATGTTCCTGACGCCGTTGCCGGCCAAGGCGTCCGGCGAGCCTTGGCAGGCTCTGCGAGCATGCCCTAGACTTGCGGCCCAGTGGGACCCGATCGGGCGGCGCCCGTCATTCGCCGCGGCGAAATCAGGAACAAACTGGATGAAACGCAGGAAGCTCGCGACGCGGGCGCTGCCAACTGTGCTTCTCCTCGCAACCCTGCTTGCGAGCGCGCCTGCGGTGCATGCTTGCGGACTCGAAAGCCCGTCGAGCGTCAACGTCGGGCTGCTCAACCTTGCGTACCCGAATGCCTTGCACGTGCGCACTGCGATCTGGATCGCACAGCGCGACGGCCTGCTTGCGCCCTTCGACGCGGCGGCCAAGATCGACCCGCAGTCACCGGACGTCGTGCTTCGGCAGATGGCCCTGTTGCGCGAGATCCGGGGCCAGTTCGTGGCGCTGAAGGCCGACATGGATGCGGGCGGCGCGCGGGCGGTGCCGTCGTTTTCCGTCGTGCTGCTCGGGATCGTGCTTTGGACACGTTTCGAAGCAGGGGACGCGGCGCTGAACATGACGGTTCACGCGCCGGGTCCGGGGAGCGAGGATGTGGTCATCGTGACCGACGCGCCGGTGATCGCGGCGCTCGCGGCCGGCCGACTCACGCCTGCCGAAGCGCGTCGTCGCGGCTTGATGAGGGCGTACGGCACAGCGCAGGGCGTGCAGGGCGTCGAGCGATTCTGGGACGGCGTTGCATCCGTGAAGGGCGCAGCGGCGGAACGACTTGTGGCAACAACGACAGATCGGATGCAGACAGATTGAGCCTCCGGTCAAAACCGTGCGAACAAGGCGCCAACAGACCATCAAGGGGAACAGCATGAACAAGCGCAGGTTTCTGACGATGACCATCGCCGCTGGCTTGCTGCTGCCGACATTCGGCGCGCAGGCCCAGGATGCCGGCACGGCCGACAAGGCCAAGCTCGACAAGGCCTTTCCAAGCAAGCCGAACTATTCGCCGTATGCGGGACGCACCTTTCCGACGATGCCGCTATTCGGCGACACGCACCTTCACACCGGTTTCTCGATGGATGCGGGTGCGTTCGGTGCCCGCCTGACTCCGCGCGACGCATACAAGTTCGCGCGTGGCGAGGAGATCACGTCCAATTCCGGCCAGCCGGTCAAGCTCTCGCGTCCGCTGGACTTCCTCGTCGTCGCGGATCACTCCGATGGCATGGGGTTCTTCCCGCTGCTGATGAGCGGCGATCCGGCGTTGTTGGCCACGCCGCAGGGGCGCCAGTGGTACGACCTGATCCGCGGCGGAAAGGGCGCTGAAGCGGCGTTCGACATCATTCGGAGCTTCGGATTGCAGCAGTTGCCCAAGGGTTTTCCGCTGCCTGGCACGGCTGCGTACCGCAATGCGTGGGGGGAGACCATCAAGGCCGCCGAAGCCTACAACGAGCCCGGCCGCTTCACGGCGTTCATCGGCTTCGAGTGGACCTCCAATACCGGCGGAAACAACCTGCACCGCAACGTGATCTTCCGCGGCAACGGCACGCAGGCGGCGCTGGTGGAGCCGTACACGACGATGCCGCCGCTCGGCAGCGACAACCCGGTTGAACTTTGGAAATACATGGCGGCCACGCAGGACAAGACGGGCAGTGAAGTGCTGGCCATCGCGCACAACGGCAACCTCAGCAACGGTCGCATGTTCCCGGTGGTCGAGGCGTTCGGCAAGAAGATCGACCGCGAGTACGCACAGAACCGCGCACGCTGGGAGCCGCTGTACGAGATGACGCAGACCAAGGGCACGGGCGAGGCGCATCCCTTCCTGTCGCCGAACGACGAGTTGGCGGACTTCGAACTCTGGGACAAGAGCAACCTGGACGGCAGCGTTCCGAAGACGAAGGACATGCTCGAGTTCGAGTACGCCCGTTCGGCGCTGAAGAACGGCCTGCGGCTCGAAGATGTCCTCGGCGTCAACCCGTACAAGTTCGGGATGATCGGTAGCAGCGATGCGCACACAGGCCTCGCTGCCATGGAGGAGGACAACTTCTTCGGCAAGACCGCGCCGCAGGAGCCGAGCCCGGAGCGGATGAGCAAGGTCTTCTTCGCCGATCCGAAGACCGGCGTGAAGGTGATGGACTGGGAAGTCGGCGCTTCGGGCTACGCGGCCGTGTGGGCGACCGAGAACACGCGTGAGGCGATATTCGACGCAATGAAGCGACGTGAAACCTATGCGACGACGGGCCCGCGGATGGCGGTGCGCTTCTTCGGCGGCTGGGATTTCGTCGCGGCGGACGCGACCAACCGCATGCCGGCGGCGATCGGTTACGGCAAGGGTGTGCCGATGGGCGGGGACCTCGCGAAGGCGCCGAACGGCAAGGCGCCGACCTTCCTCGTCGCAGCGCTGAAGGACGCGATCGGCGCGAACCTGGACCGCATCCAGGTCGTCAAGGGCTGGGTCGACAAGGATGGCAAGACGCAGGAGAAGGTCTACGACGTGGTCTGGTCCGGAAATCGCAAGCCCGGCGCCGACGGCAAGCTGCCGCCAGTGGGCAATACGGTTGATGTCGCCAATGCGACCTGGACGAACACCATCGGGGCGCCCGAGTTGATCACGGTCTGGAAGGACCCGCAGTTCGATCCGAAGCTGCGCGCCTTCTACTACGCGCGCGTAATCGAGATTCCGACGCCGCGTTGGACTGCCTACGACGCCAAGCGCTTCGGCGTGAAGCCTCTGCCCGAGACGCGCATGGTGCTGCAGGAGCGCGCGTACACGGCGCCGATCTGGTACACGCCTTGATCGACGTGCGCGTGAAGTAGAAGACTGGTGACCCCCAGGGCAGGGGCCGGATAACCGGCCCCTGCCTTTTTCACATCCAGACGAGATCAATGCGCTTGAAGTCCATCCTCAGGGAACCGCTGCTGCACTTCCTCGCCATCGGGGCGGCGCTCTTCCTGTTCTTCCACTTCAGCTCCGGCGGCAGCGCCGGTCCCGGATCGACGCGCATCGTCATCAGCACCGGGCAGATCGCGCACCTGGAGGCGGGCTTCACGCGCACCTGGTCGCGGCCGCCGTCCGAGGCCGAACTCAAGGGGCTGATCGACGAGTGGGTGCGCGAGGAGATCGCCGTGCGCGAAGCGATGGCCGCGGGCCTCGATCGCGACGACAGCGTGATGCGCCGGCGCCTGCGGCAGAAGCTCGAGTTCCTGGTCGAGGACAGCGCCGAAGCGAGCCCGCCGACCGACGATGAACTGAAGGCCTGGCTCGCGAAGCACGCGGACGAGTACCGCAGCGAGCCGCGCGTGGCGTTCCGGCAGGTCTTCGTCAGTCGCGACCGGCGCGGCGCCGCCGCGGAAGCGGATGCCGCTGCCATCCTCAAGCGCCTGACTGCCGAAGGATCGTCGGCGCGGATCGCCACCTTGGGTGATGCGACGATGCTGCCGGCCGATTTCGATCTGGCTCCGCTGCGCGACGTCGACCGGATGTTCGGTGCCGGCTTCGCAAGGCAACTTGACGCGGCCGAGTTGGGCAAGTGGAGCGGCCCGATCCGTTCCGGTTACGGCCTGCACCTGGTGCTCGTGCATGAGCGCGTCGAAGGCGCGTTGCCGAACCTCGAGGCGTTGCGTCCGGTGGCGCGGCGCGAGGTCCTGGCCGAGCGCCGCAAGCGCCAGCTGGCCGCGATGTACGACCGCTTGCTCGAGAAGTACACGGTGGTCATCGAGCGGCCGGTGGCGCCGCAGGGTCCGGCGAGTAGTCCGGCGCCAGCGAAAGGCGGGTCGTGATCGCGCGCCTGGTCCTGCTTGCGTTGATCGCGCTACTCGCCAGCGCGGTCCACGCCCACGAGACCCGGCCCGGCTACCTCGAATTGCGGGAGAGCGACCCGGCGACCTACGCACTGCTGTGGAAGCGACCCACCGGCGGCGAGGTCGAGATCCAGATCGCCCCGGTGGTGCCCGAGGGCTGTCGCCTGCTGACGCCAAACCAGCAGCAACTGACACCCGGCGCAGTCGTGGTGCGCGGCACGCTGCAGTGCCGGGGCGGCCTGGCAGGCAAGACGCTGCGTGTCGCCGGCCTGGAGACCACCATCACCGACGTCCTGGTGCGCATCGAGCATGCGGACGGCCGCGTCGAGAGCCACCTGCTGCGTCCCGCCTCGCCCTCGGTGACGCTGGGTGCGGCGACCAGCGGCTTCGAGCGCGCGGCGTCGTACCTGCAGCTCGGCGTGCAGCACATCCTGCTCGGCGTCGACCACCTGCTGTTCGTGCTCGGCCTGCTGCTGATCGTGCGCGACCGCTGGATGCTGGTGAAGACGATCACGGCGTTCACGGTGGCGCACAGCCTCACGCTGGCGATCGCGACGCTGGGCTACGCGAGCGCGCCGCTGCTGCCGCTGAACGCGGCGATCGCGCTGTCGATCCTCTTCCTCGGGCCGGAGATCGTGCGCGTGTGGCGCGGCGAGACGAGCTTCACGATCCGCCATCCCTGGGTCGTCGCGTTCCTGTTCGGGCTGCTGCACGGATTCGGCTTTGCCAGCGGGCTGACGGCGATGGGCCTGCCGAAGGCCGAGATCCCGCTCGCGCTGCTGCTCTTCAACGTCGGCGTCGAGCTGGGCCAGATCGCGTTCGTGATACTGGTTGTGCTGCTCGAGCGCGCGTTTCGCGTGCTGCAGATTCAGTGGCC
>Ga0209253_10005000_pt1 | contig 11526 bp, 11 predicted proteins | sample FrelakmetBRP12BR_FD_187145 | JGI IMG/M metagenome (GOLD analysis project Ga0209253, IMG submission 187145) | Freshwater lake sediment microbial communities from the University of Notre Dame, USA, for methane emissions studies - BRP12 BR (SPAdes)... | ecosystem: Environmental > Aquatic >...
GGCGAGGACGCCCTTGTCGGCGACCTCCTGCCCGCAGGCAGTCACAGGAACCGGCGGGCTGGCGTCTGCGGGGGCTCCACCTCCTATCGCCACGGTCAACGATAGCGCCACGGAGATCACGATCCAGGAATGACGCACGGGATACCCTCCTCGGCCGAGTGCGCTCGGCAGGGCGATCGTCGTGGACCTCTTGGCGCCGGAGTACGAGGGGGCCACGTCAGCGCCGGAGCATCAGAACCCGAAGCGCTCGCAGTAGCCGCGGTAGCGCGCGCGCACCTGGTCGGGATCGAGGCCGAAGTGGGTCAACGCGTACCGGTGCCGGCCGTGCTTGTCCCTGGGGTTTGCCGCCAAGAACGCCCGCATGCGGTCCTCGGCCGCCGGTCCCAGTCGACGGCCGAAATGGCGATAGATCCGCCGCACCGTCGCCAGTGGGTCACGGATCAGATCCGCGTACAGGACGTCGACGAAGAGATCGGCGGGCGCGCATCCGCCGTCGCGGTCGCGGAACGCGCGCGCGATGCCGTCCGCCCAGCGCCGGGAGACCTCGTCTCCCACGGCGACGGGATCGACCGCGTCGCTGAAGGTGCTCCGCAGGGCCGTGTGCAGGCTCGCGACCGATGCCACGACCTCCACGGGATCGCGGTGCATGAGCACGACGCCGGCATCCGGGTAGGCCGCAAACAGGGCCCGCAACCCGAAGAGGTGGGCCGGGGCCTTCAGGACCCAGGAGCCCTTTGGGCCATGCCACTGGAGATGCTGCAGGAACTGGCGATGCATCTCGTAACACGCGCGCAGATCCTGGGCCTCCACCCAGGCTTGGTACGACGGGACGTCGTAAGCGGTCTGGAACTGGAAGCTCACGAAGGAGTGGCTCTGTATGATGAGGCACTCTTCCGGCAGGCGCGCCCCCACGGGGTGGATCTTCTGGAAGTCCGGCGCCAGGCGACGGAACCAACGAATCTGCCGCTCGGCAAGCTCGATGCGTCGATCGCGCTGATGCCGGGCGCGTGCCGGTGGGGGCGAGGGGAACATCATCTCCCAGTTCAGGGCGGCGCGGTTGGCCGGATCCTGGGCGAGCAGGCCGTGCAACAACGTCGTTCCCGTGCGCGGGAGCCCGGTGACGAAGAGCGGGGCGTGGATCTCCTGGGCAGCGATCTCAGGATGGCGCCGCCGGTCCGCCAGCATGCGCAGCCGGTGGCTCAGCAGTCGCAGGATGTCCTGCCGGGCGGCGACGCGCCCCAGGAAGCTCGACTTGGCTTCCGTCTCCAGCGAGCGCAGCAGCAGGCCGAACGGCTCGCGAAACGAGGGGTCGCCGAAGTCGTCGAGGCGGGTGCGGCGCTGGGCCTCGTCGAGGAGTCGCTGCTCGTCGAGCTGAACCAGCCGCGCGGCGGTGCTGCCGAGCAGCCGCCCACTCCGCTTGGCGATCTCGCTGAACGCGCGCTCTTGAAGGCCCGCTGCGTCGATCATTCACCCTCCGTCCCCTTGTGCGGCTTCTGGTCGCAACGAGGTCGCGGCCCTCTCGACTTGCCACGCTAGGAGTCCCGGCAGACCGAGGAGCAACTCACGCGCCCGCTTGGTGAGCGAGCACGCGATCGAAAGCTCCGAGGGAATCCCAAAGAATGTCCCGATGAGCAAGTAGCCGCCCTCTTGAACGCCGAGGGCCCCCGGTACGACGAAGGCGCCGGTGCGGATCGCCTGTCCGAGGCTCTCCAGGAGGAGCGCCGTGGTGAGCGGGACGGGGTGGCCGAGGAACCGAAGCGCGAGCCAGACCTCGCCTGCACCGACGATCCAGCTCACGAGATGCCAGAGGGCGGTCGCGACCAGCGCTCGCGGCGCGCGGTAGAGCCGCCCTATCGCCGCGTCCAGCGCCTGCCCCTCGTCGACGATGGCGGTGCTGCGGAGCCGGCGCGAGGCCAGGGCCAGCCATCGCGCCGTGCCGCCGAAGAGACCCTCGCGCTGCGCGAAGTAGAAGCCTGCCAGCAGTGCGCCCATGATGGTCATGCCGATCGCCACCGGCAGCGCGAGCCGTTCGTATCCGATGTGGATGGCGAGGAGACAGAGGCCGAGGAGCGTGAAGACGATCTGCGTCAGGACGTTGAGCGTGATGTCGACCACCACGCTCGCCCCTGCCTGCGGGCCCGGCACGCCGCGCCGGGCGATCAGCCCCGCGCGCACGACGTTGCCGCCGATCTGTGCGACGGGGAGGAGGCCGTTGACGGATTCGGAGATCCAGCGTGCCCACACCAGGGTGGCGAGAGGGGGGCGCGGGGAGAGGAGTGAGCGCCAGCCGAGGGCATTCGTCACCAGCGGGACGAGATGAAACAGAGCCACGACGACCAGGCCCGTGCCGGCTCGCGTCAGCGCCGCCGCGACCTCCCCGACGCCCTGATACGCGATGAGCGCGGTGAACAAGGCCAGGCCGACGGCCGCCCCGAGATAGGCGACGGACAGCAGCGACGAGTTCTCCGCTGCGAGACGCGACGTCAGGCTCGCTCCGCCAGCGTGCGTCGGTACGTGTGCGCGGTCCACAGGCAGAAGATCGGCGTTCCGAGGCCGACGCCGAGAACGAAGGGCGCGAGCCAGCCGAACCAGGTCAAGGGCGCAACCAGATAGAGGGCGTCGTTCAGATCGAAGCCGGCCGCGCTCGGTTGGTCCAGCGATCCCGGCACGCCGTGGCGCGCCATCTCGCTCCGGAGGCTGAAGGTCACGACCAGCGCGGCGGCGCCGACGATGCCACAGACGACCGCCCCACCTCCAAGCGGTCCGGTGCGGAGGCTGAGGCCGACCCCCATGAACAGCGCCACCCGCGCCACCAGGTCGCAGAGTCGATCGTACTCGCCGCCGAAGCTCGACGTCTTCTCCGCCAGGCGGGCGAGCTCTCCGTCGGCATGGTCCAGAATGGCGGAGAGCACGTACAGCGCGCCACCCCAGGCTGCCGCCATCGCGTCGCCGGTCGCGTACAGCGCCGCGGCCGCGAGGCCCGTCAGCAGCGACAGCGTGGTCACGTGATTGGGGTGCACCCAGGTGTTCCGCAGTGGCCGGACCAGCCACAGCGCGAGCCGACTGTCCCACGGCTTGATGGCGATGCTCTCTTCGCTCACGGGCAGAGGAGTCATATAGCCTACGCAAGGCGGCCAGGCGAGGCTGAGGGTCCGGTGGCTCCCGGCGAGCTCGGCGAGGGGATGGAGAACGCGCCGATGACGCCACCACGCCGGTGGCCGGGTGCCCTCGGGGGTTGACGGTTCGTTGCGTCGACTCGACGCCGACCCACTCGTATATGAAGTTCCTCTCCCATACGCCCGACATCCAGGTCATCGGCGGCGCGCAGAGTCGCGCCGTCAAGGAACTGACACGCTCGCGCCGACGGTCGCCGCGGGCCGTCCCCCAGTCGTGCCTGGCGCGCCGCGTCTCGCCGCGCCCTGCGGATCGGGCCGTTTCTCTCTTTGCTACGATTCGCGCAGCAGGTAGGGTTAGTCCGGTCGCAAGGATCACGATCGCCGGCCGCACCGGCTGCGCGCAGTCGATCCCGAACCCCGGATCATCGTTTCCTCCCCTCTCACCGAGCTCTGCGCGGCAGGCCAGCGCGAACCTGCGAGAGTGCTCCGAGATCGCGTGAGCGCCTTTTCAACGACGGCGGTCGAGAGGACCGACCGCCAGCAAGCAAAGGAGGAAACATGATGAGAGCGTCGACGGCCATCGTGGTGGGTCTCGTCACCTGCCTGCTCGCCGCGGGATCTGCGGGCGCCCAGCCGGCGGCAGGCAAGCTCGATCACCTGACCTGCTACAAGATGAAGGACGACCTCAAGGTCAACGCGCTGGTGAACCTGCGAGCGGAGCTGCAGCCGGAGTTCAACCAGGCCAACTGCCGGGTGGTCAAGCCCACGAAGTTCTGCGTCCCGACGACCAAGATCGTGCTGTCAACGGAGAATCCTGGACCCGAGATCGTCGGCCAGCCCCTGCGTGACGACTACATCTGCTACCTGCTGAAGTGCGAACAGGGCTTCTTTCCCCCCATACCTGCCAAGCTCGTAGCGGATCAATTCGGACGGCATCGGCAAGGAAAGTACCAGCCGGTCGAGGTGTGCGTTCCGGCGCGGAAGGCTCAGGTGCCGTGCGGACAGATCGGGACTGGCAAACAGTGCGGTGGCGCGTGCCCGAACGATGCCACCGGGCAGCCGACCGCCTGCCGTTTCGACGACGCCTCGGGCGGCTGCGCCTGCGCGCCACAGGACTGCGGTGGCCGGCCGGACAAGAACGGACAGTGCGGCGGCGCGTGTCCGCCCGAGCAGGGGACGTGTCTCCCCGGCCTGGATGCCGCAGGGAAGCCGAGCTGTCTCTGCCAGAACCCGCCTCCGCCCCTGTGTGGTCCCAATACCGCCGCCGGCACCTGCGGCGGTTCCTGTCCCAACCCGGCTGAGCAATGCGTCGGCATCACGACGCCCAACGGGATCGACTGCAAGTGCCAGCCACCCGAGCCGGGATGCAAGCGCGATGAGGCCGGGGGCCAGTGCGGCGGGCTGTGTCCGAAGGGATTGGCGTGCGTGCTCAGCCCCGTCATCACCGACTGCCGCTGCGAGCCTCCGCCGCAGGCGTGCGGGCAGAATCCGCTGACCGGCCAATGCGGCGGGAGCTGCCCTGCGGGAAGCGAGTGCCGGTTCGTCAACGAGCCGGGCGCGCCGGGCTGCGGCTGCGTCGAGTACGTCAAGTAACTGTCGTCGGGCCGCCCCTCGGGCGGCTCTTCGAGAGGCGTGCGGCACCCTCGAGCCGTTTCAGGTCGAGGGTGCCGCATTCCCACGGATCGAAGCTGTGCCGGCGGAACGCAAGGGCACGCCGGAATCCGACATTCGCGTTGATCACCGGCGATCGGCCCGCCACACGATGGGATCGCGGGTCGCGGCCTCGAGCACCGCAGGGTCGTCGAAGCTGAAGGTCGCGGGCAGGCGGAGCAGCTCGTTCACCAGCGTCGTCTTGCCCGTCTGGCGCGCGCCGCCCAGGACGACGAGGCGGAACGTCCGGAGGTGCGAGGAGATGCGGGCGGTCAGATGGCGCTCCAGCATGGTCGGCATGACGCCTTACCTCTAGCAGACGAAATGCCCGATTCCTAACCAGCGAAACGCGCGTCAGCAAACAGGCAGAATGCCGGACTCTGTGAACGGACCCGAGGCACCATCACGAACATCTCCGCCGGCGGGTGGCCCGTGAAGAGCGCGGCCACGTTGCGGGCGAGGTGGTGGAGCCGTCCCGGCGAGGCCCCGGAGCTCCCAAATGGGCCCCGATCAAGCCTCGCGTTCCTCGCACTCCTCCCAGGTGTGCCCGGCCTCGACGTTGGCGAGGCTGAACCTCGCCCCCTGGTTGTCGGAGGGGTTGAGCCAGAGCATGCGCGTGAAGATCTTCGCCGCTTCCTTCATGTCGCCGAGCCGCCACAAGCAGAGGCCGAGCCCGTGCAGACAGCGGAGGAACGGCCGGTTGTCGATGAGCGCCCACGGCAAGACGCCGTCGAAGTCGGTGCCGAGGGTGAGGGCGCCGATGCCCGCGCCAACCATGTAGTGGCGCATCGCCTGCTTCGGCCGGTGCTCGAACTCGAAGTTGCCGAGGTGGGCGTGGGCATCGAGGCAGCGCAGGTCCTCGGCGAGCATCTTCATGAGCACGTCTTCGGCGGCGCCGCGCTCGCCCGCGGCGTTGAGCTCGCTGGCCTCGATGATCGGGTCCATGTCCGGGTAATCGGGGTCCTCGCCGGGGATCACCTGCTCCATCTCGAAAGCTGGGCGCTTGCCGCGCGCCACGATCGGCTTCGCCCATTCATCGAGCGGCTCACCCTCCTCGCCCCAGCACTCCTCCTCTGGGTCCCAGTCGCCCTCGGGCCTGAGGCCGAGCGGCACGAGCCCCAGGGAGCGCACGTCGAGCCGGCTGCTCTGCACCTTGCCGGAGAGGTACGGGTGGCCAGCGTGAGTCCACTGCTTGGTGGGGAGCACCGTGATGATCTCGCCGGGCACCTCCCACCGCACCCCCGTCCGGAGCGTGATCTCGCGCTCGGTGCCGAGGACGCGGCAGCGCAGGGCGTTCGACTTGAGCGCCAGGACGATGAGGTCGAGGGGGCGCGAGAGCTCGATGTCTGCTGCCTCGGCCTTGTGACGCTTCAGGGGGCGGGTCGAGCTCCGCGAGCCCGTATCGTGCGGCGCGAGGCCGAGCCACTTGCGGTACACGGCCGAGATGCGCGCACCGTCTGTGCCCGGGCTGAAGACCACATCCGCGAAGCCGACCTGGTGGCGCTCATCACCACGCCGGCAGGTCGCCAGGAGACCGACCCGAGGGTTGCCCTCATAGGCGATGGCTACGACCTCGACGGGCTCGCCCACCACGAACGCGTCCGCCGGCAGCTCGACCGCGCCAGCCATCGTCTCGGCGAGCGCCCTGAGCTGCTCGTCATCGCCTTCGGCGTCGAGGATGATCTGCTCCAGGAGCTTGGCGGGATCGGCGTCCCTCTTCGTTCGCTTCGTCATCAGCCCAACATCGTCATGGCATTCTCCCTCCGCCCGGAAGGTTAGCGCGTCGTCATCCTGAGCGCTACTCCTTGCGCGAGTGGTGCATCCGTAGTTCCATGCGGCGGGGAGCGCAGTCTCGTGACCAACCCGGGTGCGCAGCAGCACGCGGGTGCGCAGGGGGACCATCGAAGCCGAGCTCGTGGACGACTTCGAGGATCTCCACGAGGAGTGTGCGATGACCGCGACACCACCGATGACAGATCGGATCGGCGAAGGCGCCAGCGCCCCCCTGGGCGCCAGGCCGTGCGATGGGGGCGTGAACTTCAGCGTGTTCTCCCGCCACGCCGCGGGCGTGGAGTTGCTGCTCTTCGACGCCGTCGACGACGCGCGGCCTGCCCGGACGATCCGCATCGATCCCGCGACCAACCGCACGTATCACTACTGGCACGTGTTCGTGCCGGACGTGCTCCCAGGCCAGATCTACGGCTACCGCGCCCAGGGCCCGTCCGACCATGCGCGCGGGCTGCGGTTCGACGGCGACAAGGTCCTCCTCGACCCGTATGGGCGCAGCGTGGTCGTGCCGGACGGCTACCGGCGCGCCGCGGCAGCCCGCAAAGGCGACAACACCGCCACGGCGATGAAGAGCGTGGTGGCGGACCCGCACGGGTACGATTGGGAAGGCGACGCGCCGCTCGGACGGCCGTCCGCGCGCACCATCGTCTACGAGATGCACGTGCGCGGCTTCACGCGCCATCCGAGCTCGGGGGTCGAGGAGAAGCGGCGCGGCACCTACGCCGGCCTGATCGAGAAGATCCCGTACCTGCGGGACCTCGGCGTGACGGCCGTGGAGCTGCTGCCGGTGTTCCAGTTCGACGCTCAGGACGCGCCGAGCGGGACCAACTACTGGGGCTACGCTCCGATCTCGTTCTTCGCGCCCCACCAGGCCTACAGCTCGCGCCGGGATCCGCTGGGTCCGGTCGACGAGTTCCGCGACATGGTCAAGGCGCTGCACCGGGCGGGACTCGAGGTCATCCTCGACGTCGTGTGCAACCACACGGCGGAGGGCGATCACCATGGGCCGACGCTGTGCTTTCGGGGCCTGGACAATGCGACCTACTACATCCTGGAGCGCGATCGCGCGCGCTACGCGAACTACACTGGCTGCGGCAACACGCTCAACGCCAACAACCCGATCGTCCGCCGGATGATCGTGGACAGTCTCCGCTACTGGGTCGAGGCGATGCACGTCGACGGCTTCCGGTTCGATCTCGCGTCGATCCTCACGCGCGACGAGTCGGGGCAGCCGATGCCGAATCCGCCCGTGCTCTGGGACATCGAGTCGGACCCGGTGCTCGCCGGCACCAAGCTCTTCGCCGAGGCCTGGGACGCGGCGGGCCTGTATCAGGTGGGCAGCTTCGTCGGGGACAGCTGGAAGGAGTGGAACGGGCGGTTCCGCGACGATGCCCGCGACTTCTTCCGCGGCGCGCACGGCTCGCTGCGGCGCTTCGCCGACCGCCTGGTCGGCAGCCCCGAGATCTATGGGCAGGAGCAGCGCGAGCCCGAGCAGAGCGTCAACTTCGTGACCTGCCACGACGGCTTCACGCTGAACGACCTGGTCTCGTACGACCGCAAGCACAACGAGGCGAACGGCGAGCAGAACCGCGACGGCGGCGACGACAACCGCAGCTGGAACTGTGGCGTCGAAGGGCCCACCAGCGATCCCGCCGTCGAGAGGCTCCGCAACCGCCAGGTGAAGAACTTCCTCACCACCACGATGCTGTCCATCGGTCTGCCGATGATCGCGATGGGCGACGAGGTGCGCCGGACCCAGGGCGGCAACAACAACGCCTACTGTCAGGACAACGAGGCGAGCTGGTTCGACTGGACGCTGCTCGCCACGCACGCCGACGTGCACCGCTTCGTGACCCTGCTGAACGCCCGGCGGCTGCTCCGTGACGTGGAGCACGAGCGCCAGCGCGTGAGCCTGACCGAGCTGCTCCGCAGGGCCAACAAGGCCTGGCATGGCGTCAAGCTCAACCAGCCGGACTGGCGTGACGAATCACACAGCGTCGCGTTCACCGTGGAGCTGCGAAGGGACAGGATGCTGGTCCACGTGATCCTGAATGCCTACTGGGAGCCGCTCCACTTCGAGCTGCCGCCGGTGGCCGCGAGTGCCGGCGGGCAGTGGCGGCGCTGGATCGATACGGCGCTCGACTCCCCGTACGACATCGTCCCCTGGCAGACCGCCCCATCGATCGACGTCGCGCCGTACCGGGTCGAGGCGCGCTCGGTGGTGGTGCTCTTCGCGGCGACGGGGTCCTGAGCGGTCCTGAGCTAGCCTGTTGCAGGCGTTGCCCACCACGATGGACCACGATGGGCTCGCGCGAGGGGTGATGCACACGGAACCTGCGGTCACCGCCGTGCGCCTGAGGGCGCCGCCTGCGGCCGCCGTCGATCAGCTGCGCAAGCGCTCCTGGGCGACCTCGCGCGCGCGTGCGAACTCGGGATCCTTGTGGACGAGCACGGCACCCCTGACCTCCGCCGTCGCGGCGATCCACGCATTGGCCACCGACAAGCCGCCGCGCGCCTTGAGCCGGGCCGCGGTCTCCAGGATCGCGGGTTCGCAGGAGACCCACTCCACGCCCGCCGCATCGATGAGCCGCAGCGCGGTGGACGCCGCCTCGGCGCCCTCGCTGGCGGTGACGCGATAGAGGACCTCCATCCGACTCATGAAGGAGAGCAGCACCTGCGTTCGTCCTTGGCGGCCCAGGCGCAGGATCTCCTCTACCCGTCCGGCCCCAGATTCGTCGCTGCGCAGAGCGAGCAGCGCGGAGGTATCGAGAACGAAGGCCTCAGCCACCGCGCTGCCGGTCGCGACGACGGTCGGCGAGCAACTGTCGCACCTCGCCCTTCTTGCCGGAGCCCCGCAACGCGGAGATTGGATCCTCGGGGATGGGGATCACGCGCGCCGCATTGCCCTCGACGACCCACTCCAGCAGCGTTTCGGGCTTGATCCGAAGCCTCCTCCGAACGTCCGAAGGAATGGAGACCTGTCCGCGCGTTGTCACTTTCGTCCGCACGATCATGGAATATCATGCAAGAGGCAGAATCACAAGTTGATTCGAAGAAAGCACGATTACGGCGACGAACGGCAGCCTGCGGCGAGCCCGAGCGAGCCTGGATTCCCACGGCACAGGCTAGCCGGTGTTCCGTTGGTTGGACCTGGTGCCGTTCGCGGGCATCGCCTTCGTGCGGTTCATCGGCGTGCTGCGGGGCCGCCTGGGCGACCGGAACTTCTGAGTCGCATCGCTGAGGGCAGCCGGCTCGAGTAGTTGCGAGGGCCCTGGGATCGGGATAATCGAGCGCGCGACGGAGGACGTGCGATGCGGGTCGCGAAGGCGAATGGGCGGTGGGCAGGGGTAGCGGTGACGGTGAGTGTGACGCTCGCGCTTGGTGGGTGCGCAGCCGGGCAGTCGGGGACAGCCCGGCCATCGGGGTTCCTGGGCGACTACTCGCAGCTCAGGAAGGGGGAGAAAGGGGAAGCCCTTCTGGTGTACGTCGATCCGCAGGCGGACTTCGGCAAGTACACCAAGATGATGATCGAGCCGGTGACCATCTGGCGTGACGCCGACACGGGCACGATCCCTCCCGCCGAGGCGCAGAGCCTCGCTGACGACTTGGACGACGCGTTGCGCATCACGCTGGACGATGAGTACCGCATCGTCGAGCAGCCGGGTGCCGACGTGCTGCGACTCCGCGTGGCCATCACGGAGGCCGAGGGCTCGTGGCACGTGGAGGACCTGGTCGGCACCAAGCTCGATCCGGAGCTGCGGGCCGCCATGCCGAAGCAACCCTCGGACGAGACCCGCGGCTTCGTGGGGAAGGCGGGCATCGAGGGTGAGGTCCTGGATGCGGCGAGCGGTGTGCGCCTGGCGGCAGCAGTCGACCGCCGCGCGGGGGCTCGCAGGCTCCGGCCCGACAAGGGCACGTGGGATGACGTGCAGGACGCTTTTCGCTACTGGGCGGAGCGCCTGCGCGCCCGGCTCGCCGAGCTCCGCCGACACCCCCGAGACTGACTCGCGAGCGGGCACGACACTTATGTCCGTCGTCGCCCGACGAAATGCCGCGCACGCGAGCGCCGTCTCAGCCCGCGCCGCCGGGGAGGTTCTTGTAGAGCTCGTCGACGTCGATCTCGCAGTCGATCGAATGCAGGCGGATGTGCTGTCCAGCTCTGTACGTGTCGCTCGTCCAGCCGGCGCCGTCGTGATGCCACACCTCGACAGCAGCGTCGCGGTGCGAGACCAGGACGACTTCGCGCAGCGCCGCCATCTGCCGGTAGTGGCCCAGCTTCTCGCCGCGATCGTATTCCTCCGTGGAATCACTGAGCACTTCGACGACGACGCTGGGATTGAGGACGGTGTTGCGATCCTCGGGATCGGTTTCGAGGGGCCCGCAGACGACCGACACGTCGGGGTACGTTGCGAGTCCCGTCGCGGCGACACGGACTCGCAAGTCGGAGTCGAAGACCTCGCAGCCCCGCCCCTTGAGCTGGGATCCCAACGCGACGATCACGCGCGTCGTCAGCGCTGCGTGGCGCGGGGTGCCACCCGCCATGGCGTACATTACGCCCTCGAAGAACTCGTGGCGAACGTTGCTGTAGGCCTCGAGTTGGAGGTACTCGGCGAAGGACACGCGTCGTCGCGCCGGCGAGCTCATGCTGGCAGCATGCCACCGGGAGGTGCCCTGTGACAATCCAACGACAACCCTTGGAAGTGGGTGGACTTGACGACGAAACCCTCGCCCCACGTTCAGCTGAGCTCATGCCCCCTATCGACCCGTGATCGAAGCGCTCGTCCACGGACCGCGTGTGGACCCGGAGTTCCTCGACACCGTGGAGACCATCACGCGCACGCAGCCCAGGGTCCCGCGCTCGCCGTGGGACGAGTGATCGACTCGACGCTCCTCGTCGCGGCAACTCAGGCGGGAATCCGGTCGGTCCACGAGATCGTCCAGGCGCCGGGTGATGTCCGTGCCGAGCAGGGTG